>Ga0315314_1000015_pt1 | contig 308268 bp, 315 predicted proteins | sample TDP9_MG_FD_203631 | JGI IMG/M metagenome (GOLD analysis project Ga0315314, IMG submission 203631) | Freshwater sediment microbial communities from Lake Towuti, South Sulawesi, Indonesia - TDP9 | ecosystem: Environmental > Aquatic > Freshwater > Lake > Sediment | place: Indonesia: South...
CCCCTCGCTACGATGTCAACATCACGTTTAACCAAGTAGTCTCAGGAGGCTTCACTTCAGCTAACACAATAGAGACAGGGCCTCCTCCGCCTCCAGGTGGACTGATTGGACCCTACTATGATATTTCAACATCGGCCAGTTTCTCGGGGACATTTAACATTGCCATCACCTACGACGACACAGGTCTAACTCCAGAACAAGAAAACGCTCTGCAACTTATTCACTGGGATGATAGACCTCTTCCTGGCGATATAACGGGACCAACTCCAAACGTCCCAGATGGCAAAGTTGACATAAGAGACATAGCCTTGGTCGCCAAGTACTTCGGACGAACCGTGCCTCCCGCACCACCAAATTGCGACTTAGATCACAACGGCAGAATAGAGATTAAGGACATAGCCATGGTAGCCATAAACTTCGGAAAGGCTTGGCATTGGGACACCGTGACAACCAGCAGAGACCCAGTGCACAACATAATTTACGGTCAAGACAATCACCTGTCAATATTCGGAGTGAGATAAACACATCACTGACTGCAACGATTCAGTTCGTTCTCATACCATTCATCCTCGGTAAAGGAGACTGGAGAGTACAAGTCTCATGAGCCGCCGCAGGCAACGATTACCGTTAAGGAACTTGGAATTTGGCGCTGGATAAGAGGCAAACGCTAATGAAAAAAATGATATCAAGTATTTTGCTATCGAAGATTCTTTCATAAAGTATAAATGCGATTGTATCAATAATTTAATTATTTGAGAAAGGAGAATTAAATTGAAAAGAAAAGTAGTTTCTGGAATAGTATCGATACTGCTGTTAATGGACATGTTAATTTTAACATTTAGTGTTCAACTCTCCGAAGAAGAAGAGTCAAAGCACATTGATCCTGATGTAATAGGTAGCGAATGGCTGGCAACAACAGATTGGAACAAAACATACGGAGGAACAAACGGTGACTATGCATGTTCAGTGGTTCAGACCAATGATGGAGGATATGCCATAGCAGGCTACACCTACTCTTATGGTGTGGGTGCTCCGTCTTACTCCAATTTCTGGCTAGTTAAGACGGATTTGGCTGGAAACGTGGCGTGGAGCAAAACATACGGAGGAAACCTTAGTGACTATGCATACTCTGTTGTTCAGACGAGCGACGGAGGATATGCACTGGCGGGTTCTACTGCTGTTGTTGGCAACAATGATTTCTTATTGGTTAAGACTGATTCGGCTGGAAACCAGCAGTGGAGCAGAACGTACGGAGGAGCAAGCTATGAGTATGCCTATTCTGTGGTTCAAACGAGTGACGGAGGATACGCCTTGGCGGGCTACACCCAATCCTATGGCGCGGGCGCCTATGATTTCTGGTTAGTTAAGACCGACTCGTCGGGTAACTTGCAGTGGAACAGAACATACGGAGGAACAGGCAGTGACGCTGCCATGTCTGTAGTTAAGACGAATGATGGAGGATACGCTTTGTCGGGCTACACCAACTCCTATGGTGCTGGCAGTTATGATTTCTGGCTGGTTAAAACCGACTCATCTGGTATCATGCAATGGAGCAGAACATACGGAGGAACAGGCAGTGACGCTGCCGTGTCTCTGATTCAGACAGGTGACGGAGGATACGCAATAGTTGGCACCTATGGTGCTGGTAGCATTGATTTCTGGCTGGTTAAGACAAGCTCAACTGGCAACCAACAGTGGAACAAAACATACGGAGGAACGAACAGTGACAATGCCTATTCTGTGGTTCAAACGAGTGACGGAGGATACGCTTTGGCAGGTTACACAGCCTCCTATGGCGCTGGGAGCCCCGATTTCTGGTTAGTAAATGCCGACGCCTTAGGTAACTTGCAGTGGAGCAGAACATACGGAGGAACAGGAACTGAAATTGCCTATTCTCTGATTAGGACCAGTGATGGAGGATACGCTTTGGCAGGTTACACCAACTCTTATGGTGCTGGCAGCTGCGATTTCTGGCTTATAAAGCTCACGCCTCTAACGATTTATATTCGTGCCGACGGCTCGGTTGACCCCCCTACAGCGCCAATAGGACGAAGTGGAGACCTCTACACATTGACTGACAACATCTACACTGAAACTGATGGAATTGTGATTCAAAGAAACAATATGACGTTGGACGGAGCAGGCTACACACTTCAGGGAAATATAAACAACACAGGAATATTGCTGTCAGGAAGAAGCAACGTAACAATCAAGAATATGCGAATTACCGCGTATGATTATGGCATATGGCTCGCTTCTTCTAATGACAACAGTGTTACCGAAAACAACATAACAGCAAACAACGACGCCTCCATCGTGCTTTATTCTTCTGCAAACAACATCATTGTTGGAAACAACATAACAGCAAACTTGTTGGGCGTATGGCTTGCTTATTCCTCTGGCAACAGTGTTAGCGGAAACAACATAGAAAACAACTGGGATGGCATCCAACTCTATTCTTCTTCTGGCAACAGTGTTGGCGGAAACAACATAACAGCAAACAACGGGTCTGGCATCGTGCTCTATTCTTCTGCAAACAACACCATGTGTGTAAACAACATAACAGCAAACAACTATATTGGCCTCTATCTCTTTAATTCTTCCGACAACCGATTATACCACAATAATTTTATTGATAACATCAACCAGGCATACAGTGAAAGCTCCGCAAACGTTTGGGATGACGGCTATCCAAGTGGTGGAAACTATTGGAGCGATTATACTGGTGTTGATGCAAAGAGTGGCCCAAATCAAGACTTGCCCGGAAGCGACGGTATAGGCGACACACCATACGTTATTGATGCCCACAATCAAGACAATTACCCATTTATGGAGCCGTCTGCGTTTGCGTACACGCCAACAGGACTAGACGTCACGTTAACCCTAACAGAAGATGTCACTCTAACCTTTGACCAAGTTAGCTCTGCAGGCTTCGCTTCACTTATACTAAGAAAAACGGGACCTCCTCTGCCCCCAGGTGTGCTAAGTGGACCTTATTATGACATTCAAACGTCAGCCAGTTTCATAGGAACATTCAGCATTGCTATCACATACAACGATACAGGCCTGACTCTTGAACAAGAAAATGCGTTGCAGTTCATCCATTGGGACGATAGACCGATTCCAGGCGACATAACGGGACCAACCCGAAACGTTCCAGACGGCAAAGTTGACATAAGAGACATCGCCCTAGTCGCACTGTACTTTGGACGAAACGTGCCACCAGCCCCACCAAACTGCGACCTAAGCGGTCCAACACCAGGTGTGCCAGACGGCAAAATAGACACGAGAGACATAGCCTTCGTTTGCAAAAACTTCGGAAAGGCTTGGCATTGGGACATGGTGACAACCAGCAGAGACCCAGTGAACAACATAATTTACGGTCAAGACGACCACCTGTCAATATTCGGAGTAAGATAAACACATCACTGACTACAACTCTCCGTGTCATTGTGAAAAAGAAATATTTAACCCACTAGAGAATACATAATGAATAGAAGGCGCCCTCAAATGAAGGTCAAAGTACAATATTTGGGTTTCATTAAGAACCTCATCAACCAAAGCGAAGAAGAGTTCGAACTCGAAGAAGGCGCCTCTCTGTCAGAACTGTTAAACAAAATCGCGGGAACGTACGGGAAACCCTTCCAGAAAGAGGTCTACGAAACCGGGCTCAAGGACGTAAAAATGGGGTTCGTCGTGACAGTGAACGGAGTGTTGATGGGGCAGCTCCAAGGGGTGGACACTCAACTAAACAATGGCGACAACATAATTTTGATGTCGCTTATGAGTGGCGGTTGAAAAAATAGAGGTTATTATATTTCGAGTTGTATGGGCATTTTTGTAAGGTTTCTGCAGCCTTTTTTGGTAACTTCCACTATGTCTTCGATTCTGACGCCCCCGATTTTTGGGTCGTATAAACCTGGCTCAACAGTTACGACGTTGTGCTCCTTTAATGGAAACTTTGTTAGCTCACCCATTCCAGGACCCTCATGCACTGCTAAGCCAACACCGTGTCCTAGGCTGTGTAGATACCCCTTGTCTATCTGCTTTCCTCCACGCGTGGTTTGGTAGCCTGCTTTCTCAAAGATATCGCAGCACAAGTTCTGCATTTCACTTCCTAGGACGCCTGCATGTAAAGCGTCAAGGGAGGCATTTCGGGCTTCAAGCACGGTTTCAAACATTTTTTTGATTTCTTTTGAAGCCTTACCCTTAACCACTGTGCGTGTCATGTCGGTGCAGTATCTTTTTCGTAAGCTCTGGGGGAAAATGTCCATGATTATGGGTTGATTTGCGCTGAGCACGTCGGCGGGTTCTCCAGAATAATGCGGCATGGCTGATTTTGGACCACAAGCGACTATGGTGTCTTCAGTTATAACCTCGTGATCGATGAAAGCATGTCCTATTAGGGATTTAAGTTTGCCAGCGGTTAGAGGCTGCCTCTTTCCATCTTTCTTATAGGTTAACGTTCCCTTTGAGTCAATGTCACAATCGGATATGGTCTCTATGATTTTTGAAGTGGCTTTTTCTGTGATCCTCTGCACTGCTGTCATCTCGTTGATTTCGTCAGGTTCTTTGGTTTCCCTTGCCTTTTCAACAAGATTGAAGAATGGCTTAACCTTGAGACCTTCATCTCTCAGAAAATCCAAAATCAACGCAGGAAAAGATTGAGGAACGGCTATCAGTGATTTTTTGCCTAATTCCCTCTTCACCACTGAAGCGATGAATTTCATCCAGCCGACTCGGGGGTCTTTCGCTGCCTTAGCGATTTTGAAGTAGTTGTATTCATCAGTAGAGCGCACATCTTTAACAATAGATTCGTCTTTAGCTCTCTGACGTTCCCAAGCGGTAATTACAATTGTTGGTGGATTGCCCACTTTTTTGAAAAGTATGAAGGGGTCGGGTGCGAGGAATTGGGTTAAGTAGTACATGTTTGCGTCTTTGAAGCTTTCCGAAACCAGAAGCAGAGCCTTGGCTCCTTTTTCACTCAGTATTTGATCGATATCAGACCTCAAAACAAACACGCTCCCTTTGACATTTGTTATGATAAACTCTGATTAGAGTTGCATCAGTGAAGATAAGCCTTGCTGCTAACGTCTGAAGGCTGATATCATCATAAAAGTTATAGTCTGACCCCTGCAACTACCTCAAGCCTAGAGGAATACGTGATCACATGGCAAAAATCCTGGTTGTTTACGATTCCAAAACTGGGCACACAGAGAAGATGGCTTTGGCGGTTGCGGAAGGCGTCAAGCAAGTGAAGGGTGTTGATGTAGAAGTTAAGAAGGTAAACCAAACCAGCCTTGAAGACTTGCTCAGAGCTGACGGAATAATTATGGGCTCACCCACCTACTATGGACAAATGTCAGCCAAACTCAAGGCGTTCATCGACAAGTCAGTAAAAATCCAGGGAAAACTCACGGGAAAAGTAGGCGCCGCCTTCACAAGCTCAGGCGGAACAGCCAGCGGTGCAGAAACCACTCTGTTCTCTATACTGCAAGCCATGCTAATTCATGGAATGGTCATTCAAGGACGAGCCCACAGCAAACACTATGGCGCTGCAGCAGTTGGAACTCCTAAATCAGCAGAACTCAAACTCTGCAACGAACTTGGAAAAAGAACCGCCAGCCTTGTTATAAAATTAAAGAATTGACAGGGAAAAGTGAAGCGGCTACTCTGCTACTTGTGCCCGTTTTAAGGCAAGCCAAGCAATAAAGCTGAACACTAGGATATAGGCGGCTATTGTTATTGATTCTCTAGTAATTATGGAAGATAGAGTCTCTGTGTTAAGAAACGTGTAAGTAGGACCACCACGGCTTCCAATCATGAATTCCATTTTGTAGAAATTCACTTCAGCAGACGGATGCAAGATGTAAGTAACCAGGTTTGTTGCGATGCCGTCTGTGCCTGTTGAAACCTGCAAGCCTGCAGGGATAGTCACGTTAATCGGCAGAGGAGTAGAATTGATATTTGGGGCGTATCCAGCGGCTCCACTTCCTGGAAAGTATGCAAGAACCCATGTTTGACCAAGGACGGCTCCTACAACTGCTCCAACTATGGCTAGTCCCAACCAAAGACCGATGCCGACGAGTGCTGCAACCATGGAACTCTTTGATAATGCGCCTACTGCAAGAATAATTGACATCCAGACAAACGTGCTCGCTATACTTCCAAATAGCACTATAGGCAGCAGATGAAGGTTGTTCTGAGGTCCATATATCACTGAACTGCCCAGAGCCAAATAAACCAAGAGAACGGTATATGCTGCCAACAACGTTACGAAGGCGGCGAATATTTTACCTAGAAAAACCGTTGTTCTAGAAACTGGCTTAGTCAATAAAGGCACAATTGTTCCACTCTCAAACTCTCCGGAGATGCTGTTCATTACTACAACTAACGCGAATAGAAAGAAACCGAACGTGCCTAAACCAGTGCCAGTGTCTGCCGCAAAGTTTGGGTTGGCAGACAACGGTTGATTTTCAATATTGCTCAAAATAACTCTCAAAAACAGCGTCAGAGTGACTAGCACAAAGGCGATGGTAATCACTCCGTAAAGTTTTTTCTTTCGAATATTCCAGAGAAGTTCATACCGAACAACAGCCAGAAAACTGGATAACAAAGTTGAGCGCGTTGCCTTCTTAGTCATGGTTTTCTGCCTCCTTCTTCTTCAGCTTTGCCGATTAATTGCACGAAGACATCTTCAAGACTTTGTCCAATTAAATTCATGGAAACGATTGTACCGCCAGATTTTGTAATAGTTTCAGAGACTTGGGGTCTAACATCTTCTCTTGTTTCAAGTGTAATGTTAAGTTTGTTGTCTTCTGTCTTGACATCGGTCACAAACGGCAGTTTCTTCAGGTTTTCAACCAAAACATTTGTGAGATTCGTAACTTCAATTTGCAATGTGGTTGGTCCTCTTATTTTGTGTTCCACGTTTCCAATTGTGTCTGAAACCAGAGCAACTCCCTTATTGATGATGGTAACGTGGCTGCACACCTGCTGAACCTCAAACAGCAGATGAGACGAGAGAAAAACTGTCATGCCCTCCTTAGCAATGTTCGTAATCAATTCGCGCACTTCAACCATTCCGACAGGGTCCAAGCCGAGACTTGGCTCGTCTAATATGACTAGTTCTGGTTCATTCAGAAGCGCCTGCGCTATTCCCAGGCGTTGTTGCATTCCCTTGCTGTACTTACCGATTAGGTCGTTTTCTCTTCCTTTCAAACCAACCAATTCTAACAGTTTGGGCAGCTGGTCTCTTCGCTGTTGCTGGCTCATGCTGTACATTCTTCCATAGATGTCCAGAAGTTCCCAGCCCTTCAGATGCTTGGGAAACTTAGGCAGTTCTGGCATGTAACCAATTCTTAATCGTACATCGGGTTTGTCGCCCGAAACCTCTTGCCCAAAGATTCGAGCAACACCTTCGTCTGGTCTCAACAAGCCTACGAGAACCTTAATGGTTGTGGTTTTTCCAGCGCCGTTGGGACCCAAAAACCCGTGAATGGTGTTAGCACTCACATTGAGATTAAGTTTATTAACCGCAGTTAAGCGACCATACCTCTTAGTTAGGTTAACGGTCTCTATGGCTGAATTCATACGATCACCGCTCCAACTTCAAACCTTAAGTGTTTCATCAACGGATATTTAAACTATCAATAATAAAATGAGTTGAGCTGTTCAAACCCTTGAGTTGTGTCGACTTTAACTCATCTAACTTAAGAAGCACTCTTGGAAGTTGGTTTATGCTTGAAATCAGAAGGTCTGATGCTTCGCTGAGTTCTTTTTTCCGCGCCTCATTAGTTAAAAGTCCGATTGTTGCGATGCCCAATTCTTTGGCGGGTTTGAGTTCTCTTTCCATGTCTCCTATCGCAACAGCGCTGTTCGGACTGCATCTGGCTTTTCCCAGCGCACATTCGTAGAGTTTTCTTCTCTGGTCATTAAAAGGGTGAAAAGGAATGGAAGCCAATCCGAAGTTTTTAGCAGCCACATCTAACGTGACGACATGCTTGAAGAATCTGTTGATGCGCAAAAACTTCAATTCTTGAAGCACTTCTGCCAGAGTTTCCCTCGAAGTCACACATACGAGTGTGTATTTCTTGGATAAAGTCTCAAGCGTTGCCTCTGCTCCTTTCCTTATCACCGACATTCGATATCTTTGCACGAAAGCCAAAGTCAAGTAGTCGACTACGGCGTCCGAAAGTTCAAGCCCTAACTCACCGAAAACATCAAAGTAAGAAGGCAAACGAGCACGAAGTTGTTTCACTCGCGCTTTAGAAATGTTCAGACCGAAATGACTCACCGTATCGTACATTGCCTCAATTCCTCTCTGATTAATATCGGTCAACGTTCCATCCAAGTCAAAGAATAGAGCCTTCATTCTTCCCACCGCATTCTTTTTGTTCATTGCGTGCGTATCCTTCGATTTGTTTTTTTATCCTTACGAAATAAGCTCTTATGGTTTGGTGGGCCCGGGGCGATTCGAACACCCGACCATTCCCCGAATGTGAAACGGCAACTCACACTCTACAGGTTATGAGCCTGGCGCTCTAACCGTGCTGAGCTACGGGCCCCCCTTTGCCACTATTTCGATTCTTTGTTCTGATTTAAGGATTTTCCGTTTTTGACATCAAAGACTCAGTACTTTCAGAGTTGCGCTGTTGACTAAACTAATTAAGTCTACTGTCACAAGAAGAGGTTTGAAGCGTATCAGATAAAACATAAATCAATTCTATGGGGCTGTTGCAGGATAAGTGAACTTATAGCCATTGGCCGTCAACAGTTCAAATTCATACTTTACGCCAGACTGAAAAGCCACACCACTTATGACTAAATTCGCTGAGTCGCCTGGCTGCAGAGTAACGGTTGAGGGCGTCATAACAGCCGGATGACCGTTCGCAGATGCCTGACTGATGGTTATAGACGCTGTTCCAGTAGCCTTAACACTCAAAGTGATGTTTGTCCTCGTTGCGCTCCACTCGTGACTGATTATCCTCAACTCCTCAGTCTTCATGTTTTGAAAAGTAAACGCCCCAAGCCACGCACCAACAGCCACAGAAACAGCCACAGTAGCACCAATCAAAATCACAGCCGCAACAACAGGACTCAACGCTCGCACATCTCTCAACAAATCCACACCAACCAAACCACTGTGAATCAATACTGTATTATGCAGAATGGAATTTAAATATTACGACTTACTACATCATACATCATTTTGTCACGAACCAGTACAACGTCTACAAGACCCTTCACGAACAACAAGGAAAGGTGAAACATATAAGCCAAACAAGCTAACCTATTAGGTTGTATTCAAAAATGTTTCCAACAAAAGAAGGAGACAGCCTCGGCATCTTTGAACCGATAATAGGCTCATGGTACAAATCCCTAAAGAACCCCAATGAAGTGCAAAGACAAATCCTCGCAGTCCTTGTTGAAGAGTACAAAAAAACCCAATATGGAAACAGCCATCATGCATCTGAAATCAAAGATGTCAATGATTATAGAGCTGAATTCCCAACCATAAATTACAGAGAGCTCAATCCATACTTGGCCGAGGTCCAAAAAGGCAACTACGCCTCTATTCTCCCCGAACCCCTCTTGTGCTGGGTCATGACCCGAGGCTCAACTGGTCCTGCGAAAGTGTTACCTACAACCAAGACGCATATGGAACAGATTTTCACCTGCGGAGCCAGAGCAATAATCAACCATGCACTGAGAAAAAACGACTTCGAAGTTCTCACGGGCAAGATTCTGAACCTAAACTTTCCATCCACCGTTCACACCATAATCTTGGGTGGACAAACAATAACCTACGGATACAGTTCAGGAACATACGCCCGACTCAACCCAATGTTCAATCAAGTTAGCCTTCTGCCAAGACAAGAGGAAATTGACGCTTTAGGACCAGGAATCACAATGCCAGACTGGGAAAAAAGATTCGAACTAACCTACCGACAAGCGCTCAACGAAAACGTGACCGCCGCAATAGGAGTCACACCTGTCATCCTATCCTTCGCAAGATACGTGAAGAGAAAACACGGAAAAACGCCTAAAGAACTCTGGAAACTTCGCGCCCTCTTCTGCACAAGCGTACGTAAGATACAGTTCAAGTATGCGCCAGTGCTGAGAAAATATTTTGGGCAAGTTCCAGTGGTGGAGATCTACAGCGCGACTGAGGGTGTTTTTGCACAACAAATAGACGACTTACCATACGTGACGCCTAACTATGACAAATACTTCTTCGAGGTCGAAACCAACAGAGGAATAAGGATGCTTCCCGAGCTCAAACGGGGCGAGTGGGGCAAACTGATAATTTCTTCTTGCATGTTCCCAAGATACGACATTGGAGACATGATAGAAGCGGCTGGAAAAAACTATTTCCGCGTGTTTGGAAGACGCAAGGCTCTAACGCTTCTTGAACACAGACTCTACAGACTGTTTTTCCGATGGTTCCTCTAGGTGGGCGGATGTCGCTTCGATGCCATCATAGCCGCGTATGTTGCTCCAACGATGATTATTATCCCGATTATGACGAAGACGAAAGCCCAAACTGCCCCGGCTGGAATCGTCGCAATTAATACAAGAAGGAACGCTAAGCCCAGCATTATCATGATTAAGCCGCCTATAAGAGGACCAATGTACGCGTATTCTCGCTTCTCGCGTTTTTCTCCTTTTTCCCGCTTCTCCCTCTCTTCTCTCTCTTCTTTTTCTCGCTTCTCGCGCTTCTCCCTTTTTTCGCCTTTCTCGGCTTTCTCAGCCCGAGGCGGTGCTGGAGGGGCTGCAAGCTGCTCGACCTTTAAGGCGGCGCCACACTTCGGACAGAAGGCCATTTCCTCGCTGACCTTAGTGCCACACTTCGGACAATACGACATACTCTTCACCTTAGCTCCGTTCATTTTCCTTTTATTGGAACACTAAGTATTTAAAACATACACTTGAGACACGTTATGAAGAAATGTTATATGCTCATACAACAAAAATACTCAAGTTGAGGTAAAGGAGTTGAACGAGGGACATTCGCGCAGATACCGAGATGGCATCTTCAGCGCTATTTCTGCTGGGTTCTTCTTTGTGGTGGTTGGCGCGATTTTCATTGTCACGCCTAATCTCTTTGAAAGGATTTTAGACTTCTTTCGTGACTTTGATCTCGTACGGGTTCCTAACGTGGGAATCTTCTGGCCTGCACCTGCAAATCCTTTAACTCATCGGGTAGTCTATTTGGCTGTGGAACGGTTCAGTTTCATTTGGGGTCTCTTCCAGATCGTCATTTTGGTGCTCAGACTTGTTATGCGGTCACATGTGAGTAAAGATGCAGAAACTGTGTCAAACATTGTTTTTTGGTTGGGAACAGCCTTTCTTGTCCGCACGTTTCTTATTGAAACGATTAGGTTGCCACTGCTTAGTCCAATAACGAGGTGGTTTGTGTTCTGGGCTGGGATAATAATGCTTCTAGGTTTCTCCCTCATCGTCAGAGCAATTATTCTAGCTGCAACGCTCACAAAACGCACCACTTAATGTTGTTTAAGGCTTCAGTTACACTTTTTCCTTGCATACCTTAGAAAAACTTATATCGGAAGGCTGTTTTCTACTGTTCGAAAATTTGAGGAGGATTGTTTGAATTTGTCAACAGAAGTGGCTGGAACCCCCGTTCTCATCTTAAGGGAGGGCGCCAGTCGCTCTCGAGGAAGAGATGCTCAGCACGCCAACATCATGGCTGCTCAGATCGTGGCTGAATCGGTCAAGAGCGCTCTTGGACCCAAGGGCATGGACAAAATGCTTGTGGACAGTTTCGGCGACGTCACCATCACCAGCGACGGACGCACTGTTCTCGACGAAATGGACATTCAACATCCAGCCGCCAAAATGATGGTTGAGGTGGCCAAGACACAGGACGACGAGGTTGGCGACGGAACAACAACCGCAGTAATAATTGCTGGCGAATTGCTCTCAAAAGCTGAAGACCTCATCGAAAAAAATGTTCACCCAACAGTAATCATAGACGGCTACAGAAAGGCGGCAGACAAGGCATTAGAAACCCTAGAAAAAATCGCTATACCGGTAGGCTCAACCGAAAAAGCTTGGATAAAGAAAGTAGCTACAACCTCTATGGCTAGCAAGCTGGTTGCTGAGTACAAGGACCAGTTGGCCGACATTGCCGCCGAGGCTATTCTACACGTTGCTGAGAAGGGTGAAGAGGAATACAAGGTGGACATAGATGACATCATGGTGGAGAAGAAGCCAGGTGAATCCATGAACGAGACCAAACTTATCCACGGTATAGTCGTCGACAAAGAAGTTGTGCATCCAGGCATGCCAAAACGCGTTGAGAAAGCCAAGATTGCATTGCTTGACACTGCCTTAGAGATAGAGAAGACTGAATTTGACGCCAAAATAAACATTGAAAGCCCTGAGCAAATGGAGGCTTTTCTGCAACAGGAAGAAAGCATGTTGAAAGACATGGTTGAAAAAGTGGCTGCCAAGGGCGCAAACGTTGTAATTGCCCAGAAAGGCATAGACGACCTAGCACAGCACTTCTTAGCTAGAAAAGGGATTCTCGCGGTGAGACGAGTCAAGAAATCCGACATGGAGAAGCTTGCGAAGGCTACTGGCGGAAAAATAATCACAAACCTTGACGACATCAGCGCTTCTGACATGGGCTACGCCGAACTCGTGGAAGAACGCAAAATAGGCGACGACAAGATGACCTTCATCGAAGGATGCAAAAATCCCAAATCTGTAGCCATTCTTATACGCGGCGGAACAGAAAGAATAGTGGCTGAAGCTGAAAGGTCAATACACGACGCCCTGTGTGTTGCACGCGATGTTGTCCGAGAGCCAAAAATAGTGGCTGGGGGAGGCGCACCCGAACTCGAAGTGGCAAAGATTCTTAAAGAATATGCAGAGTCCCTTCCTGGAAGGGAACAATTAGCCGTGATGAGTTACGCAGAAGCCCTCGAATCTGTGCCCACTACCCTTTCAGAAAACGCGGGACTTGACCCAATCGATATAATCTCAGAGTTGCGCTCCCGCCACGAGAAGAGTGAGGTTTGGGCTGGAATCGAAGTGCACGACGGAAAGGTCAAAAACATGGAGAAAGCAGGTGTTTTCGAACCTTTAGCAGTCAAGAAACAAATAATCAAGTCAGCCACCGAAGCAGCGACAATGATATTGAAGATTGACGACATCATCGCCGCTGGAAAGATGAAAGCTCCACCGATGCCACCGAGGGGTCCTCCAGGCGGAATGGGTCCTGAAGGCATGGGCGGCGGGGAGTTCTAGCACATCTCCACTGGAGAAGATAAAATAATCTGGGTCGGTCCGCCTAAGCTGACCCGTTTCGAGAAGGCTCGCATAGTGGGCGCAAGAGCCCTTCAAATTTCCATGGGCGCACCCATTCTTGTCGAGCCTTCCCACATGTCAAATCCTATTGAAATAGCCATCAAAGAATTAGAGAGCGGCATACTGCCCATAACCATACGGCGAACTTTACCCGACGGAACCTATCAGGACATTCCCTTGAAGTGGCTCTTGCAAGGCTAGACAAACATTGATTATACATCTTTTTTGTTTTTTGGAGGATTTTTTGTGTCCACTCGAGAACTTGAACTTAAGGCATGGCGTCTGTCCACGCTTATCATGATAGCATTAGCGGCAGCAGTTTTTATTGTTCAAATCTTCACTGGTCCCTTGTTCGATTTGGTTTTTGAAATCTGCATCTTCTACATTCCAGCTATTGCAATTGTGGGTCTTTTTCTCTACTTCCGGAACCGGCTTAAGTGATGCTTTTCTCGCTTCTTAGCTAGGCTTTTTTGGCTTCGCTCAGAGTTTTTTCAATTCTTTTCCAATGGGCTCCTTGCCAATAGATTTGTCCACAATTGGGGCATTCCCAGAATTCATCGTAGTAAGAAGCCGTGGTTTTTGGAATCTTATTTATAACGTCGGCTTTTGAAACTGCCCTAATCCTTGTGTTGCATTTTGGACAACGCGAGACTTTCACGTCGATTTCCAGCTTGAACTTAAACCGCTTGGCTAGGTTAGCGAGCTTTTCAGCTTCGGTTTTGCCTTCAACGAGGAAGGCTTCGGCGCCCTTTCCAATGGCTTGTTGATAAAGTTCAAGGTCTCGGGTGAGCAGGACTCGGTGTTCCTTCTTGGTCTTCAGAATCAGTTTTTTGTCGTCCATGGAGCCCGTGTAGACCACATCTTGCCCAAGCATACGGAGCCATCGGGTGAGTTTGCCGAGCATTCCATCGGTTATGAACCTCAAGTTTTTCACCGTATGATTCGTCCCGTTCCTGGCTTTGCCACTATTTCGCCTTCATCCATCACCAGTTGCCCGTTTACAAAGGTTTTCATGGGTTTTCCCTTGACTTTCCAACGGTCAAACGGAGAAAACTTGGCTTTTGAATAAAATCTTGACGCGTCAATTTTGTGTTCTCGTTTCATATCGACCACAACAAGGTCGGCGAGGTATCCTTTACTTATCCTTCCCCTGTTCTGGAGATGCAATATCTCTGCGGGTTTTTCAGATGTTAATCGAACCAGCTCAGGTATGGTTAAGCGATTATTGTTCACCTCTGTGAGCATTAATGGAAGCATGGTTTCCAGTCCAGCTATGCCGGGTTTAACATCCCATATTGACTGTGATGCTTTTTCTTCCAATGAATGTGGAGCATGGTCTGAGGCAATCGTGTCAATTGAACCCCGCCGTAGGGCATTCCAAAGCGCTTCGGTGTCCGCTTGGGTTCTCAACGGTGGAAGCATAAGTGCCAGATTTCCCTGCTTACTCAAACTTTGAGATGTCAAAAGTAGATGATGCGGCGTAACCTCACATGTAATGCTTAATTTTGTTCTCTTTGCTTTCAGAATTGCTTTCAACCCAGCCGATGAACTAACGTGACAGACGTGAACGTGCGCGCCTGAATTTTGCGCCAGTTCTGTCACGTGTTGAACTGCTTTAACCTCGGCTTCAGGTGGATGCGCCATTAAAAAGGCTTCTGCATCGTTGCGTCCAGCATCTTGCATTTTTTTCTTGGCTGCCTCCAGAGTTGTCTTGTCTTCGGCGTGGACAGCGATGGGAACGTTAGCCTCTGTAACAGCCTTAAAGGCGTGCCTAAGTGCGTTGTCGTCGTCGATGTTAATGCCTCCGATTTGTTGGAGAAGATACAACTTGAACCCAACAGCGCCCTCTTTAACAATGCGACTAATCTCTTCTGTTTGCCGCGGAAAGGCTGAGTTAAACGCCACATTGACTAGTATTTGTTTTTCAGCCAGTTGCATGCGTTCTCGCAACGTCTTTGAATCCATGGTTACGGGTCGGTTGTTGGGCATGTCTATTACCGTGGTTATTCCTCCGGCAGCCGCAGCCGCGGTTCCAGTGGTGAAGTCTTCTCTGTAAGCTAGTTGCTGGTCTCGAAGGTGCACGTGGGAATCAATCAATCCTGGAAGAACGAGACAATCTTTCATGTTTAGTTGCGCTGATGCCTGTGGAAGATTCGTCTCTTTGGTGACTTTGACTATCCGTCCATTGTCTATGGCGATTCCTGCCTCAATAATTCCTTGAGGGGTGTATACTTTAGCGTTGAGGAGAAGTGTGTCAACAGGCAAGCGCTTGTCCTCTCTGTTGATGTTTCACTCAAAGGCATAGTGGTTATTATCCACTTAAACGTGATGTTTCACTCTAATGCAAAGATTTTTGTATGCCAAAAAAGAAAGCCAATTGATATTGCTGATTGGATGCTGGGGTGACTGAGTTCACAAAACCCGATTTGACTATCAGTAGTGAAACAGAACTCAGGGCTTTCATGGATGAACTGGAAGACCGAATGGAAAAAATCGGCATTGAATATGGAGAAAACCTGTGGAAAAAATATTTACACGAACCTTGCGGAGACCTCAACGAAATCGAACGCAGACGTTCAGAGATACTGCTCAACGACCAATACTTAACCATAGTGAAAACTTGGAAACCCAAAGCACAAGACCCTCTATTGAAAAAGCGACTTCGCAATGCAGAACGAATATTTTTGAAAGAACGTGTAGAGGCTCTCCCCGACATATTTCTTTTACGAAACAAAATCAATGAGGAACATATAGGCTTTAAGCCCGTTGTTTTAGGCAGGCAGATGGACCGAACCGACGTTAACGAGATGTTGCGCAAAGACTCAGATTCAGTTAGACGAAAAGCGGCATGGGAGTCCACGGCTGAACTCGCGCGCAAAATCGAGCGACGAGTGATTGAACTTCTTGACAAGCGAAACAAGCACGTGCAGGAGCTGGGGTACAAGACTTTTGTTGATTACTCGCTGTCGTTGGACCTTATCGAAAAGGAAGAACTGTTGAGACTCTACCGAGAACTCGAAAACTTGACAACCCCATTGCTTCGCACAGTGTTAGGAGAAATAAAACAAAAGTTAGGAATAGACCAGTTAGAGCCTTGGGACATCGCTTACGCAATTGATCAGTTCGTGAAGCCTCCAGACCAGTATTTTCCGAAAGACCAGATTATTCTCAAGGTCAAGGAGTTGGTGAGGTCGTTTGGCATCGTTCCTGAGAACCTTCCAATCTTAATCAAGGAAGCAGACATACCTTTTGGTGGGCTGTGTTTCGCGATTAAGATTCCAACCGACGTGAGGATTGTATCCAATCCAAGAGATGGATATCGATTCTATAACACTCTCTTCCACGAGTACGGCCACGCTATGCATGCCTGCTTTGTGCAACAGCAGCACTACGTGCTGAAGGACGACATAGGATGCTTCCACGAAGGGATGGCTACAATCCTTCAACGCTTCACAACCAACCACGACTGGTTGCGAGAAAACACTGAGCTGCCCAACGAGGAAATCTTGCGCTTCGTTAAGGCTGAAAAAGCAGCTCGTTTGTTGAAGCTTAGGAATCTTTTGGCGGTGTCAACCTTTGAGTTTCTGGCCTTCGAAGACTTAACTCAAGACTTGAACGAACTGTGGAGCAAGACTCAAACCAAGTATTTGTTTGTGTCAGAGAATCTTACGCCGCAGTGGGCTGCCCAATCAATCTATACTACGCATCCGATTTACTTTCAAAACTATATCCTTGCTGAATTGATAGCTGCTCAAACCTTAGGTTACCTTCAAGAAAGGTATGGAAGACTGCTAAACAACACGGATGTTTCCAAGTTTCTCATCGAAAACTACTATGGACCAGGCGCAAGCATCGACTGGAAGGAAAAAATCGAACGGGCAACTGGGCAGAAGTTGAACGCCAGAGCCTTGGTTCAAGAATTGGCTGCTAAGCGATGAGTTTGAAAAAGTCCCGTTCTGTTATTATTCCAACCAGTCGTTCGTTCTCAGTCACAAGTAAGGAACCAACGTTTTTCTCCTCCATGATTCTGGCGGCTTCGCCGGTGTCAACGTCGGGACCGACCTCATAAACATCCTTAATTGACGCCTCCATCACTGATGTTTGCAGAACCTGCGCCATGGTTCCAGACTGCAGATGCCTGAAGACTTGACCTGAACCGAAAAAGCGCAAGACACTTCGAGCTGTTATCATCCCCAAGACTTTCTTGTCCGACACTATGGGCAGCCGTCGGAAACCCTGCTCAATCATTGTTCTCTCCGCCTCGAAGATGGACATGCCTGGCGTGGCGGTCACAACTCTGCGAGCCATGAGTTCTCTAACCTTGACTCCGCTGATTGTTCCCTTAAAAAGGGATATCAAGTCTTTTTCGGTGAGAATGCCCCAGACACGTTTGTCATCGTCCACAACTGGCAAGCCGCCGATCTTGTGTCTTTTCATCAGCTCCAAAGCTTCACTGATTTTGCCAGACGTGTGGACTGAAACAACATCCTGGGTCATGATAGACCTTATCGGCTCGTTTATAGCTTTGAAAAAATTGCCCCCATACTTGCGCTGAATCAACTGATACTTTTCGCCTCCGCCGAAGAAATTTACAATGTCGCTGGCGGTAACCATGCCCTGCAGCCGCTTTGTTCCCGGGTCAACAACTGGCATTCGGCGAAATCCTTCCTTCGCCATGATTCGGACGGCATCGTATATGGGAGTTGTAGGTGCCACAGTGACAACAGGGCTTTTAGCTATGCTCATAATTTCTCCCTCTCGTTTCTTTGAGGGGTGCGTCTTCAAACTTAATGGTCCTTGGTCTCTTAGACGACGACGAAACGTTTCTCTTCTGGCTGCCATTTCAACAATCTCTCCATTATTTTATGAGCGCTTTCACCACATCTTCTCGGTCAACTATGCCTACTAAAATGCCTTTATCATCCACTATAGGCACACGCCCAATGTTTCTCTCTAACATTAGCAAAGCAGCGTCCCTTAGAGTTTCTGTGGGTTTGAGTGAAAAAACAGGTGTTTTCATGACAAGGGAGATTTTCGTCGGCGCCTTGAAACGTCCCTTCTTGGCTTCAAACCCTGGAAAAATCCCTCCGCTTTCCAGCAGGTTCTGTTGAGTAACAATGCCTACGGGTTTTCCTCTTTCAACCACCGGACACGCTGCAAACGAACGCTCCTTCATCCTTTGCCAAACATCATCAACCTCGTCGTTTGGAGAGCATGAGAGGAGTTTGGTTGACATAATACTTGAAAGAGGCATAGACAGCCTTGCGACATCTCTTTCCAAAGATTTGAGGATAAAATGTTCCATGCCAAGGACTCCCAAGTAGCCTAAGTCTTGCGATGACTTGACAACAGGAACGTACCACGCGTCTAGGCTAATCATTTCGCGGAAAGCTTGAACGGCATCCATGTCTGGAGTTGCAGCATATGGATGAGTTGCCATTATCCCGTTGACTCTTATGGGTGAAACCGATGAAGTGATATGCATCAAGCTGCTGCGGGAAACAACTCCAACAAGGCGTTTGTTTTCATCCACGACGGGTAGAATTCTTAATGTCCGTTCACGGAGGACAGCCCTCGCCTTTGTGGCTAACTCGTCAACGTATATTGAAGGGTAGTTTCGGTCCATAATGTCTTGAACAAGCAAGCGGTCGACCTCTGGCTTTTAGTATTCTTCACCAACCATTTCGGTTTGGCACTCTTCACAGAGAAGCAAACCTTCCACTTCTTTCAGGGCGTCTGACCATCGACCGCAGTGGTCACAGTAACCAGCCAAGGGTCGAGGCGCCGGAGCCTCTTCTTCCGCGACAGGCTCTTTCTCAATCTTAGCCCTCTCTTGAATGATTTCGAGCAGCTCAGGCGTCACGGCTAAAATGTCCTTGCCTGTTATCACGCCTACAAGGTTTCCTCTGTAGACGACGCCTAGCCTTCGCACATTGAGCCGACTCATTTTGCGCGCTGCCTCCTGCAGAGTTTCTTCTGAATCGATTGTGATGAGGGGTGAAGTCATCACCTTTCCAGCCTTAACTCTACTGGGAACCGTGTTTTTGGCCAGAACCCGCGTGATGAGATCTCGTTCGGTTAATATGCCCAAGGGTTTTTCTTCTTTACTGGTAATGATAATGCAGCCAACGTCGTTTTTGTTCATGAGTTGAGCTGCCTTGTAGATTGTCTCGTGTTCGTCTATGGTTATGACTGGGCTTGTCATGACGTCTTTCACGAGCATTCTCGGTCTGATGCCAATGTCAGCCATGTTGGATTGCCCCTTCAATACGGAGATTATCTAAGAAATATTAAACTATTGTTTAAAGCTTGCTAAACTATTAGACCTTCTATGATTGGTAAACGCCTTGCGCTTTTTCAGTGCACATGAGACCTATTTAACAGCCCCCTTGCCTGACGGAATAAAACTTTGAATTTCCTCTAACCGCGTCTCTTGAACGCGCTTTCGCCACTCAAAGGGCACTTTTTCAGCAAACAGTTTTCGCATGTGTTTGGCGAGCGTGCTGCTGGTCTGCTGGTCCGGGATGATTTCAACATAAACGTTGGTTTGTTTTTTGATCGCTTCCGGCGGACCGCCAACAACTTCAACATAGTCTTCTTTTATCACGATTCCGATTGCAACGCAAACGGGGACTTTTCGGAGGTAGTTCTTTTTTCCACGAACTACGAAGGAGCCTTTCTCAAGATACTGCCCAGGCGGTGGGCTTTTACTAATCTGGTCTGGGTGAAACCAGTAAACGTTGATTATGTGAATCATTTCTTTCCAAGCCCTCGAGTAGGACGCGGCAAACTGTGCTGCTTCTTGTATTGTTTGTTCAGAGGGAGTTTTGCCTTCAGTCTTAATGACCACGAAGGGGGCTCCTACGATGTCGGCGTGAAAGACAATGTCATTGGCTTCGGTGTGCTTCTTGATTATGATCTCGTTGGTTGTTGCGTCTCGTCCGCCTACAACGAGGAAGTCGTCTGAAGAACGGAACCAACGGAACTTTTCGTACCATGCTCTTTCCCTTCTCTTGGGTTGGACTTCTCCCATAACCTCCTCTGTTTTCTCTCTCAATCGTCGCTGCAGTTCCTGAATTTTTGTCTGGGTCTCCTGCAGGGCTCTTCGGGCGCCTTCCAGTTTTCTTTCAGTTTTTTTCGCCCTCTCATAATAGCGGGCTGCGTTTGCTTGGATTGAGCTGGTTAGGTCGAGTGAAAAAGTTGTGTTTTCCAAAGAAACGTTGAGAACGCGGCGCTTTGGGTCTAGAGACTGAAAGTGGATGAACGGAACGCGCTGTGCTTGTTTCTCTTTGACTATCTCTGAGATGATTTGCTCCCATGCTTTGCCTTGGTTTTTTTCTTCTGCAATCCTCTGCGCAAGCAACTGAAGTTCACCCAAGTGAACGTAGATAAGGTCGCCTAATGACTTGTTTTGCTCTATTATCTTCCTTGACTCCTCGAGTGTTTTTTGTTGGTCTTCAAGCATTCTCTGAAGTTTTGCCAGTTCACGCACAAATTCGCTTTCTGTTTTCGAAACCTTTTCGATTGTAACAGCCTTGGAGTAGTATTCGTCCAAGGCGTCGTTGAAAGACTTGCAAGGTTTGAGCGTTAAGTCGGTGTATCTTTTCAATGGGAATGGGACAGCGTCGATCCATTCGCTTTTCTGGTCGACAACGATGGAAGGTTCGAAATTTCCAGAGGTTGTTTTTGTGAGGAGAGCCTGTGTCTGAGTGAACATCGCATCGATTTGTTGTTTTGTCAGCGCCTCGCACGGTGTGTTTTTGTCAATTTCGGCTCGAAGCAGGATTTCTTCGGCGTAGAGTCCTCCTATGCTAATAAGCTTGGTGAGTGCTCGAACGATTTCAAGTTGTCCATATTGTTTAATCGTGTCAAAGTCTGGTCTGCTGACGAGAAGTGGGTTTTTTCCAGCCGATGGTGCGTGTTTGAAGCTTTCTCCTCTGAGGATGTTGCGGTCTCGCATTCTTCGGTAAGTCAGCGCGTACAAGATTGTGTCTTGTGGGTTTACTAGGATTATGTTGCCGTCTCCGAACAGTTCGGTTACGAGTGAGTATGCACCTTCTCTCGCGTCTACTTGAAGGGTTATTATTCGTTCGAACTCGTGCTGTTGAATCTCGAATATTTTGCCGTTTTTAAGGTGTTTTCTCAATGCCATGCAGAAGGCTGGGGGTTTCAAAGGTTTGCGCAAAACGTATGAGGTCAGGTGTGCTCGTTTTCCCGCTTCGATGAGGAGCTGAATAGTCGGCTGATTTGGTTGGTGAAGCCGAAAAATCAAAGTTAATGGGTTGATTTGGTAGATGTTTTCGATGCGAGCGCCTTTGATCTTTTGGTTGAGTTCGTAGACTACCGCTGCTGTGTCGAAGCTTGTCATTTCTGACTTCAAATTGGTCTTTTGCTCCTTCAAATGGTGACGTTACGTGAGTTCTGGTTTAAACATTTTATTAGGCGGGTCTCACTTATTTTAGATTGGACGATGAAGAAATCGAGGTACATTGACTAGGGACAAAATGATTGCTTGTTCCGCTACTGAGTCCACATGAGAGAACATTAAAAGCTTTCACTGCGGTTACTTCATGGTGATTAGGTTGACTCCTAAAAAGATTAAAGCCCCTCCTGCAAGAGTGAACAGGCTTACTGTTTCTCCGACAAATGTGACCGCGAATAAAACTGTGAACACGGGTTCTATGAATAGAAATGAACTGGTCACCGTGGCGCCCACTTGTTTTAGCACGTAGAACCAGATGTAATACCCAAATAATGAACAGGCAAGAGACAAGAAAAGAATTGGAAGCCAAGCGTTGAGGCTAAGAGTAAGTATTTGCTGAAGGGAGCTTTCAGCCAAGGAAAACGGAATTAACCCCAGCCCGCCTAGTACGGTCACGTATGCCACAACCAGAAAGGGGTCGTACTTCTCGAGTGTTTTCTTTCCTACTAGGTTGTAGGTTGCCCAGAGAACAGGTGTAGAAAGCAAGATCAAGCTTCCCAGAAAGAATTTTATGTCGCCCGAGAAGTTCAGAGTGCCACTTGTGATAACAGTAAACGCGCCAACTGCTGCAATTCCAATCCCGAAAATCTGTTTTTTCATCAGACGTTCATTTAATATTCTCGTTGAAAGCACTGCAATGAAAATTGGCGAAAGGAGGCAGACGAAAATCGCGGCGATGGATGCTCCTGCCAGTTGAATGCCCGTGTATTGGATTGCGAAGAAGAAAGTTACACCTGTGAGAGCTAGAAGCAGCAGTTTGAGAGTGTCTTTCTTTTCAACCGAGAGTCTGTAGTCTTTATTTCTGCTTTTCTTAAGGATTAGTGCAACAATGAAAAGTCCACCTGCAGTGAGAAATCTGAATGTGGCTATTGCGATTGGAGTCAGTCCTTCTCTCAAAGCCATTTTGACAACCACAAATGAGCCGCCCCAAAAAATTATCAGCGTTAGCATTAGAAACGTGTTAAAGGGGCTGATTGCTCTGGTTGTCATGTTGTATGTTTGTCTCTTGTCAGCCTTTAAAGGATTTACCTTGAAAATAATCAGCCTTGGCGTTCTAATTTTAAATACTGGTTTGTTCATTTTTAGAATGTGTTCAGAGGCAAATATCTCTGGATTAGGATTAAGATCTTTTTTAGGCAGAGCAGAATCCCAATAGTTGTCTTACTGCTGTGGTTTTTGTTCGGTTTTGTTGTTTTCACTGCTGTTTATGGGTTTGATGTTTCTACCGCCCTCGGATCTGTTTTTTACGTCATCAGCATTCCGACAGGCTTCACAAATGCTTATGGCACATGGGGCGGTGCTGTTATATTAGGAACAGTGTTTGCTATTATATTGCAAAATATATCGGAAAAGTACAACCCAACTGAGGGGTGCCGAATGCTTGCAAAAGAGATGAGCGAGCACTATATAGTCGTCGGTTATACCCATCTGGGCGAGAGACTTGTGGAGTATTTTAGGGCTAACGCTTTACCTTATGTTCTAATCGAAGAGCACGAGGAAAAGGTTGATCATCTGTTAAGAGAAGGAGAACCCATAGTTGTGGACAATCCTCTGGAGAAAGACGCTCTCAACGACGCCAGCATTTCAAAAGCTAAAGTTGTGATCCTAACAATTGACGATGTTGAGGCAACCACGATTTTGACCAAGAGGGTCAGGGATTTAAACAAAAATTGTCTGCTAATCGTCAGAAACTTTCACGACGAACTCACAGAGGTTCTGGAATCTCTTGGTGCTAACGAGATTATTTCGAGTTCCAAAACTGCCATGGGTCAGATTTTGACCAGACTGAATCTTAAATCAACTGTTTAGAGTCATCATCGTGGTTTTAGCTGCTTTAAAAAACAGAAGGAGTCTTGGAGGTATGTGTGCTTACCATGTATTGACTAATATCTATGACGATTACAACTTGACGCTTATCTCGAGACCGTCCTCGCCTACGGGCATGTATCTGCTATTGTATTTTCCTGAAAATCTCACGTAGTCTAGGTAGTCTTTCATCTGGTCAGCGAATATGCCTGCGTTATCTGCGATTATGACGCTTCCTTTGTGGAGTTTGTCTTCGGCTAAACGTAGATAGTCAAGATACTCCTCTTTTGCGGCGTCGATGAAGACTAAATCAAACTTGCCCTTCAGCTTTGGCAGAACCTTGATTGCGTCGCCGACCAGCACTTCTACTCTTGGCGGTATTTCGGCCCTCCTTATGTTTTCTTCCGCCATCTTGGCTTCGTCGGCGTGGATTTCAATGGTGACTAATTGGGCGTCCTTAGCGAGTTCTTTACCCATTAAAATCGCGGAGTATCCTATGAGGGTTCCGACCTCGAGAACGCGTTTGGGTCTGATCTTGCGGATAATTTCAAGCAGTGTTCCGCCCTTGTGTGGTCCAACAATGGGGAGAAACTCTTTTTCGGTCATTTTTTCGATTTCCTTTAGAATAATGTCAGCCTTGATCAAAACATTTTTCCTCATAATCTTGGCTTTTTTCTCATGTGCGCAGTTTTTCTATTGCTTTCTTTATGATTGAGACGGCGTTCCCAAACTGTTTGTGTATTTCGGGTTTCAGTTTGAGCTTCAGAATTTTTTCAACACCGTTTTTTCCGAGGATAACTGGCACTCCGACACATACGTCTGAAAATCCGTACTCTCCATTTAGATACGTGGAGACACTCATCACTCTGTTCCGACCTCTCAAAACAGCATCGACCATTATTGCTATCACCACTCCAGGCGCGTGAGTTGTGGCACCCTTCAATTTTATAACATCTGCCCCAGAGGTTCTGGTCAAGTTCACTATTCTCTCGATTTGTTCCTTTTTGAGCAGGTCAGTTATTGGTATTCCTGAAACGGAAGCGTAGTCCACGAGGGGAACCATGGCATCCCCGTGCTCTCCTATGACCAAGGCGCGGACATCCTCCCTTGAGACACCTAGTTCCAATGCGATGTGAGACCTGAAGCGCATCGTGTCAAGGATGTTTCCCATCCCAAAAACTCGATTTCTCTCGAAGCCTGATTCCTTGTAAGCCACGTAAGTCATGATGTCAACAGGGTTGGTAACAACCATAAGCTTGCAATCAGGCGCATACTTTACAACCTCTTTAACAGCAGACTTCACTACACGCGCATTCTCATTCATAAGGTCAAGTCGAGTCATTCCTGGCTTTCTTCCAGCGCCTGCAACCATAACCACGACTTCCGAGCCAGCTATCTCACGGAAGTCACTAGTTCCTATGACTTTGCCGTCAAACTCTATGGCAGGCGCAGCCTGCATCATGTCAAGGGCTTCGCCTTGAGCCAAATTTTCAACAACATCCACCAGAACAACATCACTGATTCTAAACCTCAATATGTCAAATGCTGCAGCACTTCCCACCTTGCCTGCGCCTATTATAGAAATCATCGTTATCCCACAGCTCTTTCAATAATATCCAAAGACTATAAAAACCTACAATAATCAACAAGGAACTACGGATTCAAGATTCTCAACGAATTTCTTCATAATTTCATAGGTTAATCCCCAAATGACATAATCTTCAATAATATATGCAGGAAACCTTCCGAAACTAAATTCGACCGTGCCTTCATGTTTAACAAGTTCTTCAACAGAAACCCAAACAAAACCTTCAAGCTCCTTTTCACTCAATCTGATTGATGGCTCATGTTCAAGGAGCACAACAAAGGGAAGAACTTTCATCTCTGGTCTTCGCCTCGACCTTTGAGCGTCCATAACTCCTAGAAAGCGAGCGCGATCCAGGAGGTTTATGTTGGTCTCTTCTAAGGTTTCCCTAACAACCGTCTGCTTGAGATTTTGATCCCTGACATCACGTTTTCCTCCGGGCAAAGCCATCTGCCCTGACCATGGGTCCGTTTGGTTCTCAACCCTCTTCACAAAAAGAACTTGAACACCGTGTTCCACGACCTTCAGCAACAAAGCAACTGCGGCGTCCGCATCTTTCTCCTCTGAGACTGGTTTCAACACTCTTGACAGTTTTTGGATATTCATATCAGCATTATCCTGTTTAGACAACAGCGCATTTAATGTTAAAATGAGGATTCATGCGTTTAAACCTAAGCCATAATTCTCAGGCGCTATTTTTTCACATCCTTAAACAATTGTAGAGACAAAGCAATGAATGTACATCGGAAACTTAATAGGACACATTTTTATCTAGCATGCTAGCTTAAAAAACGAGGGCAAGACTAGTCATGGGACGATACAAACAAATCGAAGAAATCGTTCAACTCATGACCAACCTAGAATACATTAGAAACACCAGCATCATTGCGCATGTCGACCATGGAAAAACAACATTGTCCGACAGCCTACTCGCAGCCGCAGGCATAATCAGTGAACAAACCGCTGGACAAAAACTGTTCCTAGACTCATGGGAACTCGAACAAAAAAGACAGATGACCGTGTTCGCATCCAACATAAGCCTGGCGCACAACTACAAAGAAAAAGACTACCTCATCAACCTCATAGACACGCCGGGACACATAGACTTCAGCGGTGCCGTTACCCGCAGCCTAAGAGCAGTCGATGGAGCACTGGTAGTTGTTGACGCTGTAGAAGGTCCCATGACCCAAACCGAAACAGTGCTCATGCAAGCCCTCCGTGAACGAGTCAAACCAATCCTATTCATCAACAAGGTTGACCGCCTGATAAAGGAAATCCGCTTAACTCCACAGGCTATTCAGGAAAAATTCGCCAAAATCATCACCAGAGTGAACACGCTTATTGAAAAGTACGCGCCGCCTGAACACAAACAAGACTGGCAGGTTAAGGTTGAGGACGGTCGAGTTGCGTTTGGCGCAGCGCTTCATCGATGGGGACTAAACCTGCCTCATATGAAAGCAAGAGGCGTAACCTTCCAGAACATTATTGACGCCTACAGTGGAGAACCCGAGGAAATAGGCAAGAAAGTCGACGAACTAAGCAAGAAGGCTCCACTGTATGAAACTATTCTAGACATGTTTGTTGAGCATCTTCCCAACCCTCTCCAAGCGCAGCCGTACCGACAGAGCCAAATATGGCCGGGTGACCCAAGCAGCCCCGTTGGCAAAGCCATGGCAAACGTTGATCCGAAAGGTCCAGCACTCATGTGTATCAGCACCATTGAGGTTGACCCACATAGTGGAGTCGTAGCCATAGGGCGCTTATTCAGCGGAACCATAGAAAAAGGCAAACCAGTGCGCATGGTTACGGCTCATGCAAATGGCACTGTTCAGCAGGTCTACATGAGTATGGCTGCTGACCGTGTCATTGTTGATCGTATTCCAGCAGGCAACATCGCAGCCGTCGGCGGGTTGCCATCAGTGCGTGTGGGAGAAACAATTGCAGAACAAGGAACGGAAACGCAACCGTTTGAGGGACTGCAATACGTGTCAGACCCGGTGGTAACAGTATCTGTTGAACCAGCCGAAGTGAAGGATCTGCCGCTGTTTGACAAGGTCATGCACAAGCTGACCCTTGAAGACCCCAACCTGCACCTTACTCTTAACAAGGAAAGCGGAGAGTATCTCCTAAGCGGGATGGGTGAGCTGCACTTAGAAGTCACCGCCTACAGGATGCAGGAGGCAGGGTTGAAGGTTAAAACTGGCAAGCCGATTGTGATTTACCGTGAAACTATTAGCCATGATTATAATGGACCGCCTGTTATGGGCAAGAGTCCTAACAAGCACAGTAAATGCTGGGTTACGTTAGAGAAACTTTCGGATAAGGTGATTGAGGGAATGAAGCAGGGCAAGATATCTGAGATGCAGGGTCGCGATGAGAGACGAAAAACCTTAGCTCAGCAGTTCGGATGGGACGCAGATGATGCGCGCAACGCTGTTGCCATTGAGGAGTCCAATATTCTTGTGAATAAGATAAAGGGAAGACAGTACGTCGAAGAGGTCATGGATCACATTAAATCTGGATTCCGAGAGGCAGTGCACACGTCTATCTTGGCTAAAGAGCCCGCCTACGGTTTGAAGGTAAACATAGTTGACATCACAGTTCACGAGGATCCCGTTCATCGAGGTCCGGCACAGATTCTTCCCATGACGTGGCGCCCAATCTGGGCCTGCATCCTGTTAAGCGACCCTATACTGCTGGAACCTATACTTAATTTTGAGTGCAAGGTGCCCAGCGAATTTGTGAGTTCAGTGCTTGCGATACTTCAGAGACGTCGTGGCAGAATCTTGGATATGCCTCAGGAAGAAGACCACATAACTGTTAAGGCGGAAATGCCTGTGGCTGAATCTTTTGGTCTGGCTGATGAATTGAGGTCTTCTACTCAAGGTAGAGCTTTCTGGGCTACCCAGTTTAGTCATTGGGCTCCAGTTCCCGCGTCAATGCAAATGAGCGTGATAGCTGAGATTCGGGAACGTCGAGGATTGAATCCTACTCCGCCGAGAACTGAAGAATTCTTAGAGAGAGAATGATTTCTCAAAACTATGCTCTCAAAAACACCATTCAACATTCACTTCTGGTAAGTTTGGGGTCTCGCGCATTCAAGTGAAACGGCATAGGGGCTAGAAACAAGAAGGTATTCTATGCGTTTTTTGATAGAAGGGACTTGATTTTTTCCTCTGTAATCCGTCCTTCAATTTTTTCTCCAGTGTCGGTTACCAAGGTTGGAAAAGTGTTTATTTTCTTTATTTTTTCTTCCAGTCTGTGGAGAAGATTTTCTTTCGTAACATCAATTATGTTTACTTCAAACCCATGTTTTAGCGCCATTGCCTGCACCATTTCGACGACTTTTTTCTGGTCGTCTGGAAGAACGCTTTTGTATTCAACTTCTCGGTAGACTTTGTAGTCCGGAGTTACATCTATTGACCCTCCCCACCAAGGGTATGAGGGAGGTAGGCGAGAGGCATAGCCTATCCGGCTTCTGTCATCCATTTTAGCCACTTTTACGCCTTTCACATACAATGTAACTCTCAATATCTTCACGAAGATGCCTCAAAAGTAATTTATCAATTTACACTCAAAAGGATTTTCACCGAAAAATATGCATGATGACTCTGAAAATAAGCCGTTTTCAGCCTTTTATGGGCATGAGCAAAAGTGATAAGAATTAGTCATGTCTGAAACCGATATGGAAAAGGAATTCTACAGAAAAATATAACTTTAAGTAAGCTTTTTGAATGTCGAGTTCTTTATCGCGCGCTATTAGCGAGTTCTAGAAGATTTTTTCACAAGCCATAAAAAGCTGATTGTATCTAATAATCGGACTGTGCAGAGAAAGGAGAATGAAAAATGAGAAGGAAAGCAACATCGGGAATAATGCTAGCACTGCTTTTAGCAGGTATGTTAACGTTGGCATTTAACATTCAATCAGTTAAGGCTATTGGAACTATTTACATTAGGGCTGATGGCTCAGTTGACCCTCCAACAGCACCAATACTGCGAAGTGGAGACCTCTACACCTTAACCGGGAACATCACCAGTGATGCTGATGGCATCGTGATCGAGAGAAACAATATGACATTAGATGGAGCAGGTTACGCAATTATTGGGAGTGCTTCGGTCTGGTCGACGGGCGTGTATTTATTCGGTAGAAGTAATGTCACGCTCAAGAATATAGACATAGAGGGTTTTCACTTTGGTCTGTATTTAGAGTCGTCATCCTTCAATCATATCCTCCAAAACACGATAAAAGGAGATTCATATGGCATCGAGTTAGAGTCATCTTCGGATAATACAATAAGTGGCAATGCTATAACAGAAATTGCTCAAACAGCAATCGAACTCAGAGACGCTTTGGACTGCTGCATTAGTGGAAACAACATAACAGACAACTCGGGGGGCATCAGTTTGCTCCAAAGTTACATTACAGAAGGTGGTGACCACAATACAATCTTTGGCAACGATATAACTTACAACGATTGGGGCATTTCCTTCAGTTCTTATGCTTCAATAAACATGATCTACCACAACAATTTCATAGGCAATACACAAAATGTTTATGTACCGAAATTGGGTATGAGCCCGAATGTTTGGGATGATGGATATCCTTCTGGTGGCAACTACTGGAGCGATTTCGAGAAAGTAGACTTGTACAGAGGTGTTGACCAAAACATAACTGGAAGTGACGGAATAGTAGATTATCCATACTATATTACTGAAACAGACAACAAGGACAGATATCCTCTGATGGGTCCGTTCGGCGCACAGGTTTCAGAAGGCTTCAATGTAACTGTCTTTCCAAGCCCCGAAGTTGGCTTGATTTTTGACCAAGTTACGAAATCGGGATCTGCAACAGCAACCGAAACTACAGCAGCGCCTCCACCACCACCTGGCCCACCATTTCTGCAACCCCTCTACGACATCAGGGTGACAGCTGGCTTTTCAGGGCAAGTACTTGTAAGGATAGCTTACAACCCCTCTGGATTAGATCCGGAACGAGAACTTAGTTTGCGTTTGTTGCAAGTCGACATTGTGCCCGGTGACGTCAACCTAGACGGAGTAGTGAACTGGAAAGACCTATGGATTATCCTAATAGCAATGTGCTCTTATCCGGGTAATCCAAGGTGGAATCCAAGCTGCGATCTAAATCACGACAACAAGATCGACCTGAAGGACCTCTTCATAGCACTTAGAAACTATGGAAAAACATCACGTTGGACAGACATCACCACATATGTTGACACAGTGAGCCACGTCATCTATGGAAGAACAGACCACTTCTCAATATTCGGCGTCCGCTAGCAAACGCACAAAAAGTGGATTCAACAAGCAGTCCACAATTTCTTCCCCTTTTTTTGTGAATTCGCGCACGCTAAATGTTGGGTTTGAGGAAGAGCAAAAGACGGTAATAAAGCGGTTTTTCAAAGAAAGGAAGAAAATTTGAACCCTATAAAAAAGTCTAACATCATTCCATCCACACGCAACACTCTTCAACATTCCAAACATGACCTCCCCCGTAGGTAGGGGGTCTACAAAAAACAAAGAGAACAACATAGCAATCATAAACAACCATATTTGGTTCATATTAGAGGGGGGCTAGCCCTGTGCGCACAAACACATAACCAATCAGTTAACGCACTAGCGCACTATTTCTCGTTTCTTCCAACGCAAATGCTTACCACGACACTTACGACACTTCACAGCAGACGCAGCATTACGAGCACCACAATCACGACAAATCTTCAAATACAAACGATGCTGCTGAGCAAGAGCCTTCTTAAAAGGATCAGTAATCGGCAACGAAAACACCCAACTCCACTAACCGCATTTGCTACGTCTCACACACCACTCAAACAAATATACTTTTCCGTTAATACGACCCTACCTCGCTAATCTTTCAGCCAACAACCTAGCCACATCACTCGGCTTATCAGCAACCCTAACACCAGCCCTCTCAAAGGCTTCAATCTTACTAGCAGCCGTTCCAGCCCTACCCATAATAATAGCACCCGCATGACCCATACGCCTGCCAGGAGGCGCCGTCCGACCAGCCACAAAAGCCACAACCGGTTTACTATACCCTTCCGCAGCCACATACTCAGCAGCTAGTTCCTCAAAGTTCCCACCGATTTCACCTATCAACGCAACCGCACGCGTCTGCTCATCACGTTCAAACTCTTTCAGAACGTCGACAAAACTCAAACCAACAATAGGGTCGCCTCCCAAACCCACACAGGTGGACTGCCCCAAGCCACGCGCGGTTAATCCAGCCGCAATCTCGTAGGTCAATGTGCCACTCCTTGAAGCGAGACCCACAACGCCTCTCTTAAAAACGTTAGCAGGCATAATTCCCAACTTGCACTCATCGGTTGTAAGAATTCCAGGCGTGTTCGGACCAACCACCACAGCACCTTGTTGCCGCGCCAGGCTCATCACTTGAATAGCATCACGCACCGGAATATGCTCAGTAATGATAACAATCGTCTTTAATCTGGCTTCCAACGCTTCAACGGCAGCGTCAGCTGCTGAAGGCGCGGGAACAAATATTATGGACGCGTCTGCTTCATGTTCTTTAACCGCTTCTTCAACTGTATCATACACTGGCACTCTATGAACGGTTGTTCCACTCTTTCCAGGCGTCATTCCAGCCACGATCTGTGTTCCATACTCAAGCATCAGTTTGGTGTGGAAACTCCCCTGAGTTCCAGTTATGCCCTGAACTATAGCCCTAGTGCCCTTGTCTACAAATATGCCCAATTCCCATCAGCCCTCTGACTTGGTCATTTCAACGGTTTTTTTAGCCGCTTCTTCCATACTGTCTAAGACAGGAATTCCAGCGTCAGTTAGGATGCGTCTTCCTTCTTCCTCGTTGGTCCCCACAAGCCTAATCACCATGGGCTTGGTGAAGCCAACGCTCTTCTTTGCTTCTAGGATGCCGTTTGCCACTTCGTCACAGCGTGTTATGCCGCCTAAAATGTTGATGAAAACAACCCTGACGCGAGGGTCAGAAAACACTATATCTAAAGCGATGGCCATCATGTCCGCGGACGCGCCGCCGCCCACATCTAAGAAATTGGCTGGACTACCACCGTATAGCTGAATGGCGTCAAGGGTTGCCATAACCAACCCCGCACCGTTTCCGATAATACCGACATCGCCATTGAGTTTGACGTAGGCCAACCCGCTTTCTTGAGCCTTCAACTCTTGTGGGGTCAATTCAGCCTCTTCAAGCGGTCGCTTTTTGAATTCCGCATGACGATACAACGCGTTGTCGTCAATAATCAGTCTAGCGTCGGCAGCAACAAATTTCCCCTCAGTAGTCTCTATTAGGGGATTCATTTCGGCAAGTTCCGCATCATATTCCAACGTCAATCGATAATGCTTGAGAAAGATGGATGCCAAGTCGAGCATTTGGGCGCCACTGTAGCCCATTTTCCTGGCAATTAGGCGACCGTGGTAAGCGCGGAAACCAATGAAGGGATCGATGAAAACCTTAACTATTTTCTCGGGAGATGTCACAGCCACTTCTTCTATGTCGACGCCACCTTCTGAAGATGCCATTGCCACGTAACAACGGTTGGAACGGTCTGCGGTGATGCTGAAGTACAATTCCTTTCGTGAAGAAACCTTCTCTTCGATCCAAACACTCTGCACTCTGACGCCCTTTATCTCCACGCCCAACAATCTCTGTGTCGCTTTCTCCGCTTCATCGGGAGAATCAGCGAAGACTATTCCACCAGCTTTCTTTCTTCCAGCTACTAACACCTGTGACTTGACAACAACTTGTGCGCCTATTTTGGTTGCGATGTCTCGGGCTTGTGCTGGAGAAGTGACTAAACCTCCTTTCGGCGTCGGTATGTCGTATTTTGCGAAAATCGTTTTTGCCTCGTACTCGAACAGTTTCAAAACTGTTTCTTCCTCCATTATGTCTATTTCACTGTTTGAATGGTCATGTAAGACTTGGTTTCTTCAATTCCCTCCATTGAAGCCAGCCTTTTTAGCGCCTCGTCCAGTTTTTCTCGTTCCACAATCAAGATAGCGTCCATGTCGCCTGTGACCCGGAAGATCCGTTCAACTGGAAATACTGGGAGTTTGCGGTAAGTCTCGCCGCGTTTTAACGGTGAAACCTTGATGAAGACAAAGGCAGGATTGGTTGAGACGCCCAAAACGGCAAGTCCTTTTTCGGTTACGTCTATGAAGCCTCTACCAGTGCGTATGTACCCGATTTGGCGGAGCTTGCGCAGATGAACGTTTAATGCTTGCCTGCTGATGTCGAGTTGGTTGGCGAGTTCGCTCTGCTTAACGTTTATGCTGTATGTTGGCGTGGGTTTACCCTTGGCGTACAGCATCCGAAGCAGACGGAGTGGTCGACCTGAAAGAATCTCTTCGCTCATATTTTTGCGCCTTGTTCAATTAACCATTAATTTTACTTAAGTCAACATATATCTTTTATCGTGTCAACTTCTGCTTCCTTTAAAACGTAAACCTTCGGAGTAACAGTTATAAAAAAGTGTATGGTATCTTTGTGTGCAAAGGAGCATACAAAAAGCCTTTGAAAAAATGAAAACAGCAAGGAGTGAAGCAGTGAAAATGTCAGAGAGAATGGGCAACGCTGTATTAATTGGTCGAAAGCCTGCAATGAACTATGTCTTGGCTTGCATAACCCTCTTCCACGGCGGAGCAAATGAAATCAACGTGAAAGCAAGGGGAAGAGCAATAAGCCGAGCAGTAGATGTTGTTGAAATCGTCAGGCGCCGATTCTTGCCAGACGTGAAGATAAAGGGCGTAGACATCGGCACACAGCAACTGCAGCCACGCGAAGGCGAAGAGGGCAGCTCGCCAACCAACGTCAGCACAATCGAAATAACGCTGACAAGGTAAAATCAAAAACGCAAAGCAGGCATCAGTGAAGGCTCCGCCACCCCTTTTTCTTTATTTTAAGCCTCTCCAACCTAGAGGAAGCGAATGCTGATGAAGGTTTTAGGCTCGTCGGGATGGAGTGAGGTTCTTTTCGTTGGTTTTTTCGTTTTTACCGACTGATTTAAAAGTCTTTGAGATGTAATCTAGCTGTTTGAAAAGTTCAATCCTTAAAACCGTGATTGATGTTGAGTCTTGACACCCATCGAATGCAGCTTCCCAGAGAGGTTGTTGTTGGAAACAACACACTTGCCCTTATAGGCGAGATTTGTAAGCGACTGGGCTTTTCCGAATCCGCTTTCGTAGTCATGGGTCACAAGACATATGATATCGCAGGCAAAAAAGTCATGGACTTACTTGACGGTGACGGAATGAACGTGACCCATGTTGTCGCCACTTCATGCAACATTGAAGACATTGTGCTGATTGAACAGAAAATCGATGAGATAAAGCCTCAGGTGGTTCTGGGAATAGGAGGCGGCACCAAGATTGACGTCGCCAAAATGAGTTCAGCGCACAAGGAGGTCCCATTCATGAGCGTTCCGACAACAGCCGCCCATGACGGAATCGCCAGCCCACTCGTTTCATTGAAAGGGTTGGAGAAACCATACTCCTTGATGGCTCAGTCGCCCATGGCAATAGTTGCCGACACAAACGTCATAATAAAATCGCCCTATCGCTTCACAGCCAGCGGATGCGCCGACGTGATCGCCAAACTCACAGCCGTGCGCGACTGGAAACTCGCCCACGAGGTCAAAGACGAATACTACGGCGAATACGCCGCAAGCCTAGCCAACATGAGCGCAAGACTAGTAATGAAAAACGCCAACCAAATCAAGCCCGACGATGAAGAGGGTCTCCGAGTGTTGCTTGAGGCTCTGATCAGTTGCGGCGTCGCCATGAGCATAGCCGGAAGCAGCCGCCCATGCAGTGGTGCCGAGCATCTTTTCAGTCACGCCCTAGACCAGGTTGTGCCCAAGCCAGCCCTTCACGGTGAACAATGCGGCGTCGGAGCCATACTGATGGCGCGTTTGCACAACATCGATTGGAGAAGAATCAAAGGCACCCTTAAAAAAGTCGGCGCGCCCACAACCGCAGAAGAGTTGGGAGCGGAACCAAAGCATGTGGTTGAGGCGTTGGTGCGAGCCAACGAGATTCGACCCGACCGCTACACGATCTTAGACGAGAGAGCGCTGAACTACGAATCAGCCGAAAAACTCGCAAAAGCCACTGGAGTTATATAACTAAAAATTTTTTTGAGAGTCTAACCTCTTAAGATTGTGTTGGCAATATGGCTTTTTGCTGTGCTGGAGAGGTTCTCTATTTCTGTCTTTGAAAAAGGTTTCAAACCTTGGAAATTCGGGTTAATTGTTTCTACGTCGGCTTTGAAGTTTTGTAGAGCGTATTTTCTGCAACCCTTTATTCTCTCGCATATCTTCTCAATGTTGCTGGCTTCGTGAAGTGTTGGAACGAGCGTTGTTCTGAATTCATACTCAACTCTGCTATCGAGCAGTGTGTCGATTGTTTCCTCCACACTTTTTAGCAACTCAGTCATGTCTACACCAGAAGCTCTTGAATAGGCATCCTCGGTGAGTGGAGCCTTAACGTCCATTGCAACGTAGTCGACCAATCGTCTACCGATCAGTTCCCGTACCATGCTTGGGTTGGTTCCATTTGTATCTAATTTAACAAGCAGGCCCAGTTTCTTGATTTCTTCACACAGAACAGGTAATTCTTCATGAAGCGTTGGTTCTCCACCCGTTAGGACAACTCCATCAATCCAGCCCTTGTTTTTCTTCAGGTAATCTTTGACTTTTCCAAACTGAATTGTTGGCATTTCATTCGGGTGCAGCACAAGTTTGGTGTTGTAACAGAAAGGGCATCGCATGTTGCAGCCTGGAAGAAAAATTACAGAAGCTACTTTCCCATCCCAGTCCACGAGGCTGACGCCGATGAGACCTTTGATTTCCATGCGCTGCGCCCACTTGATTGTTGTAAACTTATAGTGTTGCAAAGAAGCCGCGTATGCAGTCTCTTGCCGATTGAATTAGTGTGTGCTTAGTTTGCGGCGGTGCTTTTTCCATCTTTTCTAACCGAGCGATTCTGAAATAAATAGGTGGGTGAGGGTCCCACGTTATCCAGTCTTGAAACCTAAAAGACGGGTTTCTCTCATACTGCAGTCGACGGTAACCAATTTTTCGTAAAGCTCCAGCCAAAACCCTGGGTTCTCCAATTTTTATGGCGGAATCAAGGTCTGCCCGAGCCTCGAAGAACTTGGCGACGAAGTATATAGCACTTAGAATGAACACGAGGTAGAGCAAGCCAAGGAAAGAATCAAAGATAACTGGGAAATAGCTGAATAACACAAAGACTCTAAGTAGATACTCAGCCCCAACGATTCCGAACAGGACAAACGGATCTCTAGCCTTTAGGTGACTGAGTTCATGTCCCAAAACGCGTACAATTTCGTTTTCCTCAAGCTGAACCAGTAAACCGGTGGTAATTAGAACAATACCATGACTAGGACTCGGACCCGACGCAGCAGCATTTGGCACCATCGTGTTTGAAATTGCAATCCTTGGAACCGGAAGGTTGAATCTTTTTGTGGTCTCTTGAACGAGTTGGTAAACGTTAACAGTTTTGGTTCCCATGTTTTCTGGCAGGCATTCTAAACCGTTCTTAGCCATCACTTCTCGTGCGGTTTCACATTCCACTGGCTTTCCTACAGCTATGGTCCTGTCGTAGATTTCTTTCTTCATCTGGAGCAGTTTTTCTCGGGGATATTTTTGTTGAAACTGCATCCGTTCTTGGGCTGGTAAGTGATATTGCAGTATGTGAACCTTTGGGTTCTTTTCAGTGACCGTCCACTCGGCCATCGTGCCAATAAGTTTGTCACTGAATATGACGAGGAGAAATTGACCGAAAACAAGCACCAACGCCGCTATGTAACCTATAAGTAGGAATAAAACGATGCTTATTGCAATTAAGAAGACAAAGAGAAAGAGAATGTTTCCAAACAGAATCTGCTCGATGAGTCTGCCACGCCTGAACGGCGATTTTTCAGGAACAACCTCTTTTCCTTCCACCCAAGCGAAATAAAGCGTTGACCGACGTACTGTCTCTTCGAAATATTGGATAACGATAATCAGGTCTTCTCTGAGCCTATCAAGAACAGACTGCGGCACGCCTGCGTCGCTCGGGCGCATGGTCACTTGAATTGGTTTTCCCGTTTTTATTTCAACGTCGATGTGCCACTTTCCATCCGGGTCGAGAGCGGTGAAGGTGAGAACATAGTTTCCATCGAATGACATCTGGTTCACGTTCGTGAAGTACTGTCTCATTGGAGATACATACTTCTCATAAGTGTATTTGATCAACTCTTCATAGTAGGCAGGCGTCACCTCGGTGTCGAGGCTGAAAGAAACCGCTGACTCAGCCATGGTTGTTCTCTTCCCCAAACATCTTCAATAAGTTAGTTGCCCCTTCTCTTAAAATTGTGGATAGCCCCCTCCAAAGCCGCCAGGACCGGATCGTATGCGGGCGGAAAGAAAACATGAGGCTCAAAGGACTCCCTCTCCTTTATAAGAAAGCCAGGAGGAGACTCTTCAACCGAAGCAACACGTTCAAGAGGAATGCTGAAAATCCCTTTTTTACGGACAAAGACCATCCTCTTGTTCGTCAAGATGAGATCACCCTTGTCCGGGCTTATCCCACGCGTGGGTTGTTTTTCGTTGAGATAAACGGGCGATGAAATGTAGTGAACCACTTCGTCTTTGTCCAAAGTGAATGGCAACCCTTTGGAGGGATAAGTTGGTAGAAAACCTTGACGAAGTTTTGTACTCATCTCCAAGAATTTGGAAAAGGCTGCAGACTCACCACCCTCAGCGATTTTTTGCCACTCCGTTTTGGAAAGAGTCGCGCCCAAGTAGCATCCTCGAAAAACGCGTTCTCTACAATCGTGCCTGCTAACAACATTGCGAGGTTCACAAAACAACAGTTGAAACTGATCGGCGTCTCTTGCTGCAAACTCCGCCGTGCATGTTGGGCACGGATTGATTTTTGGCTTGGAAAATGGCAAATGTTTGCGTGTCTCAATGGTTATTTTTGCTTTGCCGCACAGTGGGCATTTTTCAAACAGCACGGTCTCGTTTTTCGTCATTTGATTGCCTTCTGAAAATGAATTTTGTGGATTCGTCTCATAAATACCTTCACTGCGAGTCTTGTCAAGCAAAAAACAGTGACCAAAACCTTGGAACAACGAGCCTCAAGCCTCCGATTGAGTAGAGATACCGTAAAACGATCATGCGCTTCAGAAGCCATGCAAGAAAGCCCTTGACCTTGAACTTCCAAACCCAGCCCACAGCGTTTCTGTCGCCCAATGACACGAACTGCCCAGCCACCTTTGGAACATATCTAACCCTCTTAGTTCCACTTATCTCAGCAAATATGTTTAAGGCAGCAAAATCTGCCTGTTGCAAGGCTAATTGAGCCGTAGGTGCCACAGGTCGATTGGTTGCGGAATCAAGAACTAGGGCGTTGTCACCTATCACATAAACTCCTGGATGGTCAACCGACTCCAAGTATGGGTTCACGACAACTCTGCTTCGCGGACCATATTTGAGCCCAGCTTCAGCTACCAAATCGTTAGCTCGTACTCCACCCGTCCAAATAATTGTGCGCGTCTCGATGCTTCTGCCGCTTTTGAGATTGATAGAGGCAGCCTCAACTGAGACGCATGACGTCCTGAGCATGAGTTTTATACCCATCGATTCCATGGATCGTTGAGCTATTCTGACCAGTTCCAAATCGAAACCTGAAAGAACAGTTTCACCCGCCTCAACAACATTCAATTCCGTCGCGTTTGGTGCAATTTTGAATTGTTTTGAAAGCCTCCGCAAGTAGTTGACCAGTTCTGTGACGAGTTCGACACCCGTGAATCCTCCGCCGCCAACTATGAAAGTGAGCAGGGCTCTTCTTTTTGCTTCGTCAGTTTCTCTTTCAGCTTGAACAAACATTTCTCGTATGTGACTCTTGATTTTTTCCGCATCTTCCAAAGAGTTCAGTGTGAATGCATGGTTACTCAAGCCTGGGATGCCGAAAAATTCTGTTTGGCTGCCTAGGGCGATGACAAGTTTGTTGTACGTGATTTTTCCCTTGGTTGTGGTCACGGTTTGTTGAGTGAAGTCTATGTGTTGCACTTCGGCTCGGACAAACTCTATGCGCTTGTTTTTGAGGATTCTCGCCACTGGAATGGATAAAATGTCAGGTCTGGTTCTTCCAGCCGCTGCCTCGTGCAGTTCGGTTCTCAATTGATGCCGATCGTATTGGTCTATGAGTAGGATTCGCCAGTCAGAATAGTGTTTGAGCAGTTGATTCAGTTTTAGGGCTGTTCTGAGTCCGCCGTATCCCGCGCCTAGTATGACTATTTGTTTTTTGTCTGTGGTCATGTTCTGTTGTTTTTCCTTTTCCTTCACAGTGGTGGCTGTTGTTTTTTAATTGTGTTGTTTTAGGCGATTTGGTTTTCATAAACCTTTTATAGTAAGATGGGTTGGGAATAGTAGCATTGATTGACTGTTGGCGATGCATTGATGGAACCCAGCAAGAAGCCTCTGAACGTGCTGATCAAACGACTCAACACCTACGTGGTCATAACTCTGAAAAACGGCGTTGAATACAAGGGCACTATGGTTCGTTGTGACGGTTACATGAACATTCTGTTGGACGGCGCCTCGGAACACGCCAATGAAAATATAATCGCCAATTATGGAAACGTTCTGGTCCGCGGGAACAACATTTTATTTATCGCAATTGACGTGCCCCGCAAGTAATTGCATTTTTATTCTCTAAAAGGTCGCTCTGCAGGTGTAGTGGAGAGGTAATTTAGTGTTTTTAGCGTTGTGATCGAAGCCTCAATCTTTTCGTCTGTGTTGAGTTTTTGTTCAAAATTTTTAATGTCTTCCAGTTTCGCTGGTGCAACGTGTTTCTGCTTTCTTGAAACTGCTTTCGGTTTATTCATTGTTGGAACTACAATTTCTTGTATCCCTAGTTTATGCGCCAACTGCCCAATCTCGGGTTTGTCAAGACCAAGGAGCGGTCTGTAGATGGGATAATTTTTCACCGCTTCGTCCTCGACGCGAAAGCCGTGTGGTGTTCGATTATTGTTATCGCCTAGGGTTTCTCCAGTGACGATGCCCTCTGCCCCTTCCACGTCAGCAATTCGTTCGGTTATTCTGAGCATCAAACGCTTGCACAACAAGTTGGTCAAGTCTCTCGGACACTTTTCAACGATTTCTACAAGGTTTTGACTGTGAGAAACAACTTTCAGCTTTGCAGGAAAACCAATCACCCACTCCCACAAGGCTTGAGCGCTGCTCAACACAGAATCTAGGTTGCTTCTTCCCACGAATTTGTTGTTGTCAAAGTGTACAAGCACGACTTGGCAACCTCTTTTCATCGTCAACCAACAGGCAATGGTGGAATCCACATCGCCTTTTAACAAACACACAAGTCTGGGCTGAGTGCCTACGGGCAAGCCGCCCTCCCCCTTGATTATATCCGTGAAGATGAAAGCCTTGTCTTCTCTAACCTCTACTCCCAGAGTCACTTCTGGACGCGTCAAATCGACTCTCAGATTCAAGCTTGGATAAGCCTCAAGTATTCGGCGTCCCACCTCGCGGCAAACGTCTTGACTGGTGAAAGGGTGCTTACCAACCCTTCGGCAACGCGCAGCAAAACTGCTTTCTTTTTTGAGCCTTGAACTCGCAACCTGAACACTGCAGTTTACGATATCGTTGAGTCTTGATGTAGTTTCTAAGGCTGGAGAAATTGAAGAGACGCCGAATACTTTCGCCAGCCTTTTGGAGGCGCTTTGAGCCTCTGAGGTTCTCAGGTAGAGTCTACCAAACCTGCGAGTCAAGGCTTCGTATGGAATGGCGTAATGTTTCAGCACGGCTTTGATGTTTCTGATTAACCGTCTTTCGTACAGTTTTCGTGTCCAAGCTGCCTTGATCCCTATTTCTCCTGCGAATCGAATGATTACAACCTCAAACCTTGGTTCAGGCTGCTTGAAACTCACTGAAGACGCCCAATACTTTTGATGTTGATGTCTGATTTATCGTTTAACACCGATATAGAATTGCATCAGGGAAGAGTTTACTTCTGTCCCACAACAAAGTCAAATCCTAGAATCCGCCTTATTTTCGCACCGTACTTTTTCCGTATCCTCTGCTGAAAAATCTTGAACCCTTTCTGAAATGCCTCTTCGCTGAGCAGGGTCAGGGTTGAGATGTACTTGTTTTTGACTCTTTCTATGTATTCATCTGTGGGGATATATTCTTCGTCTTTAACAACATGATAACGAACATTTCTGAAGCCAATGTTCTTCATTGTTTTCTTGATAGATGGAACTGATGGAAAGCGCCTTAAATCTATTGCAGTGAGTCCAGGAAAATTGCTTAGAAGAGCATGCTTCTTTATTCTATAATGTGAGGTTGTCATAATCACAAAGTTTCCGTCTTTCTTCAATGTTCGATAGACTTCTCGTATAGCCTTCTCTTTGTTTTCTATGTGATGAATCACCAACGTCATATAGATGCTGTTAAAAAAATTGTCTCGAAAAGGCAGCTTTTGTCCGTCTCCTCGGACCCACAGAACATTTTTAGATTTATCCTTTACAACAGCCTGCTTCAGCATCTCAACCGAGGGCTCCAAAGCGCAAACAAAACAATTCTTCAAGGCTCGTATGCTGAGTGGGTATCTTCCAGTGCCGCATCCAACGTCCAAAACAGCACAGTCTGCGTCAATTTTTCCGCACTCGATGATTTTTGACAGCCAAACGTCAAGCGGTACAGATCTTACCTTGTCATAGTACTCGGCTATCTTTGAATAGTCTGTCTTCTGAACCTTATGCTTGGTCATGTCTCTCCTCACAGGTTTTTTGTTCACAAACTTATATCGCTGTTGCGGTTTATACAAACCAATTCTCCAAAATGGCTTCGAATTAAGCAGAAAGATAACTTGCGTTTTGGAGCCGGGGTTGGGATTTGAACCCAAGTAAAGCAGCTCTGCAGGCTACCGCCTAACGGCTCGGCCACCCCGGCTGTTTGAACCAAAAAAGGATGATGCCCGAACTGATAATTTAATCTTACCTCTACGTTATGTGGTACACAATGTCGTAGAGTTTTGAGAGCACAGCTAATCGGATGCTTTCAAGCCCAAGGTTTTGAACACAGCCTTGTGCACGTTCAAGGCAGCTTTCTCGTCTTTCACGTTTTTTATGAGCATGCGTCCACCGTTGAAGAGGCTGACTTCGATGCCACCGTCATATTGGAACACCACCACGAACGAGGATTTCATTAAGATTTTGAAGCGATTCTTCAGCCTCTCAAAGAGATCGTTCAAGCTCACGTTGATTGGCTGAGAGGGGTTCACATTCACAGTGTTGCGTCCACACAGCACCGCTAATCTTTCACCTTCCGCAATTCCTTGCTGCTGCCCTTTGGCGCCTTTGCCGCAAACTGGGCAGTCTGGACGCTTGAAAATCTCTATTGTAGTGAAGTACATGTCTCTGAAGTCGCAGACCATCAGTTTGCCCTTGAGTACGCCGCCCATTCCAGCGAGCAGCTTGATGGTTTCCATGGCTTGCATCGACCCGATGATGCCTGTAGTGGCGCCCAACACGCCTCTCACGTCGCATGTGGGCAGATAGCGGTCGTCCAGATTGGGCAAGACGCATTCTAGGCAAGGCGTCTCTGGGAAAGAGAAAACCGACAGGTTGCCCTCCACGCCTATAGCAGCGCCGAAAACGTATGGAATCCTATTTCTGACACAGGCACGATTCAGCAAGTAACGAGTCTGCATGTTGTCTAAGCCATCAACGACGCAGTCCATGTCGCAGACGATGCTGTCAACGTTGCTCTCTCTCACGTTTTCTGGAATGGGCTCAACCTCCACCTCTGGGTTCACCTGTGCGATTCTCTTAGCAGCCACCTCAACCTTCGGGTATCGCATGTTGTCAAGACTGTACAAAACCTGGCGGTGGAGGTTGTTCAATTCAACAGTGTCTTGATCCACCAAGCGGAGGTGACCCATGCCAGCCAAGGCTAGATACAGGGCGGACACTGTGCCCAATCCACCTAAACCGACTACTGCAACCTTTGAGCGTCTCAGTCTTTCCTGTCCTTTTCGGCCCAGTTCTGCCAGAACGATTTGTCTGCTGTAATATTCTTTTGGGTCAAAAACTGAATGAGATGTCATTGACGTTCACCCTTGATTTCTTGGATTAATCTTTTGTTTCATATTTCTTTTTGGATTGTTATCAATGAAACGCATAAACTAGATGAAATCAAGTTATCTGGTTTTCTCTGTGAACGCCGTAACCGCGGCTGCAAACGCAAATAGGGATATTCCAAAAAAGGTCATTGGAAGCGACTGCGTCGTTTGCCTGAGGTAACCCGCCAGTGGCGCTGAAAGAGTGATTCCAATGTTTTGGCAAAGGGTAACTATGCTAAAGGCTGTTCCAGCTAAGTTTGAGGGTAGACTTTCAGGCGGTATGGTAAAAACTATGGGCGGAACGGTGGCTGCCGCTATGCCTAACACCACCACAGTTAATATCAGTGAGAAGTCTGACGCGTAGGCGGTGGCGATTAGGGCTAAAGCCAACACGATTGAGCCTACAACCATGAAGGGCTTTTTTCTATGAGATCTGTCGGAAGCCCATCCGAAAAGGGGCACAAAAATCACCGCGGCATACATGAGAACGTTGGCTAAGAGGCTTGCGTCGAGGGGTTCCAAGCCTTTGAATTCATGAAACCACTTTGGAGCCCACGATAGAAATGCAATTGCAGTGGTGTTGAAGAACATCCAGACCAGACTGGCTTTCCAAACTTCTCTGTTCTTAACTGCACCCTTAACTTCTTCTGTGCCAATGGGTTTGCGTTCACCCTTCAAAGGACCTTCTCTTATTACAACCGCAAAGACAACAGCTATGACAAGGGCCACTGCCGTTCCAACGTAGAAAGGATAATGCCAATCATTAAAATTCTGCGCTAAAATGGCAGAGATTGGAAACGCCGTGATAGTGGCTGCAGGCATGTTTGTTCCATAAATGCCCATGGCTTTACCTAGGTCTTTATGAGAGAACCATTGAGGAATGACTGTGGGCATGCCGACAATTATGAAGGCTCCTCCTACTCCTAAAATGAATCTGCCCAACAGAACAGTTGCAAAGGCGTTCGCGAGGGCTGTTGTTAAGCTGCCCACGGCAACTAAAACAGTGGATAAAAATCCGAGTAAGCGAAATCCATACTTGTTGACAACCAGCCCGATTGGTAGAGCTAAAAATATTCCGGGAACCACAGCCATAGACATCAGCAAGCCTGCTTCTGCTTCACTTACGCCAAAATCCTGTTGAATAGTTCCTAGGAGAGGGGGCATCATCTGGAAAACAAAGGCGAAAGCCACAAACGTTAAAAAGGAAACGAACAAAACAGCCCAACGATAGTTTGATGGTTGCGGCAATTCACGTGATTCCTTTTTGGGGTTGAAGTTACTCAACACCACACTCATCGATAATATTTGATTTACGGTACGTCTCGTGCATAAAAACAAACGAGTGCTCTCGGGAGGATTTTAGCTCAAAAATGATAATTCTGCATCCGTCTATTGTTGAGATTAGGCATGAAGAAGACTGTTTCAAAAAGTCTTATATAGGCGAATTTCCGATAAAAGGACGATAAAAAACATAAAAATGGAGATGAGGATCAACTTGGCATCACCATTTGATTATTTAGACAGCATGGCTTGGGACGTCGCAATAAGCGCAGTGCTACTAGGAATCGCCGCATTAAGACTTAACTACAAGGCGTCTAAAGATTCGGTCGAGGAAGACAAGAAAAATCTGAGAATGGGATTTGCAGCTGCCATAGGCGCATCTGGATTCTATCTGTTAATCACAGGTCTTGCAATTAGCTTCCAATGGCCATTTGGCTTTCCCTACGGCGCACAGTTCACAGCACCTGCCTACGCTGGCGGTCTTTACAATATATTGTTTGGAGGCGTGGCTTCACTTGGCGGTCTTGTGCTCGTAGCAACCTCTATAGCTTTGTTCTTCAACGCAGGCCTTAGTGCAGTTTCCTACTTCGCAGTCGTCGCTGGCATATATGCAGCTGTGGATGCTTACGCAATGGTTTCCGTTAGACTCACGAGGTCTCCGGAACTTGCGGCTCTAGGGTATCTATCGTTCGCTGTAGCCGCGTTTCTCTCGGTTCCTGCTACCCATTCGGACAACAAGTGGCTTCGATGGCTTTTCGCAATCTTCGCTTTCCTGTTTGCAATTGCTTGGCTATATCAGGCAGCTAACTTCACTTTGGGACATCTAGGGGTAATCTAACCTCAACGCCAAATGCACTTGTATCGTCTAAGCAGATTGCACCAATACCACCTTAAGAAGTTCGATGCCAACAACCACATTTTTTAAGTAGATTCAACTTTTTAATGGATTAAAAGATGCAGCGGCGTCAAAAATTGAAACAAGAATACTCGTTTAAAAGTGATGCAGAGGATGATTTCAAATCATACATCTCAGAAACAAGAGGGTTGATTGATTCTGAACTGGCAAAACTTGTTTTGAGGCTCTCGGAACTGAACATTCATTCTCAAATTGAGTATGCGGTTTTGTCTAAGGGCAAGCGACTTCGTCCACTTCTTGTTGTTTTGTCAGCGGAAAGCGTAGGCGGAAATCGCGGTGACATAATTCCTCTAGCATTAGCCTTTGAGTTTATGCACACCGCCACTCTGATTCACGACGACATAATAGACGGAGACGAATTCCGAAGGGGAATTCCAGCGCTTCACAAAAAATGGTCTGTGAACGATGCAATTTTGACAGGCGACGCATTAATCGCTCTTGCTGTTGACCTCGCATCCAGTTATGGTGAAACCGTGCTGAAGACCGTTGCCAAAAGCGCACTCGAACTTTGCGACGGCGAACACAGGGACATAACATTTTCCTTAAAAAAGGCCACCGAAGAATCGTATTTCAAAAAGATTAGAGAAAAATCCGCTTCACTATTTGCAGCCGCAACCTTCTGCGGAGCCTTGGCTGGAGGAGGAACGCATAAAGAAGTTCATTCGCTTTCTACGTTTGGAGAGAATTTTGGGATCGCCTACCAGCTCAGGGACGACCTCCTCGACTTAACACTCGGCGAAAACGTGGTTTCAAAAGACCTTAAAAGTGGAAGGGTCACTCTGCCTCTTATTCATTCTTATACAAACAGCGGTTCAAACGAGAAAAAACATATTGAGGGCATGTTTCAAGCAGCTATGAAAAGAAACTGGACGATAGATAGCGACACTGCAGAAAAAATTATGCGAATTCTCCGCCACACTGGTTCATTCGATTACTGTGAAAAGAAAATAAATGAACACCTGCATCAGGCTGTATCAAGCATTTCCGTTCTCCGAAACACGGAATATAAGACCTACTTAATTGAGATGACGAAAGCATTGACGAAAGGAAGCTAAGCTAAAAACCCTTCAAAAGCAAGTTAGGATAAGAAATTTATGAAGAAAAAACTCAAAAGCTGGATCGTTGAGTTGCGGGCTCCATTTCTCACCGCAACTCTCGTCTCAATCTTTTTGGGAACAGCCATCGCTTGGGCTAGAAACGGCGCGTTCAACTCATCATATTTTTTGCTTGTCTTGCTTGGTGCCGTGTTTTCCCACTTAGGAACAAACGTGGTTAACGATTACTTCGACCACAAGAGTGGCAATGATGAAGTTAACAAAGAATTTGTGAGACCTTTCAGCGGGGGCAGCAGAACCATTCAGCAGGGTTTACTGACGCCGAGAGAAGTTCTTTCAGGCGCGATCCTTTTCTTCACCCTTGCAACCTTGATTGGTCTATACTTCACCTGGATGATAGGACCGTTTGTACTCGTGCTGGTGGTGATAGGCTTGTTTTCAGGCTTCTTTTACACAGCCCAACCCTTCAACTTTGCCAGTAGGGGGATAGGTGAAGCCTTAGTTGGTATCAACTTTGGAGCCTTAATGACATTAGGCGCATATTATATACAAGCACAAGAACTGTCTCTTGAACCTCTAATAGCAGCCATCCCAATTTCGCTTCTGATTGCAGCGGTTCTATACATAAACGAGTTTCCTGACTACGAGGCCGACAAGGAAGTCGGTAAGAAAACACTTGTGGTGAGACTAGGGCGAAGCAGAGCAGTTTTTGGATACGCTCTGATGATGCTTGGTGCTTACGTGGCAACTGTCATAAGTGCAGTGATGGGAATCACTCCAATACAAACATTTTTGGCACTTTTACCATTACCTTTGGCTGTGGACGCTGTGTTGCATGCAAAGAAGTTTCATTCCAACTCTTTCAATTTAGTTCCTTCTAATGCTATGACTCTTGTGTGCCATTTGATTACAAGCATAATGTTGTCTCTTGGTTATCTGATGTCTCAATTCGAGGCGATGAGTGTTGGTTACATTCTCGTCTCTCTTATTGTCGGAATTTCGGCAGTGTTCACATTTTTCTCTTATTTTAAGATCAAGAAGCCAAAGAATCTCTAAAACGCATGAAGTTTAAACCCGTATTCGGTTTCTTTTGATGGTTTCAAGAGAGATACAGGTGTGTATGCCCACGATTCCGGGGATGCCTCGGATCTTTGCTATGAATCCGTTGAGGGCTTTCATGTCGCCGAAAGTTGTTTTCAAAAAGACCCCGCAGCGTCCGCTGAGGTTGTAAGATTCTATAACTTCGTCTAGGTTCACGATTTTGTCTATGATCTCGTCCGCGTGCTTTAGGCTAGGGTAAACCGTTATGAAAGCCGTGATTGTTCGACCAAGCGTGGCCTCGTTGACATCCACTGTGAAACGTTCAATAACTCCTTTTTCCTTGAGTCGCATAACCCGTTTGCGGGCTGTTGACTCCTCGATTCCAAGCTTTTGGCCCAATTGCCTGTAGGAGATTCTGCTGTCTCCTTCCAGTATATTCAGGATCTGTTCGTCGATGTTGTCGATTTTCAGCATTGATTACGCCTCCATTAGTTGCATTATGAATTATTATATAAATTTGAAAACTATCTTTTAAATTTTTCCTCTTTTGGGAAATTACTAACCATTTTAGCTATTTTTTAGGCTTCTAGATTAAGAATTCCATCACACCAGTTTCGGTTAAAATTGTAAATAGAGTAATAGCTAAAAAATTATTAGAAAGAAGATAAAAATAATAAAAAATATTAGCAACGGCGCTCAAACATGTAGGAGGAAAAGAGTTGATTGAAGCTGAAGCGTATCAGGCACTGTCGAGTAAGTCTCGTTTGGATATTCTTAAGATGTTGTACAAGAAGTCGATGAGTGTTGAAGAGATCGCTGAGAAGCTCAAGCTTCAACCTATCACTATTAGACATCATCTTCGGTCTTTAGAGGAAGCAGGTTTCATAGAAGCTTTTGAGCAAAGAGCCGGTTCGGTGGGAAGGCCAAAAATCTTCTACAAGATAGTCAAGGAACCTCCGCTTGTCAGTTTTCCAAAGAGACGTTACATGATGTTAACAAACTTCCTGATAAATTCGATGCAGTTGTTCCTAGGAACGGAGAGAGCCAAAACAATACTGAGGAAAGCTGGAATGGAAATGGGTGAGAACACGATTAAACGACTGGAATCCGAAAATACTGTGAGAGAATGGAATCTGCGGTTGTTTGAGCAAATCTTCGTAAAGGAATACCTCGAGAAAGAAGGCGCAGAACCCGAAATCGTAGAAGTCAGCGACAAGAAAATCGCTTATCGTCTTTACAATTGCCTATTCTTTGAGATGGCTTTGAAAATGCCTGAGGTCATGTGCGATGTGCTTCACGAGAGTTTTCACCAAGGATTAGCTAAAGCTATGGGCAAGCCGATGAAGATAAACAGAGTGACGTGCATGGCAAAGGGAGACGCCTACTGCGAGCACTCGTGCGAATGGTTGAGTGCAGAAAAGAAGACTTGAAGGCTCGACTCAAACAGCCCTAAAAAGGATTCTCAGAAGAATCCAAACAAGGTCGCCAACTGCTAAACTGACGATGAAGCCAAAAGTTATGAAAACCAAGAGAGGCAAGCCTGGAGTCGCCCAGACCTCGTTTTGAAGCTTTCCTTCCTGTTCGGCGCTCAAAATTCTTCCAACAATCGCTTCTTGTTCTTCATCTTTCGGCAAAGTTAGGAGCCTTCTCTCAGCCTCATCTGTTTCACTCAGAGTGAAGTCTTCAAGCGGCAGCATGTGCCCATTTTTAAGCTCAACCGCTTTAACCTTATACCCTGTAAGAAAAGCTAGAATTTTTCTCCAAATCGACTCGTTTTCAAACCCTTCAAAAAGTTTTCCTCCAGTTTTAAGCTTCCAGAAAGAGTTGCGAATGGCAGCGTAGACAACCGTGAACGCCGCCAGCAGAACAGAGTTGCTAAAAACCGTGAGAGGGAATAAGGGCGAGAAATAAGCAGCATTAAACTGGAAAAGACTGTTCGGATAAGTTGGCAGGGCTAATGCCAAACAAATGAGTGCCTTGGCATCTGCCCCACCGAAAGCTCCGACATAAAAAAGAGCAACCGATAAAGTCGCGGTTATCGCAAAAGAAAACGCGTATAACTGCAGCAGCTGCGGACTAAACACAACAAATTGAAAGGTGGTCAGTGCAAAAGCCAATGGCGCCATTATCAACCAAACTGTGTTACTCACTTCACGTTTCTTCCAATCACTCCAAGAAGCGTAAACCAAAAAAGCCAAGGTGAAAAGAATTCGCGAGGCATCAAGCCACTCGTTCACTTTCGCTGTCACCAGCATGTCTTCTGGAAATGGAGAGTGTTAAACTGATACAAAAAACTATGCTGTTTGTGGCTACTGAAAGAGAGGTCCCTGTTAGTATTGGTGAACGATTCTAGGATGGTTGTTCGTTGAAAGGAACCTGTTGCCCAGCCTCTGTGACTATGTTGAAGTAGTATCGTGTTCCAGACTGCCAGTTGTAAGTTATTGTTATTATTATTGACTTTCCGTTGGCACCCACGATCTTTGTCGACGGATTGTAGGTCACAGCTGACTGTTTAACTAGGCTGGTGGCTGATGTTCCCACGTAAACATCTGCGATCTTTGCGTCTGCTGTGCCCGAGTTCAATAGCGTAATCTCTACAGTCTTCGGTGACGTTGAATTGAAGTATTTGTTCACAACCGATAGAACGGCTCCGGCCTGTTGTGTCTGCGTGCTAGTGAAGGTCATAACCCAGGCGTATGTGACGATGACAGCGGCTACGGCGATGACTATCAGCAGGAGTGTTGCGAGAATGGGTGAAATTCCTTTTTTTGACTTTAATATTTTATACAAGAGCGATTCCACCTCTACTGCCAAACCTTCTAGCCATGATGATATTTAACAAGTATGAAGGTGGAATACTGATTCAAGGTAACTGGCACCTGTCGTTACTGTTCAACTGCATTAACAGGCTGCTGCTTGCCCAACTGGCATCTTGCGCAGAGAGAGGAAATAACATGTTCAAAGTAGGCGAGAGAACGCATAACGTCTGTCAGAGACACCAGACCGATTAGCTTTCCGTCTTCGACGACCGGAAGTTTCTTGATTCGACGCTCGTTCATGAGTCGTATGGCTTCGCGAATGTCGGTCTGTGGATTCGAAGCCAGCAGGGGCGCTGACATTATGTTGCCGACTTTGGTCTTTCCTAGGTCTCTTTCTTGGAGCAACACTCTCTTGAGCATGTCGCGTTCGGTTACAATTCCGATTGGGTTTCCATAGCTGATGACAATCAAACAGCCAATGTCGTGTTTTTCCATGAGTTCGGCTGCTTTTTTGACTGTGGCTTCAGCGTCTATGGTTATGAGGTTCGTGACCATCACGTCTTTGACTTGTAATGACATGGTGTTACATCATCTCTCATCGTGTTTTTGCCTTGACCAGACACTCCACTATTTTTGTGCAACCGAAACACTCGTCTGGAATGGGCGTGTTCTTTGGGAGTGTGCGTAAATATCCGAACTGATGAAGACAGTCTCTCTTGGAAGAGCTGTTGATTTCTGCCTTTGGCGCTGCAATCCTTTCGTGTTTGGATATCGCTTCTTTGCCTTTGTTTATAACAGGTGTTTTGTTTTCTTGCGTCAAAGGAACTGAAGGCCCAGCTACGGTTATGTTCAAGGGCACTGGAGGTCTTTCCACGATTGCTGGAACGCTTTCCTTTTCCTCTTGACGGTTTTGAGCCGCACCTTGTACTGTTTGAAGGGGTTGGGGCGGTTTTTGTGTCTCGAGTGTTATGGTTTTTTTAAGGTTTTCTTTTGTTTCAGGTGAAGGGTTGAGTTTCATGAGAACTGTGATAAAAAAGATGACTAGAGCGATGACTCCTGCTATTAAAAGGATGTTGGTTGTCGCTGCGTCCAGAGAAAACATGACTTGCTTCACAAGTGAAAGACTCAAGCAGCTTGACATATAGGCTTGATGAAATCTGTGTAATTAGCCCAAATATTTAGTCTCACTCAGACACGAGTTGACAGGCTCTCAAGTAACTCCAAAGGTTATGACATACTGTGCGTACGTTGTTTTGTTTGGAACAAGTATTTCCAGATAGACATAGATGTAGGATGTCCCCGCGCTTGACGCTTCGATGCGCATCCAGATGTACTCGATGTCTGAGGCGACAAGATCATACCATGGACCTGTTTGTTGGCTGTAAGCTCCGTTAAAGATAACTATCTGGGTGGAGTTAATTCCGTCGTAAATGTAGATGGAAACGTTAAACAGTCGACCTATGTTGGACTGGGCGTAGGCTCTGAGCCTAACCTTCCAATTCAAACCATGGTTTTCAGTCATTTTCAATACGTAATTAAAGTTTCCAGTGCTCCACACATGCAGTAGGGTAGCATCTATGTTCCAAGTGTCCTGCGTTGTGTCGCCAGTTTCTGTGCCTCCTTTGAATCTGATTGTGAATGTTGATGAAATTAAATAGGAAGAAACTGAAACGTTGTTCCATCCGCTTGAAAGGTCTGTGAACAGATTAATCCATGCTGAACCGTTCCACACGTCTACCCGAATGTTTTCTGCCCCCATAGTTCCTCCATATATGCAAAGTTGCTCGTTAAGCAGGTTATACGTCGCGCTGGTCCACTGGACTTCCAAATCTAATTCGTATTTTTTGGGGATTTTGAGCACGTAAATAACTGATTGTTTGCTGTAAATTGTGTCGGTGCCTGTTCCTCCAGTCCCAAAAGTTGTTTCAACCTTGAAGCTTGTTGAACTCGTTTTCACGTAAGCATAATGAGACGCTATCCGTGCTATATCCGTGATGCTAAGCCTTTGATCGCCTTTTCTTTGAACGAAAACGTCATCGATTTCAATTCCGCCGGCTTCTCGACTGGTTGTTCCGCTGGAGATGGTGTGAATGCCTGTCAAGATCAAAAAGTCTCTTTGCTCTCCGGGATTCGCCGTGTTTACAACGCTCCTAACCGTGTTGGCTGCCGTGGTGCTACTTACTGCAGTATCCTCGTCAAATTCGAGAAGATCAAATGAATCCACTCGAAAGGCTGCTATTCTTACGTCTCTTGCTGTACTAGTCTCTCCTGCAGTTCGCAACTGCGCTTGCACCCTGAACGTATGTTGAGCGGTGTTAAGGCTAATTTTAGTGAATAGTCCGTGAGGCTCGAATTGAGACCTATCTGCGTGAATTCTCCTTGTGTTCGGGGTTGTCCAAGCAGCAGGGAATAGACCGGTTCCAGAGTCATAGTCCAGCCATGTCTCTGCTCCACCTGGAGTTATAGGTAGCTCGGACACCAAGGCGGAATAAGCTACGATGTAGTCGCCAGCAGATGCCGGGGTGAACTGTAGAGTGGCTAGGGTTTGTGGAGATCCTGGGGGTCCTGTTATTGAGGTGTTTCCGTTCGCTTCAACATATTTGAGTCCAGCAGGGTCTAGTCGGATGGCGAGGATGTTAATGTTTCTCGCATAAGCTGTGATCCCTGACGAAGCTTGGAATTGGAATTTCACTGTTTGTTGAGAAGCGACGCCCGTTATTCTGCTGAAATGGAAATAGATGTTGTAGGGAGTGATTGGAGTAGTGCTTGTTGTTCCTTGCTGAACACCCGTTTCTCCTCTCTGAGTTGCTCCATTGATATCATATCTGAATCTCGCCGAGTTTTCTGCGGTTGAGCTGCTTCTTATGTCGGCTGTAACTAATATCAACCATTCTTCGGTTGTTGAACCAGGCGTGAAGCTTAGGCTGGTCCCCGAAACATCAGTCCAGGCGGTGTTCGCGGTTGACTGCTCAGAGGAAACTGTGACCTGTTGGAAAACAATGGCATTAGTGTCCTGTTCCGTTAAAATGTCAAAGACGCTGTCTGGTCCAGCCTGTTGCGCAGCGAAATTGTTCTGTGTTCCTTTGTCGGCGGAAGAGTCCACATTAGATGTGTTGTTGTCCACGAAATCTTCTGTGTCCTCCTCTAACACATGCTTGTAATCGAGTTTGATCTGATTGATTTCTTGCTGAAACTGCACAATAGTTGAATTTACGCCCGTGACCTTGATTTTGGCGTTGCCGTTTGAGGCGTAGAACTGCGGGTTTGTGTTTATGCTGAGGACCCTAGTGACGTTTGTGCCAGTCGAGGTGTACGTTAAATATCCTTCGCCGCTTGTCACGTAGTCGGGTGTTGGTGACGAATAATTCCAGACTTGAATTGTGACGCTGACGCTTGCGATGTCATAATGGCTTACGACGGTGAAGTTGAGTTGCATGGGAGTTTTTGTTGTCATCGATGAGAAGAGGAATTCGGTGGAAACCGTATACTGGCTGTAGTAAGTGGGCTTGTATTCTACCCAGTCAGCCTTGAAATCAAACTGCGTGCTTGTGATTCTTTCACCCTTTATTTTTATTTTCCAGTTTCCTGAACTGTCTCGAAAGTGAGTTGGATTCGTTGTTATGGTTTGGGTTCTGGTTTGGTCTGTGTTAGCTGTGGAGCTCGATGTGTAGCTGTCGTATCCGTTGCCTGAGTTGGGGTAACCGCCTAACGTGTAGTTGTAGACCTGTATTGCGACTGTCACCGAACTTGCAGTCCATGCTGAATCAATCGACCACGCGAGTTGGGTCCAAGTTCCTGTGTTGGTTGAGCCGGTGAACACCACTTCTGATATGTATTGTTTAGCCAGTCTGACAGCGACGATTCTCGCGTCCCTTATGTATGCTGTGTAGGTCGCACTCGTTGTACGGTACGCAATCTTTAGCGTATGGGAAGAGGCTGAAAGAGAGGCGTTTATCATTGTTGCAAAGGTCAGATAGTCAGTGGCATCAGATAATCCAGCCTGCCAGTAACCATACTCCGTCCCGTCGATTGTAAAACTTGCCACAGGTTGAAAGCCGTTTGAGGCAACGGACAAACTAATCTTAGCAGTGGCCACAAGCAAATAGTCCCCGGCAGAGCTTGGAGTAAAGGTTAAGACAGTTTTGTCTACCAGAGTCGTGGAAGTTGTAGAGGATACTCCTTCGCTTCCACTGGTTTGGTAATCGTAGTAATCGCTTAATCGCACAGCGGTTATTCGCGCTCGCCTGATGTACATTGTTCCACTTGTCTCTCGGCTGGCTTGAATCTTTATTGTGTGAGGCGAGGCTGAGAATGTGGTCACGTTGTGAGCTGCAAAAACCTCATAATCAGTAGTGGTCTCGCCTTCAGTTACCATTACGTCCTTGGCAACACCGTCAATCTCCAACCTTGTAGAAATGCTTTGACTAGTTGACGCCGCTTCAACTTCGGCGGTTGCGACTATCAGATAGGCACCAGCGGCGGAGGGCGTGAAAGTCCTTGCTACCACATCAACGTAGGTTCCAGACGTTATTGCTTGTTCGCTTTCTGCTTCGTTGTTCTCAAAACTGAAGAGCCGTAAAGCCATTATCCGGGCTCTTCTAATCGTAACTGTTTGTGCTGCATTTTCAGATGAATACTGTATTCTTATTGTGTGGGAACCGTTGCCCAAGTTGATTACTTTGCTCGTGAAGAATGATTTCCACATGGTGGCTTCGTCGGGTTGCCATGTAGGATTCGCATAGGTTGTTCCATCAATGGTCATTTGAGCGCGAATATCGTAGGTTGTAGAATTTCCCCGTAATTCCGCTGATGCAATTACTAGGTAGTTTCCAGTCATGCTTGGAGTGAAAGTCAAAATCACCTTATCCACGTAAGTTTGACTTGTCGTGGAAGATTCTCCGTCACTAGAATTGTAATATTGAAGGATTACGCTTGTGTTTTCGTAACTTCTAAAAGTCATATAGAAGCCGTTGTTCGAGGTCAAGTCTGAGGTGCTTCCTGACACCCATGTTGTTAATCCTTCCAAGGTATACCCATTTGGATAGTAAGAGGAAGCCGTTGTGTTTGATGCCACGCTTCTTATTGTTAAGTAATCTGCATCTACGCTTTGAACACTACTCGGAACGCTACCAGAAAGATAAGTCCCATTTACAACGTTGTAACTGCTGTTAGGATAATACAATGTTTGTGTTGGAAGAGGCGCAGCCGCGCTGACCTTAGCGCTAGTGCTGTTTGCATAGACCATACTGGTGCCAGCTGTGCCCGATTGCAGAAGAACAGGTGGCGTACTAACCGTTGATCGTGGTTCTTTGAGCAAATTATAGCGGACTGCTCCACTAGTACCTTCCATCGAACCAAACAGCATAACAATGGCTAATACTATGAAAACAGATCGAGAAACACGCGACGAAATGCGCTCGCTGTTAATCAATCTTATTCTCACGCCATTCGAAAGTACTGAGTCAGAGTAACAAAGAGAATAGAGTGGTTACTATTGCACGTCTATTGCGATTTGTATGTTGGCCGCAATGTTATTCCAAGCTCCTGCCTTCGCTTTGGTTTCGATGTAGATGATCCACTGTGTGCTCGCAGGCAACGACATGTATGATGTCTCAGACGGTGTTATGCTCCAACTGTTGCCTGATGTCGTGTAGTTCATCGAAGCCTGATAAACCCCGGTCTTGTCCTTGACAACAAAATTGATAAACGTAAAGTTGCCGACGCTAGCCGAACCTGAAGCAGGAGTTATCGACACATGGCGCAGTCTAAACTGATGCCCTGAACCATCAGTGTTGCTCACGTTAAGCGGTTGATCGTATATTAAGGTCGCATTCGGATAGGCCTTGAGAGCCAACTTGGCATAAGTTGCGTTAGTTCCCAATGACGAGCCTGTTGGCGCATCGCTTCCAAGAACGAACCTCACTGGAGCTCCATTAATAGTTACAATTGGTTGCATTGTCAGCATGTAGTAGACCGCGGCAATAGCGGTGCCGATGAGCGCTGAAGTTAAGGGCAGTGTAATAAGTGTCGTTTCTTTCCGCAATAGTGTTTTCTTCATCTCTGTTGGATTACCTCCGTTTCTGTTAGAAGAGCAGGCTCTAACTGGATTTAAGAGGTATGAATTCGGAATCAGAATCTGAACTAACCACCGAAAAACCACACGCCAATCTGCTGAGTTTCTAAATAACCGCAAGTCATTAGTTTACCTGCGCGTTCACTGCAGTATGAGGCATAGGAAATTAAGATTGCTACAGCTCCAAATCCGGTTAAGAATTCTTCCGGAACTCTACCATACGGTGACATACTGTCAACTCCGCGAAGACAATAAATAAAAAAGGGGAGAGGAATTATTGCACGATATCCACCGCTATCTCGATTGTTGCTTGACCGTAAGCTGCCGCATCGTCTCTCGCCTTTGTTTCAATTTTGACAGGAGCGTCTTCGCCGGGATCTAGGTCCACTACTGTCGTTGGGGCACTTGGAGTAGTCCAACTGCTTCCATCACTTGTATAGTTTAATGTTCTGCTGCCAGCAGTCGTAGTCAATGTGAACGCTATGTAGGCGAATTGGGTGCTGTTATATGTCATTGAAACATGTCTAAGCCTGACTGAATAGGTACTTCCACCGTTGTTGTGCACCATGGTAGTGTTCTCGTACGTTTGAGTTGCATTTGGATAAGCTTTAAGCCCGGTTACTGTAGCCACTGTTTTTTGCGGGTTTAACAGCACGACGACTCCACCCGTGTTGTTATCGCTGCCTGCCTTAAACCAGACATCAACTCCTGCAATAGTGACGGTTGATTTCTGACTCAACGAATAGTAGACGGCGGCACTTGCAGTGGCAATGAGCAACGAAGTTAACAGCAACGTCACCAGCTTCAGTTCTTTCCTGAACAACATCTTTTTTATTTCCATTGATTCACCTCCTTCCTTCTTCTAAATTTGTTCAACAAGTCAGGGCTAAGGAAAATGCTGATGCCAACACCCATGACAACAGTGGACACGACCAACCCAAGCTGCAGAATCAATATTGGAAACTCAACGCTCTGAATATAGCTGTAGTTGGACACAAAAAACAATGAAATAACTGTCAATGGAAATGTCACTGCCCCAGACCAAGCCTTAGCGAGAGCCCACATCTTCCGCTCCAGCGCAAGATATAGGTTAATGGCAATGATGTTACCAAGGGCGACAAGTAGGTAGAAGAAGCTGTACCAGAAGCGCATGTACTCTCCGAATACAGCGAGGAACTCTCTGCTCACAAGCAAGTGTCCGAAACCTATGAGCGCAGCGATTTGGTAGATGTATGGCACGGCTTTGGGAAACCGCTCTTCTAAGAGACACGTCAACAAGCTCAACAGCAGGAAAATGTCAACGCTCAAGAGTGAGAAGAACTCAGGCAGTATCGCTAGATCAGCCAAGTTTCCTAGCCCAGCTTAAACGCTTTCACGCTTGTGTAAAAGTGAGGATTTAACTGGTATGAAATCAGAATCTGAATCCGAATTCAGCGAACTTCCAAGTGGAAAATAAAAAAAGGATGCTCTTTCAAATCAAGCCGTTTATTACTTTTGCTTTGTCTTCTGCTCTTCAACAATTTCAAAAACAAAGGGCGCATTTGAAGCCCTAACTTCCAAGTTGACGCCGAGCAACGTCTCTAAGAAACCACATAAAACCTCTGCGTTATTAACGAATGGCGCCTTGATGATAAAGTATTTGTCACGCGGAAAGAAGTCGCCGAACCCCTGAACGCGCAGACGCTTCAAGACGTCATTCCACTTTTCTCGTTTGGTTGTTTCTAGGTTCAGTGTGGCCTCCATCGAAACCCTAGCAGCCTCGCCTATTTTTCGACCAACCTCTCGCCACTTGTTCTCTGGAATGTACTGAAGCATCACATTGAGGAACTCGACGTTGACGAAGGCAACACGGCTTACGCCCACGTAATACTCGCCTGGATATTTCCAGTCGTACACGCTCATGCTGCGATAGACGTCTAACAACTTTGAAATGAGTGGTTTAATGCCTGGTTCTTTTCCCTCGCTGATGAGCGAGTCTATGTATTTGCGTTCTTCGTCGTCTAAGATTATGGTTGTTCTCTTCACCGCCTCTTTGGATTCTTTTGGTTCGTGTGACAAGAGAGGCTCACCTTACATAGCCAATATATCTCATAACATACTTTATATGATTTATGTTTTAAACAGACATGTTGAAAGCAGGTGAAGCGCAAAAACAGTAAAAACTTAATGCTCCTACCTTTGCCTATGCTTTAATCGGTAAACCTCGGGTTTAGTTGTCCATATTCTCTCGACTCTTATAAGAACATCTTTTAAGTTTTGCAGTCTAAACTATGCTTTCAAAGGCGGGATTTTAAATGGTTCACATGCCTTCAAGTTACCTAAACTGGTACGTTCACGTTCCAAACTTAAAACACGATTTAAGGTCAAGCGGCGTCACAAACTTCAAGTGGAAACTAAACCTAGGCGAAATCGACTTCACACAAAATTATGCCCACGGCAACCCAGAGGCATTAAAGTTAGTCGCACAACGGTACGGTGTCAAACCAGAAAACATTTTCGTATCAAGCGATGGAGCCTCAGGACTAAACACTCGTGTAATGGAATGCTTGGGTTCCAGAAAGCACAAAACTGAAGCCGTGGTTGAGTACCCAACCTACGAGCCTTTATTGAGGCAGGCACAAACCTATTTCAAAAAAGTCAAGAGAATTGAGAGGAAGAAGAAAAACAGTTACAGATTTGACCCAGACGAATTAGAAAGGCTGATTTCTGACAAAACAGCAGTTTTAGTCGTGACAAATCCGCACGCGCCCAGTGGTGTGAGCCTCTCAAAAAAAGAACTGAATGAACTGATGGAGACTGCACGCAACCACAACTGCTACGTTGTGTGCGACGAGATTTACGCCGAGTTTGACCGAGAAAACAACATTTCCATATTTTCAGTTGACCCTGCACTTGGCATTGTAACGACAAGTTTCTCAAAAGCCTACGGGTTAGGCGGTCTCAAAGCTGGTATCGCTATCGCGTCGAAAGAAATTGTTGACGAACTGTATTCCAATGTGTTCAACACCGCTGGAACCGACTCCAATCTGGTCGAGCTTGTTTTGATTGACTTGTTGACCAGGGGAAGAAACGCCTTAGAAAGGCACAAACAGAAATGGAATGCCCTGCGAAACAAGACTGAAGAATGGCTGCGGCAAACAGACACCGTATCCTACACTCCAAACAGTTGCGGCGTTGTTTTTTGGCTTGAGACCCAGATAAGAGACACACATAATTGGGCGAATCAATACACGATTCCCAAATTCGGCTTGGCGGTTGTCCCAGGCGCCTTCTTTCTCTTCAACGAATACAAAATAAACAAATCAAACCAAGTCAGACTTGGATTAGGGAACATCAGTCCAGAAAATCCTAACGCTTTGGACAATGCGCTACAAAATCTGGAAGAAGCATTACACAAGGGCAAAAAACTTTGACTCTGACGTATCAGAGTAAAGCCTTATTAATTCCTATCCGTCAGATATTTTTTGCCGATGATGAAACCGCCATTCTGAAAAAAGATGACGATTATTTTCCCCTGGGGTATCGGAGGCGCCTACGTTGGCTGCAGACGCAACTGAATGGCTCCGATCGAGGTTGCCAAAAACAGCAAGTATAAGAATAACAAAATAGCGCCTTCTCTCCAGCCCAATCTTCCCATAGACAAGAAATACCACAAGAAAAGATTGGCGATTAGGGAAAAGACGACAATATCCAAGAAAACCAGCATATTCATCGTCAAAGGTGAACCAACCAACGCAGGAACAAGCAATGTCATCCCTAAAATCAAAGTTATATTTACGAAATTGCTTCCCACAATGTTACCCAAAGCTAACGCTGAATGCCCTTTGAGAAACGCCTTTACGCTAACCGAAAATTCTGGCAGACTGGTGCCAAACGCAATTATAGTGGCTCCAATTAGGGTTCGCGACAGCTTCGCAAATTCTGCTATGGTCACCGCGGACTCAACAATAAAATAAGCACTTACTATGACACCTGCCACCCCTAAGAAGGTGAGTACAACATAAAGGCGCAACTTTCTTTTCATTTCCTCAGACACGCTCGTTCTCTCTTCTGTAGGAATTCTGATCTTCAGCAACTGATACGTGTAGATAACGAAAACTACGATCAAGATCAAGCCTACAAGCCAGTTGGCTCCAACAAGATAGACCAAAGATAATGGAATTATAGAAGCCACAAAAAGCCCAAAATAAAGACTGCCCAGTTCTTCTTTAGCGAAAGGAGCCACGCTTTTAACGCTTGGATGCCTCCAAGCAATCAGAAAGGCTGCTATGCCGATTATTAAGCAAACATTCACAATGTTTGACCCAATGACGTTTCCAACCGAGAGCGCGGCCTCTCCGCCCAGTGAAGCTATGAAAGCCACGCTCAACTCAGGTAGGGACGTAGAGAAAGCAAGCAAAATGAAGCCAACGGTTGTTTTGGCAAGCCCAGTTATGTCTGATACTTTAGTGGCATTGGTGATAGTCATGTGGCTAGATTGGTCTAGAACTACTAGGAAAACGATGAGAAGAACTAGGGCAAGCACTAAGTCCATAGAGATTCCTCACTCAACTTTTTCAAAGCATCTGCAGACAGAGATAAATCTACTGCAAAAGTTATTAAGCAAACGTTCTCGTCTTGCGTGAAGTCTAGCAGAGAGTTTTACAAATGTTCATCTAGTTGAGTTAGTGGTTCCTCTACCATTCTCTTTCTCCAACGTCTAGAAATCAAGAAAGATGTAACAACAGCAAACGCTACCAACACTGTGAGAGCAAAGGGAACCCATGGGTCTACACTTATGGTCGTAGGATTTCCATTAGCGCCTTGCTTAACCTCCTGGATCATTTCGTCTTCCATGTAAACCCGAAAACCGTTGTTTGCTAGGAACTCTCTGGCTTCGAGAGAGGCAGCTACATAATCCGTATGTGTAACATTCATGTACTGAATCGTGTCTTGCTTGGTCACGGCTCCATGTTTCATCGCGTTCAAAGGATCGCCGAATCCCTCTGGCACATAGGTTAAGTCAACTGGCAGCCAGCCCCAAGGCGGAACGTAAACAACCGCCCATCCGTGCCAGCCAATTCGGCGCTCAACCATCGACACGTGTCCATCCCAGAAGGATGAGTTGTCAAAATGGGTGGGCAGGTAAATACAGCCAGTTTGCAGATAGGCGGGAATCCCAACTATCCGTGAGAATGTGATGAGCAGCATGGCTTGATCGTCGCAGTCGCCTTCACCTAGGGCGTAAGTCTGGTTCGGATAATACGGGTTTTCATGTCGCCCACTGGGATAAGACACGTGCGTTTTTATCCACTCGACGAAATTTTTGATTATGGTCAGAACTCTTGTCTCACTTCCCTTCAGGGCAAACGCCCTTTCCCGCAGTGCCTGATTGCTGGTCTGCCAAGGTCCCTCTTCATGAGTGTATTCATCAATAAGAGACAGCGGTATATCTGTGAGATTAAGAGACTCGCTCTCTGTTATGTCGGGCATTGTGCGAGGCTTAGAAATTATGTGATACCAAACGGTGAGGCTCACGTTTTCGCCTGGGTTGAGAACCGATTCTAGAAACCGCAAGACAGCGACCGGATTTCCCTCTTCGTCGTTTCTTATTTCTTCAACCGGAAGCGTAGAGTTCACAAACTCAACCGTTTGCCAACTATTGTTCATGAACAAGCTGATTGTTCGGTCGTCTTCCCTCTCGGTGAGGTTCCACACTCGACTTGAACTAGGGTTGCTATATCGCACTGTTGATTTGAGGAAATAGCTAACGTTCTCCGTCTCGCTCTGCGCAACGGACAAATCTGAAACTGACAGCGACGACAACACGACCAAGATTAGGGAAAGAGCAAGCAACTTTTTCATGCATTTTCACATTGCATCATGCAACAGAATCTCTAATTTGACTGAGAGAAAAAAAGGTTTTCACGCTAGCCTCTTAACTTTACTGAAAACAGAAAAAGAGATGGGTGATGAACAATGTTATTCTACATGCACTCGGTAGAGGTCGATGTCTTCCCTCATCTCAGGTGTGCATTCAAGAAAGTCTCGCACCGCACGTTTGACATCTTTTGACTGCGTTATGTACCTTCCAGCTATGACTATGTCGGCTCCACTGGTCAACGCCTCAAGCGCCGTTTCAGGCGTTATCCCACCTGCAATAGCTACTAAAAATTTTTCTTGGGCGAAAATCTTTTTCAGCTCTCTGATCAACTCCATGCGATGGTGCACGCCAGCCTTTTCCACATCAATAGCGCGGTGTAGAATAACCACGTCGGGCAGCTGCTTCAACGAGCGCAGTTTTTGAACGGGATCAGCAACCTCCATCATGTCAACAAAAGCGTAGATTCCCAACCTCTTAGTCTCGTAGATGAACCCATCGAGCACTTCCGACGCTGCGAGCCCAGAGGCGACCACGGCGTCGGCTGTCTCCTCAAACGCCAGGTCAACCTCAACCTTTCCGACATCCAGCGTCTTCAAGTCTGCGATCATGAACATGTCTTTGGCTGAGTCTCTCAAGTCATGGATCGCTCTGGTTCCGTACTTTTTCAACAAGGGCGTGCCAACTTCTAAGATGACGCGGTCGCTCAGCGGAATCTGACCAACAACCTCCTTAGCGCGTTCAAGGCTGGGAGCATCAAGCGCAATCTGCAGATATGGCGGTCTCCACAAACGGGGCACCTTGAAGCCCATTATCGGGTGCTTGGCTCTGTCCTTGTCGTAGACTATTTTCTCCCAGGACGGATACTTGGTCAAGGCTCTCCTCAGAGCCAGCTTAGTGGCTCCATAATTGTACTGGTAAATCCGACGATAATCCTGAGCCTCTGGATGAATAAAGACGCTACAAACAACAACCCAGTCTTCGAGTTTATCCTTAGGCACTATACCCTCCTCCACAGCGTCAGCCACAGCCTTGGCCACAGCCGCCTGAGCCGGCCCGAAGATTTTCCCAGCCTGCTCCAGATTCCTCACAGTGACCTTTGGAACCAACAAGGTATGCGGTTTGGGAGGCAGATTAGGCCTAATCACCGCCAAGAGAGGCGTATGCCCCTCCGACAGAGTAGACAAGCCGTTTGCGAAAGCCTCGCCGACAGGCCCATCCTTGTCGCCAACCAGCAGGTCGACATGCGCAACCTCGTTTCCCTCGCCCACAAGGGCTTCGCCGATTAGATAAGTGAAGCCTTTCTGCTTTTCGACAGCCCTCGAAATCGACGGTTCGATTTGACCGATGTCGGCAAATTCCACTTTAAACTCTCGCATCCACTCGTACAGGGTGTCTCTGTGAACGCCCATTATCCTCGCCGTTCCGGCAATTGTCGGCTTCTTCGTTCCCTTAGTTTTCATCTCCTTTTCGGCAGCAAGGGCAAGCAACTGTAGGAGTTCATCCTTTGTCGTCGGCTTTTTGCCGCCTAATTCCGACACTTTCTTCACCTACACATCTGATATTGCGCAACTGCTATTAAAGTTTGTCGGAATTCTGTTTCATGAGAAGATTTTCCGACATTTTGGAGACAGAATAAGCCTTTTTTCCGACTGTTTGTCCGACAGTGTTGCGTCGAAAGACATTTCAAAAGGAGACATTGATATTAGTGAAGCACCTTCGGAATTGTGGTGAAGTGCCATGCGAAAATTCTTGATTGAAGAGATGACTCCTCAGGAAATAACCGATGCGTTGAAGCGAATCGACACGGTTGTTGTTCCAGTAGGAAGCGTGGAGCAACACGGACCGCACCTTCCTATTGGAACCGACACTCTCATTCCGATAACCGTTGCCAAGCGTGTTGCCGAAAGAATGAATGTTTTGGTCGCTCCGCCAATTTATTATGGAAACTCTTTTTCAATGGCTGACATGAAGGGTGTTTTCACGGTTTCACCCGACACGTTGGCAGGTCTGTTGCTAGACTTGTGCAGGTCGTTTTCTAAGCAGGGTTTTAAGAAGATAGTGTTCATTAACGGGCACGGTGGAAACAAGCAGGTTTTGAGTTTCATTGGGCAGAGGGCGCGCATTGAAACGGGAGCCATTATCGTTCGCATCGACTGGTGGGACATGATCACTGAAGAAATTTCGAAAATCGTCGAAAAAGAGGTTGTGCACGCCGATGAGGGTGAAACCAGCATGATGTTGGCTTGTCAACCCGAACTGGTAGATATGAAGAAGGCGGTGAAAGATGAAACTTATGACAGATTAGTTGATATGTTGACTGGTGGGAAGCCCAAGAACTTGCCACAGGTTTATGTGCCCTTTTCAAAGTGGTCCAAAACAGGTTTGATCGGAGACGCCACCAAGGCGTCAAAGAGAAAAGGCGAGAAAATTCTGAAGGCCGTTGTCGACAACATAGTTGATTTTTTGCAGCAATTGGACAAACTGAAATGACTCGCTCACAATTATGACATGCAAGGAAGAGCAGGCGCGCAAAGGAGAACGTTTCTGGCAAGGTTTTAATCGCTCATCGCCATTTAATGGTGTGGAGGATGTTGCTCTGAATCCAAAATCCTTCCATGACAAGGTCTGGGAAACATGGACTTCTACCCTTCAACGAAACAAAACAATCATTAAAGTAACAGCTCTGGTCTTTTTCGGAGTTGTAATTGCCTCCATGATTCTAACCATTGTTGCTCTTGCCGTCAGTCCAGCTCTTTCAGAATGGTTGAGATCTCTGTTACAAAGCGAAACGATTTTTGGCAGTGTTCCGCCATTTTACACCGTGCAGTTCTATTTTTTCATTCTTGGTAACAATGCGGGTCATTTTTGGAATCCCGTTAGAATGCTCGTCTGGGTGCCTCTACTTGGAACCCTGTCGCTGGGTTTAGAGCTTTTGCTAAACGGCATAGTGATAGGAGCGGCGTCTGTGATAGCTGGCATGAGCCGCGGAATTCTCTATCCCATTTTAGGAATAGTGCCCCACGGGATTTTTGAGATACCCGCCTTCATCCTAGAATTCGCTTCGATAATCCGCTGGCACGTGACAATCATTGAATTCATTATGGCTAAAATAACTAACGAACATGCGAATGGTGGCAAGCTAAAACAGGGCGTAAAAGACACCATAGTTTTGGCTGTTGTCTCGGTGACGCTGTTTGTGATCGCGGCTTTCATAGAAACCTGGATCACGCCGCGCCTGATAGGACGATAAAAAAAGGGTTATTGCGTGTGTCTTTCTAGACGGGAACTGTTTGCAAAGCGCCTAGCATTTGATCTTCGGCTGTTGTATGGTATCTGACGTGCACGTTGGGGTCGTCGAGCAACACGTAGAGCCAGTAGATTCCGAAAAAGCCCAGAGTTATAATGGTTAGAATCAGGTAGAGAACAAAGCTTCTTTCAGGCAAGGGTTGCGTCCTTCTCGGCACCTCGAACTTGATTCCGCATTTGTCAAGTATTCTGCTTATGTCTGCTAAGACGCTGTCTTCCCTTCTCTCATGCTTGTAGAAGTCTTTCATCAGGAAGTACCAGACATAAAATGCTGCAAGACCCCCAGTGGCTGTGGACAGAATAGCCCATAACATCGCACCTTTGGTGCTCTCGGTTTCCTCAGCTTTTGTTTCCCTCAGAGTCCACTCTAAAGATGCTAAATCACCTGATACATCAACGCCCTTCTTGGTCGCTATTGTCTTAATCGTCGCCACAGTGTCGTCCCAAAGGAAAGACAATCTTCTGAAATGCCTGTTGCGCCTCTTAACAAGCTTATACATTAGTATTATGAACAGAATGCCAGCGAGTATCAAAACCGCGTAGAGAACCCCTATGGATGCGTAAAGTGGCGTAAGATCAAAGGTGAAAGGCTCTCCTGGGGCGGGAGGAAAGGTCGATATAAAGATTGAAATCATCATGGCAATGATAACAACAAACCATAACACAATCGCAATGATGGGCAAGATGAAGACAATTATCCACGCGATAGACATCATCGAGTCGGTCTCAGGACGCATCCGAACGTCTTTTTTAATGTTTTCAATTTCGATGCTCAAGTCCCATTTCTCCATTTTTTGTGTTGGAACTGTTCAGTAATTTAGTTAATACGGCATAAGGTTTTTGTGGTTACTGCCTAGGTAGACTTTTCTCCAAAGCCCTCTCAAACTCATGCGTCAAATCGACATTGAAACCGACCAAGATGATCGTATTCAACGAAGTGCGAGATTCAACGAGCTTCTTTATCTCATCGACCATGACCTCAGCGGCTTCTTTAATGTTCAGACCTCCGACACCCGTGCCCATTCCAGGAAAGGCGACACTTTTGATGCCCAACTGGTTGGCGCACTCTAACGCGCCTTTGGTCGCCAATCTGACGTTTTGTTTGTTTGTGGACATGGCTGGGTGCTCCATTGTGGGGGCGTGAATCACGTATTTTGCCTTTAGTTTTCCAGCAGTCGTGGCAACTGCTTTTCCAACTGGAACTGGCGCTTTTCTGTTGGCTTCTTCTTGAATCTCTCTTCCGCCGGTTCGTAGTATGGCGCCTGCGACTCCGCCGCCCATTATGAGTTGGCTGTTGGCGGCGTTGACGATGGCATCTGCTTCCAACTTGGTTATGTCACCCGTGACAACAGTGATTCTAGTGTCTTTGTAAACTCGTTCTGTGGTTGGCAACTGGTTTTTTCACCTTGGGTATTTGTTATTATCAGTGATTGGTGTTCTCATAAGTCTTTGCTGGTGTCTTGATGCATGGAAAAATATAACTAGGAACGTCATCATTGTTATTTGATTCTATGTGTCCATCGGTTGCAAAAACAGTCAAGCGTTCCAGAAAGGTTCCGGAAGCTGACGTTCTGAACGTAAACGAAATCAGGAAGGATTTTCCAATTCTCAAAAGCGGCATAATCTATCTGGACAGCACCGCCAGCAGTTTGACGCCTGAACCTGTATTGCAGCGGGTTCTAGAGTATTACCGTGAGTACAGGGCGAATGTTGAGCGTGGCGTTCACCGATTGGCTGTTAGAGCCAGCGAAGAATACGAACGAGCACGCTCAAAAGTGGCCGATTTCATCAACGCCAAGTCTGCTTCTGAGATTGTGATGACGCGAAACACCACCGAAGGCATAAACCTTGTTGCAAACGGCCTCAAATGGAGAAAGGGCGACAAGATAGTGACCTCGGTTTTGGAGCATCACTCCAACTTTATTGTTTGGCTCAGGGTCAGAGACAAACACGGCGTCAAGCTTGAAGTTGTCATGCCCCGCAAACCAATGGTGAAGGGTCTTCTTCATCCAGCCGACTTCGAGAAAGTGATAGATGACAAGACCAAGATGGTGGCTTTGACTCACGTGTCAAACGTTCTGGGCGTCATCACACCGCTTAAAGAGATTGCAGAAATCGCGCACAAACACGGCGCCTTAGTATTAGTTGATGGGGCTCAATCGGTGCCTCACATGCCTGTTGACGTGCAAAAATTAGGTCTTGATTTTCTGGCGTTTAGCGGGCACAAGATGTGTGCGCCCACGGGTTCGGGTGTGCTCTACATGCGAAGGGAAGTGCAGAATGAAGTTGAACCTGTTTACATTGGTGGCGGAACCATTGAGGAGGTGGGCGTCGATCATTACAGGCTTGAGGAAGGCCCGGGACGTTTTGAGGCAGGAACGCCAGACGTGGCTGCAGCCATCGGACTCGGCGCCGCGGTTGACTATCTGAACAAGATTGGCATGGACAACATTGAACGCTATGAGAAACTGCTCACTAAACACATGTACGACGGTTTGACGGGTATTCCGAAGGTTGAGGTTTATGGCCCTGAACCCGAGCGCAGAGTTGGCATTATCCCCTTCAACGTAGCCGATTTGAACCCGCACGATGTGGCTCTTGCTTTGGACGTTTCAGCCAGCATTATGGTGAGGTCTGGGCATCACTGTGCTCAACCCTTGTCGAAAACCGTGATTTGTAAGCCTGGCACAGTTCGAGCCTCAGCATACATTTACAACACTAAAGAAGAGATAGAAAAACTGGTCTCAGCGGTAAAAGAGATTGCAGAAACGCTTGCCAAATGATACTCCACTTCTTAATGTGTAGCAGGTAGAACTGCCCGTGTCAAAGGCTGAGTTGCTGGAAAAAATCGCTGATGAGGTTCGAGTTTGTGTTAAATGTCCCCTTTGGAAAGGACGCAAAAAGGCTGTTCCAGGCGAGGGCAACATAAACACGTCTGTACTGTTTGTGGGTGAAGCGCCAGGCTACTGGGAAGACATGAAGGGTTTGCCGTTCGTGGGCGCTGCTGGCAAGGTCTTAGACTCCTTATTGTACAAAATTGGTCTTCCTCGTGAACACGTTTTCATTACAAACGTGGTCAAGTGTCGTCCGCCTGGGAACCGCGAACCCAAAACGAATGAAATCAAGACCTGCACTTCGCTTTATCTAGACCGTCAAATCGCGCTAATCCAACCTAAAATTATCGTGACGTTGGGCAGACATTCCACTGCTTACATACTTTCAAAGGCAGGCTTTGAAACGGTAACTATAGAGGGTATAACTCAACTGCGTGGCAAGGTCTACCGAACAAGGTTTCAAGATTTGCTTGTCACGGTGATTCCCATGTATCACCCAGCCGCCGTTCTGCACAACCCAAAGTATAAGGAAGCATTAGAAAACGACTTTCAACTCTTAAAGAACCAACTCCAAAAGAATAGGGGCAAAAGACTTCCCTGTTCTGTCTCATAAAATGAGAAAAAGTGTGGATACAGACAGATATGGAATTGATTTTAGCTGTGTTAAACAAAGAAATCATTGACTCCATTGTCAGATTTCGCTGAGCCCCCTACTTGTTTATGCTTGGTATTCGTATTCAATGAATAAGCATAAAGAAAAAAGAGAGTTGTTGTATGTTCAAACTTTTTTTGAGGCTAGTTGTTGTTCTCTTTTCTTCATTTCATTGTAGAGGTATTCAAACCAGTGATACGATTCTGGTATGTTGTACTGCTTTCTCCATCCTTCGCATGCTGGCTTGATAGTTTCCCAGTTTTTTATGACCCAATAGCCAAGAAGTTCATCAACCAGCTTTATGTGTACGATTTTTTCCTTCACCAGAAACCCCATCATATTGAAGAACCATCCAACTCGATCTATGTCAGTATTGAGCTCCGAAGGTTCAGTTATTGGACCGTGCTCTTTGACCCAGCTATCATAGCTTTCAACTTTAAGAAGCATGAATCTTCTGTGTGCATTGAGCATGTCCCTGCTACCCCAAATTGAGTAGAGGCTCATGAACAGGTCTAAATGCCTCATTTTGTCTTGATGTCGAATCTCCAAAATGTAGTAGATTACTCCTACTATCACACCTGCAGCTGCTACCAATGCAGAAATCTCTGTTATGTCAACCATCATTTGACACCTACTTGTTCTCTCTTCTTCATTTCATTGTAGAGGTATTCAAGCCACTCACCTATCTCTGGTGCATTTCTGACCTTTCTCAATTCTAATGTTATATCCTTCATTTTTTCCCATGTCCATTTAACAGGCGTAGTGAACATGTCATCAACTAACTCTATGCCTATGAGTTTTCTTTTCAGAAGAATGCCGATTCCTTCAAAGAATATATCGATTACTGAGTATTCTGTGAGGCCATACTTTTTCTCGTAGTCATAATAATCCTTGGCTTCTCTCTTCAAAACCTCATACCATACCTTCTGGAATTCCAAACTGCTGAACTGTGAGTAGAGTTTCATTACGAGGTCTGTTTGTCTCATTCTATTCTGATTTCTTATTTCCAGAATATAATAGACAACACCTACCAGCACACCTGCTGCAGCTACAATTGCAGAAATCTCAGTTATGCCAACCACTCTTAACACCCAAAAGAGAAGATTAAATGAAATGGACTTAAAAGCTCAACCGAAATTTTTTTCCGAATAATTTGCTAGGTTCTGATGCTTTCCAGCCATTTGTTAAATGCTTCGGCAAACCTACTATTGGCTTTAATTGCTTGTCGAATTTGTGACTTTAGCTTGTCAAGCTCTTCTTGGACTTCTATGGGTTTGAGACTTTCTATGGGTTTGACTGCAATTATCGTGTTGCTTCTTCCATCCCACTCAGACACTGGCAGCTTGGGAGCTAATCCTTTGTCCCATGTGGCGTCTACGGTCATCCATCTCGCTTGTTCCTTGTTATAGACTTCGAGATAGACGTGCACTGCACGGTCTTCGTGTGGAATTTTCTTTATAGATTCTGGCATGTCAAGACTGCTCCATGACCATACGCAAAGGGCATATCTAACCTTGAAACCAAGGGAAGATAGTAGAGTTTTTAGAACAATATGTTTTCCGACACAGTAGTGGTCAGGCTCATGAACTGACAGAGGTATCCTGAAAGGAATATCTCTTACAAATGTAAAATAACTGATGGAATCCACAGGAATCACATAAACCTACTATTTCCACTCAATTCCTATATCAGACTTTATGTTCACCCGACAAGTTACCTTGGGTTTTGGGGGTAGAAACAGCTATTTGTGCTTACTCTGTGTGGTTGTTTTTGTTAGTATCTTTGGTTCCTTCCATTCTTCTCTGAGGATGCTGTGGAGATAGTAGTCAGTCCATACTCCTCTCACGAAGCATAATTTTCGGATAGTTCCTTCTATTCTGAAGCCCGCCTTCTCCAGAATTCTCTGAGACGCCTTGTTCCTCACATTCGTTGTTGCTTGTATCCGAAAGATATCCCTGGAGAGAAAGAGATAATCAACCAACAACTGAACCGCTTCTGTTCCGTATCCTTTCCCTCGTTCACTCAGAACAAAAAACCCTGAAATCTCCATAGCTCGGTATGGCTGATTAGTAATGTGCCAAGCAATTCCAATCTTGGTTCCATCCTTCTTCTGGATGATGAACCTCTTCCACTCAGTCAAAATTGCGATATTCGGAGGATTGTCAAAATGCCCCATCCACCCTGACTTTGAAATCTGCTCCCAAAATGGGTTGTCTCCCCAGAAATCTATGTTGTTGAAACAGTCAACCATAAAATCTATGTCGTCTCTCTCCAGAACTCTTAGGTTCACGCTCTTGCCTTCAAGCACTCAAATTCACCATTCATCAAGTCTCTTGCTTCAGTTTTATGAGTTGCGTAGAGACCTTGGTCAATTGTTCTTTCATTTCAAAGTTGCATTAATAAATTGAAGAATTGGATAAGCGATTATCAAACCATTGCGGTTGGTTTTTTTCTTTCACCCAAGCTCCGGCAATGCTTAAGACAGCGCCCACCATGAAAAGCAGCAGACTGGGGTACAAAACAATTTCGTACGGATACACTGTCTTGGTTACCTCCGTTAGTTTGGTAAGGTTAACTTGAACAGAAATCCATTCTCCGCTGAGGATGAGTGTGTGTTGACCGCTTCTTTGTGTTTCAAACGTTAATTTTGCGCTTTGATTTTGATAAACGGCTGGAGGTCCATAGACAGATTTTATTTCATAACCGTCAGGGTCGAGGACACTCACGTAGAATTCTCTTATCGTTTCAGTCGATGAAAAGTTGTAATGCAATTCGTAAGTTCCAGGAATCACGGAAACTGTTGTTCGGTATTCATGACTGCCAAGGTAGCCGTAAGAATATGAATCATAAAAAATGTTTTCGCTGATCACCGTGGTCTCACGTGTTCCTGTGAGAACGCCAAGCGTCATGACGACTCCTCCAACGATGAGAAGGATTAAACCTCTAACCAACATTTGCTTTCTCATGGATAGCCCCATTTTTTTATATGACTATCATGTCGTTTCTTAATGTCCAAGATGCTTATGTTAGAGAGTCTTTTCTAAGCCAATAGCGTTATGAATGAAAAATAAAGAGACACGATAAAGGTTGAAATCCTTTTCTCAGCGACCCTTAAACCCTTTTACAGATTTATAATAACGTTTGCGTAGACCTTTGCCATATTCAAAACATCCTTCACATAAACAAACTCATTAGGGGCATGGGCAAGTTCAGTGAAGCCTGGTCCAAAACTCACTGTTGGAACGCCCAAAATTTCTCTAAAATAATGTGCATCGCTGGTGTAAGCCCAATAAGTGGCTGGCGGTACATAACCAAAAACTTGCCCTGCGCTCAGCTGAACAGTCTTCGTCAACGGATGCATTGCAGGCGTGAATGAAGGCAACGTCTTCTTGATAACCTCGTATTCAAGGTTTTCTGGCATGACACTGCGCACAAACTCTTCTACACCGTCAGGACTGCCGCCAGCTGGAACCCTCACGTCAACTTCCACCTCACACTTTTCAGGCACGATGTTAACCTTTGTTCCGCCATTAATAAATCCAACATTCGTAGTGTAATGGTTAAGCGCCCGAGTTAGGCTACCTGCAGAAGCGCCTTGCTTCTCTGCGACTCTTCGCAGTTGTTTTCTGCCGTTTTGAATGAGCCCTTCAGCCTCTTTGGGAACTCTGACGGCTGCACTCTCCAGAGCCCTCAGTTTGGGAAGGAATTCGGTCAACATTAAAATGGCGTTTCTTCCCAAAGTCGGCGTGCCTCCGTGGGCTGTCTTGCCATGCGCCGTGATTCTGAGCCAGCAGTTTCCACGTTCACCGCTGACTATGGAGTATTTTTCTCCCAAATAACCCGTTGGTTCTGTGATTAGGCAAGCGTTGCCGCTTAGTTTTTTGTTGTTAAGCAGCCACAATGCGCCTCCTGGTCCCACTGCCTCCTCGTCTGAAACGCTTGCAACCGTTATTTTTCCAGAGAGGTCCTCTTCAAAGTCTTTAAGAACGGCTATCGCCATCAGCATGGCAGCCACTCCGCCTTTCTGGTCTGTTGCACCTCGCCCCAGAATTTTGCCTTCTCTGACCAACCCTTCATATGGATGCACATTCCATTGAGAGAGGTCCCCAGCCGGAACCACATCAACGTGCCCGCACAGAATGAGTGAAGGCTTGCCTTCCCCAATCTGAGCCACAACGCTGACATGACCCTCTGCTGGTTCAAACCGTTGAAAAGTTATTCCTTCTGTGTCGAGAAAACTCTCAACCAAGTGAGCTGCCTCGGAAACGTCGCCTGGTGGGTTTTCACCCTTAGCCTGAACAAGCCCACAACAGAGTTTAGTTAGTTCTTTAGCACGATGTCCAACAGTCTCGCCTATTCTGGTGAATGATCTTTTCACAAGACGCACCGCCAATGGTTTGTTGTTTAATCTCCCAGTTTGCCTATATCACTAGTTCTGATTTTTAAGAAGCGATGCTTGATAAGCGTTAATAGAGTTTAGATGCCCAAATGAAACCACAAAAAGTATATTCGCCTTGAAACATATTTTCCCAGCGAAAAATGTGAGGGAGAGGAAGAATGAAAAAACTAGTGGTCTTGTTTTCACTAGCTCTAGCTTTAACACTGATTTCGGCAGGCATAGCTGAGACGATGGCAACAACTGAACCCTTCGTTTTCATGGTTGGAAAAGTCGCTTCATATGGACCGATTCCAGCTTTCGGGTTTCTCAAAACTTTCGCAAAGATCGACGAAGGAGCGAGAGTCAAAGCAGCATGGAGAACAGCGCCAATACCCATAGTGCCAAAATCTCCTAGTTCTCCAGTGACCTTCTCGTTCTACGCAGCGCATCTGATCAACGCGTCAATAGTTAAACTCGATTTCACAGACAAGATGAACAGAACCCATGATTTCTTCGTCGCCGGCCTGTGGAGCGTGTTTAATGTCACCTTCATTTACAAAGACTCAACTATTGTCTGGATGTCTGAGCCCATGATAGACCGAGGACCAGGCATATTAGCAGTCGATCCTGACCCCGTCAATGGCACCCCTTGGACCGTGTTCACCCTGGCTATTCAGGAGTTTTTGCCAGTTAGGGGTCCAGTGTTATTCAGTAGAATCAAAACCCAGGAAATTCCTGAAGGCGACATCAACTTAGATAGCAGAATAGACATTCGAGACGTAGCGAGTGTAGCTAAATCTTACGGCTCAATGCCAGGAAAACTAGGCTTCGACTTCCAAATCGACATGAACTTTGACTACAAAATCGATATCAAAGACGTAGCAGTCGTAGCCAAAGCCTTCGGCACTGATTACTAAACTAAAACTCCCCATTTTTCTATTTTTAAAGAAACCTTTGACAAGGAAATCAGAATCAACCTAATGTCGCCATTTGATGCGAATCTTTAATAAATGGATGTTCGTCTTCACTTATGCCTAACCAAGTTTACGCGTAGGAGAGAACGTTTCAACCATGGCAAAGTTCAAGATTATTGTCTCAGACCCCGAAGACAGCAAATCAAAGGTTGTTGAATTGGAGGGCTCCAGAGCGGTCCCGCTTGTCGGCAGAAGACTGGGCGAAACCATCGACGGCTCAGCAGTCGGCATGCCTGGTCGCAAACTGCTGATTACGGGTGGCTCCGACAAGGACGGTTTTCCCATGCGACCCAACATTCACGGAGGAGTCCGCATCAGCGTTGTCGTCAGCGAGAGCGTGGGTTTTCATCCCAAACGTGAGGGAGAGCGCCAACGCAAGACTCTTCGGGGAAACGTCATCACAGAAGACATTGTTCAGGTTAACATGAAGGTTGTTGAGAAGCCTAAAAAGGCTGAGAAAGCCGAGAAGCCGAAGAGGGCTAAGAAAGTGAAGGCTGAAGTCTCCGCTGAGACTGAGAAGAAGGAAGCACAGGCAGAGCCTAAGCCAGAATCTGCCATAGAGGCTGGGGAGGCTTCTCCTAAGTCTGGAGGTGAATCTTCTGAAGAAGTTGCCCAAGCAACCCGAAGTTAACATTGGAACTATTGGGCACGTGGACCATGGAAAGACCACGCTGGTCCAAGCCTTAACGGGTGTTTGGGCTTCTAGGCACAGTGAAGAACTCCGCCGCGGCATCACAATTAAACTTGGCTATGCAGACGCTCCAATTTACAAGTGTCCGAACTGTCCACCGCCTCAATGTTATTCAACCGAACCCAAGTGCAAGGGCTGCGATTCACCGGGCGAGTTTGTAAGAGCCCTGAGTTTTGTCGATGCGCCGGGTCATGAGGCGCTCATGGCGACCATGCTTTCAGGTGCGGCTGTTATGGACGGTGCCATTCTTGTCATAGCCGCGGATGAGCCTTGCCCTCAGCCTCAGACAAGGGAGCATTTGGCAGCCATCGAGATCGTGGGCGTCAAAAACCTGGTTATTGTCCAGAACAAAATAGACCTGGTCGACGAGAAACGGGCGCTAGAAAGCTACGAAGAAATCGTCAATTTCGTGAAGGGAAGCATAGCTGAAAACGCGCCCATAATTCCGGTTTCTGCTCAGCACGGCGTCAACATTGACGCTTTGATTCAAGCCTTGGAGGAGCGTGTTCCAACGCCTAGGCGGGACCCTTATAAGCCGGCAAGACTGCATGTTGTCCGCTCTTTTGACGTGAACAAGCCTGGAACCCTGACTGATAAGTTAGCAGGCGGTGTCTTGGGCGGCACCATTCTTCAAGGAGTGTTCAAAATCAGTGACGAAGTTGAGATTCGTCCCGGAGTGCGCATTGAAAAGCAGGGACGAGCCGTGTACGAACCTTTGTTATCCGAGATTGTGAGCCTGCAGGCTGGCGGCAAGAATGTTCAGGAGGCTCGCCCTGGCGGGTTGGTTGGGGTTGGAACCCTGCTTGACCCCTCGTTGACGAAGGCTGACGGGTTAACTGGAAACATAGTGGGCAAGCCTGAGATGCTGCCGCCCATTCGTTCAGAATTAACCTTGGAAGCGCATCTCTTTCCACGAGCGGTGGGAACAAAGGAGTTGATGGAGATAGCCAAGATACAGATGGGTGAGGCTCTCCTCTTAGACGTTGGAACCAGCATAACCGCGGGAACAGTGACTTCCGTGAAGGGCGAGAACGTCACGTTGAAGTTGAGTCGCCCCGTAAGCGCTGAAGAAGGCGGCAGAGCAGCGTTAAGCCGAAAAATAGCTGGAAGATGGCGCCTCATAGGCCACGGAATAATCCAGTAATAACGCTTACTGTTCAGGTTTTGCTGCTCTGATTACGCAGAATGAATACGTGTCTGGGATTATTGGTAAGGCGTCTATGCCTCCAGACGTGGGACGAACCAGGCCACAATGAAGTTCCTCTAGGTTGAATATGAATCCAGCCTTTCTGAAAATTTCTTCGACGTTCTTTCGTGTGTAGAATTGGTGTACGCCCCATTCTTTTGCCTTGACGTAGTTCACAGTGTTTTCAGTGGTAAACATGAAGTTGGCGAGCAGAACTCCAGATGAGACGAGCACGCGGAACGCTTCTTCAACCGCTTTTCCATTGTTTCTTATGTTGGGGAAGCCGACGTTTGAAACCATGGCTAGTATTGAATTGTCTCGGAAGGGCATGGCTTTGGCGTCAAATGCCATAAGGGTCACTTGATCTTCAAGTTTGTTCTTTCTAAGCCATTTCAAATTACTTCGGAGCACGGTTAGACTGAAGTCTGTGGCAACATAGATTCCTTTTCCCAGACGTGATTGTAAGAACTGTTTGAAGAAGCCGCCTCTTCCGCAGGCGATTTCTAAGATTATGGGGGGATTACCGTTCTCCACTTCTCTTAATGCTTGCTTGGTCTTCTCGTATCCGATGAGGTAATCCCTAGTGTAGATTCGCCTTGTTGCTTGTTCCAACGTTTTTTCGTCTTCTAGAAGCAACCCCTTGAGAAAATGATGCTCGGGTTTGATGTTCCCTAAGAAGGTCTTGGTCAAGAAGAAAAATCGAATGGGGTGTTCCCTTCGGAATCGTGTTGCAAAGTCTTCTTGCTGTTTCCACAAGTCGTCTTTTGTTTCTTTTGCATCAAGGAAGAATCCAATGCTGTCGATAATTGGATATTGGCGTTTGCAGTTTTTGCAGGTAAGTTCGCCTTCGATTAGATGTGCCTCATCTTGTCTTTTTACTCGGCTCTCCAGTTCTACGTGGCAGATGGGGCATGTCAAAAGGGGAATGAGTGTTTTATGCATGCTCTGTGTCGAACCTCTTTTGTGATTGATTCGCAGCAGAGATAAATATACATGCTTTATGATTGTATGAAAGGGAGCCGACTTGGCGATAAAAGTCATCTTTGATTCTAACTTCCTCTTTGTTCCGTCACAATTTCAACTTGACATATTCGAGGAGATGCTTAAACTTCTGAATCAGCGGTTTGAGCCCATTATGTTGTCTACAACACATAACGAATTACTAACGATGACTGAAAAAGGCTCTCCCAGCAGACGAAAACAAGCCACATTAGCATTGAAACTTGCAAAGAAATGCAGAGTAGTTAATGCTGAGAAAAATCGGGATGAAACAAACGACGACGTGGTTCTCAAGGTAGCAGCGGAGTGGAAGAGCCCTGTGGCTACAAATGACCGAGAACTACGTAGGAAACTGAGAGCTCAAGCCATACCTGTCATTTATTTGAGAAGCAAAAGGCGACTCGAATTGGAAGGTTCCTTGTGAATTGATTTTTCCACTTTTACGTGTTTTCTGAAGAGCACAAGCACCAATGCTGCCACAGCCAGGAGAACAATTATCGCAAGTAATTGGAACCATGGGTTTAGGAAGATATCTGTGAATCTAGGGAATATCTCTAGTAGCCACCTCGATTGACCAGTACCTAGGTTTGATGTCTCGAATTCAAGCTCTATGATGAAGTCTCCGCTGGTATTTGCTCTAATCCTCCAAGATAGGAATCGCTCTTGATTAGGTCCCAAATTCACCAAGTGTACCTTCTTGTTTCCTGAAAGAAGCTCAAGCTGGGCAGGGAGGATTATTGTTACATTTAGCTCCTCAGCCATAACTGTTGAATTGTTCTTGATCGTGAAACCCAGCATAAATTCCTCTCCTGGTTCAGGATGCTCGGGATCAACGTGCATGGCGATTACGATTATTTTTGCTGGTTCTTCACCTACCATTGTGTTAGATAGATTCTCACGGTTTGTTTCGTGGCAGAAGACAAAATTAGCACCAATTAGCAAGAACAACAGAGTAATGGTGTTGAGGTGAATTAACTTCATTAAGTTATCCACTATTTGTCTTTGTCTTTTGGCATTATTCTTGTTCCGAAAGGCTAATATGTTTGGGTTCTTTATGTGAGACAAAGCCTTGGCTTATTTAAGGAATCGGGGTTATGTTTAAGTTAATCAGTCTGGAAGACACCATTCGCATTCCGCCTGAAAAGTTCGGTCAGCCCATCGAGGCTGTGGGTTATGAACAGTTGAAGAGCAAGTACGACGGCATGGTCGACGAAGAACTGGGCTACGTCATAGCCGTAACCGACATTCAAGTCAATCCGGTGGGCAAGATTATTCCCGGCGACGGAGCAACCTACCACAAGACTGCATTTTCGCTATTGACCTTCTTCCCAAAGATTCAAGAGATTGTGGAGGGCGAGGTTGTGGAAATCGCCGATTTCGGCGCCTTCGTCCGTGTGGGTCCAATAGACGCTTTGTTACACGTTTCTCAACTGTTAGACGACTACATATCCTATGACGAGAGACAGGGCGTGCTCATGGGCAAGGAGACCAAACGAAAACTTGCAACGGGCGACCAGGTCCGTGTGCGCATCACTGCGGTTTCGTTGGGAAGAGCCGGAAGCTCGGGCAAAGTGGGAGTCACAGCGCGCCAGCCCTTCTTGGGCAAGCTCGAATGGATAAGGCAGGATATTGAGAGATTGAAGGGCGCGGAAGAAAAAGCCAAGAAACCACCGTCAGAACGAGCCGCTCAGGAGGCGCCTCAGGTTAAGCCCGCCAGAAAGTAGGAGGAGCCCCCTAGATGAGTGAGAAAGCCTGTCGAGAATGCAACACTATAACCAAGGAGCCTGTTTGTCCCAATTGTAAGTCAACCAACCTCAGCGACGACTACTCGGGAGTTATCATAATCTTCGACCCTGAGGGCTCAGCCGTAGCCCGCCTCATGAAAGTGACAAAAAAAGGAAAATACGCACTAAGAGTAAGATAGCGCAAGCCAATCAATGATTCTTTATCCTTTTAATCTCCCCTTACTCAGAAGTTTATGAAATTTGTGTTAGCTAAACACTCTTAACTTTGCCCCCGTACGGTTGGAGAGGCTACAAAAATAAGAGAACAACATACAACACAAGAAAACAAATTTTACACTTTAGGAAAGTCTTATCTCTATCAACTATCTCGTGTAACACGTAGCGATGACCATTCTGCGAGCAAAAGCGTAATCCCACCGGCAACCTTCAAGCGAGGGCTCATGCAGACGGACCCAACCGAAGCCGGATAGTCTCAGACTATCTTAGCCTATGAAGAAGGGTTTACCCAGACATGAGACACGGTGGGCGCGGGCGCGTTTAAACTTCCCGCGTCAGAGAGAGCTCCACAGAGATGAGCGAAAAAGCTCCAACAATGAAGTTGAGTGTTAGTTACGCGGGAAACAACGCCCGCGACAACAAAAGAGAACTTTTAAGTTAATCCATCCTCAAACAGTAGAGAAACGCCAACAAGGAAACGTGCAACAGTATGGACATAGAAACAAAAATCGACCTAATTACCAGACCGCCTACAGAAGAGGTTTTGACACTCAAAGACCTACGACAACTCCTAGAAACCGAAGAGCACCCAATCGCCTACAACGGCTGGGAACCATCTGGCCTCGTGCACCTGGGAACAGGCGTCATATGCGCCTACAAAATGAAAGACTTTGTCGAGGCAGGAATCCGATACAAAGCGTACTTGTCAACTTGGCACGCTTGGCTCAACGACAAACTGGGCGGAGACCTAACGCTCATAAGAAAGGCGGCTGACCACTTCAAACACTCATGGATATCCTTAGGCGTGCCAGAAGACAAGGTGGAGTTCATCTACTCAGACGAACTCTATGATGACATAGACTACTGGGCAAAAACAATACGCATAGCCAAAAACCTCACGCTCAAACGAACCAGAAGAACGCTTGAAATCGCTGGGAGAAGAGAAACAGAAGCCAACTACGTCTCAGACTTTCTGTACACCCCCATGCAAGTAGCTGACATATTCCACCTAGAAGTCAAAATCTGCCAGTTAGGCATAGACCAGAGAAAAGCCAACGTAGTGGCAAGAGAACTCGGCGAAAGACTCGGGTTCTGGAAACCCGTCTGCGTACATCATCATTTGCTTCAGGGCTTGGTGAAACCAACCCTCTGGCCGATTCCGAAGGGCAAGGAAAAAGAAGCCCTAGCCTCATCGAAGATGTCGAAGAGCAAGCCAGAAACATGCGTCTTTATTCACGACTCTCCTGAAGACATAAGAGTGAAAATCGGAAACGCCTTCTGCCCTGAAAGAACGGTTGAGTTCAATCCAATAATAGAAATCTGCAGGTACATAATTTTTAGAGAACGAAAAACGTTCACGGTTGAAAGACCAGCCAAGTTTGGCGGAACAACCGAGTTTCATAGTTACGCGGAGCTTGAAAGCGCCTACAAAATGGGGAAACTGCATCCCTTGGACCTGAAAAAGGCGGTGGCTGAGGAGCTCATTAGAATATTGGCGCCTGTCAGAAAATATTTTGAAACCAACAGACAGGCAAGAGAAGGCTTAGAGACTCTGAGAAAAGCACAAGTGACCAGGTAAGAGAACGTGTCAGACAAACTGAAGAATCGAACAGAGAAAATTCTCCGATTGCTGAGCAAACTTGCAACTGAGGCAGCGAAAGGAACCCTCATTATTGTGGAAGGCCAAAAAGACGTCAGCGCACTGCGTCAACTGAATGTGGAGGGAAACTTTGTTTCGTCGAAGACATCGGGCAAATCCTTCCTTGACATACTCACCGAGATTGAACGACGAAAGGTTCGCGAGGTTGTTCTTATGCTCGATTTTGACAGGCGAGGAGTCGAATGGACTCATCGTTTGAAACAGCACTTGGAAAGGACGAAGATTAAGCCTAACCTAACCTTTTGGAACGAGCTTTATGGATTGGTTGGACGCGACCTAAAAGACATCGAAGGCTTGCCAGCTTACTTAGAGACACTCAGGAAAAGAATTGGCGATTAGCAAAGATTTTTTTGTTGTTTTGAGGGTGCCCACTTTTTTGGGAGTTCTATGTTGGTCTCTTTTATTTTGTAGCCTCTCCTACCTACGGGGGGCAATGTTGAAGGATGTTAACGTTTCATTTGTGAATCGTGGTTTTCTAGTTTTTGGTTTTGAAAGTGATTATGAAAAGCCTTTTCAAACAGTTGCTGGTAACCTTTTAGTTGGTTTGTGGCATGTCTGAGGCGTCTGGTGTGGAGGGGATTCTGGAGCAGGCTGGGGAAAAGGAAAGGGAATATGATTGGTTGGGAGCGGCTAGGTCTTACGAGAAAGCTTTAGGCTTGGTGTCTGGGCAAGATTCCTCGAAAATGGCTGAGGTTTACGAGCGGTTGGGTTACGCTTTTTATCGGGCGGCTATGCAGGCTGAAAGCCAGGAAGAGTTCGGGGAAAGGATGCGTCAAGCTGTTGCCCATTATGAGAAGGCTAAGGAATTTTGTAGGAAGATGGATGAGTCAGGAAAAACGCCGAGGATGCTTCGCTGCGATGCCATGACTGCATACTTGGGTTATTGGCTTACGTCGGAGGCACCTGAAAAGAAGAGGCTGATAGATGAGTGCTGGAGACTAACAAAGGAGGCTTTACGAGCCGTCCGGGAAGCAGGAGACGCCTTAGAATATGGGAAAACCTATAACCAACTCTTAATGAGCGCTATTTTTAGTTTGGTTCTCGAGAGAAATTTCCAAGTCCGTGAGAATATAACCAAAGAAGCATTAGAACATGGTGAACAAGCAATCAAGTTCCTCTCCACATGTGGAGACCCTCATGAACTCGCAAGAGCCTTCGTAAACACAGCAAGTTTCCTTGAATTTTTCGGCTACTATTTTCAAGACTTAGACGGGCGGGAAAAGTATTTTCAAAAGGCTAGGGATTATTGGCAGAAAGCGAACGAGCTTTCTGAAGAGGTAGCTTTTCTTGAATTGTTTTCTAGTCTGGGAGCCTTTAGTTTAGATTGGGGGACAGGCACTGATAAGGCTCTAAAGAATTGTGAGAAAGCGTTAGAGTATGCAAAGAGAACAAGAGATAAACTCAAAATCGGGTGCGCACTAGAATGGCAAACTGTTCACACTTCTTGGTGGTACAGAGGGGAAGACCCCGAAGAGGGTGCGGGGGTCTTTAGAAAAGCCTTGCAGTATGCCGAAGATGCCAAACGTCAGTATTCTACTATTTCCTTCGTAAGTCCGCTCGGTGATGTACTCTGGGTGGAGGCGCCATACGCCGAATACTACTGGGCATTGGCTACTGGCGCGCGCGCTATTGAAACAGATCTTAGAAAGAGACAAGAACTGATTGAAAAAGCCGCAGAAGCTACACCAGACCTGCTACAGAGAGCTGAAAATTCAGGATACCCACAAAATATTCATTATGCACATCACGTAGTCAGCAAGGTACTCACGGCTCAAGCCATGATGGAAGCCAACTCGGAGAAGAAAAAGAGGCTCTTAGAGAAGGCACTAGAGCATAGGAACAAGGCTATCAAGTACACTGAGCAAACTTTGCCCTTCGACTACTGGAATCGAGGCGTGATGCAGAGGTACTTAGCCGAGACAAAATCTGAACTCGCCAGTCTAGCAACGGATTATGAAAACAAAAAGAACATGCTTGAAGAAGCCGCAGTGGATGCAGAAAACGCCTTGAGACTCTGCGTTAAAGACTTGGCATTCTGGGAAAGGAAGGGCATAATCTCAAACCAGTATTTTAATGTAGGACTCTGGCAATATAGATACGGTAACTTGTTGAAACGTCTTTATGACGTTACTCACAACAAGGAGTATTTGATAAAGGCAATAGAAGCTTTCGAGGACGTTGCTGAATTATCGCAAAAACTTAATGTAATTAGCGGGCTAGCCGAGTCTTACTGGAAAATCGCCCAAGCCTATGACGATTTAAGCGAGCATCTGAAGGCAGCTGAAAATTTCAACCTCGCCTCAAATAATTTCAAGGGCGCTGCAGAGAAGGTTCCTCAACTAAAAGACTTCTACCAAGACCTCTCGCTCTACATGCAGGCATGGAGTGAAATCGAGAAAGCAAGGCACCACCATGTTAAAAGGGAATACGGTGCAGCAGAGGAACACTTCGAGAAAGCCGCTGACCTACACAAATCCTTGAAACAATGGAATTACTTGGCGCCAAATTACGCTGCTTGGGCGCGGGTTGAACACGCAGAAGAGATGAGTAGAAAGGAGCAAAGTGAAGAAGCAATTCAAGCCTTCGAGCAAGCCATCAACTTCTTCAACGAAACCAGAAAATCTCTTCAAACAAAGCTCAGCGAGATTGAAGACCCAGACGAAAAACAAATGGTTGCGAACATGCTCAAAGCAACAAGCCTAAGGCTCCAATACTGCACAGCCAGAACCGCCCTTGAAGAGGCAAAAATCCTTGACAAAAAAGGTGACCATTACTCCAGCTCCGAAAAGTACGGCTCAACCGCTGAAGCATTCGAGAAAATAATCCAAGCGTTGGAGTCTGAACAAGAACAAAAGGAATTCAAATTCATCATGAGCCTTTCGCGGGCTTGGCAAAAGATGACCAGAGCCGAAGCAGAGGCATCACCCACATTGTACGTGGAAGCATCGCAACTCTTTGAAGAAGCCAAAGAACATGGTCCAAACGAGCAGGCAAAGATGCTAGCACTAGGACACAGCCGCTTCTGCCGAGCGCTTGAGGCAGGCACAAGGTTCGCTGACACTGGAGACGCTAGCATGCATACAGCTGCTGTGCAGTATCTTGAAAGTGCGGCAAAGTACTACGTCAACGCAGGCTTACAAAAAGCTTCTGAGTATGCTGAAGCCACCGAACTGCTCTTTGACGCATATGTTCACATGGATAAGGCTAAAAGAGAGAGCGACCCCGAGAAAAAGGCAAAACTCTACATGATGGCTGAAAAAATCTTGCAAACATCAGCAGGCTCGTTCATGAAGGCGGAGCATCCTGAAAAAAGGGAACAAGTGCTAAGATTGCTAGAAAAGGTAAGGAAAGAACGAGAACTAGCTGTGTCACTAATCGAACTCTTGCACGCTCCAACAATCGTTTCCACAACAACAGCCCTTCCAACTCCCACACCAACACATGAAGAAGCAGTCGGATTAGAAAAGTTTGAACACGCCGACATACAAGCTAACGTAATAACTCGCCAAAAAGAACTGAAAGTCGGCGAAAACCTCGACATAGAGATAGAACTCGTCAACGCTGGAAAAGGTCCAGCCCTCTTAATCAAAGTGACAGAAGTTATTCCAGAAGGTTTCGACCTTACCGAAAAACCTGAAATGTACCGTGTAGAAGACAGCTACCTCAACATGAAGGGAAAACGACTTGACCCATTGAAGACGGAAGAGGTGAGACTCGTCCTCAAACCGAAGGTTCAAGGCATTTTTCCATTGAAACCCAAGATACTCTATCTCGACGAAAACGGCAAATACAAGTCACACGAACCACAACCAATAACCATAACCGTCAAAGAACTCGGCATCAAGGGCTGGCTCAAAGGCGAAAGATAAATCAACTTCTCCACATAATCAAAGCAAACCAAACTCAACATAGACTTGACTTATCCCTATAAAGAAAGCAAAAAAGGAGCAGAAAACGTGAATCAAAAAAAGCTTGAGCTCATCGAGAGGTATTCTAGGGAGCAAGCGGCTAAGCTAGGTTTGCACGTTTGGCCCCATGTGCAACGAGTCTTACATTTGTGCACCGAAATCTCCAAGTTGGAAAGCCAAAACGCAAGGGTGGACTTGGATGTTTTAAGGACTGCCGTTTTGCTGCACGATGTTGCTAAACATCTCGATAAGGGCGACGGCTCCATCGACCACGGTGATGTTGGAGCGTCGATGGCTGAGAGCTTCTTAAAATCCATAGATTATGAGGAAGAAAAGATTAGGTTGGTTTGCCATGCTATAAGAGTGCATACACATAGAGAAGAGCCGACTTCAATCGAGGCAGAGATTCTACACGACGCAGATTTTCTCGACAAGCTCGGCGCTGTGGGCATAGCTACAATCTTCATAAAAGCATGCTTAACCAACAAAACAATAGAGGAAGTAGTCGAAGCCTATGAAACAGAAACTCCAAAAAAGTCTTTTGTTGCTGCACACATTCGATGGATAAAGAACCCACACCTCTACACAAAAACAGCGCAGCATATGGCGGCAAAAAGAAACGCCATTGTTTCAGCATTCTTCCGAGAATTGAAGAATGAAATAAGCTCAAGTGCCACCCTTTGACCCGGCTCAGACCAGGGCATTAACGCATTTTGTGCCATTTTTGCGCCCTTCCTAACGTACTAACCAGACACCCTGTAGCATATCACAAATTTTTTCTAAAACACAACAACACTGAGAACTGATTAGCAAAGTATAATAGCAGGGAATTTGTAGTAAAAAGGTTCGGAACGATAACACACGTTCACATACCGTTATGGGATTCATCCCGAATCGTATAACTATATCACTTGGAGGTGATGCTAATGGGATCATCACAAACGGTTACCGTAAAGTATGTAATCCGCGCCAAATTCGACATCGACGGCGTTGTAGAAAAACCCGACGTAATAGGCGCGGTTTTCGGACAAACCGAAGGCTTGTTCGGAACAGAACTCGACCTACGAGAATTGCAGAAGTCAGGGCGAATCGGAAGAATAGAAATCGAGTTGCAGTCCAAGCAGGACAAGACGACTGGAACCATTACTATTCCAACTAGTTTGGACCGTGTCTCAACCGCCATCATCGCGGCTAGTATAGAGAGCATCAACCGTGTTGGACCCTGCAACGCCAAGGTTACGCTTGAAAAACTCGAGGACATTCGAGACTCGAGGCGGAGAACCATAATTGACAGGGCTAAGAACATTCTTCACGAGTGGACCATCGAATCCATGCCCAGCACAGAACAGGTTTTCCGTGAGGTTTCAGAAACGCTCAGGGTTCCCGAGGTTGTTAAATACGGACCAGACGAGTTGTCGGCGGGTCCAAACGTTGACAGCGCCAAAGACGTCATAATTGTTGAGGGCAGAGCAGATGTCATCAACCTGCTGCGTTGCGGAATCCAGAACGTCGTGGCTTTGGAGGGTGCCAAGGTTCCAGAGACCATCATACGCTTATCCAAGGAGAAAGAATGCACGGCGCTGCTCGACGGAGACAGAGGCGGCGACCTTATCCTCAAAGAATTATTGCAGGTAACAGACGTCAAATACATTGCAAGAGCGCCACCAGGCAAGGAAGTTGAAGAATTACCCTCACGCGAAATCTTCGCCGCTCTTCAGAACAAGGTTCCAATTGAAGAGTTCAAGGCAAAGAAGGCTCGTGAACGCAGAAAAATCTTGGTGCCCAAACAGATTGTGGAAGCCAGAAAAGAGCTGGAAGGCACTTTAGAGGCGGTTTTGTTCAACGAAAAAATGGAACAGATCGAACGCCTGCCAGTGAGCGGTTTAGCTGAGAAACTTCAGCAATCCGAGGGCGTTGACACGGTCGTGTTCGACGGCGTCATAACCCAACGATTAGTTGATATCGCCAACGAAAAGAACGTTAAATTCTTGGTTGCTGCCCGCGTGTCTGACGTTGTCAAGCAACCCTTAAAGGTTCACTTATTAACTTTTGCAGACGTTGAAGGCTGACATCGGTTAGTCTTTAGAAAATTCTGTGAGGGTTTTCGGCTTAGCCCCAGCACCTGGCAATAGTTTGTCTTCTGCAATGCCGAACATGGTCAGTATGCGAGAAGCGGCTGGCAACACCTGATTGGTCACGTAATATTCAGTGTCTACCTCATTGTAGGAGGCTAAGGCGTAAGGCTTGGCTTTCTCATAGAGTTTTCCAGCTCCAACTGTTATCACGTAGCCTATCTTGTCGCCCATGGAGAGTTCGTATCCCTCTTTCAACAATTTTTTCGCAGCTTCCACATGGGGTGCCTTAACCTCGTATTCCTCAGGCTTTTTTGTCAGAGTCTTCCAGATGACAAGGTCTTTGTAGGGCACCTTTTTTCCACGCAAGTCAGAGATGTAGGCTCTAACATATTCGGCGGCTTCTTGAGGCGCCTGTTTTTTTAAGACTATTTCTAGAACCTTTTCTTGCACGTTTTTGGCGCAGGCCGCCCAGTCTCCTCGGACAACTTCCAAGCCGACTATGTCTAATCTTCCATCTGGTAACAAGCCGCAATATTTCTTCTTGGCTTCTGTGAACAAGATTCGTGTGTAGATTTCGTGGGGTTTAATCTCCAGACCCAGGGTTTTTTCTGCTTCAGCCGCAATCTTTTGAATTTTGGTGGGCTCGTTTTTGACGAACACGCTGTCTGTGTCGCTGTAGACCACTTCCAACTCAACTTTCTTTGCCAACTCTATCGTGTTCATTATTGTGTGGCGACCCCAGGCGGTTGCTGCTTCAGCCACGGGTTTGATGTACCAGCGGGCTCCAATCCAGCCCGTGTAACCGTAGGCGGCGTTTGTTATCACCTTCACAGCTTTCTGACGAGCGTCAAGGACGCGGTATTCCGAGCTTTTCGGGTCTAATCTGCCCAGTTTGGGACGAATCTGGTCGCGGGTGGCTATAAGACTAGATAAAACTTCTTTGTAGAAGCCTGGTGGTTCCTTGCGGAAGCGGTGCCCAACCTCTGGAGCAACGTTTACGCCGCCAGGAGGCTCAGGTTCAGACGGTGGAACATACGTGTCGGGTGAAACGTTGTGGGTTATCATGATGTTGGGGTACATTGCCTTAAAGTCGAGTACAGCGATGTTCTCATGCACGCCGGGTTTGGGCGCCAAGACAACGGCGCCAACGTAGGGAATGTATGGACGCTCTACACGTTTGGGAATGAGTTCGCCAATTCTGTAGGCTTCGCGCATGAGGAACCATTCAACCCGAAAGCCTACAGCGGCTGTTCCAACGTGGTCTAGGGGCAAACCAACCAGGCGTGACAGTTGCATCGCGAAGCTGAGCAGGGCGTCTGCTACACCTAAAACAGATTGAGCGTTTTCTCTGGAAAACTTCAGAAGAGTTGAGCGTTTCTTCTGGTCTTCCCAGTAAGCTGCGTAGTCTACTTCTTCAACGAATGTGCGTTTTTCCAGCGGCATCACGTTTAGGAAGTCAGCTATATTTTCAAGGGTTTTCACTTTCACCTCGGGCAGTTCACCCGAGAAATCAAAGAAGTCAACGTTAGCTCTGCCAGTTACCGAAACATGTCCATAAACGCTCATGTGAGGTTCTGTGTTTGCTCTGTCAACATAGAGTTTGACGCCTAATTTTTTGGCGCGGGCTGTCAGGTAAGGCCAGTCTTGACGATTGGTTCCATAGCCCGCAAGAATGTCGGGGTCAAAGTCTCTCACGTACTTCATGAATTCTTCTAGCACCAGTTTGTCGTCTGGCTTCGCTACAAACTGAGCCTCTTTGCCCGTGTTGGTTGCCACTGAAATGATAATGATTGGGTCTTTCTCTGGTTTTGGCGCACCTTTTGAGCTGTAAGCCATGGTTGAGAAGGCTAAAACCCTCAGTTGCGGCAGCTCAGTCTTTTCAATGTTCTTAGGAGATGATTTAGCCGTGTAGAGTTTGTCCACCTGCACTCTCAAAGTGTTCTTTGTTTGTTCTACTTCCATTTCATGCCAACCGCATGGAGACAAGCCATTGTCGATTAGGTATCGCATGGAATAACGGATATCGTCTTCGAGGCTTTCTTCAACACCCTCGATTTTTGTCAAAGCCTTTGCGTACTTTGCTACCGTATCGGGGTCTTGGCAAAAAACTTTTACAGCGTCGACAGGCTTTCCGAAATATTTTCGTTTAACGGGTTCCAGCTTGAGAATTGATGGAAACTCGGTTTTTCGCGCTTTTATCCGCTCTATTACTGTTTGTGGATTCTGTCCGTCCTTGACAACCATGTAGAAGTAGGCGAGAAAGTTTCGGTCGATGATGAGGATGCGTTGTTCCTTGTCGTCTATGCCCCAAATCCAAATCTCGGGCTTGTGCTCCCTCACCTCATAGTTCACGTCCAAGAGCCAAAAAACAATCTTCACATGCACAGACTCCTCTCAAAAACAGAGAAGTTGACAACGTTTTTAACGCTTTTCAAATAGTTTTTACGAGTAACCACTCTTAGTTCTTTACCAGCAAAGGTCATATACTGTTTACATTTTTTATATGAGTTGCCGGTGACCCTTTGATAATCAGAGATTTCAGAAAAGAAGACATCAATGACGTTATCGAATGCGCAAGAGCATCCTTTGTTGAAGAATTCGAAGTGGAGGGTGTTGACCCAGATGTTTGGAGAAAAATGGTTCGTCGAAGATTCAGTATCCCGGGAAGAATACTGTTTGGTTTTTTAAGGCTTTTCGATAATGAGCCAATGAAGTTTTTTGTTGCCGATGTGGATGGAAAAGTCATTGGTACAACGATGGTGACAAAGCGTAGAAAGATAGGTTTAGTGGAAACAGTGATGGTGCATCCGAACTTTAGACGGAAAGGCATTGCCACAGAACTTATGAAAACCGCGATCAATTATGTTCGGAAAAGAAAATTCGCTAGGGCTGTTTTGCAGGTTTTATCAACCAATAACTCCGCGAAGAGTTTGTATCAAAAGCTTGGGTTCAAGAAGTTTGATGACACTATCCGCTTGACTATTGATATGGATTCTTTGCCAAACTCTGAACGCACTGAAGGGATTCAAGTTAGAGACTTTCGCAGGTCGTACATAAACGAGGTGTACGAGCTTATAAGAAACTCGAGAGATCCAAACTGGCTCATGATGTACGATTTCAGAAAAAAAGATTTGAAAACCTCGTTTTGGGATCGAGTAGCCCGCATGTCCAGCACAAAAAAAGTAGTAGCCACCAAAGACGAGAAAATCGTGGGATACGCCCGTTTAAGTTACACCACCGCAAAAGAAGCGGGTCGCATATCAGGTTTGGAGGTTTCTCCCGAAATGATTTCAAAAGGAATCGAAGAAGAACTCATCAGAGCGGGCGTAAATCATGTCAAACCTTCTGGAACAAAAACGATTCTAGTGGCAGCTCCACTAACGCGTGAAGGATTAATCAAAAGGCTGGAGGTTCTTGGGTTTAAGAAACGGTTTGTTGTGGAAGGCATGGTTTTAGAATGATCCTTCGCTCTGGTGTTTAGAGTCTGGTTAATGCTGTCTCACAAGCTTTTTAACGCTTTTTAATGAATGACAAACTCAATGTGTATGCTGGAACCTGCGAGGACACATTTGCCTTGAAGATTCTGGAGATGCAAATCAAAAAGGGCTTTGCTAAGGTGGTGCCAGAGAGCCTAGACGACTTGTGGCACTTGTACAACATAATCTATCCAGGTGACCAAGTTTATGCTCATACGACGAGGGAAATCAAGATCGAGCAGGAGTACGCTCGGAAACAACTGAGCAGGCGGGTTTCGGTGTTTTTGGGCTTGCAGGTTGAGAGAGTTCACTGGGACAAAAGCCTGAACCGTTTGCGGGTTCGCGGAACCATCAGTGACATTCCAGAGGACATTGCTGGCAAGGGCTCGTACCACACACTGAACGTAGTAGTTGATAAGCCCTTAACCATAATGAAATCTAAGTGGCTGAAGCATCAGATTGACCGATTGAAAAAAGCCAGCGGCGCCCAAACGCCTCTTGTTCTGCTTGTATCAATCGACGACGAAGAATTTGCTCTAGCGGTTCTGCGCCAGTACGGCTTAGAAGTCAAAGCGGAAAAGAGAATCAAGCTTCCAGGCAAGCTCGAGCCCGAGAACAGGGACGAAGCTCTAAAGCGTTACTTTAAAGAGGCGCTGAATTTGCTGCGTGAAGCTTGGGACACCCTGAAATGTCCGATCGTAGTCTTGGGGTTGGGCTTTGTCAAGAACGGTTTTGTCAAGTATGTTCAAAATGTGACGCGAGATGTGGCAAGCGCCATTGTGGATGTTAAGAGTGTCAACAGCTCGGGTGTTGTTGGAATGAACGAGGCGATGCGTTCTGGCGTTTTGTCCAAAACACTAAAGCATGCAAGGATGGCTGTGGAGTCGCGGCTGGTTGAGGAGGTGCTTCTGAGATTGGGAATGGGAACAACCGATGTTGCTTATGGGCTTGATGAGGTGGCTAGGGCAACCCAATACAGCGCGGTGGACAAGCTGCTCATAACAGACGTTATGCTGCGCGAGTCTTCTGATGACAAAAGGCTAGAGTTGGAGAAACTAATGCAAGGAGTGGAAGAGAAGGCTGGACAGGTGTCGGTTGTGAGCACCGAGCATGAGGCTGGAACAAAATTAAAAGAACTGGGCGGCATAGCGGCGCTGCTACGCTTTGCGATAGGGCAGGCGCGACTATTTTCCGAAGAGTTTTAGGCGTCGTCTCACCGCTGGGTTCTGGTCGGCAAGTTGTTTCAGAACCATCTCGAACGTTTCGTCATGTGTGAGTTCCCGTTCGATGAAGACGCCTGTTCTGCCGATTTCGTCTCGTCGTAGCAAGGCGTGCACGCGGTCGAGAACCGTGTCAACCGAGATGTGGAGTAGGTGAGCGATTGTTTCTTCTCTGTCAACTATGGTGCTTTCGACATGTCCTTTAGACGTGGGTTCTATCAGCATCAGCCTCTTGTCAACGCCTACCACGCGAACATTGTCTCTCAACGTCTGCAATGTTGCTTCGCCGCTGAATTGGTAAAACTCTCGTTCGGTTGGTCGCAGTTTCAGGAGAGGGAAGGAAACAACCCGTTTCGGGTCGAGTTCGATGTAGCCCTTAACCGCATACGATGGTGTGGCTTGAACCAAAAAGCGTCTGTTAATGGCTAGTCCAGCATGTTCCAGACTGGTTTCTATGATAAACGAACTGGGCGGTTCAGCGATGAACACGTCTATGTCACTGTTGGGTGAGATGTCGCCTCGGGTGATGCTGCCGTGCACAATTGAGTGAACGTTGCTCTGCTCTAGCGCTTCCATGATTTCAAGCGTTTTAGCTCGCAGCTCGCCTAGGAGTTTCCACTGTTTAGCTTTGTAGACAACTTCGACTTGTTCGGCACGTTTCACGGGTTTTTTCGTCATTTCTACTGCTTCACCGTTTCGGCTGGACGCAGCGTGGCATTCAACCATTCTAAGTATGGAGACCACCCCTTGGCAATGGGAAGCGCCAAGATTTCAGGAGTCTCGTAACTGTGCTTATCCTTTATTGTTTTGGAGAGTTTCTCGAAGAGTTTATCGTTCGACTTCATGAAAACCAAAAATTCTTGGGCTTTGTCGATTTTCCCTTGCCACCAGAACTCAGAATCAACTGGACCGAGTATGTTGGCGCACGCTATGAGATGTTTATTCAGTAAAGAGCGTACAATGTTTTGTGCTTCTTGTTTTGTTGCTGTTGTCATAAAAGCCATGATGTTTGTCATGTTTGGTTTCCTCTGCTAACACTGTGTTTAAGTACTGTACAGACGTTTAAACAACACACTTACATAGTCTTTGCTTTTTTAGTTCTGGCAGTTTTGAACGCAAATCTAATTTCTGTCAAGATAGCGGTGTAAAAAGGGTTAAAGATGAACAAAAAAATGATTGGAAATAGAGAAAGGAGTGGTAATAGTCAACGAAGCGAGCCTCTACTGAACAATCAGTTGTGAAGAAAACTTGACTGCTCTCAAGGAATCTCTTGTTGGCGATAGGTCTTCAGCCATCTTTGCCAACTTCTCAAGCTGTTCCCTCGGCGCCTTGCTTTTGACGTAGTATTTTGCCCTTATCTCTTGGTACCCGGGTCTAACCTTTCCTGGTTCAGGTAGCCCAAGCATGCCCTGCAAGTCTATGTCACCCTCTATTTCAACAGTCAGAGACTCTATTGGAATACCCATGTGAGCACCATAAATGGCAAAACCCGAAGCTATGCAGTCCCCAAGAGCAGCTAAGAGCAATTCTACCGAGCTCGCTCCTTTGTTAGTCCCCAAAAGTTCTGGGGGATGGTCTCCAGGGACGATGAAGGGGCTTTGTCTACTGGACGTGTTCGTTACTCCACCCATCGAGAAGTCTTTAATCGTCATTTCCATGTTGAAGCCGTTCTTCCACACAGTCTTGGCGTGAAACTTAGCTTGCGCCATCTGCGGTTGCTTTTTGACTGCGTCAACCATGCCTTGAATCTGCTCCACATCCAATCCGTTAACAATTTTCTTTACGGTTTGTTTTTCCAAATTATTCACCTCTCTTTTTTTAAATCACTACCTAAAATCTTATAAACCGAGACACTTAACCGAGACGTCTACAGTCAATTGCAAATCGAACCGATTGTGTACTCCTACATTCAGTTGCAAATCCATCCTAGTATGTACTGCTGTTGCAGAATGCTTTAAGTTAAGAAAAAGTGATACCAATTTTCACTGACTGCGAATACTTGGCATAAACAATTTTTTGACTTGTACAGCCAGAACATGCCTCTTAAAAACAAACTCAAGCATGATAAATCAGGTATTATTTACTTGGATACACAATACGCTTAAGTATTATTTTATTTAGTGTTCTATGAAACGTTTGAGGACCATTGAGCCATGGCTTTCACTCTTACCCCCGAACTGACCTTTCTGCTTGGTATTGCGGTTTTTTGGGTAGTCCTATACGTGTTAGCCTATGTTTTTCATCTAGAAAAGCGTGGATTTGACGTTAAACCAGGTTACTTCATGTACAGGTCGAAGGCGTTGAATTCTTTTCTGGATAGGGCAGCGAACAAGAGTCGCACATTATGGAAGGTTTTGTCTAATATTAGTGTCGCTTTTTCCATTGGTCTCATGGTGTTCAGCATCTATATTCTGACAAACAATCTGCTGCGATTCATCTTCCCACCCATTGGTCAAGCAACACCAGTCTTTCCCGCTATTCCCATCTTGTTCATACGCTTGTACTGGTTGCCCTACTTCCTCTTGGCAGTAGGCGTCATCGCCTTAACACATGAGTTAGCACACGGCATAATAGCCCGCTTAGAAGGCATTCCAGTTTTATCGACTGGTGTCATGGGTTTTTTGCTGTTAGTCATTCCTCCCATCTTCTTCGTGGAACCAGACGAGAAAGGGTTTGAGAAGGCTTCACTTCTAAGTCAGTTGAGGATGCTTGTGTCGGGTTCTTCAATAAACCTAGTTACTGCGTTACTAGTTACTCTATTGCTGAGTGCTTTGTTTGTTCCCTCGCCAGCGGGTGTTTTAATTCAAGAAGTAGTGCCAAATGGTCCAGCGGATGAGGCTGGGATTCGTCAGTGGGATGTCATAACAGCCATAAACGGAATACCAATCAAGGTTCCTCAGAATTATTCCGATGTTATGAGCCAAGTGACCCCAGGTGCTCCTGTGCTTGTAACTTTTCTACACGATAACAGGGAAATAACTAAGAATACTACAACCGAACCTGACCCCAGCAACAGCAGTCGAGCGATACTCGGCTTCATTCAAAGCTTTGCTCCGTATCGCCAGAATACGTTGGGGCTTGATCAGTACACGGGCATCAACCTATTCTGGACATTGTTTTGGATTTATTTGTTCGCAGTGAACGTGGCAATTCTCAACATGTTTCCAGCCTTTCCCTTCGACGGCGAAAAAGCGCTCTATTATCCATTAGCCAGTATAGTAAAAAAACGAAAGCGTGAGCTTCGGTTGACTTTGAACATTTTAGGTTGGGGATTGTTTGGATTAAACTTCGCATTGAGTTTCTGGCGATTCGGTTTTCTCTCGATATAATTTGTGGCGATTCGAATATGGTTGCGTGTACGATTTGCAGACGCCGTGACGCCCTTTATATGCGACCATACTCCGGTGAGAGACTATGCACCAAATGTTTCTGCAGTTCCATTGAGGGCAAGGTTCGAGCAACTATCGCAGAGTATGAAATGTTCCAACACGACGACAAAATAATGGTGGCGGTTTCGGGTGGAAAGGACAGCGTCTCCTTACTCCACATTTTGGCTGGGCTTGAGAAAGACTTTCCGAAATCGTCCTTGTGCGCTGTCACAGTCGACGAGGGAATAAGAGGCTACAGAGACGAAGCCCTAAAGTTTGCAGTCAAGAACTGCCGAAAGTTAGGCGTAGAACATTCTGTCACTTCTTTTAAGAATTTGTTCGGCGTCAGACTAGACGAACTGGTAAAACTGATCGAAGAAAAGACGCCAGCAAGAGATGCGCTGACACCGTGCGCCTACTGCGGCGTGTTGAGAAGACGGGCGCTTAATGTTGCCGCTAGAGAGGCAGGCGTAAACAAGCTTGCTACGGCGCACAACCTGGACGATGAGGCTCAAACGATACTGCTGAATCTGCTTCACGGTGACGCCCTGCGAATAGCCCGCGTCAAACCAGTTTTAACTGAGCGGCACCCGATGCTGGTTCAACGCGTTAAGCCTCTTTGCGAGGTTCCCGAGAAAGAAATAGCCTTCTACGCCTTTCTGCGCCGAATCGAGTTTCAGAGTGTTCCGTGCCCCTACGCTTCAACTGCCCTGAGAAGTGATGTGCGTCTGATCCTCAATCGTTTGGAGGAGAAGCACGCTGGAATAAAGTTCACTCTTTTCAAGTCAATGGAGAAGATTAAGCCAGCTTTAGAAGGGATGATTGCTGAAACAAAACTGCGGGAGTGCAGGTATTGTGGAGAACCCACCGTGAGCGATGTGTGCAAGCCTTGTCAAATGCTGCAAGCGCTTGGCATTGTTGGTTAATCTTTGCCTTTTTTTGGTATGGTTGATTGTTCTAGAAGATTGTTCCTCATAGGAATAATAGGTAGTCTTGTCCTTTTTTTATATTGGAAGAGAGATGAAGGACACAGAGAAGCGAAGGGACCGTCACGATATAATCGCTGAGATACTGAAGACCGCTGTGAACGGTAGAATAAAGACGCACATAATGTACAAGGCGAAGTTGAGTTATTCTCAGATAAACGAGTACTTGCCATTCTTGGTTGAAAGGGGCTTTTTAGAGAACGCCAAGGTGACAAGAACTGGAAAGCACACAACGATGTACAGAACCACCCAGAAGGGACTGCAGTTCCTGAAGAGTCTGAGGTCTATAGATAGACTCTGGACCAAGGATCCGTTGCCAGAGGAAGCTCTCGAGTTAGGTCCTAGGTAAGAATAGCAGTTTTTCTCGATGTTGTTCTAATCGAGTCTGTAGAGAATCGTTTTTGCCACTTTAATACATCCGAGACCTTGAGAACCAGTGAGAGTTTTCGTCAAGCCCAATAAAGGCGGTGGGTCGCCGTGGTTTGACGCCCAGTCTGCGTCCAGCCTCATTCAGTCCCATAGTCTCATGTCGGCGATTCCCTGAGCGCAAAGCGTCCAAGCTTAGGTTGCTCCCTCCCGGGCCTGGCCGGATTCACCTGGCTAACGCAGATGACGGCTTCCCTACGAAAGCCGCCTCACGACCGCCAGCCCCAGGGGACCGACACTCACAGCCAGAGACCGCGAGGCTGAAGCGCTCTTTGACGCCGTGCCATAGCCTTCAGCCCGTCGTGAAGAGGGTTTACGGTCAAGACGCTTTTCAGCGCCTTTCAGGGGACCCCTAGCCCCCCGCCTAGACCCACCGCCAAAAAGAACAACAGCGAGTCAGACAATATAAAAGTTACACACAAACGATACTGTAAACTTATTTGTCATGTGTAGGTTTGGATTTTTTATTCATTACTTACGGTTTCTTTCTTAAGCTTGCGAGCCAGTCGAACGCTTCATAAGAATATCTTATCCCAGCGGTTCTTGAAATCTTCTGGATGATCGTGAAGTCTTATCTCAATACCTAACCTGTCTTCGACATTGGGAAATGCTCTCTTGTATTCCAGTAGGTTTCCACACCAAAAGAGCGCACATGGGTTATTAGGAAATGCTGTGATTGGATATGGACGCTTCTTCTCAGCAATTTCTTTCAACTCATCCAAAGCAAACACAAAGCACTCTTTCACTGTCAAATTTTCAAAAACAACAAAAACACAAAAGTCAAACTCTTCCTTTTCAATGCTATTCCCACTTCCGAATGATGCAGTGCAAGACCAGCCTTCGCGATCTGTATGACCAGTTTTCACTTCTATTCGCTTACAAATGTTACGACTAATATTGCGGACAACAAGATCGGGTCCTCGTCTCTTCTTAAGAACTTCAACACGATAACTAAGCTCGGAACCCTTGACAGAAAGTGCGTAAGCGACGAAATATTCTGCGAGGTAGGGAACAAGCCTAACATCTTCAGAATTTCTCAAAGCTGCAATTAAGTTTCTAGCAATTTTTTGAAGAACTTTCATTTCAGACATTTCACAGCCCCAGAACTTCATTTCACTACGAGGATATCAGTATAAATGAGTTTTGGAGAGATGTCTCCAGATACATGCCAACTGACTCCCAGCTCTGTTAGAGGGAGATTTTACCTTGCATGTTTTAAGGTCTCAGAGAGGTCTGATAGATTGTTTTTGAGGTCTTGCCATTTATGGGCATAACTAAGAGTCGCCAATTAGCAGTCCTTTGCTTTGAATAATTTTCCATTAGTTCTCAAGTCATCATAATTAGCGAGGGCAATTAACCCTTCTTTAGAAATTACGTCTATCTGATTGAAAGTTTCCTTCGCAAGTTGTCGTGCATATTTGAGCGATTCCGTTTTCGTTGAGAACACTTTTATTTCAATTGTGTTTCCCATGTTCGGGTGTCTTGCTTCTACTATGAAGAACTTTTTAATCTCCATAATCAGAAACTGGCATTAAAAGATTTAACATTTTCCAATGCGGTTAGAGCGATGAGAAATTACATCACTCTTCCGAGTTCAATCTTTTCTTTTAATTGGTCAAAGGTATAACTTTCATCTGGAGAGAAATCTCTCAAACTGTGCCTCACAAGACTCAAACTATGGTTGCGTTGTTTCCCAATTTTTTGAACAACGCTTTTTGTGAACTCTTCCGCAATCAATACGCTGGCGATGCATTCGGTTCCTAATTCATTAACATATTTTTCTAACTGCTCTATGTCTCTGTCGATTGCTTTACCCATCTTTACTTCTAAGATAATTTTTCTGGAAAGCCCTATTGGTATTGCTTCTTTTATAAGAATGTCTATGTGCCCTTCAGGCAGAGCTTTCTCTCCGAGAACCTCCAACTTCTCTACATCCAGATCCTCGACTTCTACGAGCTTCAAGAGCGCGTTTAAGTTTCTGTCTTCGCTTAGAAATTGTCTTACTAAAGCTTGGAGTATTATTTCCTGAAGCGGAAAGATTTCTGGTGGCAAAATAAGTTTTCTGTTCCTAACAAATTTCGGAATGAAAGTTTCGTACCCTTGTACTTTAAGTCTTTCAACTTGTTCGTACCAAAGATTACCCATTTGAGAAACATTCTGAAGCGTCGTTTGATCCCCTTGGAAATGTGTTTTCCGATATCCTCCTCTTAAAAGCAGATTTTCTGCTACATAAGCAAATTCTGGTCTCACTAATGGTTCTTCAAGCTTGCGGATTGGAGTAAGAGTCAAACGGAATGGAAAATAATAGGTTTTACGAGAAATTCTAAATGTGATAGGCGCCCATGGTGGCAAATTCTGAGCATTTTTTATAGCCTCTTTTCGCTCAACCGTGTAGAGATTATAGGCTCTTGCACCGTACAAAAAGGAAATGAAATCTCCGTGTCTTATCTCTAAGAATGTCCATATGCCACTTATGCTGTTAGTAAAGCCTGCCAAAGAATATTTTACACACAAATCAAGATTCGTTTTGTTTGATAGGGAAACTAGAAAATAGGATGGTTGTCTGAGCGTCACTTCTCTCACTAGACAAGATGTAACGGAGATATATGATCTAAGCTTTTCCTCTCGAGTTTTGCCGAGGTTTCTCAAAAAAGGAATTCAAACTAAGCATAAAATGGTGGGAGGAACAACAACCACTAACCGAGAAGCCCCAACATGCACAACAAACTGAATCTGTCCCAATAAGAGCAAGAGTTGAAGGTATCAAGACTAGGCTGAATCCTTATGGTTTTGTGTACATTCCCAAAAGCGCACTGCCTTCTCTTCCATTCAAACCAGGAGATAGACTTCATCTAACGATAGATAATGAAAACAAGCGTTTAATCATAACTTTGGCATAACTGTACCATCAAAACTCTGGAAGCTATGGAGCCAAAAAGCAACAGCCTCTTTCATGGGACCCCTAGCCCCCCGCCTAGACCCACCGCCAAAACATGTCAACACAAAACAAACCATATAAAAGTTACACAAACAACCCATTCAACATCGACTCCCTCTCCGTGCCGATTTTGCGCAACCCAAACAAAACCCCATTCAACCCCAGTTTCTGCAACACAGCCAGAAAAGACATCTGTTCTACACCTTTCACGTGACCCCCCCTCTAGGTCAAGCAGAATTTATTTTTCCTCTTCAACGAACTCGCACCTCGTTCATTTCAACATTGACCCCCGGTAGGTAGGGGGTCTACAAAATAAAAGAGACAACATAAAACCACAAAAAATCATATTTGGTTCCTATTAGAAGGGGTCTAACCCCATGCGCACACACAAACACAAACCAAACGCTACACACAGACACACCAAAGAGGAAGACAATTAAGGGAGCCATCATTCAAGAAGGGAATCGACGAAGACCTCTCCTCCAAGGAATCTCTAACATGAACAACAACACACAAAAAAAAGTTGTTTGCCTAGTCTCGGGCGGAATCGACTCCCCAGTCGCCGCATGGACAATCATAAGAAACGGCTTAACACCACTCTTCGTTTACTTCGACAACACACCCTTCACAGACGAAACCACCCAACAAAGAGCCCTCGAAGCCATCAAAAAACTCAGCCGATACACACCGAGAAAACACATCAAACTCTTCACAGTACCCCACGGAAACACCCTAGCCGACATCCTCAGAAACTGCCCACGCAACCTAACCTGCGTGCTGTGCCGAAGAATGATGTACAGAGTAGCCGAAAAAATCGCCCTGAAAGAGGGAGCAGACGCCCTTGTAACCGGAGAAATAATCGGCGAACACGCCAGTCAGACACTGATAAACCTGCGCGTCGAGAACCAAGCTCTTTCAGATGTCACAGTTCTGCGCCCGTTGATAGGCATGAACAAGGTGGAGGTTGAAAGCCTTGCAAGAAAAATCGGAACCTTTGACGCCTCCACAAAACCAGCCTCATGCTGCACTGGTCCGCCTCCAAAACCTCGAACCCGAGCTAGACTAGAAGAAGTGCTGAATGCTGAGAAACACCTAAAAATTGATGGCATGATTGAAAGAGATTTGAAGGGAGTCACAGAGTTCACTGTTTGACGGCTGCTGACAGTGCAGTTCGCAATATCTTCTGCGCGACTTGATTTGCCTCCTTCTCGTTCGAAACCCTCTTTATCAGTATCCTGCCGTCTTTGGACAGTGTTGTTTCGGCTTTTCCGCTCCTGAGAATAATCATGTGAGGCGTATAGAGCACGATTTCAGGGTCATGGCAAGCCTCTAAAAGCTGCCTCACTTTATCCATGTTTAAAGAGACCTTCTGCTGCATTCGAACCTCGAAGGCTGCCTTATCTGAACACAGCTTTATTAACAATGGAATGGGATGCTTACCTTCGCTGGTCATTTCTTCCTGCCTGCGTCTGTAAAGATGTTGGTGGCTTTACAAACTTTTCTATGTTACGTCCGTTAATTATGGATATTAAAATTATAATAGTGAGAAAAATGAAATATTTATTAACTCCCACACTCACAGACACTCTTCCCAAAGCCATTAAAAAGCAAGTAGGCTTGCAGAGGGTTTAGGATTGAAAGAGCCTAAAATAGGCGTTTACGTCTGCCACTGCGGTGGAAACATAAGCGACACCGTCGACGTCGCTAAAGTTAGAGAAAACATCTCCAAACTGAAAGGGGTCGAAATCGCACAAACATACGAGTACATGTGTAGCAAACCCGGGCAAGACATGATTCAACGCGACATCAAGGAGCATGGACTCAACCGAGCTGTCGTGGCTTCATGTTCGCCACGGATGCATCTCGACACCTTCAGAGGGGCAGTCAAAGGAGCAGGCATCGACTTCCGAGGAGCCGAGAAAAAGGCAGCTTTAAATCCATATCTGCTCGAAATGGCAAACATCCGAGAGCAGTGCAGTTGGGTTCATGACAACAAGGAAGCGGCGACGGAGAAGGCAACGGCGCTTATCCGTGGAGCGGTGGAGCGCGTCAAGTACAATGAACCGTTAGAGCCTAAGACCATGCCTGTGAACCGTGATGTAGCCGTTATAGGAGGCGGCATCGCAGGCATTTTGGCATCCATCGAACTGGCGGATAAGGGCTACAAAGTGTATTTGATTGAACGGAACCCAAGCATAGGCGGGCACATGGCGCAGCTGAGCAAGACCTTTCCAACCCTTGACTGTTCAGCCTGTATTCTCACGCCTAAGATGGTTTATGTTTCTCAGCATCCCGGTATAGAAATAATCGATATGGCTGAACCCATCGCCATAAACGGTTCACCGGGCAACTACGAGCTCACTGTTAGAATAAGACCAAGATACGTGGACAAGGAAAAATGCATATCGTGTGGTGAGTGCGCAAAAGTATGCCCAGTCAAGAAATGGAGCAGACACGAAGAAGATTTGGTACAGGAAAAATGCATCTACCTGCCCTTTAAACAAGCTGTTCCAAACGCCTACGTTATCGATAAGGACCTCTGCCTATGGTTCAATAAAGGGGTCTGCAGGGTCTGCGAAAAATTCTGCAAGGGCAAGGCTATAATTTTTGATCAGAAGGAAGAGACCAGACGGCTAAACGTTGGTGCCATAATTTCCTGTACAGGCTATCAGCAGCTTACTCCCGACTTGTCAAAAGAGATTTTTGACGGATGGAACGTTTTCAGCCAATACGGTTTTGGTCTTCATCCCGACGTTGTTACCAACCTTCAATTTGAGAGACTCATGCTGCAAGGGCTTCACAGGCCATCAAACGGTAAACCACCTAAAAAAGTGGCTTTTGTACTATGCGTAGGCAGCAGAATGGACAAGGGCATTCAGTATTGTTGCAAAATTGGATGCATGAACGCGATAAAGCATACGTTGCTTCTTCTCAAAGCCTTTCCCGACGCTGACCCGTGGGTTTTCTACACCGACATTCGAGCACATGGAAAGGGATATGAAGAATTCTATTCAAAAGCTCGAGATCACAATGTCAAATTCATTCGAGGCAGAGTAGCCGAGGTTGTTCCCAACGGTGACAATCTGATATTGAGAGCCGAAGACACCGTACTCAGCAGACAAATAGAGGAGACATTTGACATGGTTGTGCTCAGCCCAGCGCTCTTGCCCAATGTTGGCACAGGCGAAATTTCTAAAATGATGGGCGTAGACCTCGGTCCAGACGGTTTCTTTCTGGAAAGGCATCACAAACTCAGACCAGTAGACACAAAAATGGAAGGCATGTACTTGGCAGGCTGCGCACTCGGACCAAAAGACATCCGAGAAACCACGGTTGAAACCATGGCAACCGCTTCCAAGGTAGCAACTTTCCTAGGCAAGGGCGAAATTTCGGTTTCACCAGAAAAAGCCTACATAATCTCCGAAAAATGCAACGCCTGCGGAGAATGCATAAAATATTGTCCAACGAAGGCTATTGAGTCAATATCTAAAGGTGTGCATATTAACTCTATCTCCTGCACAGGCTGCGGCATATGCGTGCCCAGGTGTCCAACAGACGCTATTGATTTGAAACAGTCAACCGACGCCCAACTGATGGCGCAGATTCAGGGAACGAGCGAGGACGGCAGTGACAGACCAAGAATCATAGCGTTCTTGGAAAAAACAACTGCATACGGCTCAGCCGACCTTGCAGGACAGACAAGAATATCTTACACACCGAACGTCAAAATAATTTCTGTGCCGAGCACAGGAAGAGTTGGTTTGAAGCATGTTCTCCACGCTTTTGCCAACGGAGCCGACGGCATCATCCTAATCGAAGGCGACGACAGTCCGTTCCAAGAGGACCAAGTTAGGGAGCACGTCAACAATATCAAGAAAGAATTGAGCAAGTTCGGCGTTGAATCCCTCCGTGTGGTTTCGACCACAACAACCCTACCACAATACGACAAGGTTGTGAACTTGTTCCAAACCTTTGATGACAGAGTAACAAAAATGGGGCGAATCTCACCAGAAAAACGCCAAAAAATCGCCAATGCGCTGGCAGGAGACAAATAAATGAAGACCCATTCCTCACACAATATCACTGCTCAGATGACTGACCCTTCGTTTATTGAAGAAATCAAGAAGATACCAGGCGGAGAAAAAATCCTCGACTGCATCCAGTGCGGCATCTGCGCCGGTTCATGTCACGCTCGATTCGCCATGGACTACAGCCCAATGCAAATCCTAAAAATGGCACACTTAGGACTCAAGCAAGAGGTTCTGTCAAGCTCAACAATCTGGATATGCGCTTCATGTTACACCTGCGCTTCGCGTTGCCCACGAGGCCTAAACATTCCAGCCATCATGTCTGGGTTCAAGAACATGGCAATGAAGAACAACGTGCAGGCTCCAATAGCGCTCAAGCCAAAGTTTCACAAAACATTCACTGAAATCATCGGAAAATACGGCAGAATGCACGAACCTGAACTGCAGATGAGATTACTCAAAAAGACCAGCCCAGGCGAGCTTTTGCATAACGCTTCTTTAGGCTTACGAATGCTCAGAAAGGGCAAGTTAAAGCTTCAACCTTCCAAACTCGACTCGTCAACCCACTTTTCTGAGATTTATAAAAAGGCTTCGAGTGAGGAGGCAAAATAAATGAAATATGCGTATTTCCCGGGCTGTTCAATTCATGCGTCGGCTAAAGAATACGCTATGGCAGCAAAAGCCGTGAACAAATATTTAGACGTTGAACTGGTTGAAATCCCCGATTGGAACTGCTGCGGCGCAATCGACGCTGTTTATGCTTACAATCCACTTCTGTCTGTTTCTTTGGCAGCCAGAAACCTAGCTCTGGCTCAAAATATGAAGATGGACATTGTAACCCTCTGCAGCGCCTGCTTCTTCACCCTGTCTAGAGCAAACAATCTCATGCGAGAAAACGCGGACATGAAAAGCAGAGTTGACAGGGCAATCAACGACGCAGGGCTAAAGTACGAAGGCGGAATCAAAGTCAGACACTACATGGACATACTCGCAAACGACGTGGGATTCGAAAAAATCCGCCAACAGGTAAAAATGCCACTGAAAGGTCTGAAAGTCGCACCATACTACGGCTGTTTGATTGTAAGACCAACTGGGATCCAAAGGTTTGATGACCCAGAACATCCAACCTCGATGGATAATGTGATTAAAGCTTTGGGAGCAGAGGCAGTTAACTACCCTGACAAAACCAGTTGCTGCGGAGCATCATTGGTTATAACCGACGAAGAAGTCATGATGGAAATGACCAAGCATCCATTGCTAACCGCCAAGGAGGCACAAGCTGACTGTATAGTTACGCCTTGTCCCATGTGCCACTTCAATCTAGAAGCCAAACAAAAAGACATCGAGTCTCACTTTGACATCGAATTAGGACTTCCAGTGCTCTACATCACGCAACTCATAGGCTTAGCGTTTGGACTACCACCAAAAGAACTCGGACTACACAGAAACATAGTGTCACCTAACAAGATTTTCGAGAAACTAAAAGGTCAAATGACGCAAAAAGCATCATAAGTCCTCATCAAATTAGCAAAGGAAAACTGCTCAAAAGGCATAAGTTTCAAGCCCTACACGCGAATAAAATCTTAGAATGATAATAAACCGACAACAAAATAGCGTCTTACTCCCAAAGGTAGGGGAAGGCTAAAAAGAATGTGTAAGTAGAAAATAAGCACTTCAGAAGTGTTCAAAAATGAATTTATGGAGAGACATACCCGCAGGCGACAACCCTCCTGACATAATTAACGTGATAATTGAGGTCATCAGTGGGTCGAGAGACAAATACGAATACAAAATCGAGTGGGAAGCCTTTGTATTGAACCGCGTTCTTTATTCGTCGGTCGTTTTTCCAGTTGAATACGGTTTCATCCCTCAAACATGGTTTGACGACAACGACCCCTTAGACATCATGATTCTAAGCTACGAACCCTTAGAAGTAGGCTGCGTAGTCAAAGCCCGCGTCATCGGTGTCCTTATCATGGAAGACGAGGAGGGAGAAGACCCAAAAATTCTGTCCGTGCCAACAAGCGACCCGAGGTTCGACGGATACAACGACCTAACCGACGTTCACCCCCACAAGTTGCGTGAGGTTCAAGAATTTTTTGAAGTCTACAAACGGCTAGAACCAAAAAAATGGGTGAAATTCAAGACATGGAAAAACGCTGAAGAAGCCAGAAAAATAATCAATTACGCCATGAATCTTTACCGACAAAAACAGTTCCCAAAAACCCCAAAAACAAACCAGCCCTACTAACTTTGCCTTGAGTAAACAATTCTTCCGCCGACGATAGTCTTCTCAATCTTAATATCCTTAATTCTTTCAGGTTTGGTTGTCAATGGATTGTGGGACAAAACCGTGAAGTCCGCTAGTTTGCCCACTTCAATGGAACCCTTAACATCTTCCTCAGAAGAAGCGTAAGCCGCATTGATGCTGTAAACGCGCAACGCGTCTTCCACCGAGATTCGTTCTACTGGAAATGACGCTCTAGCAGCGAGTGCATAAATCCCGAGCAGTGGGCTTATAGGTTCCACTGGACAGTCTGAACCGCCAGCCAACCGAGCGCCGCTTTCAATAAGAGACTTGAAAGGATAAGTCCATCTGGCTCTGGTTGACCCGAGACGGGCTTCAACCCAAAAGTCAGAGATGACAAAGTGTGGTTGAACACAAACGATCAAACCAAGCTTTTGCAGACGCTTGATCAGTTGTTTATTCAGAACCGAGGCGTGTTCTAAATGGTGGCGGTACTCTCTTTTATGTGCTTTTTTCAGAGCCTTTTCGAAGGCGCTCAGTGTGGCGCTTATTGCTCGGTCGCCTATTGCGTGAACACACACCTGGAAACCAGCGTTCTGAGCCCTCACTATCATTTCTTCTAATTCTTTACGACCGAAACAAAGTATTCCTTTTGTGGAAGGTTCATCGTTATACGACTTTTCAAGAGCTGCGGTTCGGGCTCCGAGCGAACCGTCAGAGAGAATCTTGACACCTCCAAGTTTGATTGTGTGATCTCCGAAGCCTGTGCTCAAACCGGCGTCTGCGAGGCAGGATAGAAACTCTATCGGGATTATTATGTAGACTCGAAGTGGCAGCCTGCCTTGCTCTCGCAGTTTCTGGAGAATGCGAATTTCAATTGGCGCATAAACGAGCCAGTGGACGCTCGTTAACCCTGCTTCCGCGGCTTTCTCGCATGCTAACTCGCACGCTTTGGCGAGCTCTTCTTCGCTTGGTTCTGGCAGAATTCTCCAAACCAAGTCGTTGGCTGCCTCTCTCAAGATACCAGTGGGCTCGCCTGTTTTTGGGTCTTTGTCTATCTGTCCGCTTGGCGGTGGAAGCGTTTCTTTGTTTATGTTTGCGAGCTCTAGGGCTTTGCTGTTTGCGACGCTGATGTGACCGCAGACGCGGTTGAAGATTACAGGGTTGCGGGGTGAAAACTTGTCTAGGTCCCATCGGGTTGGATAACGTCTTTCCTTGAAGCGGTCTTGGTCCCAGCCTCGTCCAAGAATCCATTTACCCTTGGGCGTTTCTTGCACTTGCTCTTGCAGTTGTCTTTGCATCTCTTTTATGGATTTGACCGCTCTCAGATTAATCCAAGTGAGGGACCGTCCGAAGCCAGTCATGTGCGCGTGTGTGTCAATTAAGCCTGGGACAGCTGTTTTGCCTTTCAGGTCGATTGTGTTTGTGTTTTTGCCTATCCATGGCTTGATTTCAGAGTATGTGCCGACTGCGATTATTTTTGAGTTCAATATGGCTGTTGCTTGGGCTTTTGGTTTGGCTGGGTTCATTGTTATTATGTTGCCCTTGATTAAAGCCATATCAGCCTGCATGAGACATGAACTCCGAGAGTTAGCATCTGTATGTACTCTCTTTTATTTTGTAGCCTACCCTACCTACCGGGGGAGGTATTGTTGGTTTTTTCGGGTTTAAATCAACGCGTGGTTGAAGGTGTAGGTGTACCGCAAGTTTTTTCTCCTAGTTATTGGAGATTTTTTGTGGTGATCACGCTTTTTCTGGCCTCGCCTGCTGTGGAAGGAGAGGACCGCGGAACCTTGAGTCGCCTGCGCAAATGCGCAAACGCTTGGAAGCGTTTGGGTGTCGACTCGGTTCTGGTCTCAGCGGTTCTTCTCTTTCCACAGTTATTGATGTGTGTGTAAAGATTGAGACTAAAAGTGTTGTATAAAATGGTTTTAGATCCAGTTTTGTCCGGCCTTGCGCTGGAGAACGATTCTTTTCTCGTAGTTGCGTCGACTGCGCATTCTGGGTATGCGCCCTTTTTTCTCTGTGGGCGCGATTTTTGGAGTTTGACCTCTAACCTTTCCGGCTTTTGAGAGGCTTCCGTGAGTTGGCATTTTATTTATTCCTCTGGGCTATTACAGAGCCTTTTTGGTTCTTTTAAGGTTTTCTTCGGGGATTTTGTGCACACTGCGATGTGTTCTTTTAGATTTTCGTCAGGTCTCACGGTTTTTATGTCTAGGCCTGCCTTTCTTAGCAGCGTTGTGAATTCTTTTTGAGAGAAGGCTTTCTTTAAGCCTGTTGCGATTATTTTGGCGTTTTGTTTGGTCACCCGTTTCATTTCGTTCATGGTTTGAAGAGGGTTGGGTGTGTTTTGAAGCAGTGTTAAGGCGAAAGCAGTGTCGAAGGTTTCGTTTGGAAAGGGCATGCTGTCTGCGTCTGCTCTGATCAAGGCTATGTCTGAGTATTCCTTGGCTCTCTTCTTTGCTTCCTTGAGTAAGGTAGCGGAAATGTCTAAGCCTACGATGAGTTTGACCCTCTCCGCAATGTGGGGAAAGAGCAGACCTGTTCCGCAGCCTATGTCTAAAACCATGTTTTCTTTTTCCAGAGTGATGTCTGTTAATGCGGTCTTTATCTTGGCTTCTTGTTCCTCGTAGTATTGGGTGTCATAAACCTTGGCTGACTGGTCGTAGTGTAGCATTGTTTGGCGTTTTTTCTTCCACTCTGCCATAGGTTGTTCAGAAATCTTATTTGGAGTCAAGGTCTTCTAAGCGTGTTGGCGAAACTGGCGTGTTGAGTCGAGAGCCTCTTATAGCTGTGCAGAATCCATCGGTTGAGAAGGCTGTTTCGTTGATTAGGGAAGCATTCACCAAACGGAAGGCGCTTCTAATAATCGGTAACTGCTGGGTTGACTACCGAGGACGCGCCAGTTCTAAACTGGAGCCTGGTGAACGCATAGTTATTTTCAAGGAAGACGGTTCGGTTTTGGTTCACAGACCAGTTGGTTACGAACCCGTTAATTGGCAGCCGCCAGGCTGTGTTTTTCAAGCCACCTTGCCTGGAGGAGTATTGCAGATTCGTGCTGTGAGGCGAAAGCCGCCCGAGTCTGTTCGACTTTCTTTTGACCGTGTCTATTTGCTCTCTGTTCTGAGTCTGGTAGATAGGGGCGAGTTTGCGTTGCACGCCAGTGAGGAGGACATGCAGAGGGCAATTTTGATGGAGCCTTCACTGGTTGAGGACGGGTTTAAACCCATTTCGTATGAGAAGAAGGTTGAACCTGGGTTTGTTGACGTCTACGGTGTTGACAACGCTGGCAGATTTGTTGTGGTTGAGATTAAGAGGAAGACCGCGGGCAAAGAGGCAGCCTTGCAGTTGGCTAAGTATGTTGAGGCGATTAGGGGCTTAGTGAACAGAGAAGTGAGAGGTGTGCTGGCGGCGCCAAGTTTGGCTAAGGGCGTTCAGAGAGTGTTGGAAACCTTGGGTTTGGATTTTAAGGCTGTTGACCCTAGGAAATGCGCTGAGGTTTTGAGCAAGCATGAAACTAAGCGTTTGGCTGAGTTTTTTCAAAAGAAATGAAGTGAGCTGTTGTGTTTGTGTGTGCGCACGAGCCTAGACCCCCCTCTATTAGGCACCAAATATGAAGCGTGGCTTTTTTAGACAATGTTTTGGACGGGTTTGATTGTTGCTTGTATTCGTCTTTTTATACTTGGTACAGTGTTTCTTGGGTGTTTTATTTTGAAAGGTATGTTCTTCGCAAGATCATTCTTGAACTCGTGAAGAAGGGTCATGTGCACTACACGGATATTGAGAAAAAAGCATGTGCCACATGCCTACGCTTCGCAACATCAAACACAATCAGAAAACAGTTTTATCACTACCTGCTTCCAAACGGCTACATAGAACGAGTCAGCCGAGGCGTCTACAAAATCACGCAAAAAGGAGAAAAACTCTTAGAGATTTTGAATTAAATTCTGAAAGTCTTCCTCACCCTATTATTTTTTATCTCGACCAATTTACACTATTAATAGATGACTATGTATGATAAGTCCAGATAAAGCGTTGATTGGGCAATACGGAGTCTATCATGTGACTTCTCTATTATGCTGGATGGGATATAATGCTGTACCTACATCTCGAAACACAAAAGCAGTAGATGTGATAGTCCATAACCCACGGAATAATAAAGCAGTTGGGATACAGGTTAAAACAATGCGCCAGCAACACAAAAAAGATCCCTCTAAAGATTTTTACGCTGTCATAGATGCCATTCCTGCAGAAATGGATAAGATTAAAGACAAATTTTCAAATCCATTCGTATTTGTCTTTATTCTTAAAGGCGAAAAACCCAGCTCTCGATGTTTTATTGTTCCTAAAGAAGATGTATTCAAACTTTGTAAAGAACAATGGGACAAGTATGTTAGAGAATCAAGGCATAGAGAATCCATCAATGATGTTGCAAGGAGACGACAGCCCTTGAGCATCACTGTGGGGCAGTTGGAGTTTTACGAAAACAAGTGGGACCAATTAGGCTTAGAGTAATCTGTCAAGGGCAACTTATCCCCTCACTTTTTATTTGAAAACATATTGCCTGCTTAGAATCCAGAACTTTCATGTCAACCTTGCCTTTTTTGAAGAGTGAATTTAATACGCCCACAATCTCCCATATCTTTGAATAGTTTTGTAGAAAGTTCTTGCTGGTAATCTCCACTCTATACGTAGCATTCGCTATTTCAACTATGGTAAAACTTTTGTCGGGATTCTTTTCGAGAAATGTTAACACTTGATTTTCTAACCCCATCATGATCACATCTAAACATTCTGAATTCTTCGCATATTTATTATTTTAGAAGAGAAAAACTGCTGAATTACTGAGATGGTCACTTTTCACAGTTTTTCGGGCATGGTCCTTTTAACTGAATTTATTTTGCTAAAATTCCTTAAATTTGGCTTCTTTCTCGTTTCTGTTTTGGGGCCAGAGTCAGCAGTGGCAAGTGTTTCTGTTGATGATGTGCGTGACGTGATTATGTTAGCTCCGCTGAGGTTTCAGACGCTAAGGTTTTGAAGGATGATGATTAAGCGGGTTCGGCATTGTTGTATTGAGAAGTGAATGCCTCATGCTATTTTTGTTCCGTATGCGTTTGGGGTTGGGCTGTTGTCGTAGACCTCTTCCACGTTGAATATGTAGACTGGTCTTTCTGTTCGGCGTTTTTCAGGCGATACGTAATGAAAGGCATCGTGGACGGCGTTGACAAACTCGTGGTATAAGCCTTCTGTGTGTACGTCGAGCCTGCCACGCAGTTCAAAGCTGATGTTGGGCGGTTGATAAAAGAGTAGGCAGGCTGTACGATTCTTCTGAACTATTTCCCACGTGTGCTTGGACGACCACGGCTTGGCTTTGGCTAGCTCCATTGTTGACATTTTTGTGAAGTCCATGAAGACGTGTGACTCCTCCTCTGGCAGGTAGATGTGTTCCATTAACAGAAACATGGCTTCGCGCTGGTACCTTTTCATCGCTTCGCCTATCCTAGCCTTGTCTTCTCCAGCATCATCGAACAGTTGGTCGCCTTTTTCTAAGTGCTGCTTAAAGGCGGAGACAGCCTTAGGCAGCCTGTCCTTCTTTAAAACATACCCTACACCCACGATTTTGGCGTTGACAAAAATGGCGTCGTCGCGTTGGTATGCGGTACACAAGGCTGGATTATGGCGTGTGCTTTCTAAAAAGAACCTGTTCATGTCTTTTTCATTTCTGCCCTCGAAAAAACGTTTAGCATTGTCACGTCTCGGATAATAATTCCACTTCAGAAACTGTTCAGGTAACTCAACAGCCATGTGTTAATCGCTCTTCCCAAAGTACTGTGTTACCCTTTTCTGAAACAGCGCGTCTTGCAAGAGTTTGCTGTGCCTTATCCATTCTTGTATTGGGATTTGGAACTGACTTGCGATTCTTTGGAGCGCTTCGTCCAGTTTGTTGAATTTTAATGGAGGTTGACGCATGGCGTTTCTGACGTTTTCTCTGACCTGCCAAACCCCAACTGGCATGATGTAGCCTGGACGAGACTCACGCAGAACAATCACCGTTGCTTGCCTTCTTTCTTTAACGAGTTGTTCGCTAACTGCTAAGCGTGCGGCATAGTAGCATCCGCCAATTTCAGCGTATGTGGTTCTGCCGTCGTAGCCTTCACTGGCTGCCAGATGCCAGACACTTGTGCCAGATGGGTTCCAGATGGTGCCTGGATACCACGCCTCCTGGGCTTCGTAGCTCCAAGCCTGCGGCAGCATCAAAACCTCAAAAATATTGTCCAAGTAACGGGATTCATAAACGCGATACTCGTTGATTTCTGGAAAAGTCTTGATTTTCTCCATCAAATCCTTTGAGAGTATGCTGTCGACCGCCGTGATGCTCCAACGAGTGGGCACCAATCGTCTGTTTTGTTCAATCCCAAAAGCCCCAACGCTAAAGGCACGTTGAATCTTCGTGACCAACACGCCCTTTTCATACAGACTTCTGACGGCGTCAGTTGCCTTCAAGTCAATGTCGTAGTAAGCCTTCTCAATCTGCTGGTCCCAGCGGGCTGTGCCAACCCGCAGGTCTCGCATTGGTGCAGACGGACCAAACGGTTGAACCTCGTCGTCTAAGACCAAGTTGCGGCGCGGCGGTTTCGTCAGAGCCAATTCAACATCAACTGGATTAACGGACAAGGCGAGTTCTCGTGTCTGGTCCATGATTTTGCCCGCCTCTTCAAATCGGCTCACGTGCACTCGATGCTTGCCCCTAACCAGTAGCGAGCGGAAACCCACGATTTCGTCTATGGATTTGCCGAACCACAACTCGGGCAGGTCGTAAAGACTTGTGTCCTCATGCACTGGAGGAACCATCGGACCAGCGTAAACATAGGGATACCCAATTCTGCCCACGAACACGCTTGGTGGAGACGCGCCGTCAATATCTAACCTGTTGATGAGAGGCATAGCCTTCAGGTAGAAGTCTGCTCTGACCAGCAGTGGACAACGGGTCTTCCCGCACAGAAACTTGCCTCCCTTGCAAGCAACACACTGCCCTTTGCCCCAAGCCACACCCGAAGCCTTAGCCACCAGATAATCAGCTCTGTAATTCAAATCAGCCGCGAGACCAGCGTTGTCAAGAATTTGCCATATCCAGAGATTCTCCTTCCCAGAAGGTTTTGTCCTGTCTGCCTTCTTTACAGGTTCAACCAGCCGTCTCATGCCTCTTCAACAAAATACTTCGCACAGTGCTTAAAAACAGTTGACCCATCTATACGGTTGAGGAAAATTGGTTTGGATTTAACTCAATTGTTAGAAGAACTGATTCTCGTGCTTGTGGCAATCGAACTAGTCGAACTTGCCTATCACATTTACAAAATGAGAACATACGAGAAGAAAATTGACCAGCACTTAACTAAAATGGATGCTCACGTATTAAAAATGGACCAACACGTGAACGAGTTAGAAAACCGCATGACAAAACTAGATGAATTCTTGGAACTGATAAGGAAAAGAAACGAGTGAAAAGATTATTGAGCCAAAGGGTTACAGTAGCGATAAGGTGGCGATAAGTGAGCCGAACACTGAAGCAACATGCAGCATTGGGTTATCATCATTTAATTGTTTAATGAAGCCCTAACAAGGCAAGCAAATTATACTTCACGATCAGTATGGCAAAAATTGAAGCAATCAGAGACATTGCAGTAATCAAGGTGTTGAGCGAGGGTCCAGCCGTGTCCTTGAAGGGGTCGCCAACAGTGTCGCCGACAACAGCCGCTTTGTGCGCCTCTGAACCCTTGCCGCCGTAGGCACCTGATTCAATCAGTTTTTTGGCGTTGTCCCATAAGCCACCAGCATTAGCCATGAGCAAAGCTAAAAGCAGTCCAGAGAATATGCTTCCAGCCAAGTATCCGCCTAAGGCTTCAATTCCGCCCACAAAGCCAACAATCAAGGTAGCGGCGATTGCTACGATGCTCGCAGGCAAAAGCTCACGCAAAGCTCCTTTGGTTGCTATGTCCACACACTGAGCGTAATCGGGTTTAACGCCTTCTTTTCCCTCTTTAAGTCCTGGAATTTCTCTGAACTGTCTTCGCACTTCCTCAATCATTCTGAAAGCGTTTCTGCCAACACCGAGCATGACCATTGCGGAAAACACAGCGGGTATCGCAACGCCGATGAGTGCACCCACCAAAACCAGCGGGTTCATAAGATCAAATGAGACAACTGCGCCAGTTTCAGTTCTGACCACTTCTTGGAATGCCGCCAACAGTGCAATAACGGTTAATCCCGCTGCGCCTATAGCGAATCCCTTGGTTATGGCTTTGGCAGTGTTTCCCGCAGCGTCAAGTTCGTCTGTAACGGCAACAACTTCTTCGCCGAGTCCCGCTTGTTCCGCTATTCCTCTGGAATTGTCAACAATTGGACCGTAAGCATCGCTTGAAACTATTAGACCTACTATCGAAAGCATTCCTAAGGCGGCCATAGCTATTCCGAAGACAGCAAACGAAACAGGAGCATAAGGAACATCCGCGACAAATTGATTCCCGAGTGGTTCGCACAGTTTGTAGGCTATGGCTGCTGCTACGCCTATTCCAATCAGCGGCGGAAGAATGCTGCGTAAGCCGTATGAAAACCCCGTTATGATGTTTATTGCGGTTCCTGTCTGTGCTGATTCTGCAGTTTTAATAACAGGTGCTTTATCTTCTGATGTAAAATAATCAGATGTTAAACCAATTATCACTCCCGCGATAAGACCTACAACCGCTGCTCCCCATATTCTCAAGTCAAATTGAAGATAAACCGTCGCCAGAAGCGTTAGAACTCCAAAAAGGATGACTGTAACATAAGTGCCCATGTTGAGTGCATTCCCAGGATTACCTTTCTTGCCAACTCTGACAGTTAATGCTCCTAAGACAGCAGCCAATATGCCTAAACCCGCAAAAACGAGCGGAATTCTCAGATAAAGATTTGCAGAATTCGGTAGTGTGCTAAGGGTTGCCCCGAGGATCATGGCTGCAACTATGCTTGCTACATAGGAGTCGAAGAGGTCTGCACCCATGCCTGCAACATCACCTACATTGTCACCGACATTGTCGGCTATGACCGCTGGATTTCTTGGGTCATCCTCAGGAATACCGAGTTCCACTTTGCCAACCAAGTCAGCACTGATGTCAGCGGTTTTTGTGTAAATGCCTCCGCCCGCCTTGGCAAAAAGTGAAAGCGAGCTCGCACCGAAACTGTAGCCTAGGATTATTGCAGGGTCACCAGTTAGCCCGTATACGATGCTTATTCCAAGCAAACCCACACCGACGACAGATAACCCCATCACGGCTCCACCACGGAAGCCTATGGGAAACGCCTTGTTCAAGCCTTCTTTTGCGGCGTTGGCTGCTTTTGTATTTGCCTTCGTCGCGACGTTCATACCTAATAACCCTGCAACGGCTGAACAGAAAGAGCCGAAAAGGTACGCCGCTCCTAACTCAACATTTTCCAATGGCGCAGAGCTTAACCATAAAGGTGACGGCAGAAAAATCAGCATTAAAGCGGCCACTATTGTCACAAATATTGCCAATGTCCTGTATTCCCTCTTTAGAAAAGCGTTCGCGCCTTCCCTTATTGCAGAAGCGATCTCCTGCATCCTTTTGGTTCCGCTGTCTTGTTTGTCTACATAGCGGTAGAAGTAAAGTCCAACCAGAATCGAGATTAAAGCGGATACGGGTGCAATTAGCCATGGCTCAACCATCGTTAAGCAGTTCTCCTTTCATGCAATCATTAGTTTAAGCCTTTTTATTATTATCAAGTATATAAGAAATTGTTATCAAAATCCTTATATGCACAACGCCAGTTCTAATTTGGCTTCAAAACACAACGGAAGCTCAAAACATGAGCGAAAAACTTGCCAATCCAGCGCCGCTTGGACTTTTAGGTTTCGGAATGACAACGGTGCTCCTGAACCTGCATAATGCAGGCCTGTTTGGATTGAACAGTATGATTTTAGCGATGGGTTTAGCTTACGGCGGACTCGCTCAAGTAATTGCAGGGATAATGGAGTACAGAAAGGGTAACACGTTCGGCACGGTGGCATTCACATCTTACGGTTTGTTCTGGTGGTCGTTAGTGATTTTAAATGTCTTTCCACAGATTGATTTCTGGCAAACTGGTTCGGTGTCTCCACTTCAACCAGCCTCAGGCGCTGCAATGGGTGCATACTTCTTCATGTGGGGACTGTTCACTTTTGTAATGTTCTTTGGCACGTTGAGATCAAATCGCGTACTCCAATTCGTGTTCATGAGTCTAGCAATATTGTTCTTTTTGCTGACAATTCGAGACGGCTTCGGAGTCGGTGGACTCTATGCTCAGGCTGTGGGAGTAGAGGGCATAATTTGCGGCTTCAGCGCCGTCTACCTAGGCCTCGCAGAAGTCGTGAACGAGGCTTGGAAAAAGGTTCTTCCTATGGGGCAAGTGCCAAAGTAGGCAGAAATGATCAGTTTCAAGCAATTTTGACCACAATTTTTTCCTGCTTTCTTGAATTATCCGAAAGACTTTATTAGGTCTATTGAATTCTTCATAAAAACTCTCAAATGAGGCTTACATGCATGTCAAAGCCAGTTAAATGGGTTAGGGAAGATCCAAGTAACAAGCTTTTGTTCTGGCCAACTGAGGAGATGAAGAAGCGCGCATGGATGAGCGACGAAAGCATCTATAAAGAGGCAGCGAAAGACCCTGTGGCTTTCTGGGATGCCAAAGCCAGAGAAGGATTAGACTGGTTTCAAAAGTGGACGGAAACATATCAGTGGAATCCGCCTTACTATAAATGGTTTGTCAATGGAAAAATCAACGCCTCCTACAACTGTCTGGATAGGCACGTTAAAACATGGCGCAGAAACAAGGCTGCAATAATCTGGGAGCCTGAACCACCCGACGAACAGAGTAGAATCTACACTTATTACGACCTTTACCGTGAGGTCAACAAATTTGCCAACGTGCTGAAAAGTTTAGGAGTCAAGAAAGGCGACCGTGTGGGCATTTACCTACCAATGATTCCAGAGGTCCAGATAGCCATGCTTGCTTGCAGCCGCATAGGCGCCGTTCACAGCGTAGTCTTCTCAGCGTTCAGTGGACAGTCGCTTAAAGACCGTATGCTCGACGCTGAAGCAAAAGTTCTCGTTACTGCTGACGGTTACTATAGAAGGGGAAAAATCACCGACCTTAAGGCTCAGGCTGACATGGGCATTGAAGGAACCACCATCAAACATGTTGTGGTAGTCAAGAGAGCTGGCAATCAGGTCAACATGATGGAAGGCAGAGACCTCTGGTGGCACGACCTCATGCAAAAGGCATCCTTATACTGTGAACCAGAGCCTATTGACAGCGAAGACATGCTTTTCATTCTTTATACGAGTGGCACAACGGGCAAACCGAAAGGCATAGTGCACCACACGGGCGGTTACCTGACAGTTGCCTATTGGACAGCAAAATGGGACTTCGACCTTCACGACGACGATGTATTCTGGTGCACGGCAGACATCGGCTGGGTCACTGGACACACATACGCCTGTTATGGCCCACTTCTGAACGGCGCCACACTGTTGATTTATGAAGGTTCACTGGATTATCCAGGCTATGACAGATGGTGGAGTATAATAGAAAAATACGGAGTAACCGTCTTCTACACGGCGCCTACAGCCATAAGAATGATACTTAAATGGGGCGAAGAATGGCCGAAAAAGCATGACCTAAGTAGCCTCCGACTCTTGGGCACCGTGGGCGAACCGATCAATCAAGACGCATGGTTGTGGTATTTCCGACAAATCGGCGGCGAAAGATGCCCGGTTATAGACACGTGGTGGCAGACTGAAACCGGTGCAACACTCATAAATTCGCTGCCAGGCATTGGTCCGTTCATCCCAACAGTGGCTGGTAGAAGTTTTCCTGGAACAACTCATGACATCTTGGATGAAACTGGAAAACCCGTAGGAATCGGCGAAGGTGGATACTTGGTGCAGAAGAGCCCAATCGCTCCAGGCATGTTGAGAACCGTTTACAAAGACCCGGAACGGTACAAGACTCAATATTGGAGTGTTTATGGTCCCGAAATCTACTACACAAGCGACGGCGCCATACGCTGGGACGAGATGGGAAACATACGATTAACTGGCAGAGTAGACGATGTCATGAAGGTTGCAGGGCATAGACTATCAACGGCTGAGGTTGAAAATGCACTTACGCAGCACCCAGCGATTGCAGAATGCGCAGTTGTCGCAGCGCCGCATGACATCAAGGGCGAGGTTCCAGTGGCATTTGTCACCCTTAAGGAAGGTTTCAAGCCTTCAACCACTCTTGAAAACGAGCTGATACAACAAGTGGTGAAAGCCATTGGACCCACAGCCAAACCTGAGAAAATCATTCTTACAGACGCTTTGCCAAAAACTAGAAGCGGAAAAATAATGCGTCGCATCCTTAAATCCTTGGTTAAGAGCGAACCTGTAGGCGACACAACGACATTGATGAATCCAGAGGCCGTTGAGGAGCTTAAGCAAAAAGTAGTCTCTAAAGCCTGATTTCCTTATGTCCGTCATTTTTGCGTTAAATTTAACGCAGATTAAAGCAAAAAGTGTAAAGCATAATAACAAGCGTGTCTTTTATTTTGTATAAGGAGAAATGAAAAGTTGAAGTGTCGGTTTTTCAAGAGAGAAAAGGGCGAGGTTAACAAAAACCTCTGCATGGCAGAGATGGCAATACTTGGAGATGCTGGAGACACCTACGTTCCTTCCGACGACGAAGTCTTCGACATTTGCCTTTCGGAAAGCTTCAAAAACTGCTCTCGCTTCCAGTGGGTTGAAAGAGAAAAAGATAAAGAAACACTAAAACACAACTTTTAGCCTTTTCTCATCTTCAAACAAAGCCTATATTGACAATTTCAGCCCAAAAAGACTATTTATGAAATTTAATCGCTGAGATACGGTTCACAGAGTTAGAGTAAAAGAAAACCATTTAAGGGAATGTTTCCCTTTACCATAGAGTCTAATCACATCGTTTAGTGAAAAGCTGATGGCAGTTGACAATCCAATGAGTTCAGCATGGCACGCCTTGGACAAAGAAGCAGTTCTTCAAACTTTGAAGTCTAGTCCAAATGGTCTAAGCACTGAGGACGCCAAACGCCGACTCGCCGAATACGGATACAACGAGTTGAAGGAAAAGAAACGAAAAACAACCCTACAGATGTTTCTCGAAGAGTTCAAAGACGTTTTCATCCTGTTACTAATTGCCGCCACAATACTTTCAGCCATAGTAGGATATTACGAATCTATAGGCACTGGAAAGGACTTTCTCGAAACATATACGGACCCAATAATCATCGGCATCATCGTCATTCTCGTGGCAGTTGCGGGTTTCATTCAAGAATATCGAGCTGAAAAAGCCTTGGAAGCCTTGAAAAATCTAACTGCACCTAAGGCAAGAGTGATGCGTGACGGCAAAGAAATGATCGTTCTTGCCCGAGAAGTTGTGCCAGGTGACCTTTTACTCGTCGAATCTGGGGACACTACTCCAGCCGATGCTCGACTAATTGAAGCCATTGAAATGAAAGCCGATGAGGCTGTCTTAACAGGCGAATCCACTCCTGTTAATAAAAACATAACTCCAGTCAAGGACGACGCTCCTGTGGCTGACAGAAGAAACATGCTCTTCATGGCTACTCACACCATTTATGGCAGAGGGAAGGCAGTCGTAACTTCAACAGGCATGAACACAGAGTTCGGCAAAATCGCCGAGCTTGTGCAGACCGCGCAAGAAGAGGAGACTCCGCTTCAAAAGAGGCTGGATAGATTCGCTAAGAAAATAGCGCAGGTTGTTTTGGTTCTCTCCGCTATTATTTTTGTGCTTGAGGTGTTTTCTGAAGAGGCGTTGATTAAAGGCATCGATACACTCGTTAAAGTAACAATCCAGTCATTTATGACGTCACTAGCCTTGGCAATATCGGTTGTTCCCGAAGGATTGCCAGCCATAGTAACTATTGGTTTAGCCTTAGGCGCCCGAGAGTTCGCAAGACGCCACGCCATAATCAGAAGACTATCTTCAGCCGAAAGCTTGGGAGCAACCACCATCATCTGTTCAGACAAGACTGGCACTCTGACTAAGGGTGAAATGACCGTGCGCCGAATATACAACAGCGGCAAAACCCTCGAAGTGACAGGAGTAGGCTACGAACCAAAGGGCGAATTCCATGGAAGCGGTTCCATCAATCCGAAAGACGACGAGGATCTGTTACTGTTATTGACCATAGGAGCGCTCTGCAACAATGCCACCTTAGAAAACAACAACGGCACTTGGCGCATTATGGGCGATCCCACCGAGGGCGCTCTCATAGTGGCTGCAGCCAAAGCGGGATTAGAACGGGCAACATTGGAAAAAATGTATACACGTGTTTGGGAGGGGCCGTTTACTTCAGAGAGGAAACGCATGAGTACTGTTCATTTAACCCCTGAAGGAGAGCAATTCGCTTTCGTAAAGGGCGCACCCGAAATAATTCTAGAACGTTGCACACACGTTTTTGAAAACGGCAAGGAAAAGAAACTCACAGACACCAAGAGAAAAGAAATCTTAGAAACCAACGAAAAACTTGCCAGTGACGCCCTAAGAGTGTTAGGAATAGCGTTCAAGAAGTTGCCCGCAACACAGAAAGAATTCGATGAGGAATCAGTTGAAAACAACTTGGTCTTCGTCGGATTAGAGGGTATGATTGACCCACCACGTGAAGAAGCTGCCGACGCCAACAAAAAGTGTATGGAAGCAGGAATAAAGGCGGTCATGATCACTGGAGACCACAAACTAACAGCCATTGCTGTAGCGAAAGAAACTGGAATCATGAAAGAAGACAGCCTCGTTTTGACTGGCGCTGAATTAGATAATATGAACGACGAAGAATTCGAAAAGAACGTAGAGAACGTGGCTGTCTATGCCCGTACGGCGCCTGAGCACAAATTGCGTATAGTCAAGGCGTTAAAGAAGAAGGGTCATGTCGTAGCCATGACGGGTGACGGAGTCAACGACGCTCCAGCCATCAAAAGCGCCGACGTCGGCGTGGCCATGGGCATATCTGGCACAGACGTGACCCGTGAAGCCTCAGACATCGTCTTGACAGACGACAACTTCGCCACAATTGTTAGGGCTGTGGAGGAAGGCAGGGTCATCTACGATAACGTTCGCAAATACGCTCGATTCTTAATATCTTGCAACTTCGATGAAGTCTTGGTCATAGGAACATTTGCCATACTGGCTGGATTGTCAGGTGCGGCTGGGGATTTTCTTTTCCCGCTACCTTTGCTCCCAGCCATGTTGTTGTGGATAAACTTGGTCACAGACGGCGCTCCAGCGGTGTCGTTGTCCACAGATCCGCCAGATGAAGACGTGATGAAGCGTAAACCGCGCAAACCGGGCGAAGGGATACTGCATGGAATGGGGGCTTTCATAATAACTTCGTTTGTTTTGCAGTCTACTGGAACAATACTTCTTTTCGTTTTAAACTATTACATATTTCCAACTCATCCTTGGTTCGGACCAAATGCACCCATAGACGAGGTGTTAAGGGAGGCAAATAGGGTTGCGACTCTGGCTGAGGCAAGAACCACGGCTTTCATCCAAGCAACCTTCTTCGAATTGTTCGTTGTTTGGAACTGCAGGTCTGAGAAGCGCAGTGTTTGGAGGATGGGAAGAAGCGCGTTCAAAAATAAATTCTTCATCATAGCTGAAATAAGTTCATTAGTGTCCACGCTTGCTATACCGTACATACCGATTACCGCATCCATGTTCCATCTGGTTCCGTTGACTCCACTCGATTTAATACAGGTTATAGGAGTTGCTAGTTGGGGCTTGTTTTTTGTGCTTCCAGAAGTTCTCATGGGTAGAAAAGTTTGGCGCTGGGAATAGAAGTAGGGTAAAGTGAAACCAAGATGAAAAAGTCCGATAAAATGTGGCTCGGTGCATGGGTATTGTTTTGGTTGTCATTACTCGTTACTTTTCTTGTTGATTATTTAGGCATCGTTGAAACTAGTAATTTAGGTTTTGTCGAGACCATCTGGATTTCTTGGATTCTGTGGACCGTAGGATTAGGATTTATTCTGGCAATTCTAACACGTTTCATTATAAAAGAATGAAGCCTGCGCAAAAAGGGGTGGCGCTGGGGATAAACTCACACACAAAAAGCATCTTCACCATTTGATTTTGCGCCCTCCAAATAGACGCCCTCTCAAATTCCCTTCAACCAAAAACGTCCACCACAACTGCTGTTCACCACCCCACATCAGACCCCCCTCTAGCCCTACTAAAGATTATTTTTTCCCTTCAATACACGCAGACTATGGATACGACCTTCTAGTTGTGCGTGGAAACGGAATCGTGTCCATAACACTCTCTAGGTTGAGCATCCAAGCCAAAAATCGTTCAACTCCCATTCCCATACCCGTGTGAGGAACAGACCCATACTTTCTCAAATCCACATACCACTCGTAATCTTCAGGTCGCAAATCAAACGCCTTCAAATTTTGAATAAGTTCATCTTTATCGTCAACTCTTGCGCCGCCAGTTGACAACTCGCCGATTCGTGGAACAATCATGTCCGCAGACATCACGAGTTCGGGTTTATCGGGGTAAGCCTTGACGTAAAACGCCTTAATCTTCTTAGGATAGGCATAAACAAACAAAGGACCAGCCAAGTCTTCAGCCAACGCTCGTTCTTCGTTGAATCCGAAGTCTTCTCCCCACTGAATTTTGAAACCCCTTTTATGGAGCCTTTCAATGGCTTCGTCATAAGTGATCTTTGGGAACGGCGCTTTTATCTTCAGCAGTTCTTTCGGGTCAAGTCCCAACGCTTCAAGTTCTTTTTTGCATTTTTTCGCCGTGTTTTGACAGACGTAACTCACGAGCCTTTCTTCAAGCTGCATAAGGTCGTCTAGGGTTGAGAAGGCTTCCTCGGATTCGACGTGCCAGTACTCAGTTAAGTGCCTAATTGTTCGGCTTTTCTCAGCCCTAAAAGAAGGCGCCACGCAGTAGACTTTCTCCAAGGAATATATCAGCACCTCAAGGTGCAGCTGAGCACTCTGCGTCAGGTACATGCTTTCATCGAAATATTTGAGCCCAAACAGTGTGGCGCCACCCTCAACCGCGCTCGATATAAACATGGGCGGCGAAACCTCAACGAAGCCCTTTTTTCTGAAATACTCATGAATGAACTCAAGCACTCTGGCGCGTATCTTCATCACTGTGTTCATTTTACGGCTGCGCAGCCACAAGTGGCGAACATCGCGCAGGAATTTTTCGCTCTGGTCTTTGGCAATAGGAAAGATTTCAGACAGCCCAACGATTTCAAGCTTGTCTAGGGTGACTTCATAGCCGCCGGGTGCCCTCTTGTCTTCTTTAACTGTCCCACTGAGCGTGAGTGAGGATTCGATTGTGATTTTTTGGGCGTCTTTCCAAGCCTTACTGTTTTTCTTAATGGTGCACTGTATGACGCCTGACGCGTCTCGTACAACGAGGAATATGGTGTCTTTGCCTTCTCGTTTTCGATAAACCCATCCTCTTACGTTGACTTTTTTGCCTGCGAATCGTCCTGTTAGTATGTCGTCTATGGATGTGAAAGGCATATGTTGGCTCAACCTTCATTATGCTACGGCGTTATGGCTTTTAAACACTTACGTTGAAACCGAGTTTTCGAACGAGTGCCTTATTTTTTTCTTGCTTAAAGTCTAATTCTGAAACCCTAACTCTTAAATCTCCCATGCATTGGTGTGTATCAATGATTAGGCATGGCTTTCGGAAAAAGCATCACAAAAGTTAGAGCGATTCAACTCTCCTTTGTTGCAATAGCTACCGTCGTGGTCATCGAAGGCTCCATAGGGTTGGTTACGAACAGCCTTGCCATCCTAAGCGACGCAGCCCACGCCCTTTTTGATTCGGTGACAACCCTCATACTGCTTGTAACTGCTAAGCTGTCGCTGAAGCCTCCAGACGAGGAACACCTGTACGGACATGGCAAGATAGAGTCCATCGGCGGTTTGATTGGTGGGATCGCCCTCATCGCCCTGGCTGCTTTCCTTTTTTACGAAGCTGCCACACGAATACTGTTCGTTGGTCAGGTTGTTCATCATGAATTCATAGGATTTGCAGCGGTGGGCTACACATTGGCTGTGGATTTTTTTAGAATAGGAACACTCTGGGGGAGAAGCCAAGGCAGTGTAACAGTAAGAGCCAGCCTTTACCATGCACTCTCAGACTTTGCGTCAACTGTAATAGCTCTTTTCGGTTTCGGACTCACATTCATTGGAGGCGACGACAGAATCGATGCCACAGCCTCCATGGTTCTTAGCTTTCTATTGATTTACCTCACTGTCGGGTTGATCCGCTCCAGCGGCTCCGAGCTGAGTGATGCGATTTCAAAAAGCGTGGTTGAGAATGTCAGGAAGGAGATACTGAGCACCAAGGGCGTGGCATTGTGCAAAGACTTGAAGGCAAGAAGGGTGGGCACAAAGACCTATGTTGAGACCACCATCTGTGTACCCGGTTCAATGGGATTGGCAGAAGCACACGATGTTGCATCGCAGATAGAGGCTGGCATCACTAGGCTATACGGTGACTCCTCAGTGACCGTTCACATCGAACCAGTAGGAACAGAGAAACCAGTTGAGAAGCAGATTGAGAGCCTTGCAACCGTTGTGGAAGGGGTCAAGGGTGTGCACAACCTGAGCAGCGTGTATTCGCAGGGCAAACTGTACATCACTCTGCACGCGTTGGTTGACCCGCAACTTTCTATAGAAGAGGCGCATAGCATAGCTGAAAAAATCGAAGACAACCTTAGACATCAACTAGAGGATGTTGAAAACGTCACCGTTCACATAGAACCCTACGCGCCCAAGATACGGCGAGAATTCATAATTGAGGACGCAGAGGTGCGAAGAATGATCAGACAGATAGTGGAGGGACATCCAAACATTCGTAGGGTGAACAGGGTGGTCACATACGTTAGTGGGAAACGTCGCTACATCAACATAGACTGCTCCTTTGACAAGAGCGTCTCAGTCGAAGCCATGCACGACACGGTCTCGCATGTTGAAAGGGAGATAAAGAAAAGATTCAGAGAAGCCGTGGTCACCATCCATGCAGAACCATCGCCGTAGAAACTATGTGTCTTGAAAACCCCAGCTTTTCAGGTTCCACGCCGAGCGCTAATCCAACCATTTGAGGAAGATGCATAACTGGAAGGTCGATACTAACTTTGATTTGATTCAACGATTTCTTCTGATAGGTGTCTAGAGAAATGTGGCAGAGTGGACAAGGCGTCACCATAAAATCTGCGCCTTTTTGTTTTGCATTGTTTACATAACTAGCTGCCATCTCAAACGCCGTCTCACGCTGAACGAAGAGAATTGGAAAACCGCAGCATTTTGTCTCGCCTTCGTAAGGAACTGGTTCAGCGCCCAGGGCGGTTATCAACCGTTCAAGGGATGTGGGTTTCTCGTGGTCTTCAAACTGCAACACTTCGGGCGGTCTGAAGATGTAGCAGCCATAGAAAGGGGCAACCTTGAAGCCTTTCAGAGGCTTAACAACCTTCTGCTCAAGTTTTGCTAATCCATAGTCTTCAATAAGTGCCCAGAGAAGATGCTTAATCTCCAATTTACCTATATATTGCATTCCGATTTTAGCCAAAGCCTCGTTCGCCTTCGCTTGTAAGGAAGAGTCGCTGTCGAATTGCCATTTAACGTGACGCATAACACCTTGACAGGTGCTGCATATCGTGAGAATATCCAATCCCATGCTCTCTGCCATTGCAAAAGTTCGCGCATTTAGAACCACGTTTAGAAACGGGTTTCCCTCATTGATTACGCCAGCTCCGCAGCAAGAAGCCGCTGTCAACTCCACCAATTGAATGTCAAGTTTCTGTGCCACCTGGGCTGTGGAGTCGTAGAGTTCAGGGGCGCTTGATTTGGCGACGCAGCCAGGATAGTAAGCGTACTTCATTTTTGTTTCACCTCATGAGCTAGGCGATACAGCGCACGGACCTCAGTGATTTTTGGAATAGGCCTCCCGAAGGGAGAAGGAGCCTTGCCCTTCACGGTCATTCTCAATATTAGGTCAAAGTCTCGTAGCGTGTTCCATCGCATGGTCCTCAGGTACAATGTAGCCTCGTTGAGCATGCCGCTGCTTCTCACGGAATCTATGAAAGCGGCAACATGACGCGCGCCCTGACTTTTGTCTCCGATGTCAAAGGACAACGCCCGCAACGCGGATATAGCCACGACAGGTCTCACGTCTCGGGGACACTGAGACCAACAGAAATAACAGTGAGTACAGGACCACAAGCCAATCGTAACAAGTCCTTCGATTCTTCCGACGCCACCTTTGTCGCGGGGGTCGGCTACAAACCTGTGAATCTTAGCCAAAGACGCAGGACCATTGAAGTTTTTGTCGAAAACTCTCGACACGCAGTCGGAGAAGCAGGCGCCGCACATTATGCAGTCAGCCAATTTGCTCGAAATCTGCAGCTGTTCCTTGGTAAGTAGGTTTTCTTTAGTCAAGTCGGCTGCTTGCTTTTCATCTACAATGAGCCATGGTTTTCCTCTGTCGACCTCACGCCAGAACTCGCCCATGTCCACAATCAAATCGCGAATCAACGGCATGTTACTCATGGGTTCAACCAAAACCTCGCCGTGTTTAGACGCCTCAACAGCAGCTCTGGTTTTGCACGCTAACTTGGTTAAGTCATTGATTTTCATGGCGCAGGAGCCGCAGATGCCGCTTCGGCAAGAACGCCTAAATGATAACGACGCGTCTTGTTCGTGCTTAATGTTTTCCAGAGCGTCGAGCACGGTCATTCTGCCCTTAACTTCGACCTTGAACGTGTCATAATGGGGTTTTTTGTCGGTTTCTGGGCTGAACCTCAGCACTCTAAACGTTATTTCTTGTGATTTCATTTAATATCCCCTCTCGCTTGGTTGCCACTTGGTGATTGTAACAGATCTGTACGACAGCTTAGGACCTTTAGTCGTCCTTGTAGCCAGCGTGTGCTTGAGCCACTTTTTGTCGTCTCGTTTTGGGTAGTCAACCCTGTAATGCGCGCCCCTGCTCTCTCGTCGCGCCAATGCGCCAGCAATTGTTACTTCGGCAAGGTCTAAACCAAAGCCAATTTCTAACGCCTCGATGAGGCTCGTGTTAAACTTACGACTCGGGTCATGGACGCAGACGTTTTCAAATCTTTCCCTCAGTCTCTGCAAGTCTTGTTTGGCGGTTTCCAGTCTTTGCTTGTTTCGGAAAACGCCCAAATTCTTTACCATGGTTTCGCCCAAAGCTTCTTTTATGATTGAGCTTTTCTCGCCCTCTTTCACGCTTAACATGTGCTCGATTCGGTTTTCTTCTTCTCTCAAGGCTTTATCTGGAAAGCTTCCGCTCGTCATGTCTTTCACGTACTCTGCTGCCTTGGCGCCTGCTCTTCTGCCAAACACGATTGTGTCGAGGAGGGAGTTGCCGCCCAATCGGTTGGCGCCGTGGACGCTGACGCACGCGCACTCGCCCGCAGCGTATAAGCCCTTTACCGTAGTGACACCGTCGGTGTCTGTGGGGATGCCGCCCATGGTATAGTGCTGTGCCCATTGAATTGGAATCGGCTCTTTTACAGGGTCGACTCCAGCGAAGTATGTGGCTAGTTCTCTTATTGTGGGCAGCCTTTCGTTGATTTTCTCTTCACCTAGGTGACGTAGGTCGAGGTGAACGTAGCCTCCTGGGAAGCCTCTGCCCTCTTGAATCTCTGTTTCCACGGCTCTTGTAACGATGTCTCTGGGCGCGAGCTCCATTCTGTCTGGAGCGTAGCGTTCCATGAATCGTTCGCCCTTGGTGTTGATTAGGTAGCCTCCCTCGCCTCTGGCGCCCTCGCTGACGAGTATATTTGATTCGAACAGTGTAGTTGGGTGAAACTGCACGAACTCCATGTCTTCAAGCGGCACACCAGCCCTGTAAGCCATAGCCAAGCCGTCGCCAGTGGTTGAAAGCGAGTTGGTAGTTCTGCCATAAACTTGACCCGCTCCGCCAGTGGCGAGGATTACTGCCTTGGCTTTCAGCGCTTGAACTTGACCTGTTATAATTTCTAGTGCTGTAATGCCCTTGCACACGTTGTCTTCGACAATCAGCGATGTGGCGAACCATTCTTCGTATATTTTGACGCCGTTTTTCTGCGTCTGTTCGAACATAGTGTGCTGTAAAACGTGTCCAGTCTTGTCAGCGGCGTAGCATGTTCTCGGGTAGCCAGCTCCGCCGAAGGGACGTTGAGCGATTCGTCCTTCTTCGGTTCGGCTGAAGAGTGCGCCCCAGTGTTCCAGTTCAATTATGGCTCGGGGCGCGTCTCGACACATGACTTCTACAGCGTCTTGGTCGGCTAGGTAATCGCTCCCCTTCACGGTGTCGAAGGCGTGTTTCTCCCAACCGTCGTCGACGCCTAACGCCGCGTTTATGCCGCCCTGAGCTTGGTCAGAATGCGACCTTACAGGGTGGAGTTTCGAGAGAACCGCCACGTCTGCGCCCTTGTTTTTGGCTTCGATTGCCGCTCTTAGCCCGGCTAGTCCAGCGCCCACGACGATGATGTCGTGTTCAATCATGATGGTGGTCCTCAAAACTTAAGGTGCACCAACCACTTTTAAAGATAATCAGCATTGGTCTAGTTGAATATGACGAACACGGAGCGGTGATTAAGTGTCGACAATTAGCGACATCAGGCTGAAACCTATCGGCTATGTGCGTCGTGCGTCTAAACTTGAGGACGTGAAAGACAGAAGCCTCGTGTCAAAGATAGTTGTGCGAAAAGGGTTGACGAAAGCCTTGGAAGGCGTGGAAGACTTTTCCCACATATTCGTTGTCTTCTACATGCACGAGATTCCTAAGAAAGAAACCAAAATCTTGAAGGTTCATCCCCGAGGCAGAACGGATCTCCCATTGGTAGGCGTTTTTGCGACCAGAACCGCTTTTCGTCCGAACCCAATCGGCTTGACGTTGGTGGAGCTGATAGAGCGTAAAAACAACGTTTTGATTGCCAGGGGACTAGACGCCTTAGATGGCACTCCTGTCTTAGACGTTAAACCCTTTAACAGCAGAGATATGGTCTTGGACGCTAGGGTTCCCGAATGGCACAAGAAACTCCAAACATGATTCTAGAGATAGTTATGTGTTCATCACTGCGAATCTTGTGTTGAACGAACGAAAACTAGGCTAGTTATGTGTCCGACAACAGAAAATCAATGTCCGACGACAAGCCGAGGTACGCTGGAAAAAGCAATGCTTAACAACAAGAATTTTCGTTGGATGGTTGTGTCAAAGCAGAAATCTTTTGTGGCACCACAACTGTACAAGATTGCGTGTGTTGGCATGAATATGCGCAGCCTCAGCGAGGAAGAAGCAATAGAACTTGTTTTGTCGATACTGAAGGCGGCGGGCAAACCCATGACCACAAAAGAAATTGAAGAAGAAACCAGAAAGCGGCTGGTTCAGTGTCCCGACAAAACTCCAGTGTTCTTGAATAGGCTGAGATTGAAGGGAACAATCAAGGGGCAACTTTCGGCTGAGAGAAGAGGCTGGATATGGTGGATAGAACCGTAGGCTAGCTTCATGCGTGGAATTGAGCCGTTAAGCTGGCTCAGCATTTTTCACATTTTCTTTTTCTCATTAGCGGTTTTTGCTCCGATTCTTGATATTCTCCGCGCGACCATAAACCACTACTTGCCATGGACCCGACTCACGATAGAAACGCCTTTCTAGACCGTTCCCGCGAACCACTGCATCAACCGCTTTAGTTGGATGCACGAAAAGGCGAAAAGAGCTGCGCCGAATCCAATAGACGAAATTTGAAAAAGCATTTTCGATCTTCACCCACCAAGTATCTCGCGGATACACCACGCCGTAAAATCTACGGGCTAGGACCGACGACAGCCCAACAAGCCCCTGCATATCATGATAGCAACAAATCACCCGGTCAAGTGTAACAATATCGGCTTGTTGAATGTCTTGGGCTAAGTCTACAAAGTTGCCATGATGATGGCTCACTCGATCAGCGTGACCTTGCCGCTCAGCCTCCTCTTTTGCCGCTTCGATATAGGCCTTTGAAGCCTCCACACTGATAGCCCTGCTCGCACCGGCTTTCAACAATTCATGCTGAATGGCCCCTACTCCCCCGCCAATGTCCAGCAGAGTCATCTCTTTGATACCTTCGGCTTTTAGCGCATCAATTAACATGCGCGTTGTTTTTGCTGGTCCTTCCTTGCGATACTGTTTGAGGTCTTTGGCCACACTCTTGCGATTGAAGTAAGTTTCAATGCCTTGGCATTGGCAACAACTCATAATTTCTATCCCTTGTGACTTTTAGTTAGGTGTTCGTTTTCTGAAATAAAATGTTTGGGTTTGGGATTAAAAGATTTAGGAGCAGGTAATTTTAATTAAATGAAGATGTGCCACAAAAAAGAGGATAGTTGAGGAGTTCACTATTCTTTTTTGTTTCCAGCTTCTATGCCAAGCAAGTGCTTAGCCACCACAACATGCATAACGGGAATTATAGCATGCACAGTAGCAAAGATTGCCAGCAGAAACCAAGACATCGGCTCCAAACCAAGAGTGATGTTCAAGGCATCACCAATGACTCCTAAAGCAACGAATAGAAAACTAAGAAGCGTGAGAACGCCATCAGCCCTCGCACATAGTTTAATCTCAGCTAGTACGTGCTCACGGTTCTTGAACGGTTCGTCCACAAAGGCATCGGGGGTTCTCATTTTATCACCTCCTCCATAAATTATCTCTTTTCAATGTAAGCCAATGACTCTCTAGCTAGGTGTATTAAAGACTTGAGAGAAGTATCCAGAGAGGTTTGGGTTTGGGATTAACAATTTAAGCTCTCATTGACCATTGTTGAAAATCTGTGAAAAAAATTGATTGGCTGTCTTGGTCTAAGTTGTCCACGAAACTATTTTGTCATGTTCTTTCATGAGAAGGGTAATCCATTGCCTATAGTCGACAATTCTGATGTCTCTTCCCACTTTTTCTAAGAGACCCCGTGCCTGGCAGTCAGCCTTCAAAACATAAGCTTTTATCCTAGCCTCAGCGAGTCTCTCGCAATGCTCGGGCAATGTAGCAGCGACGCAGGCATCTTGAATGTGTAAAATCGCCACTTTTTCTCCTTTTTCACTCGCCTCCTCAGCTATCTTCAAAATTGATTCGTAACCGTTGATTGAGAGTGACTTACTTAAGATTATGAGCATGACTCTTTCTTACTCCTAGAACGTTATTACAACCTCGTTTTCCGCGATTAGTTCAGCGGCTTCATCGAATGAGACAGTCTTTACGTTGAAGACTTGGTCGAAGTCGCTGGGTCGTATGTTTCGTTTCACCATTGAACCTGAAACAGCACATAACCCAACTAGGTCGGCGAGCGTCTTCAACCGCTCAGCAAACGAGTCTAAACCAGCAGCCTCGGGAGTTTGATTCTTAAGCAGACAGTACAGTCCGTCGTCTATGAAGAGCAGTTGAGGAAGCACGTCCATGGCTATCATAGCCGTTGCCATGCGGAAGCCTTCAGCCGCCCTTACGCTACCATACGGAGGACTTTTGATGACCAACAGAATTTTGCTCACCATACGCTTGTTTCCACCCTTTTTATCCAAACGTCACAATTCGGTCGTGTTGCTCCATCAACTCGACTAGCCTGCCTAGGCTGCTCTCAACCACGCCTTTTATGAGATTTTTCGGCACGTCTATGCCTCTTCGCCTTGCGCTTTCTCGACAAGCCAGAACCTGCACGCCTTTATCGATGAGTTGGGCAACCTTGCCCGCAGGTGTTGCCTGGTCTGGCAGGATTTGGCTTGCAAGTAGGTTATAAGTGGCGTCTATGTCGCAGAAAACCGTGACCTCGTGTCCCATTTCAACAGCTGCCTTAGCCAACTCATAAACCGTATCGGTGTTCTGAGACTGCATAGGCGGCGAAAAAAGGATTATGAGGAGTTTTCCCATGGTTTTTATCAAGCCCTTAACATCTTATGAAGCAACAGTCTCCTTTTTATGCGTCGCTAAGTTCATTTATCTTTCTGAACATCAACAGGAGACAAACAGGCATGAATTTGACTGGAATGCACCTGCTTTTGACCTATCAGTGCACGCAGGAATGCGACCACTGCTTCGTGTGGAGCAGCCCAAACTATTTGGAAGCTATGACGATCAAGCAAGTTCGCGAATTGCTTAAAGAAGCAAAAAAGTTGGGAACAGTCAAATGGTGGCGTTTGAAGGCGGCGAACCCTTCCTCTACTACCCTGTTTTGGTAAAGGGAATAAAAGAAGCACATGATTTAGGCTTAAAAATAGAAGTACTCTCGAACGCTTATTGGGCAACTACCTTTGAAGATGCCTTAGAATGGTTACGCCCTCTAGCACAACATGGTGTATCCGACCTAGGCTTGAGTAGTGACACTTACCACGGAGAAAACATGGAAGCCGACAGAGTGAAGAATGGAGTAAAGGCAGCCCAAAAACTTGGCATCCCCGTGGGCATAATGGCAACCGCCGAAATGCCAAAAAAACTCGAAGGAATGCCAGGCGGCGCGGCTGAACTCATGTACCGTGGTAGGGCAGCGTCAAAACTGTTGGAAGACGCGCCTAGAAAAACTTGGACAGAATTCACAAAGTGTCCACACGAAAATCTGGCTTCTCCAGAGAGAGTGCACGTTGACCCATTGGGATATGTTCACGTTTGTCAAGGGCTTTCTATTGGAAACGCATGGCAGCATCCCTTCTCCCAAATCATCCAATCATATGACGCATCGTCTAATCCGATAATAAAACCGCTTGTTGAAGGAGGACCAGCAGCTTTAGTCAAAGAATTTAATTTAGCCCACAAACGAACCTACGCTGATGCGTGCCACTTGTGCTACGAGGCTAGGCTCCAGCTAAGGGCAAGGTTTCATGACATTTTGGCTCCAGGTCAAATGTACGGTGAAGGACTAGAATAACGGGCTGACAATGTGGTTTCGCTGTTTTAAATGCAGCTTTGAATTCGAGGTTTCCTGGCTGGTCTCGCAATTCTCCTCTCTTTAGGGCTCTAAGGCTTTGCCACAAAGCATCTCATGATTGGTCGAGTCTCTGATCGCCGCATTACTTCTACGAACCCTGACTTGTGGAACACAGACTCCAAACCAGTGAAGACGAATGGAGCTGGCAATCTTTTCTTCGGGTCGATTGGATATCCTTCGATAATCTTTGCACCATGCTTTTTGGCGTATTCAACCGCGCCTTTCAGCAACGGCACCATTATACCTCGCCCTCTGAAGGGTTTGGCAACAAAGAAGCAAACCACCGACCAGACGGGTTTTTCATCGATTCTCTTAAGCGTTCGAGATCGTTCAAGGGCGGAATAATTTTCTCTAGGCGCCACCGAACACCAAGCGGCTGGTTGACCGTCAACATAGGCGATAATCCCTGGGACCTCACCTGAATCAACTAGTTTTTTCAAGGCTTTCCTGTTGCCTTCACCCTTTTGCTTATTGAACTGAGCCCGCGCCAATCGCCACCACATGCACCAGCAGCCGCCGCAAGCCCCGCGTGGACCGAAAAGCGTTTCGAAATCCTGCCATCGCTCAGCGGTTAACGGATGAAACTCCAAATTCGCGTGTGACAGTTGATTTGAGGGCATGTAACCTATCCCCACGGGACTATTTGTTTGCTTTAAACAAGAAAATAGAGGGAAATGAATGTTTTTATTTTACTCTCTTTTTGAGCACTGTTTCCCATTTGTCGGCGTGGTCTTCTTCGGTCGTCAAAATCTTTTCCAGCATTAATCGTGTTGTTGTGTCGCCTATTTCTTTGGCGATGGCTATCTGTCCCTTGTACAACCGTATGGCTTGATATTCAAGTTCAAGGTCGTCTTGAACCATTTGCTTGAGTGTGCCGCCAACCTTGATCGGATTCGGCTTGGTAGTTGGAACCCCGCCAAAGTAGTTGATTCTGTCAGAGAACTCTTCCAAGTGGTCCATCTCTTCGAGGGCAACTTTCTCAAACATTTCAGACAGCGCCGGGCTTTCCATGCCTTCAGCCATCACGTGCTGATAGGAATACTGTATGATCGCGGTGATTTCTCGGGCTACACCCTTGTTCAGTTCGTCGATGAGCTTCTTCCGCTGTTCTTTTGTCAACAAAATGCTCATGCTCTCATGACTCCGTTATTCTTTTGAGTTACGTTGAATGATAATAAAAGTTTTGGCATACGCAGCATGGCTATGCCTTGCCATAAACTGGAATGGATGCTCCACTGACTGTTTTTGAAGCGTCCGACACCAAGAACAGTATGACCTCAGCAATGTCTCTGGGGTCTACCCACTTCGAAAAGTCGGCTTCCGGATAATTCCGCCTGTTGTCCGGAGTGTCTATTATGCTGGGCATCACGCAGTTGACGTTTATGTCGTATTTTTTGACCTCTTCAGCCATTGTTTCAGTCAAGACTATAACGCCTGCCTTAGAAACAGCGTAGGCTCCAGACCTTACACGCATACGCTTCTCAACAGCCGTCCTAGACGAAACACTGACTATCCTGCCGAAATTCTGCTTAATCATGTATGGAAGCGCAGCCTTGGAGCAGAGGAAGACGGATTTGAGGTTAGTGTTCATCATGAAATTCCAAAGGCCTTCTTCTATGTTGGCTATGTCGGCTCCGCCAGCGTAAGCGCCTACAATGTTGAGTAAAAAGTCTATTTTTCCATGCTTCTCAATTGCTTTTTGAACAAGATTTTTGACACTCTGCTCATCTGTAACATCTCCTTGGACGCCAGTTAGGTTACTCTTCAACTCTCCAACAAACTCAGTGAGTTCCTTCAACTTGTCTTCTGTTCGGTAGGGCGCCACAACCTTTGCGCCGTTCTCCAAGAGCGTTTTGGCTACGATCCTTCCAAGCGCACCTGTGGCACCCGTCACCAGAGCGACCTTATTCTCTAACAACTAGTTTCACCCTCGGTGAATGAACCATTTCAATGGCTTCTCACAAACTGACAGATGAGCAGAAATAATATTTTAATCAACTGTTTATAAGTGATTTCATGATTGAAAATAATACCCTGCTTCTTCGGCTAGCTTTTTTATCGCTTCGTTTCGACTCTTGCCTGCGAATACGTAATGGTCTATTCTACGTTCAAGTATTTCGGCTCCTAGGCTTGGACCGTAGTTTCGCATGGTGTCGCTCAGCAATCTGCCATAAAGCTCGGATGTTGATGCCTGTGCACCGAAAGCTTTACGCGCTTCAAGCTCAGCCTTAACGGCTTCTGTTCTCTCTTTTAGTGTGACACCCTCTGGAAGATGAACGCTCTTATAGACACCATAAGCAATGAAGGGAAAACCGAAAAAACCCCCGAGTATTAAAGCGATTGTCACGCCCATTCCTGAATTTTGCGATATGCCTATGAATAAGAAGCCAAGGAAGAACGCAAGAACGCCTGAAAGGAAGGCTTTTGCTGCCTTGTCTGATTCTCGCTCTTTAAAACAGTTCGGACAAAGATGAAGGACACCCTGCTCTACATTGTACAGGTATAGGCAGCCGTCGCAGTAGCTTCCGCTGCAGTCGTTGCACAAGCCTACGGCTAACACGTCTGGGTGGTTGGGGCAACGTCGAACCTCGCCTCCAAGATATGGTGGAATCAGAATTGTTCCTGCGCAGTATTTGCACTTCACCTGAACCGTCCCAGATGGAATCGTCTCTCTGTACGGCGCGCCGCAGAAGGGGCATGTCAGCGTCTCATGTTCCAAAACGTCTTCTCCTTGAGAATACAATAATGCAGCTTTTAAAGTAAACTTTACGGAAACGCCGACAACTACCAGTTCTATAACATTAACTTTAGGCTGGAGGAGGCAAAAAACCCATTTTCTGCAGGTCTTTTCTCAAGGTTTTTTCCCATTCATGCACGTTTTTGGGGTCAAACTTGTTCTGCCAATGCTCCGCCCAATTTCCTATATTCTTGCTGAAGTATTTCATCTCTATCAGTTCTTTGTTTGCCCTTTGGTAATACTCTCGCATCATGTTCTCAGACGGCATCTTGTAACAATTTTCGTGTAAGACAGCTTGTCGGGGCCACCGAGGTCTTGTTGGCGGCGCTTCATCCGGGTAGCCTAAACAGAGGAGGAGTATGGGCAAAACGTTGTGAGGAACCTTCAATGTTTCACCCACCTGTTTCATGGCGTCCCAAATTGAACCAATGAAAACAGTGCCTAACCCCAACGCCTCAGCGGCCACCACCATGTTCTGTGCTGCAAGTACGGCGTCCACAACCGACGGAATCAGCTTGCCCAAGGGACCAAACTTTGTCTTCACCCCTATAATTTTGAAGAGTTCGAATTGACGAGCCAAGTCGGCGCAGACAACTATCCACGTTGGCGCCTGCTCCATGCACTTTTGACGACCAATAGCCTTGAAAATAGTTTCACGCACGTTTGGGTCGGTGACTAAAACAAAACTGTAAGTTTGCATTCCGCAGGCTGTGGGGGCTCGCTGACCCGCCTCAACAATGAGATTGATCAGCCTGCGCGAAACTTTTCTAGCTTTGAACCTTCTTATACTCCTATGTTGGAAAATGGTTTCTAAAGTCGGATTATCCATTCTCAACACCACAGAAACACTTGGTCTTATTCGCTTCGGAAAATAGTTCTAATCGTTTGTTTAACACGTTTGCGGTCGGCTGGAAACATTGAAAGCCTATAACCACATTTGATGATAGTAACATCAAAGATTGGTGAAGCCAGCTTGCTCATGGTCTTCAACACTATGACTCGAAAACTTGAAGAGTTTCAACTCCTCGCAGATGGAAAAGGTGAAAATGTACACCTGTGGACCTTCCATTTACCAGCTGCCTCACATCGGCAACTACCGCACTTTCCTGCACGAGGACGTTCTGCACCGTTACCTCGAATATTTAGGATTCAAAGTTGACCGAGCACTCAATATCACAGACGTTGAAGACAAAGCCATTGCTGAGGCTGAAAAAGAAGGCACCCCCCTGAAAATGCTGACCAAAAGGCACGCGAAAATTTTTCTCGACGAGTTGAAGCAGTTGGGCACAAAAAAGCCGACGTACATTCCAAGGTCTTCCACATCAGTGGATCAGGCCGTTCGAATCATTGAAATTCTTCTACGAAAGGGCTACGCCTACTGGTACAAGGGCAACGTTTACTACGACCCTTTAAAGTTCAAGGGCTTCGGCAAACTCTACGGTTCAGACATGATTAGGTGGCCTAGGGAGAAGCGACGCTTTCACAAGGACGCTTATCCAGGCAACCGATGGAACTTGGGCGACTTCATTCTCTGGCACGGCTACAAAGAAGGAGACAAAATCTACTGGAACACCAGCCTAGGAAAGGGCAGACCCGCCTGGAACGTTCAAGACCCAGCTATGGCAACTCAGAGTTTAGGCACAAAAGTGGACCTTTACTGCGGCGGAGTGGACAACATAATCCGACACCACGACTACGTAATCGCTGTAGTCGAGGGCTTCACAGGCGAACAGTTTGTGCGTTACTGGCTTCACGGCGAACACCTCTATGTTGATGGAAAAAAGATGTCGAAAAGCCGTGGCAACATAATTTATCCCAAAGACTTGGTGGAACGAGGCTGTCAATGGCAACACATAAGGTTCTTCCTCATCAATGGCTATTATCGGAAGAGACTTAACTTCACGTTTAAAAAGTTCAAGAAGGCTTGCGACCGATTGCAACAATTCAAAAACATGGTGAACAACCTTCAAAACTTCAAAAAAATTGGGAAGAAATCAAACCTGAAAACGAAGAAGCTTATTGCTAGGTTGAAAAGGGATTTTGAGAATAGCATGAACAGCGACTTGCATGTTAAAGATGCCTTTGACGCCCTTTTCAAAACCGTAACCAAACTGGTTTCTCTTACTGAGAAAGGTAAGGTCAGCAAGGAAGACGTTGCGGAAGCGGTGGCGGAGTTAAAGAACATTGACCATGTGTTGAAGGTCATCTTCTAGGAGATTAAGACGCCATGGCGACACCCCCCAGAAGAATAATTTTTCACGTTGACATGGACCAGTTTTTCGCCGCTGTCGAAGAACGAGAGCATCCCGAGATAAGAGGCAAACCCGTGGTTGTGGGCGCCGACCCAAAAGAGGGAAAGGGACGCGGCGTTGTCAGCACCTGCAACTACGAGGCGAGAAAATACGGTGTCAGGTCTGGAATGCCCATCACCAAGGCGTGGAAACTGTGTCCACAAGCGGTGTTTTTGCCCGTTAATTATCGCTTGTACTTGCAGGTTTCTGCCCGAATCATGGACATTCTTAGCAAATATGCTGACAAGTTTGAGTCCTGGGGCATCGACGAGGCTTTCCTAGACGTCAGCTCAAGAGTCAAAGACTACGAAGAAGCGAGAAGGTTGGCGCTTGAAATCAAACGGGCAATCCTTGAAAAAGAAAAGTTAACCTGCTCAATCGGCATCGGACCGAACAAGCTGATCGCCAAAATTTCCAGCGACTTCCAAAAACCCGACGGCTTGACTGTAGTGGAAGAGAAGGACGTGCGGGCTTTTCTTGACCCCTTAGACATCGACAAATTACTTTGGGTGGGCAAGAAAACAGCGCGAAAACTGAACAAACTGGGCATCAAGACGATAGGTGACCTAGCCCGCTACGACCCGTCGGTGTTGGTTGAAAAATTCGGCGTCATTGGCACACAACTCTACCTCTTCGCTCAGGGAATCGACCGAAGCGAGGTAGGCTTACGAGGTCCAATAAAGTCGATAGGCAGAAACGTGACGTTTGAAAAAGACACATCCGACTGGGCGTTTGTGCTTCAGGAACTGGACAAACTCTGCGAAGACGCGTACAAAGAAGTGAAAGCGTACAACTTTCTCTTTAAGACTGTTACGGTAACAGTTCGATACGAAAACTTTGAAACCCACACCCACAGCAAGACCCTGCCCTTCCTGACAAACAAGCTCTCCGACTTCGAAAAGACGGCACACGAACTCATGCGACCCTATCTGCGACCGGAGAGAAAAATACGCCTAGTAGGAGCAAGAGTCTCTAACCTTGTTTCGGGCGAGAAACAAAAAAGGTTAGTTTAGTGGGCAAAAAACAACTCTTCGCCCTATATTTGTAACATATTTGAGCACAGAAATCATGGGGGTGCGGCTGATGGGCCTCTTGTATGCCTTGTCGATGCTACAAACGATAATATACCAGCGATCAACTCTAGCCAAAAGCCAAGGGACAAGTAAGCTGAAACGGTTCCCAAAAAGTATGGGCCGAAGTAAAATAAGACTACGCCTGGAAATTTGCGTGAAAGATTTGATGTCAAGCCCATTGTAAAAACAACTAGCGAGAGCATAGAAAGGAGGCCAGAAGCAAGAAGAAGTGTCTTTCTGTTTTTTTCAATAACTAAACTGCTGATCAACCCCAAAACGCCTCCAACAACAATTAAAACCATAGCTAGGTATCCCCACCATAACTCGGTTGTTGAGCCTAGAAGCTCGCCCAATGTTCCTGATACACCCCATGGATAGAGCATAACATTCATGGTTTGATTAGGAATTGACATTGATAATGTCCACCAAGGCAGAACAAGGCTCAAGAAGGCAATTATAGCGGCGAAAACGCCTAAAACGTGAGGCTTCAAATCAAACACTTCCTATCTAAGAGTTCGGGTGCCAATCATGGTTAAATTTTATGCTCAATTTTTCACTCCTATTTCCCTTCTCGAACCAGATTTCACTTCGAATAAGACGTATTTTTAACTTGTGAAACACTTTTCTAGAAACATTTTGATATAAAAATAGGGCTGGGAATTTTCATTGCATTTTTTGTTTACTTTGTAACCGAGAATGCGTATAATTCAGCCCACATTACAGTTCCGTCAACGATTGGAATGATATACGCTGGACCTATTATTGGATCGCCACCCCACCACGGCACCCCGAACGGAGTCGTTGTACCTCCACCGTAGCCTGAAGGCCACGAGAATTCTTGCCAATGGAACACGAGCGGAGATTGTCCCCATCCCTTTCCTTGGAAAAGCACGAAGAAGCTCAAGCTGTGTATTGTCTTGCCAGGCAAATAAGTTAACCAGTACATATACTCACCGCCAGAACTGGATTCTTTGACGGTTGTCACCGCGGTTCCTGCTGGAGTGTCGCTCACCCAACATTTCACTGCTTGCTCTGATATTATTGTTCCCTGGTTGCCGTTTATCGTGTTGTTGATTGCGGCCAGTATGTTACCTGCCCCTGACGCGGTAGCAAACAGTGAACCTGCCAAAACTGCACAGACAAGTAGATAAATAACGAAAGCTCTCCTCACGATTCTCACCTCCTGTTTCTCCTCTCAGACCTACTTTGATTACTGACAAGACGTATTTGAAACTTGTGAAACACTGTTTTATAGACCAAAAAATACTTCTTTATGCTCTTTTGTTCCAAAAGAGTATTAATTAATTTCAGAGATTCTTCAATCCTGGTGTGACGCTTAGCTAAAAGGCTTGTTCTAATCATAAAGATGGCATCGCTTTGGTACCAACCATACAGTAAGTCTCTGCCCTTCTTGACAACAGGTTCTCAACTTGGAGAAAACAGTACACGAACTCATGCAACAAACAACCCTAGTCTAACGTGTTCAGTATGGCTAATGACACGTACACCGCCTCTTCGGTTCGCACCGTTTCTGTTCCCTGCCCCAGAATCGTGTTGACGACAAAGTGAGCCAGGTCTTCGAGCTTGAGCCTTTCATGAGCCGCTATTTCGAACAAGCCCTGCGTAGGCGCCCCAAACGCCACCAGAATCTTTCGGGATTGTTTCCAACTCCTAACCAACTCATCTTTAACAGTGTTATAGGGTTTCCCTCTTCGAGAAGTCGCCACAACCAGATCGAAACGTCGTTTTCTAACCATTTGTGCGAAAGGGATGTCTGAAATCGTGACTCGATAACCCCAATACGCCCATATTTCTTTTGGGTTCGCCAAAACTGCCTTTGGCTGCCTGTCTAACTTGGTTATTTTTACTGTTACCCGCTTGTTTGTCTGCAGTTTGGCGCCGACAACCAGCGCTGGCTGCTCTACTCCGACATCTACAAGTAGACCTTCCCCAGAACATCCCACAACTACGCCTTCTCGAAACTCGCCCACTATGAGGTCTTCTGTTCGGTCAGCCAGTGGATGATGAGGCGTGCGCAAAGGCGGCAGCACACCGGCGTACTCCAACTCGGGCTGAATCTTGAACAGGCGTTTGCGTAGGTATTGAGGCGTCTCCATGTAGGCTAGAACGGTGGCGATTAGGTTGGAGTCTCGACTCTGGTCAGTTTTGGGAACGTCTGGAAACACGACGATTTCGTCCACGCGGAATATGGCTGCAGCCCTTCCAACCAGCCCAATTCGGAAGGTTTTCTCTCGGAGATGGGGAACATCCGAAACGAAAGATGCAGGTATGGCTATGGAGAGCTCATGAATGCGTTTCAAGGGTGCGGTTGTTTCGCCACTGATTTTCACTCGCATCAGCTCAAAAACCGTGTTCAACTTTTCCTCTTTCCGAGAACAAACTCTTCGAACTGCTGCTCAGCCGATTCCATTGTCATTGTCTTCAGAGGATGCTTGAAAGCGTAGGCGGAAACACTGAGAAGAGCACCACTTATTCCTCGGTTCAAAGCCAGTTTGACAGCTCTAATAACGTCGAAGAGCACCGAACCTGCGTTTGGCGCGTCCACCGTGCTCAGCCTCAAATCGAGCAGCATGGGCACTTTGCCATAGTAGAAACCCTTTATCCAGAAGAAGCTGTCTCGTCGGTTTTCTAAAAAGTCAACGTAGTCTGTTGACCCCGCCACAACCGAAGCCTTGTAGGGCAAGACAGATTCAACCGACTTGGTTTTCACCGTGCGTTTCAGTTCTCGAGTTCGGTCTAATGTGTCGAGGGATTCGGTTCCGCCGCCAACGTCCAACTGATAGGTTTCGTTGATGCGCACCCCTTGTTCGGAAAGCAATTTGAGAAGAGTCTTGTGAACAGCGGTTGAACCAACCTGATCAGCTAAGTCGTCGCCTGCCAAGGGTAAGCCCGCCTTTTCGAATCTTTCAGCCCATTTCGTGTCGCTGGCAACAAAAACAGGTGAGGCGTTGACGAAGGCGCAACCAGCTTCCAGCGCTTGTTCGGCATACCATTCCGCAGCTTTGAGAGCTCCACTGGGCAGGAGGTTAACTACAATCTCGGCTTTACTTTCTTTGAGCTCTTCAGCAACATCAACCTCAGGTTTTTCGCTGACTTTGACCACGTTTTTTAAGAGGTCACCGACGCCGTCTAACACTGGTCCCTTCAACACTGGAACGCCCAATTTTGAGACGTCTGCAAACTTTAACGTGTTGTTTGGCGACGAAAAAACAGCCTCAGACAGGTCTTTGCCAACCTTTCGGGCTTCAATGTCGAAGGCGCAGACAAACTCTATGTCTTTTGGGTGATAGCCGCCTAGGAAAAGATGTCTCAAACCCAAGGCTTGTGTTTCTTTTTCAGCCTTCGCGTAATAGTTTACGCCTTGAACCAGGGCTGAGGCGCAGTTTCCAACGCCTGCTAAGGCAACACGGATTTTTGTCATATTATTGCACCATGCAGAGCCAAGTTCTGCTCGTATTGTGTGCGTTTCTACTCAAAAACTTGCCGTTGTCAAGCAGTTGCTCAATTGCCTTCAATTAGCGGAAAATTCTAATTTATGAATGAGTTGCGCGCATTAGAAAAAAGAAGAACCACTGAACTTTATATGATAATTGTTGAGGCTAGAGGTTTATGAATGGGAAAGCTTGGCTTGACATCTCGGTTATTCGGTGTCCCAACTGTAAACGCTTTTACGCTGACGCCTCATGGTACGTGATAGAAATAGGCTCCGACATCGAATGCGGAACCTGTCACACAACGTTCAACACGGAGAAAAACGCAACCGACCGCGTCTTGCTTAGCTTGAAAATAGATGAAGAAGGAAAGGTTCAGGAAGTAGAGGTTGCGAGGCGCCTACCAAGAAAGAAAAGACTGCGTGACAGATTAAACGTTTAATTTTTCCAATTCAACGTATCTTTCATCAATGTTTGAACGCTGCAAAACATCCTGCCACAGTTCCAGGCCTTTTGGGGTTCTCCATTTTTTGTGTGCTGGAATCCCAATAATGACTAGTTTATCGCCTTTCTTCATCATCTCAGTTGGAATGCACTTGTATGTTTCAAAGTGAACTGGAGTGATGATGTCAGGTGCGATGGCGGCGAGTTTTTCATCTCTGTAACCTATCAAAATCTCGTTTTTCGCTTTAAACTCAAACTTTGACCCTTCATTCTCATGTGTTCCATTCAGCGTTACGGTTGTCCACGTGAACCCAGCCCTAGTCTCGCGCTCCAAGGCGTTCACCACACCCTCGAAGAGTTTGAAGCCACGCATTTCTTTCAAAACAGCCGTCAAGGGGTCAACAGCCTTTCTGAGCAACATACCGATTCGCATGGCGTTGGAGAGCGTTCCCAAGACAGGCGCAGTCTTCACCTGAGCACCCGTTAAAGCCTGGTGAGCAACGTATACTATTTGATTCCACTCCGTCGCAAGCGTTCTCGTGATTCTCTCAGCCGCCTTTGAACCCAAGGTTTGTTCGATGAGAACCAAGTTTTTAGCGTCGATGTTAGCCACGGTCATAGGTGTCAAGGGAACGTTGCCCAACGTATCGATTTTTAGATGCAGTTCAGAGACCGCCCTTCCAGCTTCATCAGCGTCCACTACGGGAATGTTCAATTGAGCCGCCACATCAACGGCTACAAGAGTGTTGAATCTGCTCAGTTCGGTTGGGATTACAGCGTAGGCCTTTCTCTCCAGAAACTCTTCCAACGCCTTCAAGGTCTTGACCGCGGCGTCGCTGTGATAGGCAACATTTGCAGTGGCGCCTACGCAGGCAAAACTGATTACAACCTCATCGTCAGGGACCTCATGGGGTTCAATGAGGCTCACTTGACAGCGCTTCTCGACTAGTCTCTCCGTGATGGTTTGGCTTACCTGAAGACCCCCGCCTCCGCCGGCTGAGAAGATGGCGGCACCTTCAACCAAGTCTGACAAGTCTTGATGAGTCAGAGTCTTCAACAAGCCACACATCCTTTTTCAAAATGACCCGATAACAGTTTGCACGCTTACATTGTAACAATTCAAATTCTTATTAAAGATGCAGCTAGAATTTTTGGACGGCATCTTGAACAGTGGCTAAAAGTTTGTTCGCGCTTTCTCGTATGTTGTAACGAATTGTCAATTGACCGCCTTGAGTCAACGATGGAATTTTCTCGATGATTTTTGCCGTCAAAAGCACTCTCAAGTGTTTCTCAATGGCTGACCTGTGTCGCTTCAGCTTATGTGCAATCTCGCCTGGATTAGAGACTCCCTGTTGTATACATTCCAAGATTTGTAATCGTGACCTGTCAGCCAGTGCCTTCAGAATCTTTTCAGTCTTCTCGTGGTCACTCATTGCCATGGTCTTCTCCGGCTGCCCATAATGTTTTGCTTCTCAGCACATAAAGTTGCCCCTCGGTGAAAAAATTTGCCAAATAAGGAAGAATTCCGCTGAAAGTGTTGGAAAAGATTATTTTTGCCGGGAACTATGAGGAAGATGAACATGCGAGTATGAGTTTCTATATGAACAAGGTGGCAGATGTGACGTCAAAGGTTGCCGTGATTGAGTTCAGTGACGATGCCAATGTTCAAGAATCTTTTAAAAAGGCTCTCAAGCTTATCGGAAAAATAGACGACTTGAACACTGAGGATAGGTCTGTCGTTGTCAAGCTTGGGGTGTTCGACCATAAAAAAGAACAGCACACCACGCCCAGCGTGGTCAGCGCAATCATTAACAACTTCAACAAGGCTCCGCAGATTTTTCTAGCCGAATCAGACAACTACAAGGGCACGGGTTCGGAAAGGCTTCAAATCTGGAAGCAGCTCTTCAATGAACGAGTTGTGCCCTTCAACCTCTCAGACGACACCGACACCCGAGAAGTCAAAATCGCCGATGAAAAAATCTGCCTCTCGCATATACTCTTCAAGCCAAACGTCTTCGTGAGCACCCATGCTTTACGCATATCCGAGAGAGGAACAATCTTAAAGAATCTCTTAGGCTTGATTCCCGACAGAAAGAAAATGAGGTTCCACAAAAAGCTGGAAGCAACATTGCTTGACGCTTATGAAGCTATTGGTGGCATCGACCTCGCCGTCTTAGACGGCACCTACACCTACATGGGTCTAACCACGGAAAAAGCAATCAATACAAACGTTATCTTGGTTGGCAGGGATGCGGTTGCCGTCGAGGCAGTTGGCGCAGCTCTTGTTGGCTTAAAGCCTGAAAAGATACCTGTTATAAAAGAAGCTGTGAAAAGAGGTCTCGGTGTAGGAGACATAGAAGAAATCGAAGTTTTAGGAAGTTCTATTGAAAGCCTAAAAGAGAGATTCAGTTAGACAGTTACGTAAGAAAGGCACCAGCCTATTGTTTTCGAATTTCTTTTTTAAGCATGTTACTAAAGGCAACGGTTGATTTATTATTTAGTAATGCGGTAAGGGTTTGTAAATTCACTCAATCCTCAAGGAGAGTTGCGATAATTGCAAAGCGGCGAAAAGGTTGAAAAAATCATGGAGTTAGCCAAGCGCAGGGGCTTCTTCTGGCCTTCGTTCGAAATCTATGGGGGCGCTAGCGGCTTCTTCACGTATGGTCCTTTGGGTGCTGCCTTAAAGAGGAGAATCGAGGACAAGTTTCGAGCCTTCTATATTCGCCCACTGAGTATACTTGAAATCGAGTCTTCTGTGATAATGCCCTCCAAGGTTTTTGAAGCTTCAGGGCACTTGGACCATTTCAAAGAGCCCATGGTTGAATGCAGCAATTGCAAGCGCAAGTTTCGAGCCGACCACCTACTTCAGGAACAAGCGAGAATGAGCGATGTGGAAACAGAGAAACTCAACCTGCAGGAGTTGATGAACGAAATCCAGAAGCGGGGTGTTCACTGCCCTGAGTGTGGCGGAAACCTTGGAAACCCCGAATACTTCAGAACCATGTTCACCACCACCATTGGACCCTATTCCGACGCGATTGGTTACGGTCGCCCAGAAGCGGCGCAGGGAATATTTGTCGAGTTCAGGCGACTCTGGGAATACGCCAGAGAGAGACTTCCCTTTGGGGTTGTCCAGATTGGTCACGCTTTGCGAAACGAGATTTCCCCCAGGCAGGGTCTATTGAGGCAGAGAGAATTCTCTATAATGGATGTTGAATTCTTTTTCGACCCAGAAGCCCCTAGTTGCACAAAATTAAATGAGATGGAAAATGAGAAGCTGAGACTGCTGCTGGCTGAGGCAAAGTTGAGAGGCGAGAAAGAAGCCATCGAGGTTACTGTGAAAGAAGCACTGACTAAAGGCTACATAAAGACTGAGTGGCAAGCGTTTTTCATGGTTTCAGCCAAACTCTTCCTCAAAAAGATGGGTGTGCCCGAAGAGAGGCAACGTTTCATCGAAAAGCTAGAATGGGAACGAGCCCATTACTCCGCGCAGGGCTTTGATCAAGAGATTTACCTGGACCGTTGGGGTTGGGAAGAGGTTTCTGGGCACAACTACCGCACTGACTACGACCTGAAGCATCACATGGAGTCCAGCGGTGTTGACATGCAAGTGTTTAAAGAAGGTAGACGGTTCACTCCCCATGTTGTTGAGCCTAGTTTCGGTTCGGATCGGCTGGTTTACATTGCCATTGAGTACGCTTATCAGGCAAGAGACAATCGAACAGTGCTGAATTTTTCGCGCGACTTGGCTCCTGTACAGGTGGGCGTTTATCCATTGGTCAGTAAGGATGGCTTGCCAGAAAAAGCCAAAGAAGTGTTCCAGATGCTAGTCAACAAAGGGTTTACAACGGAATACGACGAATCAGGCTCAATTGGTCGACGATACGCCAGAGCTGATGAGGCTGGCACGCCGTTGGGGGCAACCATCGATTATGACACGTTGAAGGATGAAACGGTTACCATACGTGACCGAGACTCGTGGAAGCAGGTGAGAACCGAGATAAAACTGCTGCCCGAACTACTTCGAGCTTACTTCTGTTTTGAGAAAAACTTTGAAGACATGGGACGACTGATAAAGGGCTGAAATCGTTCATAAAAGGTCAAAGATTTTTCTTAAACTGGTGATTGCTTTGAAGCCAGCAACAGGCCTGCCTTCTCTTTGAATCAACACGGCTTTCATTCCGACTTTTTGGGCTCCTAAGTAGTCTTGTTCTATGTGGTCACCCACAAAGATTGCTTCCTCGGGCTTCACGCCCAGTTGTTTGAGAGCGTGTTTGAAAGCCTTTGGGTCTGGTTTACTTTTTCCAATCGTGTCACAGCCAACACATATGTCGAAGAATTGTCTAAGACCAGCTTTAGGAAGAATTTGTTCTATGTCGAGTTCATAGCCGCCTGTCACTACTCCAAGTTTCAATCCAATCCGTTTGAGTCTTCGCAACGAATCCTTGACCTCAGGATAGACATAGATTTTTGAGAAATTGAACCATTCACGTTCTATTTCCTCAGCCAACCTTCTAACCGAGCGAGTGATTCCGAGATGTTTCAAAATATTCATGTTCCATCGCACGTAAAATTCATGTGGACCCAACGGTTTGTGTTTTTCAACATCAAAGTCTCTACTGTTCTTCTCGAAGGCTTCCCTTACTTCATCTATAGATTTGGCGATGCCTTTGGCTTGCAAGATTCTCTGGAAAGCCTCGAGAGGGTGCTGAAAAACAAGAGTGTTGCCCATGTCGAACAGCACGGCTTTGACTTTCAAAGGTTTAGGCACAATGTGCCCCATCCGTTTCAGTCAAGGTCTAGTCGATACTTCCTTAAACGTTAATAAGGCTTCCTCACATTCATAAGTTTCAAAGGTCAACCTAACGTCTAGTGAGGTGCGGAGTGATTATGGTCTTTCCGGTTGAAACCGAAGAACGCGTCAAACGAAGAGCCCTCACCATATGTCAGGATCATCTGCGAAAGGTGGTGGAAATCACTCGCAAAGTGCCCCAACTGGTTGACAGCTTTGTTACGGGAGACAAGACCACTGTTAGGCAGTTGCACGCAGAGATAAGGAAGGCGGAAGAGGAGGTAGACATCGCCAGACGGATGGTGGCTCAGGAACTAGCCGAAATAGGCGCTATTCTCATCAGCCGAGAAGACTTTTTGCGCTTCACCAACCTCACCAGCGAGATAGCTGACTTCTGCGAGGGCATAGCCTTTCGCTTACTGGAAATCATGGAACGAGGTTGGAAGGTGCCAGCCGACATAAAGAAGAGTTTAGCCAAGCTCTCAGACGCCATGTTTGAAACCGTGTCCAAACTGCGGGAAACCGCCATGACGCTGAACTACGGCGCATCGAAGGCTTCGGAGAAATCGCGCGAAGTCGAGGTGGCTGAACGGGTTGTGGACGATCTCTACCGCGACTTGGAAGTGAAGATTCTCAACAGCAACATTGAGATTCCAACTCTGCTTCTTCTCAGAGATGTGCTTCAGCTCATGGAAGACGCTGCCGACAAGGCTGAGGACGCGTCTGATGCTGCCCGCATCTTAGCCTTCGCTATGTAGGTCTTAGGACGATTTTTGCGAGATGACCAAAAAAATCGACGCCGAATTCATTGAAAACTTTTTGGTTGTTTGGGACCCTGCTAAAGGATCGGAATTGTACAAGCAGGGATACTATGGCAAACCGATTGGCATTCCTAAGCCTAAGATTATGGAGTTCAACGTGCCCCTGATTCTCGACCTCATGGAAGGACTCTATCTGGTCGAGAAAGAAATGATAACAGTGCATGAAGGGGTCGAGAGAAAGAGAAGGGTGAACGCTGAAAAACTACGGAAACAAGCACGCAAACTCTATGAAGAATTCGACCTGAAGTACACGGTTTACCGAGACCTGCGCGACCATGGATTCATTGTCACGCCTGGCATAAAGTATGGATGCGACTTCGCTGTTTACAAGCACGGACCAGGCGTTGAACACGCGCCCTACATGGTCTCAGTGAAAAAAACTGCAGATGCGATTACAGCTACAGATATTGTAAAGGCTGGAAGGTTGGCAACCACGGTGCGCAAGCGTTTTATAATTGCCGTGCCCGACCCTGAAACCGAGACTATTCAGTATTTGATTTTCAAGTGGTTTAAGGCTTAGTAAACCAGGAATAGGTGTGGTTGAGTGATGTTATTTTCGAATGGTTGGTGGCATGACTATGACCGTTTGGGTTCTTCTTACTCCTTTGAGGCTCTGAATGTCTTGAATGATTCTTCCTAAATCGTCCATTTTTATGAATTCTGCATAGGCGACAACGTCAAATTGCCCTGTTACCGCGTGTGCCATTTTGACGCCGTCGATTCTTTGGGTTGACTCGGCGACTTCCCAGGGTCTGCCAGGTTCTGTGTTGATTAGAATATAGGCTTGCATGTTTGTATGCCCTCTCACGTGGTATTTTTGGTGGGAATGTGTTAAAAGCTTTGAGAGTGAAAGGAGTTTTATTTGTTTGTCTGTTGCATGTTGAATGATGTTGGAGGCTGAGAGGAGTTGAAGTTGTTTCTTTTGAGTGATGGCTTTTTCTGTCTAGACAAGAGTCTTGTCGTGTACATGAAGTACATGGGCGAACTCTATGAGGCGGCGTTGAAGCCGTTGCTAATTTTGACTGACAGCGACGAGAAGGTTTTGGTTGACACGGGAATCGGAGAGTTGCCCGAATCGCATAGAAAGTTCTTTCCCGTGAAAAGAAAAGCGGATGAAACGTTGAGGACACAGTTGATGATGCATGGTTTGAAGCCAGACGACATTGACGTTGTAATCAACACGCATTTGCACTTTGACCACTGTGGCAACAATAGGCTGTTTAGGAAGGCGCGTTTTGTTGTGCAAAGGGATGAGTTGAAGTATGCGTATGAACCTGAACGGTTTCAGCAGGCTGCCTACTTAAGAGAGTTCTTTGACGTTGAAGGCTTGAATTATGAAACGGTGCATGGTCGTTGTCGGGTCTGTGAAGGTGTAACTGTCATATCGACGCCTGGTCATTCGGTTGGGCATCAGTCGGTTGTGGTTGAAGGTGATGATGGAAAAAATTACATTTATTGCGGAGACGCTGCTCCTATCAGGGAGAATCTGGAACGCCGAAACATACCGGGCATACTGCACAACGCACACAAAGCATTAGAATCAATAGATAGGCTCCGGCGCATAAAAAACGCGGTTTATATATACCACCACGACAACCAACAAACAACCATAACCTTAACCTAATACTTCAAATTCTCAGAGTAAATCTTTCAAAGAATGGATGACGTCTTAAGTTGGCTTGAAGTAGTATCTTGGCCATGTTGGCCATTGTGTCTGTGCGGTCGAAGGTTTTTCGAAGTCCACTGAAAGCTTCATGCCAATTTTCAATTCTTCTGGTTCGATGTCTCGAATCCTACCCAACAGTTGGGGTCCGTCGTCTAGTTTCACGATTCCAACAGGATAGGGAACCATTGCTTCAAACTGTTTGGGCGCCACATGAATCACAGTATACGTCACAAGTTTTCCCCTAGGGCTCATGGGAACCCACTTCAGGTCTGTTGAGAAACAGTTTGCGCAGATGGGTTTGGGCGGCAAATGTAATGCTCCACACTTATTGCACTTAGCCCCCATCAGCTTGCCTTCGCTGACAAACTTGTAAAAATTCTCCACACAGATGGTATTAGCAGGTTCAGACATCTTAACTACTCCTTATCCTCTCTTGTAAACGTTGACCACACCAGTCGCACCCAACCCTCCAATGTTGTGGGTCAACCCAATTTCGGCGCTCTTCACCTGCCGCCTACCAGCCTGCTCGGTCAACTGCAGATAAACCTCGCATGCCTGGGCCACACCTGTCGCGCCCACCGGATGTCCCTTCGCCTTCAGTCCGCCACTCGTGTTAACAGCCACTTTCCCGTCGATGTTGGTTGCGCCCTCTTCAACGAGGCGTCCGCCTTCGCCTGGTTTGCAGAAGCCCAAGTCTTCGTAGGCTACAATTTCAGCGATTGTAAAACAGTCGTGAACCTCGGCTACGTCCACGTCTGACGGCGTAATGCCAGCCATCTTGAAGGCTTCTTCACCCGCCAGTCTACCCGCAGCCAAGCTTGTTAAAACTTCTCGCTCATACAAGCCTATGGTGTCGCTGGCTTGTCCCGAACCTATTATGTGAACAGGCGTGTCCGTGAACTTCTTGGCAAGCTCGGGCTTGGTCAAAATCATGCAGCTGGCGCCGTCGGTTATCAGGGAACAGTCGTAAAGCTTCAGTGGCCATGCCACAACCCGTGAAGACAACGCCTGCTCCAATGTGATTTCCTTCTGCATGTGCGCCTTAGGGTTCATGGCTCCGTTGTGATGGTTTTTCACAGCTACTAGCGCCATCTGCTTCTCGGTTGTGCCGTACTTGTGCATGTGCGCTGTTGCAACCATGGCGAAGAGCCCAGGAAAAGTCACGCCCTGCCACTGTTCAAACGGATAGTCACAAGCCATGGCAAGGTACTCGGTCACCTCAGGCGTTGTCCTGTGAGTCATTTTTTCCACGCCTCCAACCATTACTACGTCGTAGAGACCCGACATAACCGCGAAGATTCCTGCTCTGATGGCCACAGCTGATGAACTGCAAGCAGATTCCGTTCTCATCGCTGGAATTGGTAACAATCCAACCCAGTCGAGCACGGTGGGACCCGTGTGTCCCTGATGCTCGAAGGATTCACCCATCTGACCGACAAACAACGCCTTAACATCTTTCTTGGGGTTCAGGATTGGGCAGCTTTCAAAGGCTTCGATTGCAGCTTCTGTGAAGAGTTCTCTAGCGCAGACGCCGTCTCTTTTTCCAAACTTGGACATCCCCACCGAAATGATTGAGGCTAACGGTTTGCCATTCATAACTGTGTGGTCTCCCATGAAAGTGGAAGTTGATGATATAACTAAACAACTATTTAAGCTGTAAATTCTCAGCAGGCGCCACATGAAAAAAGGAAAAAAGAAGTTTGTCTATGATTTACGAGGCTTAAGCGTTTCTTTAAGCGAATCTAAGAAATTTTTATCCGCCACTTGAAACCAAAGGTCACGCACTGTGTACAATGGTTTCTCTGCGAATCGAGGTTCAACCTTCAATCCGTTGAGTTCTAAGTATCTGCGTTCTTTCATGAGTTTGCTCAGCATTCTCGTGTTTTCAGCCGGGTCTTCAGACAGCTTCACAACCGACGACATCACTGTTTTGGCTTCTCCCATCTGAATAAATCCCAGAACAAACGGCACCTCGTCAATGAAGGCTCTTCCAGCAAAGGCGCAGATGGACGACGTCTTAATGTGGGCTGGCTGATTCGTGTAGTCAATCCATTCCATGTTTGGCGATTGACAGTCAGGACATGTGGGTCTCGGCGGCAGAAAAACCCCATGCTCTTTGCAGCTTGTGGCGTAGATCTTCTTTTTCTCGGCTAAGGCGCGAAAGTATCGACTGTTTCTTCCATAAGCCTTAAACTGATAGGTCGTGTAGTCGCGTATTGAGACGACTAAGTCTTTTTGACCCATGAGGCGCTTGCTTTCTGGCGGCACAATGCCCTTAACATTCAGTTTTTTTGTGTCCATTAGTTTGGCCTCCTGATCAACTTTGACGCCCAACCCGCGAGCGGCTTTATTCGTTCCAAATCGCTTTCCACATTGCTTAGTATACTGTACGTTACGTGAGAACCCGTTCCGGCGTGAGAGTGACCCGCGCCTCTCTTGGCGTTCGGAATTTGTATAGGTCTCGGAATCTCTCGGTTTCCGTTGTCGGGTTTGAATCTCTCGTTCCATTTCTTGAACACCTTGTCAACGTCGCCTCGCAACTGCAGGTACGTGAAGAAGATTTGCCAGACGCCTGAGGAGCCAACCGAATGCCCCATGCCGATGAGCCCTCCACTCGGGTTTATGGGCAATTCTCCATCCATGTTGGCTGCACCGCTCATGACAAATTCGCCTCCCTTGCCGTAGGGGCACAGTCCTAGGTCCTCGTAGGTTTGAATCTCGGACGAGCTGAACGCGTCGTGAATCTCAATGACGTCTAACTCTTTGAGTGGGTTCTTTATATCTGCCATATAGTAGGCTTGCTTTGCTGACATTCTGCCGGCTCTGAAGGAGTTCTGTCCTGGATATCGCAGCTTTGTGTAACGCTCCTGTGTTGCTTTGTCTTCATGTGGCAGGACTAAATCATAATCGTGTAGACCACCAACCGTGTCGTATCTGTCGCCAGGTCGCATGGTGTCTGTGCCCATTCCCGTTCCGACTATCCAAATTGGTTTGTCTACGAGTTTTTGGGCGGTTTCTTTAGAAGCCAATATGACAATGGCGGCTCCGTCGGTCATGAGGCAGCAGTTTCTCAATCTTAGCGGTGTTGCGCAATAGTCGGATTCAAGAACTTCTTCAACACTTATGTAGCCTGTCACGTTTTCTTTAGACTCTTTTACGCACCACGGGTTGAGCCAACTTGTCTGAGCGAAGGGGTTTGACTGAGCGTTTTTTCGGTTTTTAACCGAAACCTCTGCCATCTGGCGCTCAAAGGTTTCGACAGGTATTTGAAATGTTTTGGCGTATTCTGCAGCCATCGCAGCGTAGTAGGCTGTGTAGTAGCCTCCGTTTGCGAAGTCCCAGTCGGTGTCCGAGGCTAAGGCTATGTATTCGTTGCCTTCCGCCGTGTCGACTAGCGACATCTTTTCGAACCCAACCACTGCCACAAGGTCTGCTAAGCCTGATGCGATCAGTGCGTAGCCGTTTTGAACGCCGATGCCTCCAGTTGCGCCGCCTCCCATGGCTCTGTAGCTTCTTTTAGGGTTCAGCCCAAGCGAGTCAGCTATCATTGCTTCGCCGAGGAGTTGTCCAGCAAAATGGTCGCTGAAGTAAGAAACCACTAAGGCATCGATGTACGCGTTGGAGAATGGTTTTCCCATCTGCTCGGTTAGGTCTTCTCGTGCCATGTTGTAGGCTTCAACGCATTGGTCGGTGATGTTTAGGTCAGGTCTGGCTTTGGAGTGTGGTATTACTCCTCCGCCTATGACTGCTACTTCTCTCGGTTTAAATTTCATGGTTTATCATGCTCCGAAGAGAGTTGTGTATATACCGATGGTGTTTTTAAAATGTTTTTCGCAACTAACAGGACTCGTATCTAAAGGGGAGATTGTGTGAAGGTTGAATGAATGAAGCTTTTTTAGAAATGCGGCATTTGCCTCATCTGAGGCATGGTTAACATGCTGACACCAGCAAAGTATGCGCAAGCCACAAGAACTCTTAAGATGATTGTGTTAGTTAACGAAAAAGCCAGTGGAACGAGGAGATTCAAGATAACCGTAGAAATGTACACGGCTTCCAACAGGAAGAGCCAGTAAATTGGAATGGCTAGAACGTACCACATCCATCGGAACCTAAACCCCTCAATGAATGATTTTTTGATGCGTATCACAACTTGCATGAAGATGAAAAGCATGAGAGAGGCTAAAGTTGAAAGCAGCATCAGCCCATATGCGCCGTAGTTTCCCAACATTGGTCGAGCTAAGATTCCGATTTCTTCACCCCCGAAGTTCAGAGCGAAGAGTGTGGATGTTAAGTCTGCTACTGGGAGAAGGGGCATGATGAGAAGAACCTTGTCGATTTTATCCATCTTGTCGCTTTCTCTCCCAGAAACTCATAATTTACATCAAGAGGTATTAATACAATACTGTTTCAAAACTGCTCACAACAGCAGGCAGACTTGCGGGCTTTCATGGACCCCGTATAAGAAGATAACTTTTGAGGTTACAGGTGGCGAAGTCTCCCGCAACTCCCCTTTTTTTCTATTTAAGATTCATGTGTTAGCATCTTGACTCATTGGATGAGTTCTGCTCTAATTACGGTCACGTCTTGCAAGGGTTTGTCATTGGAGTCTGTTGGCTTGTTGCCAATCGCGTCGACAACATCCATTCCTGCAATGACTTTTCCAAACACCGAGTAGTTGCTGTCCAAACGCAGATTGTCTTTTAGGTTGATGTAGAACTGACTTGTAGCCGAATTTGGTTCATTTGTCTTCGCCATCCCCAGAGATCCTCTGACGTTACTATGCTTGTTTGGAAGTTCATCAGGGATCGTTGGCACGTTGACTCCTTTCACGCTGGCTTCTCCGCCCTGAATCACAAAGTTATGAACTACTCTATGGAAAACTGTCCCATCATAAATTCCCCTCTGAGTCAAATTCTTGAAATTCCCTGAAGTAATAGGCATATCATCATACAACTCTACAGTTATGTTGCCCAGAGTTGTAACCAAAAGAACTTTTGTTGGATTGGCACTCATATGTAGTCCTCTCTGCTAACTATCTGAAAAAGTCATTAAAAGATATCACTTACGGTCAAATCCTCAACAGCTGACAGCAGAGATTGCGCGTTTAACTGCTCGTTGTTAGCATGCCACGAATTTCATTGAAAATGCCCAAGGTGCGGCAAGAAAACATGGCTAACTCCTGAAAGGAACTGAAACGAAGAACCTACAATATTCCTAAGTTCGGGTTTGGCATAGAAATTCTATCCAACCAACCAAAAATTCCCACACCTATTGAATTGGCATGATATGAAAAGTCTTTTCAGAGACTTATTGACACTTCTTAGTGGTTATCTGGTGTGTCAGACGCGTCAAATATTGATACAATTCTGAGCCAAGCTGGAGAACGAGAAAAAGTGTACGATTGGTTGGGCGCGACTGAGTTTTACAGGAAAGCCTTGAGCTTAGTGTCTGAGACTGATTTTTTGAAGAGGGGTGAGGTTCAGGAGAGAGTTGGTTACGCTTTTTATCGGGCGGCTATGCAGGCTGAAGGCGTAGATCAGTTCAACGAAATGATGCGTCAGGCTGCTGCAAATTATGGGAAGGCTAAGGAATTCTATAAGAGGCTGAGTGAGCATGGAAAAACGCCTAGAATGCTTCGCTGCGATGCTATGATTGCATACACGGCTTATTGGTTTGCGTTTGAAGTGGCTGAAAAGAAGAGATGGCTGAATGAGTGTTGGAGACAAACAAAGGATGCCTTAATAGCCTTCGAGGAAGCAGGGGATTCTTTAGAATTTGGGAAAACATACAACCAACTCTCATCAACGGCTTATCACATATATGCTCTTGAGTGGAATTTTCAAGTCGGCGAGGAGATAATTAGAGAGGCGATAGACTACGGAGAGCGCACAATTACTCTGCTTTCCAGCGTCGGTAACCCTTACGAACTCGCCCGAGCCTATGTAAAAACAGCCATTTACCTGACTACGTTCGGGGCACATTTCATTCCTGAATTGGATGAGAGGGAGAGGCATGATCAGAAAGGTCTAAGTCACTGGGGGAAAGCCTACGAGCTCTCGGAAGAAACGGCTTTGCTCGAGCTGTTAAGTATATCAGGTGGGGGGTTGGCTTGGAATATTGATAAGGACCTTGAGCACTATGAAAAAGCGTTAGGTTGCGTAACAAAGACTAAAGATAAATATCTAATCGGAACCGCGCTGGACGCGCTGGCATATCTTACTTGTTGGAAATCATACGGAACTGACGACCCAGATAAAAGGGTAGAAATAGTTGAAAGAGCTCTGCAATATGCTGAGGACGCCAAACAGCAATTCTCGTCAATCTCCTTCGTAAGTCCACGTGGGGGCAGATTCTGGTCGGGAGCTCCTCATGCTGATTACTACTATGAATTGGCTTTAATAGAAATTGATCTGGGAAAGAGACGTGATTTACTGGAAAAAGCAGTAATGGCTGGAACTCAAGCAATCAAGCTGGCTGAAAGCACAGGCTATCATGATAGTGTAATGTATGTGCATCACGTATTGGGGGGAACTCTTGGGTCTTTGGTGCAAATAGAAACCAACTTAGAGAAGAAAAGGAGGCTCTTGGAAGATGCGATGGAACATAGAAACGAGTCTATCAAAATCACCGAAGAAATGAGTCGTTTCGGGAACTGGACCCGAGGGATAATGTGGAGCGGCTTAGCCAATTTACAAGCTGAATTAGCAAATGTTGAAAAGGATTCTAAGAGCAAAGAGGGAGCGCTGAAAGAAGCTATCTCAAACAAGGAGCGCAGCTTACAACTATGTGTTAAGGAGAATTCATACTATGAAAAAGCGGGCGACCTCTCACTTTCCGCTTCTCTTGGGAGTATCTGGTACTCTTACGGAGGGTTGCTGAGCCGTCTTTACGAGTTAACCAAGAACAATGAGCACCAAACAAAAGCAGTAAATGCCTTCGAGGAAGCCGCCGGATCTTTTCAAAAGTTAAATATGTTTAGCCGTTTGGCAGAGTGCTACTGGAAAGCTGCGAGAGGTTATGGCGCTCTCAGCGAGCATTTAAAGTCCGCTGAATACTTCAGCATAGCCTCAAACAACTACACAAGCGCCAGTGAGAAGATTCCACAGCTGAAAAACTTCTACCTTGATCACGTTGTCTACATGCAGGCTTGGAGTGAAATCGAAAAAGCAAGGCAGCATCACGCAAGACAGGAATACGGGTCAGCAGAAGAACACTACGAAAAGGCTGCGGTCATGCACAGATCGTTAAAGCAATGGAGTTACCTCGCGCCCAATTATTTAGCATGGGCGAGGATTGAAAACGCAGAGGACCTTAGCCGAAAGGAGCAGAGCGAAGAAGCACTCGAAACCTTTAGACAAGCAGCCAAACTGTTCACCGAAACGAAAAAATCCCTTCAAACAGAGCTCAGCAAGATTGAAGACGTGGACGAAAACCAAATGGCAATCAACCTACTCAAAGTAACAGATTTAAGACAGGAATACTGCATGGGAAGAATCTTCCTTGAAGAAGGAAAGATCCTCGATAAAGGAGGCGAACATTCTTCCAGCTCGGAAAAATACGGTTCAGCAACCCAGATTTTCGAAAAAATAATCCAGGAATTGGAATCAGAACATGATAAGAGGGAGTTCAAACTCATCGCCACTCTTTCTAGGGCTTGGCAAAAAATGACACAAGCGGAGGCAGAAGCATCACCTGCATTGTACATGGAAGCATCTCAACTCTTCGAAGAAGCCAAAGAACTTAGTCCAAACGAGAAAACAAAGATGTTAGCGCTGGGGCACAGTCGCTTCTGCAGAGCGCTTGAGGCAGGCACAAAATTCGCTGACACCAGAGAAATAGCATTGCACGCCACGGCGATGCAACATTTAGAAAGCGCTACCAACTATTACACAAAAGCAGACTTCCAAGCTGCTTCCGAATACGCTAAGGCTACTCGTTTGCTCTTCGACGCCTATGTGCATATGGACAATGCCTCCAAAGAGAATGACCCCGAGAAAAAAGCCAAACTCTTTATGATGGCTGAAAAAGTCTTGCAGAAGTCATCTGACTCATACATTAAGGCGAAGAACCCAGCAAAAAGTGAACAGGCACTAAAACTGCTCAAATCAATAAAAGACGAACGAGAACTAGCAGTGTCCCTAACCGAAACGTTGCACGCTCCGATAATCAGTTCTACAACAACCTTTCCTGCCCCAACACCGACTTTCGAAAAAGCGGTTGGCTTGGAGAAATTTGAACACGCTGAAATTCAAGCAAACATCCTAACTCGTCAAAAGGAACTGAAAGTCGGCGACAGTCTTGACTTGGAGATAGAACTTGTCAACGCCGGAAAAGGCCCCGCCCTCTTGACCAAGATCACGGAAGTCTTTCCTAAAGGTTTCGAAGTTATAGAAAAACCTCAAATGTGTCGCGTTGAAGACAGCTGCATCAATATGAAGGGAAGACGACTTGACCCGTTGAAGACAGAAGAAATAAAGCTCGTCCTGAAACCAAGGGTTCAAGGCGCATTCTTATTGAAACCAAAAGTGCTTTATCTCGACGAAAACGGTAAATACAAAGCCTACGAGCCCGAACCAATAAACATAACAGTCAAGGAACTAGGAATCAAAGGCTGGCTCAGAGGAGAAAGATAACCAACAAACCTGTTTTGCAAAAACCTTTGTGCTCGTTCTGAAGTCTTTGAATTGGACACGAACTGGAGTTCATTGGGCCAGTTCATAAGACTGCCGTATCAATTCCATTGCATAGGGAAGCTTCTCTAGGCTGCTAATTGAGAATAAGGAGGCAAGGGAACGAGGATTGCGACCATAATCGACTCGCCGTCTCTGCCAGAAAACAAAACAAGATTCAAAATCACGGAGAAAGGGATCGAAGATGTTCAAGAGGGCAACGAAGACGCCCATGAAGCTTAATTCGCACGCGCGAGCATTTTTGTTTTCCTAGGCGTCTTCATGACGCAGATAGCGTTAAGTCAATGCAAACTAGTTGTGAAAGAAAATCCGCAAGGTCTTTTTGTTTTTCAGAGATTTTGTGCTTAGCATTTTTCTGTTCATTGGAATGAAGTCAGTTTAGTGTGTTGGTATCCTCTTCTATACTTCAGAAAACGCAAGTGAAAAGCTAACCTAAATACGCAAAAATAGGGTACAAATAACTTTTTAGGTTGTCTGAGAGTATGGTAACTAATCCTAGTTGAGGCTGAGATAGGCATGTTTGATGAGCGCAAACTAAGCGAAATCAAAAAGGCGAGGCAAAAGTGGGAGAAAACCACCGTGCCAAACTGGGTTGGTCGGCATCCTGAAAGAAAAAACGACTATACAACAACCTCAGGCATTCCAGTTAAGCGCTTATACACACCCGAAGATGTGGAGAGCATTGATTACTTGAAGGATTTGGGCTTTCCAAGCGAGTTTCCCTTTACACGAGGCTTGCACGCCACGATGTATAGGGGTCGCCTCTGGACCATGCGTATGTTCTCTGGATTTGCAACGGCGGAACAAACCAATCAGCGTTTCAAATACCTACTAAAAGAGGGCGAAACAGGCTTGAGCATAGCCTTCGACTATCCAACCATCATGGGTTACGATTCAGACCAAGCCATGTCTCTCGGAGAAGTAGGTCAATGCGGCGTGGCTGTCTCTCATCTCAAAGACATGGAAGTTTTGCTCGACGGCATACCGCTTGACAAAGTGAGCACCAGCATGACCATCAACGGTCCAGCGGGCATGCTCCTAGCAATGTATGTGGCTGTGGGCGACCAGCAAGGAGTGCCCAGAGAGAAACTGAACGGGACGACCCAGAACGATAATTTGAAAGAGTTTTTCGCTCAGAAACTCTGCATCTTTCCGCCTAGGCCGGCTCTCAAAATGTCAGTTGACTTAATAGAATACTGCGCCCGCCACTTGCCCAGTTGGAACCCAATCAGCATCAGTGGCTACCACATTCGAGAGGCGGGTTCAAACGCGGTGCAGGAGTTGGCCTTCACATTAGCAGACGGCATCGCTTATGTAGAATCCACATTGGAACGCGGCTTAAAAGTGGACAACTTTGCCAATCGCTTGTCTTTCTTCTTCGCGTCTCACAATGACATATTTGAAGAGATAGCCAAGTTCAGGGCAGCACGCCGACTGTGGGCGAGAATAATGAAGGAACGCTTCAAAGCTAAGAATCCCCGTTCAATGTGGATGCGAATGCACGTACAAACGTCAGGCTGTACCTTAACGGCTCAACAACCAACAAACAATCTTATACGCGTGGCGTTTCAGGCACTCGCAGCCGTTTTGGGCGGCACGCAGTCGTTGCACACCAACTCGTTTGACGAAGCCCTCTGCCTGCCCTCCGAAGAAGCGGTTAGAGCCGCCTTGCGGACACAACAGCTCATAGCGCACGAGAGCGGAGCGGCAAACACCATCGACCCGGTGGCTGGCTCCTACTACGTGGAGGCTTTAACCAACGAGATGGAGGAACGAGCCATGAAGTACATTGACAAAATTGACTCAATGGGCGGCGTTATTCCAGCCACGGAGAAGGGGTTCTTCCAGCGGGAAATAGCTGACAGTGCCTACAAGTATCAGAAAGAAATCGAACGCCGTGAAAGAACAATTGTAGGAATCAACGACTACACGGTTGAAGAAGACTGGGTACCCATCGACCTATTGCGCATCCCTCCACACGTGGAAAAAGAACAATTAGCGCGGCTGCAGAGAGTCAGAAGAGAGCGCAATCAGAGGAAAGTGAAAGAAATGCTCGGCAAACTGCACGACGAAGCCGACAAGAACAAAAACCTCATGCCAACAATAATCGAAGCCGTGAAAGCTTATACAACACTTGGAGAAATCACCGACGTGTTGCGCTCAGTTTTCGGTGAATATAAAGAATTGATACTTGTTTAAGGAGTGAAAAAGCCAGATGAGCATGAAAAGAGAGAAAAAGATTAGAGTTGTTATAGCCAAGCCTGGTCTGGACAGCCACGACCGAGGCGCAAAAATAGTGGCCCGAGCCCTGCGAGACGCTGGCATGGAAGTCATCTACACGGGTCTACGGCAGACACCAGAGCAAATAGTGGAAACAGCCCTCCAAGAAGATGTTGACGTCATCGGACTGAGCATTCTAAGCGGCGCCCACATGACTCTCTTCCCAAGAATAATGGAACTGCTAAAAAAGAGGGGACTCAACGACGTTCTGGTTTTCGCAGGCGGCATCATACCCCAAGAAGATGTTCGGGCGCTTAAGAAAATCGGCATAAAGGAGGTTTTTGGACCAGGCACGCCCACATCAACGTTGGTTGAGTTTGTTAGGGAAAACACTCCGAAGAGAAAATAACAAAAAAATAGTGAAGCTTTGATGCCTTCATCTTCAACTCGAATCCAGCAACTGGTCAAGGGTGTTCTTAGAGGGGACAAACGAAGCATTGCCAGAACCATCAGCATAATCGAAAACAACGAACCCGAAGCCCAAAAACTCGTGGCTTTACTCTACCCCAAAACAGGCAGGGCACACGTGGTCGGCATAACTGGACCGCCAGGCGCAGGGAAGAGCACACTCATCGAGAAGCTGGTCAAGGAACTGCGCAACAGGGGAAAAACTGTAGGCGTGGTAGCTGTTGACCCGACCAGCCCTTTCACTGGAGGCGCCTTCCTAGGCGACCGAGTGCGCATGCAAGACCTGAGCCTTGATCCAGGAGTCTATATCCGCAGTATGGCTACGCGCAATAATCCTGGCGGGTTGGCCAAGGCTACGAAAGACGCCTCGCGGGTTCTGGACGCCTCGGGAAAGGATGTTGTTATAGTAGAAACGGTGGGTGCGGGTCAGTCTGAGGTTGACGTTGTTAAGGTGGCTCACACCATAATCGTGGCTTTGGCTCCAGGCTTGGGCGACGACATTCAAGCCATTAAGGCTGGACAGATGGAAATCGGCGACATCTTCGTGGTGAATAAGGCAGACCGTGAGAACGCCAACAAAGCGGCCAGTGACATAGAAGCCATGTTAGAGTTGGCAACAGAAAAAAGAGGGTGGAAACCCCCAGTCGTTAAGACGTCAGCCTTGACTGGTGAGGGCATAGCTCAACTCTTGGAATCAATTGACCAACATAGGGAGTATCTCAGGAAAGGCATGCTCGATGAGAGGCGAAAGGAAAGGGCGGAAAATGAGCTCATCGATGCCTTGAAGGAGAAAATCACCGAATCAATACTGAACGATTACAGAAGCAAAGGTGAATGGAAAAGGCTCACCCAAAAGATTCTGGCGCGACAGATTGACCCTTACACGGCAGCCGATAAGTTGATTTCCAAACCAGTTAAATCCAAAACTAAAAGGAAAACGTGAAACGGTAGGGATGAAGATAGCTTGACTGAACATCGGTTGGAAAAGGGTTTGGTTCAAGTTTACACGGGCGACGGCAAGGGCAAGACCTCCGCCGCGTTCGGGCTGGCGCTGCGTGCAGCTGGAAGAGGGCTCAAAGTCTACGTGGTTCAGTTCATTAAAGGCGGCTTTGACTACGGTGAACTGCACATTATCGAAAGGCTTCCAAACATTAAACTAGTCGCCTTCGGTCGGGGCAAGTTCATAACCGACGTGCCACCGTCTGAGGAGGACGCCAAACTGGCTAGGCAAGCGTTTGAATTGGCGAGAAAAGTTGTGAAAGAGGGCGAGTACGATATTGTTGTTCTCGATGAAATCAATGTTGCTTTGAACCTGAAAATGATAAGAGTCGACGAGGTTGTTGAACTGATTAAGAGCAAGCCTAAGCATGTGGAGTTGATTTTGACGGGTCGCTACGCTCCGAAGGAAGTTATTGAAGCCGCTGACCTCGTGACTGAAATGAGAGATGTTAAGCATCCCTACGCGCGGGGGGTGCCGCCGAGGAAAGGAATCGAGTATTAGGCGTTTTTATCTGCTTAGGTATCTCCAGGAGAGCACTATGCCCACGGTTGTGAATATGGCGGCGAAGACGCCTAAGAATGCAAAGTCAATGAGTAGCTGCTGCATGTCTATCGTGTAGAGAATCAGCTGTCTGGTGGCATCTGTGGCGTAAGTGATAGGGTTGATTTTTGTTATTGGTTGCAACCAGTCAGGCATGGCCGATGTCGGCATCAGAGCGTTGCTTGTGAAGAGAAGCGGTAGGTTGAGCAGGTTCATCACAGCCATTTGCGTCTCTATTCTCGTTGAACGTATTGCGATGGCGATAAAGATCGAAGATAAGCCCATGCCGATCAGGAACACTGCGGCAAAGACACCTAGGAGGTTAAGTGGAGTAAAGTCTGCTCCAACCTGTAAACCCAGGACAAGAGCGAAGCCAAGCACTATAGCCGCTTGTATTATGGACCTAATCACAGCGTTAAACACTTTAGACATGAGTATTGCTCCTCGTGCAACGGGTGTGCTCAGAGCCTTGTTCAAGAAGCCTAAGCGTCTGTCCCAAACGATGGACATGCCACTGAACATGGTCGTGAACAACGTGACAAAAGACACTATGCCCACTGACATAAAAGAGAAATAATCACTTGTTCCGAATGTATTCTCCATTATTCTTGTTACGTTGAATTGAGAGGAAAGTGCGTTAACAACTTGGGCTACCACTGAGGGGTCGACTCCCGGAATTTGGGGAATGGTTATTTGATAGTTAGTGAAAATAGCGCTTATGTTCATGGTTCTGCCGAAGAGTCCCATCCAAATCAGCGGTTGTATTATCGAAAGGAACAGGAGATAGGGGTTCTTGTACCACTTTTTCAATTCTCTGTTGGTTAGCGCCCACAAGCCATGGAGGGGGTTTCTGGAGTTCTGTCTGTTGCCTGTCATATCTAATGCATTCCTCCTCCCATTCCTCCTCTAGCTCTGCGCACGGTTACTCTCTGTTTGAATGCAGCGTCTCTGGATTCCTCTTCTTCCCGCATTGACCTTCCAGTGTATTCAAGATAAACTTCGTCAAGAGTAGGCCTAGTGAGAGATAGCCTCGTCACCTTGTGCCCCTCTGCCCTTATAGCGTCAAGTATAGTCGGGGCGGTTTCCTCGCCGTCTTCAACCTTGATTCGGTATGTGCTGTCCTGTTTTTTCACTTCTTTAACCCTTGGCACTTTTTTGATGATGCCTGAAATGTCGACGGCGCCGTCCTGTATACTCACGGTCATTATGTCTCCTCCGAGGCTTTCTTTCAAGGCTTCAGGCGTGCCGACTGTTATTATTTTTCCATGGTCAATTATGGCAACACGGTCGCAGAGCATGTCTGCTTCTTCAAGGTAATGCGTTGTCATGAAAATAGTCATGCCATATTCTTTCTTGAGCAATCTAATGTAGTTCCATGTGGCGGTTCTAGTCTGAACATCCAAGCCTAACGTTGGCTCATCCAAGAAGAAAAGGTGGGGTCGATTAATCAAGCCGCATGCAAGTTCAAGCCTTCTTCGCATGCCGCCCGAATAGGTTGCAACCTGCTTGTCTTTGAATTTGGTCATTTCGACGAGTGTAAGCAATTCTTCAGCACGTTTCTGTGAGACATCTCGTGGTATCCCATACAGGTCAGCGCAAAGCAGAATGTTTTCCCAACCTGTCAAATCTTCATCAGCTGTATATTCTTGAGGCACCACGCCTATGCAGCTGCGGACTTCACTGGATTGCTTAGCTATGTCGTAGCCGCAGACAGTTGCGCCCCCATCCGTGGGTCTTAAAACTGTGATAAGCATGTTAATGGTTGTAGTTTTGCCTGCGCCGTTGGGTCCGAGGAAGCCGAAGATTTCGCCTTCTTTCACCTGGAAACTTACGTGGTCCACGGCTACCAGATGCTTGTTGAAGATTCTGGTTAAATCATTAACTATCAGAGCGTCCTCAGCCAATGTGCATTCTACTCCTTCAGTTTCTTGGTTATTTCCTCTACTTTTTTGGCTGCTTCTTCTAAAGCCTTCGTCGCTTCCTCCGCCATCTTCTCCGAGTATTTCTGTCTCAGTTTGTCACGAAGATTCCACACAGCAACTGCTAGGTCTTTTGTGGCTCTTCGCAGTTCTTTAGCCTTTTCAGGGTAAAACTCGAACCCAAAGGAGCCTGGTGGACCTGGAGGAGGAAATCCGAAAGCACCCCACTCCCATATCCATGGTCCAAATCCCTTGATGCTAGGTCCTATTGGTTTAGGTCCGAAGCGTTCCCAGCGTTTGCGCATTTCTTCCCGCGTCTTTATGTGCTCTTGCAAGAAGACTTTTCCCTGTTCTGTTAGTGTGTAACGCTTTGTTCCAGGTTCTTGTTCAGCGGCTTCTTTGATGTAGCCTTTGTCTTGCAGCCATGCTAGTAGAGGGTAGATTGAGCCTGGGCTTGGTTTCCAGTGTCCGCTGGTTTGTTTCTCGATTTCGCTCATTATTTCTGAGCCCGACATAGGCTTTTCGTTAAGAAGCTTCAACACCTGGTAACGAAGAAAGCCTTTCGGCACCATCGCCATATGTCTCATCCAGTGTTTGAAAGGAAACATCCTTTATATCACCTCTGATATCAAATTCGATATCAATATAAATATCTGCCTTATAAACTTTCCGCAGAACTTGCCAATCGGGAAAGGCACTAGACGATGAGAGGGTATATTTCTTTTTTAACGTATTCCAGAAACTTGTTTTTGTCCGTGAGGTTGAAGACCACAACTGATGCGTCTCGGGTGATGCCCACCACGTAACCGTATTCTCGGGCTCTAGCCACAATGTACCAAAGGTCTCCATGCTTACTGTACTCGTCAAACAGGGTGGTACCCACCAAGTCGGGACCATACAAAGAAAGCTTGTCCACGTTAGGAATGTCCACATTGTCAAAAAACGTAATCTTAGTATCCTCAGGATTCTTAGAATGAAAACCCCGCAGCGTTTCAGGCGCTATACGGGCCTCAACAACGCCTCGAACCTTTTCAAAGATTATTTCGTTCAACTTGTTAGCGATGAAGTTGGCTAACCGTTTCTTTTCAACCACCGTCAAAAACAAACGCTTACCATGCTGTGCAAAACTGAAAATGGCTTCAACCGTGCGCGGCAGAGGCACGACCTTTCCTCGATGAAACACACGAAGCACGTAGTCATGAGAATACACGCCAGTCACGGCGTTAGCTTTTGGTGTTAGGTTCATGACTTCGGTTACCAACGTGAATTTGTAGTCTCCTTCTTCATACTCTTCTTCTGTGTGGAAACCCTTAAGCCTCGAAGCAATGTCGGGTAACGTTGTTTCTTCTGTTAGGCGAAAGACTTTGCCTGCCGTAACCAAACAAGCAACCTCCACTAGCCCTCTAGCCTCTAGTTTCTCTCAGTGAGCATTTAAACTAAACGAAAAAAGACGACTACCTACCCGAAGACTCCCAGTTTCGTCGATTTTCCAATCAGTCGCAAGAGAAGAAGTACGCCCACTACAAAGGCGATTAAACCGCCAAAAACTAAGACTGGATACGGCAGCCCAAAGTTCTGCAACACGTAGATGAGGTATGTTGGACCACCAAAAATGAGGAAAGCAGCCAAGAAAATCAGAGCCGCACGGAGAACTCGTCTTTGTTCCTCTCGAGTCGACAGGAAAAATGCGAGCGCTAGGCCACTAACTACTAAAGCTATGGCTGAGCCAGTAACTAACGGCTTGTGCACAATGTAAGAAATAATGCTTCTGGGCGAAGCGGAAGGGTTTATCCACCATCTTAGGGCTACGGCTACGATGCCGACACTCAAACGTAATAAAACTAGAACAGGCGTTCTCGCTCGGACATTATTCTTTCTTGTTTTTTGGTCACCATAATAATACTGAATGATGAAAGACAGGGCGATGAGTCCCAAAAAAGCGGCGTACACGGCAACGTTGGAGGTGACTCCGTCAGACACGTTGAATGACAGGGTCACGTCAAAACCCATTTGAATCCAATAGTAGGCTATGGCGCCCACAGGTATCAGCACAGCCAAGACCAGAAGCGGTTTCCACAGACGATACAGAGTTTTTCCCCTAGCCGAAACAGCGATTTTTCCTTTCACACTCGCCATGAAATCAGCCTCAGTTACCGAGTGAAATGCATGCACGTTGGTTTAACGCTTTTCCTCATCCAGAGACTTATTGTTGGTCTCCGTGCCTAGAATCTTTGTTAACAGTTTAAAAACTGAGTAGGCAGCTTCTTTGTCAGCCTTCAAACCTGTGGTTGCGCCTAGCAGGCAGAAACCTGTCCATCCTCGGTTTTTGGCGAGTCCGACTAGGAGGCCGGCGGCGCCTACGATTCTGCCTCCTCCGTATAGCACGGCGCCTTTCTCCACCGCCTTAGCCGCTAATTCTGACGAAGTGGTAGCCACGTAGACCTCTCCAGCTGGCTTCGGCGTGGTCACTCCTGCCAAAGTGGCGATGAATTTGCATCCGTGTTGTTCTGCGAAGTTTAGGATTTCATCGCAAAGCAGGTAGTGTGCCACTACGTCGTCGCGTGAGGGTTGCGCGTCACCTGTTAAGATTATGAATTGTGTGTTTCCAAGGGAAGCCGAGTGGAACTCGTATTTTGGGGGTCGGCAGATTCCGTTTTTGTTGACCGACACGTAGTCGGGGAACGAGGGAGAGTATAATTCGGCGAAGATGTTGGCGTGGGTGAATTCGATGAGCATGTGGGCGGCGATTTTGCCGACGTTGCCGAATCCGGGTAATCCTTCAACGAACACTGGGTTCTCGAGTTTTGGTTTGGAGAGAACGTGGAAAATGGGTTTTTCCATTAAAGGTTTCACGACCGTGAAAGTGGTTTTGGGTTGTTTAGGCTCTTGTTCAATCAGTGCATAAAAATATTTAGATTATTTTTGGGGTTTTGGGTTGTATCTGGTTTTTTCGGAGAATAGGTCCATGACTCTTGTTTTGGTTGTGAATGTTGCCTTGTGTTTGGCTTGGGCGGGGATGAGGTAGTCGTCGCCTTTTTTGATGGTTCGTGTTTTGTCGTTGATGGTTAGTTTCATTTCTCCTTTGATGACCATGCCCCATTGTGGATAATCATGACTGTGCTCGGGTACTAATGTGGTTGGTTGCATTTCAAAGAAGATTAGTTGATGTTTTTCGCCTTGTAGTATCCATGCTCTGGCGTCTTTCAACGATGGAAGGTCTGCTTCTGGCAAAGCTGTTATGACTGTTGGAAACTGGTTTGCTTGTTTGTTTTTTGGTTTGTTCAAGGGTGTTTTCTGTCCTCGAGGAACATCAGTGATGGGTAGAGGTATTAATGTTTTTTTAGCTCTTTGCTGGTTTCTTTAGCATTGTGCCGATGTAGAGTCCGATGAAAGTGAGGGCAAGTATAAGGACGACGAGGACGAACTGTTCCGCGAGCAGTTCCAATAGTTCGATGTAGTACCAGTCGAATGCTGACGGTGTGGCGGTGGGGTAGACTTTTAGGTATTCTGCTTTGAACATAGGAGCCCATTCCACGGCAGCGTTCTCCACGAGCACTATGACAGTCACGAGAACTGTGAATAAGACGGTTATTTTGGCTATTGTTTTTGTTCTGTTTTCTTCCCAGATTTTTTGGCTGAAGATGTAGCCAGCAATGATGGGGCTGACGAGGAAGACGATAACCGCGCTGATTTCGTATCCTGCGAAGTTGCCTAGGGTTGGCATTAACACTAGTGCTAGGGGAAAATAGATGAGGACGACGATTATGGTTAGTGATGCTACTGCGATTATCATGTCGCTGAACTTCAGACAAATCACCTCCTATAATGGGAATACTTGTATGTTTGTTTGTTCCGTTTTTATGACTTGCGTATCTGAATGAAAAAGCATATAGGGTGAAAGGGTTAGAAATGTGGATTTGTGCTTTGCTAAGGGTTTCGGAAGAGCGTAGACTTTGGTTCATGTTTAGCTACGCTTGGGAATATTAGTGTATTTTCAGATGATGAGGAAGAGCAGGGATTTGAACAGTTCCCGGCTGTGATGATAGAAAATGGTTGCTGATGAAACCTATCTTCACTCTTTTTCTCTAATTGTTTGTGTTGGCTGTTTTTGTGAGCTTTGGGTGTTACTCGGCTTTCCATACGTTCACTGAGATTGTGTTGGGGACTACGATTTGCAGGAATTCTTCTTCTATTTTTTTGAATCCTTTGTCTTTTAGTAGTTTGTTTTCTTCTTTTTCTATGTCTGCTAGGTGGTCGTACTCATACATCATGATGTACTTGCCGTATTCGTCGCCGATCTTTTGGGAGTAGAGTTTTGATGATTTCACTTTGAACAGTTCGGGGTTGTCTTTGACGTATTTGAGGAATCTTTTCCAAAGTGGCATGAACTGGTCTTGTTTCTCAGGTTTGATGACGCATGTTTGTACGTAATAAATCGTCGTTGTTTTCACCTCCATTTAATATTATAATGATACAGTATTACTTACAAAGATGCATTAATAATTTAAGACACACACGCTGAAAGACAGATTGGATGATGTGAATGGAATGAGTGAACCCGACTTTTCAGATTATGTACAGAGCCTAGCAACAAGCTTGACTATAGACGCTCTAATAGTCACTTTCATTTTCACTGCGTTGACATTGGTTGTTGTTGAAACTCCAGACGTAACCAACATTTTGGCACAGGCAACTCTGTTAGTTCTCATGGTAGCATTCGCTTTTGCTTTACTCAGTTTGGGCATCATAGACATGAGGACACAAATGCTTCGTCCTAAGTTAAAAACTAGACCACCATATACTCCAGGATGGCGGTTCCACAATCTTTTGTTTTTCCCAAGCATGTTTCTTATGAACCTATCTGTCGTTCTCATGATGTTTTACAGAGGACTAACCATCCTCGGCTCAGTATCAGTAGCTATCGTGGTTCTAACCTTCGCAGTCTACTTGCGTTACATTTCGTGGTATCGACTGAAATGGGGTCAGAACAAGTAAGCTCAGCAATAAGTGTGTGCATTAATAATTTAAGGAGAGCATTCTAGAACAATGATGCGATTTTGGGCTTTTGACAAGAAAAGAGAGAAAAAATGGTAACCTCTTGAGATTCAGGACACGTCGAAGAGGGGACTCGTTAAGACTTTTTAACGGTTGCGGCTTGATCGCGGAGGGAATGTTTCTTAAGGCTCAATTTAGCTAATATATTGTTCTGGTTGAGTTTGTTTGGATTTGCGGAAGCTGAAGCCTGAAGAGAAGGTTAACATGGCGATTGAGATGACTGACGCTTGTGTTAGCTTTTGCGTTGAGGGGATTAGGGCTCAGCACCCAGGGATTAGTGAGGAAGAGCTTTTGGAAAAGCTTCGAGAAAGAATTGAGTATGCCAAGCGAATGCGTCAGCGTCGTCGACGCGAGCAATTTTGAGATTCACCAAAGTGGATGTTGAAGCTTTAAGGAAACAAGCCAGAAAAAACAACACCTTACCAATATTGGAAACAATATCAACCATCTAAGCGATGTGATTTTGGGGTTTTGACAGGAAAGAAGAACTAGTTAGTCTTAACATGGATTAGGAAACAAAAGTTCTTCAGTCAAAAGCAAAAAGTCGGAATGAATAAGAATCTTAGAATGTGTGAAGTGGATAGGTTTTTCCACTTCGACGTTTTTGTTCTTGCTGTATCTTTGCCCACGCAATTTCTGTGTCATCAAACAACATTCTAATGATCAAGTTTAGAAGCCAGTTTCCAACGTTTAATGGCGTTGCGGGTGGTGCGGGCAAGACCCTCAAGGCTAGTGGCGTCATTGACGTGTCTGTAAGATTTGGGGCGTTATTTGGGCGTTTTAGGGCGAGAAAAACAAGCACATCATTCATGGTGCAGAACAGTTTTTAGATAACACCCACAACCCTATATGACATTGAGTATACAGTTATCCTCGTTCCTTTATTTCCTGTCTTCCTCAGTTCTTCCTGCAACAAACCCTCAATTGTGGTGCCACACAAGGTTTCCATTTGTGCCACAAGAATAGACGAGACGCTGTGTTCGTTCAACACAAGAAATTCCACTGATGAACACATAACTACTAGACAACAAAAATACAAAAAGAAGAAGACGACTAACAGTGCCATTATTTTGCTGACTCGTCGCTCTGCATCATACCAAACACGTTTCCCTCAGGATCCTTAAAGTAGGCTAACCAACCCACTCCAGGAACAGCATGCTTAGCAACCACAACAGTTCCACCGTTCTCCACAACCCTCTTCACAAACTCATCAACCGAAGACACATCAATCGTGTTAACTGTCTTGGCTCCAAGCTCCGTTCTCCTTCCCAGCCCTCCATCAATACCAGGCTCACCTTCCTTGCCAGTCGTAATCAACCAATAATCCATAGGACCCTCCCACTTTTGCATCTTCCAACCAAACACTTTCTCGTAAAATTGCACCAGACGCTCAGGCTTCTCAGCATCAATCTCAAAATGCACAACCCTCGGCACACACATCACCTTAGGTGTAATCCTACAGTGCTTGACTCCAATTTATGCGTTTCCAAAACAACACACACCCAAGTTACACTCAAACTATAGATGCTAAAACTAACAACAACGGTGAAATCAAAACCTTCTAATAGAAATAAACATTTAAGCACGCATTCACTTCACAATCTGAGGTGGCGGGGAAAAAACCGTAGCGAGAAAGACCAGCTTTCCTACACGGGTGGGGTAGCCAGGTTAACCCGCTGGGCTCATAAGAGCGCAAGACGCTCCGAGACACCCAGAGATCGGTAGTTCAAATCTACCCCCCGCTACCATTCGAAACGCTAGATTTTGCACCCCTCAAACAGAACCCTATCCACTACCCTTCTCAAGTTCAACGCCCACAACAAACCCTGTTCAACATCTTCTCACTAGCCCCCCAGCCTACCCACAAATTATTTTTCATTATTTTTATCCTCAACACACCGCACACCAACAAAATCCAAACAAAAACCAAACAGGGTTTCTTCTTCGGTATTGTTTCATGTTTCGTAATATAGGTTAAATCTTTTAAGCACAAACAATACACACGTAAGACACAAGACAACAGAAGCAGAAAATAAACAATAAAGGAGAGGACCTGAACCGCATGCCCAAAAAAACCGAACAAGAACTGATCACACAGATATTGACTGAACCGAAACTCAGCGCCATAAAGGCTATGCTGGAAAAAGACCACGCCATAGACTGCCTATTCCTCCTATACATGAACAAAGGACGATGGAAACAAGCCAAAGCATACATGCAACAACACGGCTTAACACTAAGCGACGGAACATTCCGCGCCCGCATGATAGAAATCGAACACCTAGGCCTAGCCACATCAACCCAAATAGACCCACTAAAAAAACACTACCACAAAACCCCAAAAGGCGAAAAAACCACAAAACTACTCCTACAACTATTCCAACAACTAGAATAAGCAGTCTATAACACGCTTCACAACTTCTTTCTCCGTAATATGAGAGAATCTAGTGTATTAAGACGTAAGATTTAAATGTCTACGCGCGTTATGTTTTACGTGAACCCCTAAAGGAGGGATAGAATAGAAAATGAGAATGTTCAAGTGTCGGAAGGCGCTGAGTCCAGTTGTTGCAGCAATAATCTTGATTGCAGTAACCGTGGCAGTCAGCATCGCTGTCGCGGCATGGATGGGTGCCTTAACATTCACGTTCATGAAGACCGAGGAACTGAAGATTACAGGCATTGCTTGGGGCGCAAGCAACGCTAACGCTACGCTCACGTTGAAGAACTCAGGAACAGGTGCTCTCACGGTAGATACAATCAAAGTGAATGATGGAACTGCGACATTGTACAGATATCGAACCCCTGCTGGGACTGGTTCATTCATTAGCGTCCCATCAACAGGCATCACGTTGAACCCCGGTGACACTGCGGACATAGTGGTGACCAAAACTGGTAACTTTGCGTCTGGAACCAAGTATGAGTTTGCGTTCCATACAGCAACGGGCAACAACTATCCATACACTTCAACAGCGCCATAGTGAGGAACCGAACAGACCAAAAAGTCTGAGTGGGGTAGGAAAACCTCAATCCCTATTTACCTTCCCTTTGGAGGTGTGCGAATGGTTGTCGAAATAAAGGAATACCAATCAGCAAACGAGATTGCAAAGGCTTTAGACTCTGAGATAGTCCGAACCAAAAGCATGTTAGGCGAATACCTACGCCGACTTGACGAGATTCGATCCTTAGCGGAGCGTTCAAAGAAAGTGCGAGAAGTAGTCTTTAAGCTGGCGGGCAAAAAAGCAGCACAAAATACACTCGGTGAGATCAGCGTTGGCGACCTCAACGTGGTTTTGGATGCCAACCCTTTTCATGAACTCACTGCCATCGAAGAGGCTGTGCGAAGTCAGCAAGACCGTCTTTTAGTTCTTCAGAAGGCCCGTGAAGCGTTGAAGTGGGTCGATCAAATCGAGGACACTGAGGGACTGAAATATCTGGTGCTGGAGAATGACGGTGTTCCGGCGCGAATTTTGCTCAAGATCTCCTAAGAGTGTTTGGGGAACAGAGCGCCATGAATGAAGAAGTATACAATGTTGCCTTAAAGACTGCTTTGACCGAGATCAAAAACATTTGCCCAGACATCAACGGGTCCTTCATTTTGATGAACAACGGCACTCTTATCGCCGGAGACGGGCAGGCTATTGACTCAAGCGCTGAGAGAGCAGTGAGTTCGATCCAGGATTTGGCAGAAAAAGCTGCAAGTGTCGGCGGGCTTGACGGTTTGTTGATTGAAGGAGAGAATGGCAAGGTTTACGTATCTCGAATAAACGACATGTACTTTATTGCAGCCCTGTCAAAACAAACCGATTTGACTTATCTTCGCAATGTCACTGGAGTTATACTTCCAACGATACTTAAGGTGCTTGACAACATATCTCCTGAGACTGCACCTCCTACCCCTCTCAAACCTTTCCAACATTTTCCTCAAACCCAATTTAAACCAGCGCCTTCAAAGCCCTTGGGAAAAGAAGAGGTTATTGAAGAAACAGTAGATGAGGCAGAAGCGCCTGTGTCTCCGGAGGCCCCGGAGGTTCTTGAGTCTGAGACAGAGATTGAGGCTCAAGATGAAGAGGAGGAAGAGGCCCAGTCTGAGGCTGAGGCGCCTAAAAGACTCATTAATTTGCCTTCTCAGCAACTCATTGTCGACAAATTCGGCGGCTTGATGGTGCGTTCGGACACTGTTCAGATTGACTCCGAAGTCTTGCAGCGGTGGGGTTCATTGATGGATGTCAAGGAAATCCGTGAAGTTGATGTGGAAACTTTCAGTGGGAAGACAGCTCGTTGCAAAGCCAAGGTAATCAGTGATGAGAAGTTAGAGGGAAGAGGGTTGATTCGAATTCCTGAGAAACTTTGTGACACGCTTGAGGTGAAGAGAGGAGAATTAGTCAGAGTCAAACCAATTGTCCCAGAGAGTGATTGAGATGCCTGTCAAAAAGAAGATTCCTCAGATCGAAACGACAGAACAGGTTGATTGGGCACCTAGAATTGAGGTTAAGGCGCAGCTTGCGGACCTGCGCGCTGTGTTGGAGAGAATCAAGGCTAGAGATGGGGTTGTTGGTTACATCCTGCGGGCTGAGACTTCGGCTTCGGTGGACATCAAGGATCCCAGCAAGATTATTGATTATGCTGTGTTATCTGCCTCTACACTTGAGTCTGTTGAGGGTTTGATGGAAGCTTTTGGACTGGGCAAAGTATGCAGTGTTATTGTTTTAGGGAAGGATTTGAAGGTGTTGCTACTGACGGTTGGTGAACATCGGGTCAGTGTGTTCATGGAGAAAAACGTGGACCACGATTTAATCTGCAAAGAACTCTTGTAGTATCTGTTTTCTTTTTTATTCATTAGGCTGTGTGTGTTTACTGGGGGATAATGAGGCTTGAAGAGAAAAGAGGTATTATTCATTCATTGAATATTCCCACTCTTTCTTTTCAGCCTCATCCCTAAGCTCTTGTTTGTTGTTTTGTGTTGGGTCTCTTTTTCCTCTCATCTTAGGAAGATGCTCAGACCTAGGGACAGACGGTTATAGATTCCTCGTATAGGAGAGATGGCACAGCCAGTTCGGGCAGGAAAACAAACCAACATAGGCAAGCCTAGAAACTACGCAGCAAGACTAACTGTTAGAGACGCAGTAGGCAATACTATACCCATTCAATGACGCTAACGGTTCTTTCACAGAAGCCTTCTATTTGCTGCTTCTGCAGAGCATATGTGAAACGGGTTTCACATATGAGTTTCCAAACATGTTTCCTTCCGACGTCCTTCCTTCCTTTGTCCGACAATGATGCAGAGCGACGAATCAGCAAGATAAAGAGCCAATATTAATTATCTTCTCTCTATTTTTGTCCGACGGTTGGAATTGTTTTGTCCGACAATGTATGCCTTCTCGTCTAGTTTTGAGTTTCAAAGCAGAATTTTCTTTGAGTTTCAATACGTCGTCTCGTCTATTCCTGTGGCACAAATGGAAACCTTGTGTGGCACCACAATTGAGAGTTTGTTGCAGGATGAACTAAAGAAGACAGGAAGAAACGGAATGGGAATGGGATGGTTGTTTGATTTGCTAGGGTATGCGGAATAGTTGTAGCCATAGGAACAGCCGCGGCTGCAACACTGCTATGGAGAAAACGAAAATAATACACGCGAGCCAAAATTCCGTTAGATGGAAAAATCAAAGGGTTAAACGTGCATCTTAAGTCATTTCTCAGCGTGCCTTGTATTTTTCCAATTGTTTAGATAATCTTCAAAATAACCGTTCTTCTTGAGATACAAACCATAATTGACAAGGGCAGCCATGGCTCTGGCGGCATCTTCGGGTGAAGAATAAGCTGGAATCCCCAACTTATCAAAGCGAGATCGAATATACCTTGCCATCTCTGTCTCACCAATGTCACAGGCCACAACGGGTTTGAGATAATTCTTTGACGTGTTAGCAATCCTGTCTACATAATCCTCCTGAAGTTCTGGTGAATGATGCAACCCCAACACTATCAGGCCATAAATCTCGGGGTCATCTAGCAAAATCCTAGCGCCGAGCTCGAACATCTCAGATGTAACGGATCCGGTTAAGTCAAGTGGGTTAAAATTCGTCGCAAAAGATGGAATCTTGCCAGTCTTCTTCAACTCCTCAACCTTTTGAATAGTCTCGTCGGAAAACATTTTCACACAGATTCCTCTAGACTCCAGCTCGTCCACAGCCATGATGCCGGGACCCCCAGCGCTCGTAATAACAGCAATGTTGTTGTTGGCAGCAGGAGGTTGTTCCGCCAAGGCTTCGCCTACATCCAAGAACTCTTCCATCTCGCGCGCTCTTATAACGCCTACTTGCGCGAATACGCTGTCGTAAATCTTGTCGGAACCAGCAATAGCGCCAGTGTGCGACAGCGCAGCTCTGGCGCCAGCCTCAGTTTTACCCGACTTCAAAGCAACCACAGGCTTCACCTTAGTTACGTCTTTGGCTACTTTCATGAAATCTCTTCCCGCCTCTATGCTTTCAGCGTACAAGAGGACAACCTTCGTGTTTTGGTCATGCAAAAGGTATTGGAGCATTTCAGGCTCTTCAACGTCGATTTTGTTTCCAAAACTCACAAACTTGCTGAGGCCGAGTTGTTCGCCTGCCATATAGTCTAAAACTGCAGCACCGAATGCACCACTCTGTGTAACGATAGTTATCGGTCCAGGCATTGGGCGTGGGGTGTTTACAACCTCGTCACCCGTCGTGAGAACTTTAGTCTCGGGCAGGAAAAGCATGTCTACACCTGTACTGGGGTCGTAGACGCCCAAACAGTTGGGTCCTAAAACTCGAATTCCAGCCGCCTCGGCTATCCTTTTTACCTGCTGTTCAAGCTGGTGGTTTCCAACCTCGCCGAAGCCGCCGCTGATTATCACCGCAGCCTTTGCACCCTTGGTGGCTGCTTCTTCCATCACTCCTGGAACGCTTTCCGCTGGGACAACAACGACCACAAGTTCTATGTTGCCAATTATTTCCGTGATCGATGGATAGCATTTGAACGCTAGAATGTAATCTTCATGCGGGTTAACTGGATAGAGTTCTCCTTTGAAAACGCCTCTGCGTTTGTTATCCACGAAGTTTTTAAAAATCACATGTCCAACCTTAGTGATTTTTTTAGAGGCGCCCACCACAGCGACCGAACGTGGTTCAAAAAAAGTTTTCATTTGCTCCACAACTGATGCCATATTTGTTTCACCTTTTCAAGGGTTAGATTACTTACAAGAAAACTTATTTTAATTTTTTTAAGATTCAACACGTCTCACGATGACTATGGGTTTATGCTCCACTCGATCCAGCATGTCCCATGTTACGTCGATGAGGGAAACGTTGAAAGCCTCAGCCATGTCCCAAACGTTTCTGCCAGCACCGAATCCTCGGGCTCGGTTGGCTTTTTCAGCAATCTTTAGGGCTTCTTCAACGCTTATTTTGGAGTCAACAGAGGCGATAGGTGTTGCTCTGCGCTTCAGTTTTAGAAATCGTCCGATCAGATAGGATATAACCCCGTTGCAAGAGTGTATCCCCTTAATAGGTTTGGGTCTGGGAGTGAAATGGAAATTTCTGAAGGAATACGTCTTATCAGTGTCTGAAATCACAACGTTGACGTTTTTGTCGAATTCTTTTTTAATCTGGTCGCGAATTTTCTTGGCTATTTGCTCAGCATTTTTTAGGGGCAAACTAACGTAGGCATAAGGCAGGTTGCTTCCATCGATTCCTCCCTCAGACCCGTACATCAAAGCCTGCCAGAAACCCGCGCGTTCCAAGGCTACTTGCTTGTGGGCGCTGCCTTCCTTGATTGGGTACGCTCGTAAACGTTGAATTGTCTTTCTTCTTAGGTGGCAGATCGTGCCCAAAAAGTAGCCCCAAGTGTTGCGCATCCAGTAATTGGCGATTAAGCGAGCCAGCAGATAGGGGTGCGCGGCGCTCTCGTCTATAATGTTGCCAGACGCGGTTGAGATTGCTTTTTCTGAGATTGTTACGAAATCACCGTCTTTAATCTTATCTTTGACAGCGGTTATTATTTTGTGGACATAGTCTGCGCCTGGTCTCCAGTAATCGGTCTTTAAGGCAAAACTCTTGTAGGCTTTGGTCAAATCACGTTCTCTCTGTGCGACTTTGACTTTTTGACGTTTTGATTTAAGGTTTTAGGTGTAAGGCTTGTTAATGAAGGCGACCTTATGTTCAAGCAACTTTGAACGTTTTTATATTGCGATGAACCCAGACTTTATTTCTGGCTTCGAAATCAATACGTGCAGTTCATCACTGTTATGCACGTGAAAGAGGAAAATACAAAGGGACAAGCCCAAGGAGGCAAGGAAAATGTCTAAGAAACACGACGAAAAAGCGACCATGGACATTTATGGGCTTCTCCTTGAGGCTTCCAAGAAAAAGAGGCTGGAAAAGAGGGCACAACTGCTAAAGTCGCTTGGTGTGAAAGAGTTTTTTGAAGACGGCAAATTTAGTGTCGACATGAAGACGTGTAAGGGCGTGGAGTGCAAGTTCTGCATTAAAGTGTGTCCCACAAACGCGCTTTATTGGAAATCCAACGGTGAAATTGGCATCACGGAAGAACTCTGCGTATACTGCGCGTCTTGTGTGTTGAACTGTATGGTGGACGACTGTATCAAAGTGGAGCGAAAACGTCTCAATGGAGAAGTAGAACGGTTCAGCAAGCCTTCCGATGTGCTTAGAGTTCTTGAAGACGTGAACACGCGAAACAGAATAAAAACTATAGAGTCATTAATTTCAGGAGAAGAAAAATAAACCTAGCACTGATTGGTTTTATGCTTTTGCAAGGGTGTAGCTGTGAGTGCGGACATCGCAGTCTATTTTTCCTTCTGAAAACAGTTTCTGCAGTGCTCTGAAAACGCTCTTCGGTGGTTTCCCAAGTTGTTCAGCAATTTCCACTAGTGTCATGGGTTTACCTGAATTCTTCAACACCGCAACAATCTGCTCATCAACCTTCCCCAATTTGCAGTCACTCCCTAATCAAGAGCCTCTCTTTTTACTTTCTTCTGTTTTATAGCAGTTTTGCAAGATAAACAGAATCGCTGGGCTGAATTATCCTTAAGATACGCTGACTTGTTGTCATTTTGACGAGTTCGCAATCATTTTTTGGCGCGTTCCTTTGCCGGTTCATATTCTGCACTGTGAAACAATGGGCTGGAAATTATTAGGTCTGCTGTCGACCTGTTACAAGCAGTTGGCACATTGTATAAGACGGCTATTCTGAGCAGAGCTTTAACGTCGACGTCATGAGGAAGAGATTGCAGAGGGTCCCAGAAGAAAATCAGGTAGTCTAATTTGTCATTGGCAATCAAAGCGCCGAGCTCCATGTCCCCGCCATAAGACCCACCTTTAAGCAAAGTGATCCTTAGACCAGTTTTCTCCATAATTCTCTTCCCAGTATCTCCAGTTGCGAACAAGTTGTGGAGAGCCAACGTTCCCTTGTTGAAATCAGCCCACTCAACCAGATCATCTTTTTTATTGTCATGCGCCACCAAGGCGATGTTTCTTTTAGGAATCAAAAATATCACCATTTCAAAAAGCCGAGTAGCTTTTAAGTTTTAAACCTTTCTGAGCTGCCAATTTGGAGCCAAATAGAAGTTGGACAAAAGGAAGTTGCTTCATGGAACTTTAGACGCATACTTGCTTATTGCCATTTGTCTTGGAGGAACTTCGGAATCTCAGAGGAGTCTCTTGGACCAACCATGACTTCCCATCCACTGAGTTCTTGAATCTCTCCACTTAAGCGTGCAGCCTTTCCAGGAATTATGAGTTTCTTGTGCTTCACTTTTTCTTCAATTTTCACTGCCTTGAGGGTTTCGGCTATTTTCTCTGCAGTGAGTTTTCTGCCCGCCACTGAGCTGTCAACCGCCAAGCCTTCGGTGTCAACCACGATGAGAAAACAGTTAACGCCAGCCGACTCTATGTCCGATGCAACAGTGTAAAAGGTGAGCGCAAAGTTGGTAGTCATCATTACAGGCGAATTTTCGTCTGGCTGACCGAAGGTTTTCAACCCCGCCTCCACGGCTACAGGTTTTCTAGGGTCTGTGTAAATGTTCTGCCGCAGAATAGTTGTTGGCAGAAGCACCCATCCATCAGTGCTGTGTATGACCAGAATGTCAGCGTACCTATCAATCAGAATGGAGGTAAGATAAGCCTCGTTCCACATGTTGATTTCTGGAACATCAGTCTTCTCTAACCAAGCAGTTATTGGAGTGCCAATTATTGGAAAGCCAAGCAATTCGTCGCCTCTCTTGCACGCAGCCCGACGAATCATGGTAAAATTACTCATGGTGTCTGCTAGTCCCTCGTTGGGAAACGTTCCAGGGTCCAAAACAAGGTCTTCAACACCATAGTCGCGAAGCGTCTTCACCAGTGACCTAAGAAGCTTAAGGTCGTTTGGGGCGAAGACTGTCAAGGGGCAGTTGTACATGAGCGCCAGTTCAGCCATTTCTTTCCAATTTTCTTTGTTAGCAGCGTAGATGAGTGGTCTGGTTTTGGGTGCAGCCATCAACCCTGCTTCAACAACCTCGGGGCGGAAGGAACAGAGAATCAATGGAAGTTTTGTGTTTTCAACAACCTTCCTTACGGCCGACTTGAACTTTTCGGGGTCGTTTGACGTCGACCTGACGGCTATCATGTTGAGTTTTAACTCTTTACCAATGTAGGTATACGAGAAACCTTCGGTCTTTTTCACTCGTATTATTAATTCTTCTTCAGGCATCTCGTCGGTGACATCGAGGGCGAAGGCTGTGGGGTTGAAGTAGGCGAGTTCGTGTCGATACATAACAAGTTTACCGCCAATCTTAACCGCTTTGTCACCTGTGCCAATCGCAACTTCCTTGACTGGTGGCTTCAGCATCTCCCAAAGCTTTTGATACGCCTTCTCATACTGTTTCTCCAACAACGGAGTGCACAGTTCAAGCACGATTTCTCGATTAACCAGTTTAGTGGCGAAAGCCATACAGTTTTCTAAGCCGCATTTTTTGCAGTTGGTTTTGGGGAGCAGCATGTAAACGTCTATTGGGCTGAGTTCTTTGGCGCTAGGCTTCTCGGTCATAGTCATTTTCCACCTTTCGTTAAATCTTTAGCGTAACCCAATCGTTGAGTTGTTCAGGCTTGCCAGTGCTCACACCCGTGGTCAACTTGTTAACCACATCTTTGACTGTTTTGACCGCGGCTGGATGCATCATCATGAAAACGTCGACACCTGCTAGGAGCAGAGTGAGCGCTGTCACTGTTTCCCATATTGGTCCACGTAACTCGCGGGGTCCCCATTCGGGAGCCATCTTCATCCAAGCCTCTCTTGCAGCCCAAGCGTTCGTTGTGCCCGACGACAATGGATGTTGAAGCTCAGGGTCGCCCATCAACCCTGCCAAGCGGGCTCGTTCCATCACCGTGAAGGCGTAGTCAAGCCCGTAGCCCAACGCTGCCGTGGTTGTGTCCATCAAAATCTGTTCCCTCGGAAGGAATTCGTAGAGTTTGCGGTTGAGTTCCCTAGCGTGGTTCAAGTCCATAGAAGTGAAGGCTAAAGCCACATGTCCGTGCTTCTTAGCCAGCTTCGCCGACTTCTCAATGTCCATGTCGAGCGTAATTGAACTTAAAAGAACCCTTTCGCCCTCAGCCACAGCTGCAACTTTCTCGAAAACCTTAAGGTCTTTTTGAGGATCTCCGCATCCGCCCACAACGATGGGCACGTCAACGGCTTGGAGCACGTTTTCCACCGTTAATGCTGCTTCCTTCGGCGGCGTGTCGTTTAGGAGTGGATCAATGCTGACAAGATGTAGCGTTATCATTTCTGCGCCGAATTTATCAACGGCGAGTTTAGCCCATGCCACAGGATCGCCCACAACCTCTTCAACGTGCATCTTGACCGCTTTGGCCAAGGGAATCTTCATGTCGAAAACATCCAAGGTGATAACCGGAGGGTGAGGAGTCGAATTCTCAAACAGATAGTAGGCAGGCGACCTTTCTCCTCCAACTATAACTGATTTGCCACGCGTCCCGCCCTCACCTTTTGTTGCGCCTAACTGCACTTCAACGATTCTTCCAGGATAGGTTTCGACGGGAGGAACAAAGTCAACCTCAATTATGGTTGAAGGCTTAACTTTTTTTGGGATAGCCACGGTTGGAGGCTTAACCTTGGGCGCAGCCGCAACAGAAGATGGTTGAAGCCAAATCTCAAGGTCACCAACGTCTAGGTCTACGTCTTCGAGTTCCACTTCTTGAAGTTTGCTCAAGATTTCAAAAAGTTCTGGACTGAATTTTAATAGCGCCTTCTTCTCCTCTTCCTCCCTCTCTCCCAAACCTTGTCACCTCTTCTCGGCTTTTTCAGCGCGAATGATAACTCTCTTGGCGTGAATCTTGGCATCCTTAAGAATTATTTTGAAACCGCCCGCAGTGATGGGTAAAGTCGACACCTCAATGACTGGCGCGCCTGCCGGAACCTCTTTCTCCTCTGCAGGAGCCTCAACAGCCTCAGCCGCAACCTCGACTGCCTTTGCTTTCCAGCGTTCCACAACTGGATGAGCACGTGTTTCCAAGAATGTTTTTAATTCGTCTGTTGTCTTCGCCTCGTTCTCGGTTGCGATTTTGTCGATTACTTCTTTGGGTATAAAATCTTTCACTCGTTCTTTTATGCTCTGGGGCATCCAAACGATTCGGTTCCATCCGCCGTCGGCTTGAAGCAGCTTGGGCGACCTCATGTACTCCACTGACAAGCCGTGGAAACCATCGACCTGTCTGCCGCCTGCGGTCGAATCGGCGATTGTGGAGAAGGGCAAGCCGTTGACGGTTACTTCCTTGTAGCCCCTGTGAACTATTCCGAACCCTTCAACCTCTGGAATGTAAAATGCAACAGCTTCGAAGCAGCCACACGAGGTGTGGGGATAACCGAAGCCTGTGTAGAGCCAAACGCGGGTTATTTCGCCCAGCGACTTCTTTTTGACCGTTTCGTTTACGCCCGAGTACTCGCCTTTCACGGGGTCAATCAGTTCTCCCTTGTCTATTTCGTAAACGGGTCCTTTCGGGTCAACTCTAGCCGTGGCTCTTGCATCAAACCAACTTATCGATCCACAGTTGGAATAACGTTGAGGCGTGATGACGCAGACGTGTGTGGGCGCAAATGATTGGCACAGGCTGCATCCATAGAACTTGTCAACCTCCTCGTCTTTCAAGCCTCTTGCCTTTGCGTCCCTCGCCTCGTAAATTTTCAAGGCTTCAGCGTACATTTCCTTGACTTTAGCGGGATCTGTAATAAATGTGACTTGAATCTTCTCGATGATGGGCAACTCGTTTTTGTAGAGTCGCTGCAGAACTTTTCCAACATAATCGAAGGAGTTGAACCCTTTCTGGAAAGACTTCTTGTTTAGGCGCAGCCAAATGTCGTAGCGTTGGTTGAGGTGCATAAAACCCTCAATATAGTTGCAGAACGCGTGGATTCGACGCTCCACAACGCTTTCCAATCCCTCCTCGAGTTGTTTTCCAGCGACTTCAACAAAGATGCCAAACGGATGGGAGCTGCCGACTTCCATGTCTTTGATGTCGGGTCCTATGACGATTATTTTTCCGTCTTCGATCTCGTCTAAGCCTTTGACTCGGGCGAGTTCAAACTTGGTGTCGATGCGTTCGCCGCCTAACTCAACCTGAGTGTCTTTCCATCGTATTCTTTCTCCTTCGTAGATGACGCCCACATCGACTGGTATGTCTGCAAACATTGACATTTTTTCACGTTCCTCCTAGTTTTCCAATTATTACTTCGAGGTTTTGAGCCCAATCCTCCATGGAGAGGTTTGGGAAAGACCAAGACGCGTGCGGATGATAGTATCTGTCTAAACTAATAGTTTTCAGATTTTGACCGAAGTGTTTGAGTCCTGAGAACAGAACCCACTCCATATAGTACGTGATACCCATAAACATGGCGAGGTCGTATTGCCCGTTGCCGTCCAATCCTTTCCATTCAGAATCCGTCAGTCTGTTGGCTATGTCAACGGCTGGCATAAAAGCTGCCGGTCGGAAGCCCTTCTTGATAAACTCACCTACGATGTGCGCCGTTGCCACCAAAGGAATTTTGCCAGTCTCTGAGATGCGTATTGCGTAGTCGAGGAGTTTCTTTTCTTTGATGTCGGTCTCTGGGGCTTCGTGTCCAACAATGAGAATTGGACGTTTTGCCTTCTTGACCATGGCGACCACAACCTCTGGCTTGGTTATGACCAGAGCCTTTGTGGGCCCAGGAATTTCTGCTTTTTGCCAGGGTTCAGCCGTTGCCATCAGGCTTCCTCCTTTCTCTTTCTAATCATTCTAGGTAGGAGTGTTGGGTCTGGGATTCTGTTTTCCTTCCACTTTTTCTCTTCAAGTATCTTGTGTATTTCATCTTTCATGGTTATTGGAATATCTAACTCATTACGGACGTAATAGTGAATGTCATCAGGTAATGTGCCGTAGAGTCGTTTGTGCAGGTCAATCCAATGAGTGAGTTTTATGGCTCGCCCTTTCGTCGTATCGTTGGGTCGCATACAAAGTTTGGCTATCATCACCATAGCCTCTTCCTTTGACTCAGCCGCGTAGAAAAGATGCTCAGGAGCAGGACCAACGAAAACTCGGTCACCTGTTCGCGCATCGTAAACATACCAATCTTCTTCATGATCATTTCGTCCTAGAAGCATGCGACGGTATTTTGCACCGTGAGGACCAACTATAACTGGAACGCCGAGTCGCCAGAACCCAGCGCCTATGGCTGCCGCCTTCTGGGAGTAGGCGCCCCATGCCAGTCCAACTGCACCTACACGGTTGTATATGTAGTCGGCGATTTCCTCGTAGTTCGCCCTCAAGTTACGTTTGGCGAATATGTTAGCGATTTTGATGGCTGCACCCGCTATGTGTGCGTTGGCTACACAGGAGCCTACGTTGACTATTCCGCCGGCTTCAAAAGATCCAGGATATGTTTCGTATAGTGTTTTGCCCTCTTCATCTTTGTACATTGCTGCGGTCATGGCGGCGCATCCAGATGTAACCACGATGTATCGGCGGTTGGCGAATTCTCGGCAGATGTCGATGACTTCCTTTCCGCCATGAGGATAATTTGAACAGCCTACAACAGCGACTACGCCTGGAATCTCGCCGAGGACGATTGGGCTGCCCACGTTTCGTATTTCCACGTCTTGTATGGCGCCTCTTCCTGACCGAATCTTGAATTTTTCTTCTTTGAGTTTCTTTTCTCCAGCCTTCACAATGTAACCGTGCAAGGGCAGATCCACTTGGCAAGCGTTTTCACAGCGTCCGCAGCCTATGCAGACGTCGTAGAGATTAGCTAGCATTTCTAAATTGCCTGTTGAGGCTTCGGCAACAGCTTCCATAATTTGAAGATCTTGTGGACACGCTCTTCTACAGTCGTTGCACTTTTTGCATGTTTTAGAGCCAGCGACAATGTCTTCGAAGTTGGGGATAGTCTTGAACTTTTGGCGGCTGGGTGCAACTTTAACAGCGGTTCTCACAACGACTTCTCCGACCTTTTCGGGGTCGAGAATGAGCACGCCTGAAACCTTTCCCTCGGTTAAGTCGGTTACGATTGCGTCAACTGGGTCGTTTGTGCGGTTTGGCAGACCCATACAGTTTTTCTCGCTTGTAACAATTACTGGCGCCTTGATTCTTTGGGCTTCGAGCAGGCAGTCGGTCCGCACACATTGCTCGTCGAGTACGACCACATCTGGGAGTCCGCTTCTAATGAATCTGAGCTGCCATGAGATTGGTCCGATTATCTTTGCTTTCGGATTGTAACGCGTGACGTCGTGGGCAGTGCAGCACAAGCCGCAGACTTCCACTTCACCGTATAGTCCATTAGCTTTTAGGTAATCAACTATTCCTGTGGCTGGCACGACGTTGTGGCCTATGCACAACACTACTGGTTTTTGTGTGTCTACTGTTCCGTATCCCAGGTCTACTAATGGTGCTTCTGGGTCGGCTTTTGGAAAACCTAGCGCTGCAACCTGTGCTATGTCGGCTACTTCTAAGCCTATGTGATCTATCATTCCGGCATGGAAAACTTTGGATTCGAAATCAATATTGTCGCCCTCTTGACCCGTGTGAGTTGACGAGAGCAGGTTAGTGATTTGGTTTTCACAATAGTCTAGGGCTTCTTCTAGATCGCCGAGGGTTTTGGGTTTGACGCCGCAGACTAGGCGGGTAATTGGAGCTTCGACTTCGATGTTGATTCCGCCGATGTGTATTGGGAAGTCGTGTCCATGCTTTTCGATTAGGTGCTCAACCATGTGGCGAGCATGAGCGGTATGAGTGGATGCGCCGATTAAGCAGGCAAGTAAGACTATTCGGGATTGCTGAGCTGCCATGTTGATGCCGCAAGCGCCTCTTTTTCCAGCAGTTAGGTCGCATTTGCCGAAGGTGCAGAGACAGCAGACGTCGCAGTATGGCATGTAAAATGGTTTGTAGCGCTGTAGGAGTTTGCGGTCCCATTCTCGCAGGGCAGTGATTGACGGGTATGGTGTGGGTCCCATGGGTTCGGTCCACGTTTCTGCTACGAGTCGCCCAAAACTGAGTTGCAAATCCTTTATGGTTGCAGCGTCTGTTTTGAGTTCTTTTATTTTTAGTTGAACGTTTTTTCTTGACAAGTGTTACGCACGTCTCAAGGAACGTGTTGAAGTTAGTGAATAATCCTAGAGCCACTTATAATCTTTCTGGGCTATGCTTTCTGTCGTTGGTGTATGTTGTCTTTCTTAATTTTGTAGCCCCTACTACCTAGAGGGGAGGAATATTGATTGTTCTTATGTTAAACTAGGGTTTTCTCTTTCGTTTTCGTCCCGCACTTCTGGCAGCGATTAGGCCCACTTTTTGGCCCGGTGGGGCACCTCTTGCCACGGTTGTGACTTTGCGACCGCCTCTTTTGCTGCTTCCGTATGGGTGAACCGCTGGCACCATGGCTATGCCTCTTGTGCGTGGGTATTTGCGTCCTCTGGCGCGTAATAGGTGGAATTTGGCTCCGGCTTTCAGGAAGGGTTTGTCCACGCGTCCGGCGCCTGACACGACGCCTATCATGGCTCGGCACAGGTTGTTTAAATAGCGTGTCTTTCCTGACGGAAACTTTATCATGGTTCCTAGAGGTGTGTGGGCAACAACGGTTGCGTACGCGCCCGATGACCTTGAGATCTTGCCGCCGTCGCCTGGTTGAAGCTCTATGTTACAGACCATTGTGCCTGCTGGAACATCGCCTAACGGAATGATGTTGCCTACATCAACCGAGGCTTTGCTTCCCAACTGTATGGTTTGGTCTTGGAATACGCCTTCGGGCACAACAGTGTAATAGTCTTGTCCTGTTTCGAGCTTAACTAGGGCTAGGGGGGAGCCTCTTCCTGGCTCGTGAACTATTTCTTGGATTTGACCTTGAATATACGCTTCTATTTCTTTCTTGGACAGCGCAGGGTATTGAACTGCGGCTATCCTTCTGTGTGTGAGGGCTCTCCATGTGGGTCCGCCGCCTCCGCGTCGTTGGACACGAATTCGTTTGCCCATGATTTTTCACGCCTTCGTATAACCTACACGAGCCACTATATAAGATTACTAGTGTTTGCGTTTTGCGCGTGCGCTCGGGTCTAGTGTGTTGTGCTTGTCTATTTTATGTGTTCAACACTGAAAATCTATTGTTGAACGAACACTCGCCTCTTTGTGTCTGACGACGCTGCGCGTGAAGACTGTTAGTTCTGTGGCACAACGGAAAAACCTATGTGGCACCACACTTATCACACTTGAACGTAAAAGTAGAAACACGTGAGATTGATTTTTTCTGGATTTTTCTGAAAATTCAGAAAAGTTTAAATATTCAGCAAACAAGAAACTTCAGCATGGAGGTTGATGAGTGTGCGCGAAGAAGAGGGTTGTTGCAATCTCACTGGGCTTGTAAGTGTAGATGAACGTGGTCAACTTGTTTTACCTAAAGATTTGAGGGACAAGGCTGGTATCAAGGCTGGCGACAAAATGGCAGTGATGACGTGTGAGAAAGATGGAAAAGTGTGCTGCATCACGATGGTTAAAGCAGACGAGTTGGCGGACAGCATAAAGAAGAAGTATGGGCCAATCCTAACAGAATTGTTCAGATGATGTAAGGAGAGGAATGAGATTCATGAAAGAAAAAGAAGTCAAAAGGTTTGTGAAGAGCAGATATGGTAAAATTGCTAAAAGCGGTGCATCTTGTTGTTCTTCAAGCGGATCTCTGATAGAACAGGCCAAAATCATTGGATACTCTGAAAAAGACATCGAGAATGTTCCCAAAGAATCGAATATGGGCTTGGGATGCGGTAATCCAGTGGCACTCGCAGGCTTGAAAAATGGCGAGACAGTTTTAGATTTAGGTTCAGGCGGCGGAATCGATGTTTTCCTCGCCTCAAAAAAGGTTGGACCCAAAGGAAGAGTCATCGGAGTGGACATGACCAAAACAATGATAGAGAAGGCAGAGCAAACCGCAAAGAAACACGGCTACAACAATGTTGAATTCAGGCTTGGAGAAATAGAGGACTTACCCGTCGAAGACAGTTCTGTAGACGTGATAATAAGCAATTGCGTCATCAATCTTTCACCTGACAAAAAGAGAGTGTTCCAAGAAGCATACAGAGTCTTAAAACCCAACGGTCGAATACTTATCTCCGATCTGGTAACCGAAGGCAAGTTGCCTCTTAAAATTCGGAAAAGTTTCAGCGCTTGGGCATCTTGTATTGCCGGAGCCATGGACAAGAAAGCATATCTAAGAACCATTGAAGAGGCAGGTTTCAAGAAGGTCAAGATTGTTTCAGAGTCCAGTTATGAACTTGATGTTTCCAAGGAGTTGAAGGGAAAAATAACAAGCATCAAAGTAGAAGCCCACAAGTCTTGACGCGATAATTCTTTTTTTATCATTCTCAGTTTTTTCAACTATCCATAATGGTTGAGGCTCTCACAAGACTCGACCTTTACATTTGTAAACTTTTATATCTTAGACACCGCCTTTTTTAAGAGGGACAGCCCTTGAAAACCGAGAAAACCCCAATCCCACACAAACTTTTAGAACATCTGTTAGATGTCGAGAAGATAAAGTACTGTTTTGAGTGTGGAATTTGCACCGCAAGCTGTCCCATGACTGAGCTCGTTCCAAATTATTACAATCCCCGTATCCTACTTGAAAAAATCTATCACAATCCCAAACAAGCCTTAAACGACCCCGCGCTATGGTTGTGCGCCTGGTGCTACCGTTGTTATAAGCGGTGTCCGCAGAAAATCAAGCTTCCTGAGGTTTTGTTGTCAGTGCGGAAAATAGCCAAGGAGCAAGGCAAACTTGAAGGCTTCAACACAGCCCTAGAAATCCTAAGTCAACAAATTCCGTTTCCAACATCATTCGGCTTAATCTGTCTTCACCCTGAACGAGTTGAGGTGAGCAAGGCGTTTGAAAGTTTCAGCAAACGTTCGTTGAGTAAGAGAAAGAGAACAAAATCATCACCTGCAACTGAAGCCTCAAACGACAGAGTAGCCATAGTCGGCGCTGGACCAGCTGGGCTCACAGCTGCCCATGAACTAGCGAAAAATAATTACAAAGTAACAGTGTTTGAATCCTCATCCCAGCCGGGCGGAATGCTCAAACAGTGCATACCCGAGTTTCGGCTTCCAAAAAAAATCTTAGACGCTGAGATCAAACGCATAAGAGACCTGGGCGTAGAGATAAAAACCAACGTCAAAATCGGCAAAGACCTAACCATCGATCAACTCTGGCAACAAGGGTTCAAAGCCGTATTCATTTCAGTTGGAGCCCACAAAACACGAAAACTCGGCGCTGAAGGCGAAAACCTGAACGGCGTTTTCGACGCTCTCGACTTCCTACGACAGGTGAATAACACTGAAAAGATCAAAGTTGGCGAGCGTGTTGCAGTCATCGGCGGAGGCAACGTAGCCATCGACTCGGCTAGAACAGCGCTCAGGATTGGCGCCAAAGAGGTGTCCATCCTTTATCGAAGGTCAAGGGACGAGATGCCGGCCAATCCGTACGAAATCGGCGAGGCAGAAAGCGAAGGCGTCAAAATCAAATTCCTGGTTGCACCAAAACGAATTCTTGGTCAAAACGACCATGTCATCAGCCTCGAATGCGTCAAAATGGAGCTGGGCGAACCAGACGAAATAGGCAGAAGAGCGCCCAAACCCATCGAAGGTTCAGAGTTCACCGTTCCAATCGACACGGTAATCTTCGCGATTGGAGAGGCCCCAGACCTCTCGTTCCTGCCCAAAGAAATTGAGATAGATGAAGGAAACACCATAGCCGTTGAGCCCTTCTCAACTGCGACAAGTCAACCAGGCGTGTTCGCGGGCGGAGACTGCGTCTCAGGACCAGCAACAGTCATAGAAGCCGTTTTGGCGGGCAGAAAGGCAGCCGAAGAAATCGACCAGTACCTAAGAAGTGAAAAAGTTCATAAAACAGAAGAGATTTTGGAGGAGAGAAAGCAGACTTGACTGAGACTAAGCCTGAAAATTTAACTCAACCTAAAGAAGACCTGCGCATAGGCGTGTACGTTTGCCACTGCGGACTCAACATAGCAGGCTCGGTGGACTGTCAAAGCGTGGCCGAATTCGCCGCGACCCTGCCCCATGTTGTTTTGGCTAAAGACAACCGTTACACGTGTTCGGACCAAGGACAAGAACTGATCAAGAAGGACATAAAGGAAAATAGGCTAAACCGCGTGGTTGTGGCTTCTTGTTCGCCTCGCCTGCACGAGCCCACTTTCAGAAGAGCCTGTGAAGAGGCTGGATTAAACAAGTACTTGTTTGAGATGGCAAACATACGGGAGCACTGCAGTTGGGTTCACTTACACGACAGGGAAGCGGCTACAGAAAAAGCCAAAGACCTCGTTCGCATGGCTGTGGCAAAAGCAGCCTTGTTAGAACCTGAAACTGAAAGCGTGGTTCCAATAACGCCAAAGGCGTTGATCATAGGCGGCGGAGTTGCAGGTATTCAAGCAGCGTTGGACCTAGCCGACACGGGTTACAAGGTGTATCTAATTGAGAAAGAACCCAGCATCGGCGGAAGAATGGCTCAGATCGACAAGACCTTCCCAACAATGGACTGCTCCATATGCATCCTAGCGCCCAAAATGTCAGACGCGGGCAGACACCCCAACATCGAACTGTTGACCAACAGCGAAATCCTAGACGTTAAGGGCTACATCGGCAACTTCAAGGTTAAAGTGCTTAAGAAACCACGTTACGTTACCAAAGATTGCTCAGCCTGCGGCGACTGCGCCAAAGTCTGTCCAGTCACTTCACCAAACGAGTTCGATGCCGGCTTGGCAACGAGACATGCTATTTATACGCCTTTTGCCCAAGCCGTGCCCTCAACCTACATAATCGACCGCAACCTATGCCTAAACAAGGAAAACATTATCGTGTGTGACAAGTGCATCAAAGCCTGCGAACGCAAAACCATCGACTTCAACATGAAACCCGAAACCCTAGAGCTAGACGTGGGCACAATCATTGTTGCCACGGGCGCGGATGTTTATGACCCAGCGTCATTGCGCAGTTACGGTTACACAAAATATCCGAATGTAATAACTTCGTTGGAGTTTGAACGCCTAATCAACGCCGGCGGACCTTCAAGTGGTCGTTTAATTCGACCAAGCGACATGCAGATACCTGACTCTGTGGCTTTTGTTCAGTGTGTTGGCAGCCGCTCCGAAAGCGGTAATCTGTATTGTAGCAACGTGTGCTGCATGAACACCATAAAGGACAGTTTGCTCATTAGAGAGCACTGGCCCAACACCAAAATCCACGTTTACTACGTAGACATAAGGGCGTATGGCAAAGGTTTCGAAGACCTTTACAAACGAGCCCGCAAAGAAGGCGTTTTGTTCGTTCGGGGCTTGCCCACAGAGATAGTTGAAAACAAGAAAACCCACGACCTGTGGCTGGTGGGCGAGAACACATTGCAAGGGGAGGTTTACAAGACCAAGGTCGGCATGGTCATCTTATCTGTCGGCATCGAACCCAGGCAAGACAGCGACGTCATTCAAAGGCTCTGCACGTTGTCACGAACGCCAGATGGATTCTTCATGGAGGCTCATCCGAAACTTCGCCCAGTTGACGCGCCGACTGGAGGCGTCTTCCTCGCGGGTTGCGCCGAATCTCCCAAAGATATCAAGGACAGTGTGACGCAGGCGAGTGCCGCAGCAGCTCGAGCCAGTATTCTGATGGCTAAGGGCAAGGTCACGGTTGAAGCCATAACCTCACAGTTGATTCTAGAAAACTGCACAGGCTGCCAAATGTGCGCGAAGGTTTGTCCCTTCAACGCAATAAACCTGCTCCCAGAACGAAAGAAAGTCGAACTAATCGAAGCCGCCTGTTCGGGATGCGGCACCTGCAGCGCCGAATGCCCCTTCAACGCTATAACTATGCGTCACTTCACAGACGCGCAGCTTTTGGCTCAAATTGACGCGGCAACCGAGCTTGATGCTGACAAGAAGATTGTGGCTTTCTGCTGCAACTGGTGCAGCTACGCGGGCGCTGACTTTGCAGGTGTAAGTCGAATGCAATATCCTCCCAACGTGCGCATAATTCGAACCATGTGCTCGGGCAGAATAGCACCTAAGTTTGTGGAACGCGCGTTTGCGCGTGGTGCCGCCGCTGTTCTTGTTTCGGGCTGTCACTTCGGCGACTGCCACTACATTAATGCTAACTATCAGACTCAGAAGCGTGTTGAGCGCCTGTGGAAGAAGATGGAAAAACTCGGGTTGGACAAGAATCGGTTGCAGCTTGTTTGGGTAAGCGCTGCTGAGGGCGAGAGGTTCGCGTCGAAGGTCAAAGACATGCAGAGCATTGTGGGCAACGTTAGCCCAGAAGAAGTAGAGAAGTCCAAGAAAATGACGGAGAGGGGCTAAAAAGGTGGTCTTAATGCCTGTTAAGACGTGGCGCAAGCCTTTAGACGCCGACAAGGTCAAGCCCCCGAAAGGTGAGGTTCACTTATTAAAGGACCGATGCAAGGGCTGCGGATTCTGCATCCAATTCTGCCCAAAAGAAGTGCTGGAAGAATCTAACGAAATAAACGCTCGGGGAATTCATCCCCCAAGAGTTAAAGATGAAAACAGATGCGCCCTCTGCGGCTTCTGCTCGGCGGTCTGCCCAGACTTCGCCATATTCACCACCGAAAAGAACTGTCAAGGAGGCTGCTAAATGCCCGCCACGACTGCTGCTTCTGCCGAAAAACCTAGGCCAATTGTGCGCTCTGGACGACGCTTCATGAGCGGAGACATCGCCTGCGCCGAAGGCTCCTTAGCCGCTGGTTGCAGATTTTTCGCAGGTTATCCAATTACGCCTGCCACTGAGATTGCTGAGCACATGGCTCGCCGATTGCCAGAGATTGACGGAGTTTACATTCAGATGGAAGATGAAATCGCTTCAATGGCGGCTGTTATCGGGGCTTCTTACGCTGGCGTCAAATCCATGACAGCAACGTCGGGTCCAGGCTTCAGCCTCATGCAAGAAAACATAGGCTTGGCTCTCATGACTGAAACGCCCTGCGTCATCGTGAACGTTATGAGAGGCGGTCCCAGCACGGGTCAGCCAACCATGCCTGGACAACAAGACGTCATGCAGGCACGGTGGGGTTCACACGGAGACTACGAAATCATAGCTTTGGCGCCTTCATCTGTGCAGGAAATGTTCGACCTAACCGTTGATGCTTTCAACCTTGCCGAAACCTATCGGGTTCCAGTTTTTGTTCTCGCTGACGAGATTGTGGGGCACATGTGGGAACGTGTAACCATTCCAGAAGTTGAGTCATTAAAGATTGTGAACCGAAAAAAGCCCACTGTTCGGCCAAATAATAGGTTTGCACCCTTTGAGCCAGATGAAGACCTGGTTCCACCCATGGCTGTCTTTGGAGAAGGTTATCACTTTCACGCTACTGGGCTAACTCACGATGAACGTGGTTATCCGCGAACCGAGAGCGCTGAGGCTCAGACAAAACTTGTTCAAAGACTTTGCAACAAGATACGCAAGAACAAGGATAGAATCATTCGAGTCAAAATCGCCATGCTCGAAGACGCTGAAGTTGCGGTAGTAGCTTATGGAATCGCTGCAAGAGCAGCGTTGAGTGCCGTTAGGAAGGCTAGGGCAACTGGTACCAAGGCTGGACTACTGCGTCTAGAGACCATATGGCCATTTCCAGAAGAGCAGGTTGCTCAGGTGGCAGGGCGAGTAAAAGCTATAGTGGTTCCTGAGATGAATTGTGGTCAAATCGTGCGCGAGGTGGAGAGAGCCGCCAAAGAAACGCCTGTAGTATTTTTGTCGAAGTTGGGTGAGGAACCACATAAGCCAGGTGAAATTTTGGATGCCATTGAAGGGGTGAAAAGATAATGGAGGAATTGCCGCATCCTTATGAGAAATTCTTGAGAAAAGACCGCATTCCCCACATCTGGTGCGAGGGTTGCGGAAACGGCATCATTCTAAACTGTTTTGCCAGAGCGCTAGACGAGTTGAACATCGACCTGAACAAGGTTGTGGTGGTGTCGGGCATAGGGTGCATAGGTCGCGTCTCTGGATACACCAACACTGATTCGTTTCACACCACCCACGGCAGACCCATAGCGTTCGCCACAGGCGTGAAACTTGCTAACCCCGAACTGAAAGTTGTGGTCATTAGTGGAGACGGCGACCTCTTCGCCATCGGAGGCAACCACTTCATCCATGCTGCCCGCCGGAATTTAGACATACAGGTTATCTGCGCTAACAACTTCATCTACGGCATGACAGGAGGACAGGGCGGACCCACCACGCCACTTGAGGCTTGGACTACAACCACGCCCTATGGAAACATTGAACAGACTTTCAACCTTGTTCACTTGGCGGCTGCCTGCGGCTCGGTCTACGTAGCCAGATGGACCACTCTTCACACGCGTTGGTTGACTGAGTCGATTAAAAAGGCGTTGCAGAAGGAAGGCTTCTCGTTCATTGAAGTTGTGTCTCAATGCCCAGAAATCTTCGGAAGATACAACAAGATGGAAACCGCCATAAAAATGATGCAGTGGTTCAAAGAAGCCTCCGAAGTTCAACACTTCTCCGACCCAGCCAAGGCTGAAATAACACCCAACCGCATAACAGTGGGCGAATTCGTAGACATCGAAAAACCCAGTTATGGACGACTGCTCAGAGAAATGAAAACCAAAGTAGCAGAGAAAAAGGAACAAAACGAGGAGAAAAAAGATGCGAACCGAGGTTAGGCTGGCAGGCTTCGGCGGACAGGGCATCATCAGAGCAGGGCTGATGTTAGCCATGGCAGCGTGCATCCACAGCGACAAAAACGCGGTTCAAACGCAGTCTTATGGACCAGAATCAAGAGGCGGCTCCTGCAAATCCGAAGTGGTCATCTCAGACGAAGAAATCGACTATCCCAAAGTGGTTGAACCTGACGTTTTGGTAGTCATGTCACAAGAAGCCTTCAACACCTATGCTGACACGCTCAAACCAAACGGAACCCTCCTGCTAGACCCCGATATGGTGCCAAGACATGAGTTCAAGGGCAACGCCCAAGTCTTCACGGTGCCATGCACAAAGATGGCTGAAGAAATGGGCAAAACAATAGTTGCCAATGTTATTATGCTGGGCGCCTTGGTCGCCATCACGGGCATAACCACTTCTGAAGCCTTCAAAAACTCGTTGCTCAGCAACATTCCTAAGGGAACAGAAAAACTCAACCTCGCCGCGTTTGAGAAAGGCTATGAGTATGGCAAAAAACTTCTGGAACAAACACAAAAATAATAACTTCTGTTAGCCAATTCAACCGAAGGTGATTCAGAGGTGCTTGTGGGCATAATGTCGGACACGCACGACCATTTACCGTTGGTTGATAAAGCCGTCAAGAAACTCATCGAAGAAAAGGTTGAACTGGTCCTACATGCAGGCGATTATGTCTCGCCGTTTGTGATTCCCCACTTCAAACCCTTCAAGGGTAAGTTCATAGGCGTGTTTGGCAACAACGACGGCGACCACGAATTCTTGAAGAGACGCTTCGCAGAGTTCGGTTTGGACATTCGAGGTTACTTCGCCGAAATAAAAATTGACGATTTACACGTTGCCTTGCTGCACGGCGGAGAGCCTGGAGGCCCACCCGGCGCCTCAGAACTTCTCAAATCGCTCATTTCATCAGAATGCTATGATGTGATTGTACACGGGCACGTTCATGAGGCTAAGGCCTACAAGAAAGGAAAGACGCTCATAATAAACCCAGGCGAGGTCTGCGGCTACCTAATGGAAAAGCCCAGCATAGCGATACTAAACACAAAAACCCTAGACGTGAAAATAATGCCCTTAAAGTAAGCAGACACCTACTGTGTGGGAACCAGCATTGAGCCCAGAGCGAACCCGACAAGAAATCAGTGAACGAATCTTCAGGGCATATGACATAAGAGGAATCTTCGGGAAGGACCTCACGCCTCATGTTGCGGAATTTATAGGCAAGGGCTTCGGCACATACATAGGAACAGGAAAAACTGTGGCGGTTGGCAGAGATGTCAGGCTAAGCGGTCCACAATTGAAAAGTGCGCTTGTGAAAGGATTGGTGTCTGTTGGACTCCGAGTAGTCGATTTGGGGATTGTTACTACGCCCGTATTTTACTGGGCAATCCCGCATAAACGGTTAGAAGGAGGGGTCATGGTTACGGCGTCGCACAACCCTCCAGAATGGAACGGATTCAAACTCTGCAAAGAAAAAGGCATAATCATTGGACAAGGCTCAGGGATGGAAGAAATAAGGCAGATAGTTCTTAAAAAGAAGTTCGTTAAAACAGACGTTCGCAGTAAGCCGCAAAGATATGGTCAGATTTTGAGTGAATACGCCCATTTCATTCTCAGCAAAATAAAAATCAAAAGGAAACTCAAGGTTGTTCTCGACACGGGCAACGGAGCCTGTGGAATCATTGCGCCTAAACTTTTCAGACAAGCAGGATGCCACGTTAAAGTTCTCAACCAAAAGCTTGACGGCAACTTTCCAGCCCGAGGACCTGTACCAAGTGAGGAAACTCTGCACGAGTTGATAGCAGAAGTAACCAAAACTGGCGCTGATTTCGGTGTGGGTTACGACGGCGACGGCGACCGTAGCGTGTTCGCAGATGATAAAGGGAGAATCCTAACTGGCGACATGGCTTCGGTGATATTTTCCAAGGCGTTGATTAAGAAAAAGGGGGACAAAATTGTCTTCGACGTAAGCTGTTCTTTCGCCCTCGAAGAAGCCATTAGGCAGAATAAAGGGAAGCCGATAGTTGAAAGAGTAGGCAGACCGTACATGATGGAGAGGACACTGAAGGAAAACGCGGTTTTCGGGGGCGAGAGAAGCGGGCACTTCTACTTTCCAGAAGTTTACGGGATTGACGACGGCACCTACGCCAGTCTGAAGATGGCTGAAATTCTTTCCAAAGGCGATGAAAAACTCTCGACCTTAATTGACTCCATTCCTAGGTACTATGATGGCACGTTCAACATTCAATGCCCTGACGAACACAAGTTTGTGGTGACAAAAGGAACCAAAGCGTCTTTTGCGGACAAAGGATACAAAATCTTGGGGATAGACGGGGTGAAAGCCTTCAGCAGTGACGGATGGATTCTTGTGAGACCTTCGAACACTGAACCGCTTATCCGGGTTTTTGTCGAAGGAAAAACCGAAGACAAGCTGAAACAACTTCTGAATCTAGCCAGAAACGTGGTTGAGGAAGAGGTTGGAAAGGTTTCATGAAGGCTGTGATTCTCGCGGCTGGTCTGGGCAAAAGGTTGGCGTCAATCACTGTTAACACGCCCAAGGTGTTGCTTAAAATCGGAAAGAAGACTCTGATTGAACACAACGTTGACAAACTGTGCAAAATCGGTATGGACAACATCGCGGTGGTAATCGGGTACAAGGGAGAAATGGTCAAGGAAGTTTTGGGCAACTCCGTAACATACTATGAGCAGAGCGAACGGCTGGGAACAGCACACGCCTTCCTCTGCGCAAAAGATTTCGTGGACGAGCCTTATTTTTTGGGCATGAATGGAGACATCTTCTTCCCCGACCCATTGAAAAACTTCATAAAACTGAAGCCACCAGCCGTGGCAGTTTACTATGCTGAAGACACACGTCGATATGGAAGAATGGAAATCAAGGGCGAAAGACTTGTGGCTGTAAAAGAGAAACCAGAGGAGAAAACGCCTGGCTTTGTCAACGCCGGCGTTTATCTGTTTCCCAAACAAATTTTTGAGTTTATCAGAAAAACACCTCTTAGCATGAGAAAGGAGTATGAAATAACCGACACCATCCAAATGATGATTAATCAAGGCTTAAAATTCACGGTTTACGAATTAAAGGACTTCTGGACAGACATAACCTACGAATCCGACCTAGAAAAAGCAAGAACCTTCATCAAACACAAATAAGGCAAAGTCTGTACGGTGTTTGCAGGGTATTCAACGCAAGTGACCTCACCCCCAAAGATAGAAATGAAGACTTGCAAGTGCCCGGCTCTAACTGAAAAAAGCAACATTTTCAACATACCCTCCCCGGTAGGTAGGGTAGGCTACAAAATAAAAGAGAGATACATGCAGCCATTAAGAAACATATTTGGTTCCTAATAGAGGGGGGTCTAACCTAATGCGCAAACACAAACAACACTATTTCAGTATCATCTGCGTAAACTGCTCAGGCTTAAACTCCTGCAAATCCTCATACTTCTGCCCAGTTCCAATGAACACAATAGGTTTCTTCGTCACGTATGTCACGCTTAACGCTGAACCGCCTTTAATGTCGGCGTCAACCTTCGTCAATATGGTTCCATCAATGCCAACGCTCTTATGAAACTCTTCAGCCTGCATAACAGCATCGTTGCCAGTCAAAGAATCAACAGTCAAAATCGTCAAATCCGGATTAATCACCCGCTTAATCTTCGCCAACTCATTCATAAGATTCCTGTCAGTCTGTATACGCCCAGCCGTGTCAATCAAAACAACATCTATGCCATGAGCCTTAGCGTGATTGATCGCATCGTAGGCGACCGCCGCGGGATCAGCACCATACACATGCTTAATCATACGCACACCCAAACGTTTGGCGTGCTCCTCCAACTGCTCGATCGAACCAGCCCTGTAGGTGTCGCTGCAAGCCAAAACCACAGAAAAACCATGCTTCATCAACATCTTCGCAACCTTGGCGATGCTGGTGGTCTTGCCTGTGCCGTTGATACCAACAAAAACTACAACTAAAGGTTCGTTTAGCTTGCGTTTTCTCTCAGCCATCGCTAACAAATCAATTTTTTCGCCCTTGTTCATGATTTCTAACAACACTTCGCGCAGGCTGTTTTTCACAATCTGTTTCTTGTCTTCCAAGCGTTTTACCTGAACTCCATCCAACCGTTTTTCCAGTTCATCACAGATTAGGTCTGCAACCGAAACAGCCACATCGTTTTCGATCAGATCTAATCTGAAGTCCTGCAAAATGGGGCGCAGCTGTTCAGCCTTAAGCTCGGTTGTTGCGATTTTTTCAACAAGTCCGCCAAGACCCTCTTTAAGTTTCCGGAACATCAGTCCTTCTCTCCCCACGGCTGAGTTTGGCTGTTAAATCGTCCAATTTTGCTCTGTCATCTTGAATTCTACCCACAACCTGAACCAGTTGCTGCTGAAGCGAACCCCTTGTCTTTTCCAATTCACCTACGCGATTCTGAACAGTTGCTTTGGCTTCCATCATTGTTTTTTCTATGGATACGCCTGCGCCCATACCCACAATGACCTTGTCGGCGCTCTCCAACTTGGCCTTCACGTAGGAACCTCCCCCGATCGGAACGAAGAGAGACGCGTCTGGTTGCTCCTTCTCCACACCTTCAAGGGTCATGCGGGCGTAGGTGAGTTCAGTCAACGCTGCGCTGACTAGGTTCAGCCTCGCCTGAAGAGCCTCAGCCGTTCCTTCCAATATTCGAAGTTCAACAACCAATCTGCGAAAGGTTTCTTGATCCTCACTTGACACCTTCTTTTTCTCCCAGCGTCAATTTCTTCACAATGGGGTCAGTGGCCTCTTCAAGGCTTATCTGCTCGACGTTCAGAATTTTGATTTCGAAGCGTTTAGCCTTGTGTTTACTTCCCATTTCCTTGTAGATACGGTCAACAGCCTCTTCCTTTTTTAAGGCTCTAATCTCCTTTTTGAAACTGGTCTTATAATTTGGTTTCTTGATTTCTCCGGTCACTCGAAAGATTTTAACCTCACTCATTTTCTCCCACCAAGTCTAACGCGCTTTCAATAATGAAAAGTTCAGGTCCAGTTGTTACAAATCCGACCAAGGCTCCGTGACTGTTTCCCACCAGCCCCGTGCCCACGTATGGGATTCCACAGTTGACGGTTCCAACATCAACAGGCACATTCAGAACTTCTTTCACGAGTTTTTGTTCATCCTCCTTTATCATGGGATGGGCTAACACTCCCTTGTTTGTTGCGATAGCTAGTGAACCAACATAGGGGAGCCCAGCGATTTCGCCTGGAACGGCTTCTACTCCCAACGAGTCTGATATGGTTTCTGTTTCTTTTTCTTTCAGCCTAGGGTCTACAACAGCGCCGTAGTCGTTGGCGAGAACCATGTTTCCATAGGCTGTTCTTCTGGTTTTCATAACTGCGATGTTTATGTTGGGAAAAGCCGACCTTATGGTTTCGATTTCTTCATCCTTGACGAAGTGAGGCAAGATTAAACCGTTGGAGTTTGCGCTTGCTAGGGCGCCTACAAGCACGGATTCGCCAATCATGGTCCGCGCTGTCTTTACTCTCAGGCATTCTTCGAGTCTTCTAACCTTGTCCTCAGAAATATGCGGTGGGACTAGTGCCATTTTTTCGGTTGTTAATGAATAAACGCCTATGCTGGCGCTGCCGAACATGCCTAAGAGAGTAATCGCCAAGTTTAGTCTCCTTCAGCCAAGTAGAGGGTGACGATGCCTTCTTTGTCTTTCACCGCTCGGACCCTTATCTTTCTTGGGGGTTTCTCGGTTCCTCTGCTCCAAAGTTTTCTGTTTACCTCATCGCTGATGACGAGTCGGCTCGTTTCTTCCTCCTCCTCTCCAGTTGCGGCTTTCGCTTCGATCTTCATGTGTTTCTGGACAAAGCTCCTAACCATACGCACTGCACGTGGGGCTCGTTTTTTCCGAGGAGAAATCCATGCCCTCCCCAATGGTATAGTGTAGATTCTTTCCTCCACGATCTCCTCTTCGGGCGCTTCTCGTTTCTTTTCCTCTTCTTCAGGCGCTTTTTCTTCTGGTGCTAATTCTTCAACTTCTTCCTTCGTTGCTTCTTCTGGCGCCTTTTCCATTTTTTCTGCTTCTTCTTCTGCTTCCGTTATTGTTTCTTCCGCTTTCTCTTCCTCAGTGCCTTCGATTTCGCCTTCTTCTGCTGCTTTTGCTTCTTCAGCGGGTTTTTCTTCTTCGACCTTGCCTTCTTCCTTTGCTGTTTCTAGTGTCTCTTCTTTTTCTTTTGTCTCTTGGGTTGGTTTTGTCTCTTCTGAGGGCTGTTTGGTTTCTTCTACGCTTTTATCTTGGTTCGTGCCCAGTGCCTCCCCCTTTTTGGGTTGGTTCTCACGGTTCCTTTTGTTCTTGCGATTGCCCATGATGGAACCGCCTGCCTCTGTCTGCCCTTTTTTGCTAGTCTGCGTTTTTTGGCGGTTGGTTTGTTTCTTGCCATTTGGTTTAGCGCCTCGTTATTTTGATGTCTCTGCGTTGGGCTTGGAGTCTTATGAGGATTTCTTTCAGTTGTTCATCGGTTATTGGAGTTTGAACCCTGCCTGCCTGAACGAGTTGGATTAGTTGGAGTTCCAGTTGGCTGGCGAATTCTGGTTTGACCATTTTAAGGTTGTTTAGGCGTTGTCGGGCTTCCGGTGTGAGGATGCGACGCAGTATGGCTTGCTTCTGTATTTCAATTTGTTGTTGTGCCTGCGCCCTCTGTTGTTCTTGGGCTATTCTCTGCTGTAACTCGAGCATTCTGCGTCGGCGGATCTCGTCGATCTCTTCTTCGTCGTTGCTCATTTTTGTTTGTGCATCCTAGGGGTATTTCTTGAGTTCTGGCTGTTTTTTCTCGAGTTCTTTTTTGATTTCTGCGGCTATGTGGTCTAGGATTCGTCTTCCTTCCTTGGTTATTGTTCTTCCCCTGCCCTTTGTTGTTTCTACGAGTCCCGCTGCCTCTAGTTGTTGGAGTATTTTTCTGATGTTGGTGCCTCCGCCTTTCCTTGTATGTTGCCGCCTGACCCCGAAGCTTTTTCTTCCCCCGTATTCGGCGCGTAAGTGCTCGGTGCCTATTGGTCCTTCAATGTATGTTTTTCTCAGGATTGAGGCGGCTCTTGTGAACCACCAATCTGGGTCTTCTGGTTGGCGTTGTGCGTGGATGCTGGTTTTAACTAGTGGCGCCCATGGTGGTTGTTGCACCTGGTCCACATTGTCTTTTATGTATTTGGCTAGGCGTGGGATGAACAATGATGGTGGAATGTCGTGTGGTGTGGGCAAGGTTTGTTTTTTCTTCCTTTATGAATGATTGATGTTTTCAGCAGTTATTCATTTGGCGTCTTATAAAGGCTTTTCACTTTTGGTGAGTATTGTGATTATTTTTGTGTTTGTGTGTGCGCACAACAGGATAGCCCCCTATATTAGGCTTCAAATATGTTTTTTATGGTTGCCATGTTGCTCTCTCATTATTTTGTAGCCTACCCTGCCTAGAGGGGGAGGAATGCAGACGGTTGTAGTCTTCTGGTTTGAAGTTTGGTGTGAGTGTTGTCCGGCGTTGCATGTCCCTTTCAGTCCACTGCAGACATGGAAGGAAAAGGAGATGCAAGATTTTCTTATTCTTGTGGCTATGAAATCAATATGTTCTGTCCGAGAATTTGGAAAAATAGCAGAATCATACGAAGACTCAGAGTATCTGTCCAATGAGTAGGCTAGCGAGCATTAGGGCGCTCATTGAGAATGAAGCCCACTTCCAATTGACTTCAAGACCCTTCCTAATCAAGACGGCTCCTATGACTGTTCCAAGAATTTCGGGTATCAAGATGACAAGCACTTGCTGTAAGACTGAAGAAGATGAATCTAAGTTAAAGCCACTTTTGAAAATTGTATCCCAGATGAAATAAGCAAGCACGTAACTGACCCCCATAGCTAAAATGACAATTTTAATTGTTTTTTCCCATTCTTCTCCAGCTCCTAGAACTAGGATAGAAGTTCCTACAATAAGTCCAGAGAATTCTGCAATAAAGAACACAAAGGGGTTAGGCATGACTACTTTTGGGTCAAAGCTTGGAAGAGGATTGGCTCTTGCTTGAGGAATAGATGACAAGAAAGTAATGTAAACACAAATCAATGAAACTAAAAGCAAAGGAGACTGAAACTTTCTCATTTCGTTATCATCTTCAGACTATCTATTGGGTTACTCCAATATAGTTTTTGCCAAAATGCATGTGCACTCTTCTTTGTGGATCTCCTGTAACTTCTTAAATATTGTTCAAATCTTGCACAGACACTATGCTCCCTCAAATTTTCTTTTGAAAACTTTATAGGCTTAGAATCATGCCAAGGCTGAATCGTTCAGCTGCCACCGCCAAGATTCTATTTGGATGGGGTTGAGGTACCGTTAAGTGGCACTAGTCTAGTGATTCGAACAGATTAAAGGCTTTTTTCTAAGCAACAAGTGAAAGACTATACCATAAGTTTAATAGGCAACTTTGCTATGTTGGGTGTGTAAGAATTAGGATTCGATGAAAAAGGCGATAACTAGTTCTAATCAATCTAATATGGAGGTGCAAGTTCGATGTCTTATAGAGAAGGGCCACGTGAAATGCACAAGGCAACCTGTGCTGACTGCGGTCAAGAGTGCGAAGTGCCGTTCAAACCTGACCCCAGCAGACCAGTCTACTGCCGAGAGTGTTGGGCTAAGAGAAGACCACAGAGAAGGTCACGATACTAGAATTAACATAGTCTAAACTTTAGCGAAATATTCTCAAAATCCCTCAATTTTCATTTTCTTTTTCGATTTTTTCTGGAACATATTTATTGAGCACTTGCACGCATCGGTTAAGGTCGCTTCTGTCCAAGGTGAACGCATATCTTCCTTTCAAAGTTGCAACCTCAATCTCATGCATCAACTCGTGGGAGAACGTGGGGAGGAAAAAGCGGTCGCCTCCCTCCAATCTTTCAAACGTAACATGCTTGACTTTCACCAGGTCCGAATAGGAAATCTCAAAATTTTTCGTGCTCAACCGCAAAACTTCCGCTGGTACAGTCTTCTTAATTGTGCGCTTGCTCTGGCGGCGAACAATAAAATCGGTGAGTACGATCAGAGAACCTGCGGCAATCGTCGCAACAAAGCCAGCCAAAAACAATCGTAAATCCCTTAAAGACAAACCAAGAAATGTGAAAGCAGCATAAATCACGAAAACAACGAACAGTTTAGCACTTATTCCCTCGATTATCCCGACAACGATTCCTTTGCCAGTGAAAAACAACACACAGGGTTTGCTGACGCCAGGGTCATCAGGCGTTAAACAACGAGCGTCAAAAGCTTTCACATCTTGCTCAACCATTTTTCCATCACACAGATACGTGACGAGAATAGCTTATAGGCTAACGTGTAAATAAAGTGCCTTATTCCATTTTCAGAAAACTTAAAAACAAACCTCCATTCATGTTGATAACGCTTTGCGCCGAGGTAGCTCAGCCTGGGAGAGCACCCGGCTGAAGACCGGGTTGTCGCCAGTTCAAATCCGGCCCTCGGCACCACAATCTATCCAACGACTTTCACTTTCTCTTTCTGAACATTTTTGGGTCTTGCATTTCGCAGACATATTCAAAGCCAGACTCTCAATCTGCACGCATAAAAAGGGAAATGTGCGGAGATATCTCCATCATTGCGCTTTAAGAAAAACGTTTTAGTACATAACTAGTACATTACAATGCTTCGTTCTGAACACTTCAGAAGGGAGAAAGTAATGGGTGGCAATACCAGATATGGGATTAATGTTCCAAACTTTGGCAGCACCTATTATAATCCCAAAACACTATCCGAACTGGCTAGGGATGCAGAAGGAGCAGGTTGGGATGGGTTTTTCATTTGGGATCATATCACATTGGATAGTAAGTGGAAGGTTCCTTTTGTTGATCCTTGGGTCGCACTCGCAGCAATTGCTATGAAGACTGAACACATCCGCATTGGCACCTTAGTTACACCGCTAGCTCGCCGCCGTCCTTGGAAACTAGCTCGAGAAACTGTCTCAATTGACCAATTATCTAATGGGCGATTAATTCTGGGAGTGGGACTTGGTGTACCAAGAGATTTTGAAGCCTTTGGAGAAGAAGCAAATAATAGAATACGTGCAGAGAAAATGGATGAGGCATTAGACATCTTAACTGGTCTTTGGACAGGTAAGCCATTCAGTTACTCGGGAAAACACTATCAACTGGATGAAGTGACCTTTCTCCCAAAACCAGTTCAGGCTCCTCGAGTTCCGATTTGGGTGGCTTGTATGTGGCCAAACAAAAGACCCGTACACCGCGCTGCGTGTTGGGATGGAGTGGTTCCGTTAAGGGTGGATTACCCAAAGGATTTGACTCCGTATGATTTGAAGAAAATCGTTGCTTACATGACCCGTTGTCGCACTGATCCGCGACCCTTTGATGTATGCGTCTGGGGCACTACACCTTCTATTCCTGATAAAGGAGTTGAAATAGTCCAACCTTATGTTGATGCAGGGGCAACATGGTGGTTGGAGAGCATTAATGATATGCGTGGTTCATTTGAGGAGATGCAAGAAAGAATCCGTCAGGGTCCGCCGAGGAGCTCACAATAACTTAAGCATAAATACACAGCAAAAAACGGGGACGTTGCAGGAGACATCACAACTGGTCGCGGTTCAAATCTAGCCCCTCGGCACCACAAAATTACTATTACTCAAACCTAAACAGGTAAAGGACGGATTGCCAAAAGTAACAAGGTACGTGGCGATTGTGGCGTGAACAATGCAGAAATGGGTCCAGACGCAACCAAGGTTAAATTCACTAATTTAGATAAAGTCCTGTATCCGAGTCTCGGAATCACTAAGCAAAAGGTAATCGAGTATTACATTAAGATTGCTCCCCTAATGCTGGTCTTTCTCGAAGACAGGGCGATAACTATGAACAGATTTCCTGATGGAATCAACAAGGAGGGGTTCTATGAAAAAGACATGCCCAAAGGTAAGCCGTTCTGGGTGAAGACATTTAGACGATACTCTGAGACTGCAAACCGAGAAATAGAATACATAGTGTGCAACGACGTTACGACTTTGGCTTGGCTGGCAAACCTAGCAGCATTGGAGATCAACATACCCTTATCCAAAAGACACTCCTACGAAAACCCAGACCTTATTCTGTTCGATATAGACCCTGAACCTCCCGCAGACTTCGAAGACGCGACACACGTAACACTTCTGTTGAAAGAAAAGCTGGATCTCCTAGGGTTAAGGTCGTTTGTAAAAACTTCAGGGAAGAAAGGGCTACATGTGGTCATCCCCATCGTTCCAAAGTACACTTACAGACAGACCAGAGCCCTTGTCCACCAGATGGGAAAAATCCTAGCAAAAGAATCAGACTTGGCTGTTTCTGAGTTTTCTCAATCGAGGGTTCGGGGGAAAGTCTTTGTTGACTACATGCAGAATATTCGGTTCAAGACGATGACATGCCCATACAGCCTTCGAGCTGATGAACAGGCAACGGTATCTACTCCATTAGAATGGGATGAAGTCCAGAAGGGCGTAAAACCTAAGGATTTCAATATCTTTAGCGTCTTGAAAAGAGAGGACAATCCATGGAAAGACCTGTTTCAACACAAGCAGACTCTTGATTTTGTCGACGTCGCGGTGAAGAAACGTGAAGTCCCCCTACAAGAAACCGACAGAAATGTGCCTCTCGCCCTTAAGGAATACGTCGAGAAACGGGATTTGACAAAGACTGGTGAACCTCGAGCAAGTAGCATTAAAGACTTTGTAAACATCTTTGTGGTTCAGGAGCATCAAGCCAGAAGGTTGCACTACGATTTCAGACTTGCCAAAGACGACGTCCTCAAGAGCTGGGCGGTTCCAAAAGGCATTCCAGAGGAACCTGGAACGAGGAGGCTAGCCGTGCAGACTGAAGACCATCCCTTAGAATACAGGGGATTTGAAGGAACGATTCCGAAGGGACAGTATGGAGCAGGCACAGTGAAGGTGTGGGATAGAGGGTCCTACGAAACAAAAATCTGGACAGAAGACAAAATCGAGTTTGTCTTGAGAGGAGAAAGACTCAACGGAATGTATGCTCTAATCAGAACGAAGAAGCCAACCATTAAGCCACAAAAGCAAAATCAATGGCTTCTCATCAAAATGAAGACTTGACGTATGCGAGCACAGCTGCGTTGTAAGTTAAGGTCTACGAGACTCCACAGGCACGTCTTCACTGTTACTCGCTTTCAACTTTAAACCAAGAAATAGACTAACAACGCTACTGCAAACGTTATCAGAAACGAAGGAATCATGTACCTGTAAATCTTGCTAAAGGAACACTTGAAATAATCCACAGTGAATGCAAAACACAGGTGGGAAGGCACAATCAAGTAGCCTAGGTAGGCACTCATGAAGAGCAGTGCTGCTGTTTTGGGCGAAAAAGCCAATATTCCCGCTAGAATCGAAGCGCTTATCGCAACTCCTCCAGAAGGCGACCCTGTCACAAATCCCAAAACGGCTGGAACAACAGTTAACAGTAAAATGATGTCTATGCTTCCACTGGTCACAAGCGCTTTAAGAGTTTCAGAAATTCCAGTGGCAATTGTCACGTTTTTCAGCAGGAACGCGCCGTAAGCCGCAAGTGTGATTCCATAAATCTCCCAGCTTTTTAGAGGCTTCGCAAAGATGTGGAGGCTCGGCTTTGAGATTAAGATTAGAACGATTAAGCCTATGAAGGTGGCTATGAACACGTCGAAGCCGAGGCTAGCTAAACCAAGAACAGCAGCATCCAAACAGGCAACTACAACAATCGTGGCTAAAATGGGCGAGAAGGCAATCAAGAAACGCTTTAAATTCGAGTCTAAATTTGAACTGTTCTTCGAGTTTAAACCTTTTTCTCTCCCCTTCACAACAGAGACCTTCCAAAAACTGATAACAAATCCAACAGTTACCATAACAGCGACTACGGGAATCTGACGTACAATAATTAAGGGTATAGCTATTCCTGTGAGTGCGGCGGTCATTATGAGAACTTGACTTATTGGATAAACTGGAAAAATGGTGTGTCTAAACCAAATGTTTACGTATGCCTTCTTTTCGGGTTTTAATCCAAGTTTATCGGCTTCAGAATCAACAAGCGGTGCCGACATCAATGCGCCTCCTGCGACTGGAAGAAATCCTATAACCGCTGGCAGCACACTTGAAACAATTTTTGAGTTCTTGATTATTCTGCTGGCGCTTTCACTTAAACTATTAATCACCCTCGTTTCTTTGTAAAGTTGGCTTAGTAGCATGATTCCAAAGGTTGCAAGCACAATCGCTATTGTGAGCAGATCGATGGTTGTTTGGTAAACTATTGTTGGAATGATTTGCCAATCAAGTGAAAGTAAAGCTAGGAGCAATGCTGTCGCGTTCAAGGTTATTCCAAGATTAATACGCTTATACAACATTGCTCCAAGAACGCAGAATGAAATAATGAGCGCCACCGATGGGTCAACGAATCCCAACTGATATGCTTCCTTATTGTGCCCGTTTTAGAAGAGCAGAAGAATCACTTTCACTCTTAAACCTTAGCTTTACAACAACCTTGCGCGTGACTGTAGCCTTAAGCCTTTAAAGCCTTGTTCAACAGGATCAACGATAATGCAATGAAGCCCTCGGCAACAGCGATGAAAATTAGAACAATAGCCTTGAAGTAATCCCAATCTTTAAGGAGGAAGAAAGCAGTGACCCATCCAGCCCATAGCAAGACAATTATTAAAAGATAAAAAAACTTTAATTTACTCACTATTATTTTCCTCTCTTTCAAATTGTATTCCGTATACACAACATGGGTTAATCTTCTTAAATAATTTTCTTCCTTCTCGATGCCTTTTCGATGATAAAACCACTAAAATTGCCGAAAACTGCGCCAGACGGTATTCAAATCTGGTCCAAGCACTTACGCTCTTTGAACAAGTACTCCTTGTATGGATTGAGCATTCAAATCTTCGCTACTGACTCGTGAATCATAAAGCTTACTTGTTTAGCTCCATCAGATTCTGACGATAAGTGGCTTGACATGTTAGGCTTCTCCTACTACTTGCACGAAAAGGCTGAGGAATCACGACATAACGAGTCTATGGGCTTTTTGATAGCTGTCTTGGGCTCTGTTTTCTTGATGGGAGGAATCATCCAAACACTCGTAACGGTGCAGAGACCTCAGTGGTTTCTAATATTTCCATACCAAGTTGGAACGTCTCCATACGATTTTTTGGGGTTGGCGTTCACTCTTTTAGGGGTCACGCTGTTTCTAGGCGGCATAGTTTTGGGGGTTTACTACGGGTCACAGAGGTCGTGGTACACCAATGCCTTGAAAGAAAGTTACAGATTTGAGGAGGAGAGATTGCGCGCCTTGACCCACAGCAATCAACCCAAGCTTCCAGCAACAGCAACGAGAGAAGCGGCAGGACCAACTGAAACAAATGAAGCGACCTCCCTCGCAGATTTTCTTGAATCAAAATCAGACATCGATAAATAGCCCAGAAAAAGCATTAAAAACCGATTAAAAAAGACTTACAGAATACTCGTTTCGACTTGTTGTTGTGTCTCTTCAACTGCTGGCTGGGATTCTTCTTGAGGCGCTTCAGCGGTTGTCGGAGTTTCTTCGCTTTTCTCCTGTGTCTCTGGCTTTGTTTCACTTTGTTCAGCCTCTGGCTGTTCCCGAGATTGTGGTTCTTGTTCACTCGGTTGTCCAGCCTGTTCGGGTTGTTTTGACTCAGTTTGCCCTTGAGCAGAAGAAGCATCTTCAATCACGGCTTGTTTTTCTTCTCCTTTTTCCTGGGTCTTTGCTTCCATGACAGACATCGGTGTTTCTTTTGGCTGTTCCCCTGTTGTTTCTGTGGACTTCGATTCTGGTTCCTTCTGTTCTTCAGCCTTTTCAGTAGGCTTTATTTCTGTTTCTGCCCTTTCATCGCTGATTGCTTGCGTTTTTTCTGGAATTTCTGTTTTCAGTATTTGTTTTTCAACTTCGTTTTCTAACAGCTTTACTGTTTTTCGTCCGTAAGCCAACACATAGAGGTGAAAGACTACTGCAGCTATAATGTTAAACCAGCCTGCTGCAAAAACAACCTTCATCATGAGCCAGTACGGCATAGCCCACCCGTAGCTGAATTCGAGACCGTATCTGTAGAGGTCTTGATTAATTATGTTATCTATTTGCAGGAGACCCATCATTGAAAACAGTGAAGAGGCAGCAATCAAGACAAGAACCGAAGAAACTGCGCTGTCGCTTTTGAACCTCATTTGGGCACAGTCCTCTGTGGATTATCAAGGGTTCTTAAAAAACAAATTAAACTTATGACTCAATAATACTTAGTTCAAATACAAATTGTCTAGAATCATTGAAGCAAATGTCACGCAACTGAGAGTGCGCCTCAACCAAAAACGCTTTTTAACTCGAGGTCATGTAAGAACCCATAGTCTTATGGCGGCCGTAGTCTAGCCTGGTCTAGGACGTCGCCCTGCCACGGCGAGAACCCGGGTCCAAATCCCGGCGGCCGCACCAATCAGTTGTTTTATCGTCAGACTTGTTTTGAAGTGAGTTTCTGCTCTCTTTTTTGCATTTCATTGTGGAGGTATTCAAACCATTCTGATATTTGGGGTCGGTTGAAGTGTTTTCTCCAACCTTCTACGATGGGCTTCATTTTGTGCCACGTGACTATGATGTCTGAACTGAACAAGTCGTCAACCAGGGCGATGTCCACGAGCTTTCTGTGCAGGAGAATGCCTATTCCTTCAAAGAAGGAGGCAACCATGTTTACTGAGGTGTAAACGGATTTTTCAGAGGTGGCACCATATTTCTTCAAGTAGTCATTATAGTCTTTGAATTCTAGACGCAGGGTTTCAACCCATGCTTCTTGAAATTCCTTACTGCCGTAAGCTGAGTAAAGCCTCATGACGAGGTCGGTCTGTCGCGTCTTAACCAAGTCTCGTAGTTGAAGAACTGCAAAGATGACACCAAACACAACGCTTATGGCTGCAACAAGACTCGACAATGTTGAAATATCGACCATTTAACGCCACCCAAACGACTAGATGTGAGAAGGCGTGAGTATTAAAAGATAAGCCATAAGTCAGTTGGGTTTTGCCGGCGCCTTAAGTTTTATTAGAGTGTTGACAATGTTTCCTTTCACCGTAGGCACCTGACCTATTGTATGCGACCGTAGTCTAGTCTGGTCTAGGACGTCGGCCTTCCAAGCCGTTGACCCGGGTCCAAATCCCGGCGGTCGCACCATACTTAAGAAGTAATTAGACTCGAAGAGTCTGCGTGTTCAGTTGAGCCTCTGCTACCTGCCTTGAAAATGTGAATGGGGCATCTTTCTGCATTGTAAACTGAACATACACGTTCAAATCCAATCTTCGTTGGGTGGATTGCATTTCGAGGGAAAATTCCAGCGTGACCGTGCCTGTTCCCTGAAAGCCTAAGTCGGCTGCGTAGAACAAGACGCCTTTATCATCGCTTGTCCTGTGAAACTCCACGCTGGGCCACGGATATCCACCTGGAACCTCAAGCGCCATTGAGAAGAAGTCGCTTGATGAGAAAACAAGCTTCAATGATTTCAGCATTGTGCCCCGTTCATGCCATATCGAAACCAAAGCTGGAATTGTTGAACTGTAGGCGAGACTTGGAACCCGAATAGCAATGCTCGCCACCCTGATGTCGTAATCAAGAACGTTCGCGCCGTAATCTCCGCCATGATCAGTGAAATCAGAGACCTCAAGACGCCTTGTGAAAACGATGAAGGCGGAATTCCAGGCCAACACAAACAATCCAGACAGAATCATGAACACACCAACCGAAGCTCCAATTATGCTCCATCTGCGGACATGCATGCTCTTTCTCTGCAAAAAGCATCCTCCAAAGAACGTAAACCAATATCGTCACAAGGTTATATCAATCTTTATCAAGGATGCCGAAAAGTTTTGTTCTTATCTCTTTCTTCGTCGCTTTTCGCCCAGCATAAACTCAGGTTTGAATATTTGCTCAGCCTGTTTTGGTGTCAATATTCCTTTTTCTGTGGCTATTTCCTTCACTGACCGTTTTTCCTCAAGCGACTGTTTGGCGATTTTGCTCGCTTCCAAGTATCCAATATAAGGTGAGAGAAAAACCGCGAGTGATGGATTCTTTTCCACATAGCTTGCGCACCTTTTCTTGTCAACGGTTATTCCTTCAACGCATTTTTTCTTAAACACTGGAAGATAGTTGGTTAAAAGTTGAATTGATTGCAGAATGTTGTGCATCATCACGGGTGTCATAACGTTTAGGTCCAGTTGCCCAACCTGAACAGCCAAAGACAGCGCTAGGTCGTTTCCAACAACCTGAAAAGCAATCATATCGAGGCATTCAGCCATCACAGGGTTAACCTTGCCAGGCATAATTGATGAACCTGGCTGGACAGGCGGCAACTCAATCTCACCCAGTCCACTTGTTGGACCAGACGACAATAGCCGCAAGTCGTTAGATATTCTTATCATTTCAAGCGCCAGTTCCTTGAGCGCACCCGACACGGCTGCGATAGCGTTTCGACTTTGAAGCGCCTCAAAAGGATTCTTAGCTGCTCTCAACCCGAGTCCAGTCATCTTGTTCAGCTCTGAGATGGCGATTTTTTTGAACCGCGGATGCGCGTTTACGCCCGTTCCGACCGCTGTTCCGCCCAAAGCTAGTTCTTTTAGGCGTCTGTCTCTTGCCTCAAGCTGATCTCTGGCATTTTTAATCGAGACAGCGTAGGCGCTGAACTCTTGTCCAATGGTAACTGGTAGCGCGTCTTGAAGATGAGTTCGACCAGACTTGATTACGTTGGCATATTTTTTGCTCAGTTTTTCAAAGGCTTCAACAAGACTGTCAAGCTCGCGTAGAAGTGGGTTCAGCACAATCAGAGTGGCTATGTGAAGCGCCGTTGGAAAGGTGTCATTCGACGATTGAGCCATGTTCACGTGGTCGTTTGGGCTCACACTCTTGTAATCGCCCTTCTCCTTGCCCAAGATTTCGAGAGCGCGATTTGCAAGCACCTCGTTGACGTTCATGTTGAAGGATGTTCCCGCACCTGCTTGAAAAACATCAACCACAAATTGGTTCAAGAATCTGCCGTCTAGAATCTCGTCGCACGCGTTGACTATGGCAGTGCCTATTTTTGTGTCCAACCAACCCACCTGCATGTTTGCCGTGGCTGCTGCTTTCTTAACCATGACGTAAGCGTGAACAAAGACTTTTGGAGCCTTTATGCCACTTACAGGAAAGTTTTCCAGGGCTCGCAACGTTTGAATCCCGTAGTAGGCATCTTTAGGCACCTTCTTTTCGCCGAGAGAATCAACTTCGGTTCGCGTTTGCATAGAGAGTCGCCGTATCTCTACGGCAAAGGTGAAAACTTAAATAAGTTTCTAAGCGAAAAGGGCACGTTTGAAAATTCTTGTCAAATCAGGCATTCTTTTAGGTAGTCTTCCAAAGTCTCAGCGGGCACCACATCAATGCTGTAGTCTCTGGGATCAACTGAGTGCTTGTAGTTCTTGGCTGGTATTATGACCTTCTTGAACCCCCATGCCTCGGCTGCCTTAATTTTTTCGTGTAAACCCCCGACGGCGGTCACCTGAATGACTCCGTTGACGCCCACGTTTATCTCACCAGTCACAACAACGTCTTGTTTTATTGGCTTCCCTTCCATCAAAGAACAGAGCAGAATAGCCATGGTGACGCCAGCGCTGGGACCGTCCACACCGTAGGCTTGAGCAAAGTCTATGTGAGTGAAATAATCCTGCGCAATGTCAACCCCATACTTTTGTAGTATAACACTCCTAACCTTAGCCACACTGTCGGCTATCATAAGCTGCTTTCCAGTTCGGGCAATTCCTGTAACCTTGTAATATCCGTTCAGTGGAGGAACATGCCCACTGCTGCGTTTCTCTAACACGCCTTTTACGGTCAAGACGTTGCCCGTCATCTCTCCACTGTAGGGGTCAGTAACTATAGCAAGCCCGTAGATTTGACCCAGCTTGGTTCCTTCAGGACTAATTTCAAGAAGCTTCCCTCTCTCACTCATCTGGTGTTCAAGTATTTGCTTCTGTATGGTCTTGCAGTGTTTTTCAATGGCTTCTTGAACGTGCCTTTTCTCAACCGTGAACAGACCTTCAAGCATGGCTAAGGTTGAAGCGGTTTTAATGATAGCTATCATGGGACGGAATCTAGTCGTCAACGCGTCTTTCTTGTTGCTTCGCCTACGCCCTTCGTCAATTATTTCTTCACACGCCCCTCGGCTGAACGGTAGCAGGTGAAATCGCGAGATCTCTTGACTTATGAACTGCAGGTACTTTCGGCGGTTTTCAACCGTGTTGGGCATGTCGTTGTTCATGCGCACAACTTTTCCGTAGCCATAGATTCGGTCCATGAGAGCGGGATGCATCTGTCCAATCGAGTCGAAGTTGCCCGCGCCGACCAGAAAACACATGCAGGGGACGGGTTCGGTTGCCACAGCCATAGCCGCGGTGTTTCCTTCGTCCCATCGACTCCGCAGGGTTATGGGCAGTTGCCCCTCTTCAAGAACGGTGAGCAATGTGACAGCCTCGTCTGGCTTGAGGTTCTTGATTTCATCGATGAAGAGAATTCCTAAGTTAGCTCGATGAACATCGCCAGCTGTTACTCTCTGATGTTCAGGAGTGCCTAGTCCACCAGTTTGTAATGGATCCCAAGCAATGCTTCCGAAAAGTTGAGCGGAACCATGACCCGTAGCATCCATAAATGGAGCCACTTTTTTAGAGTTGTCCACGATTAACTTAGGCACGTTCGTAGCTTTAGCACCGCCAACTCCTTTGGCACCGCTCATGATGCCAAAGCGTCCAAGCAAACTGACTAGGATGAGGAACATGAGCATGGTTCCCGCTGGCAAGAAGGTTGTTGCTCCAACTGAAATGAAAGAGTCGAGCATGTACTTGGAGAAGTTGCCCTCATACGCCATCTGTATCGTTTCGCCCGTCATTGTCATGCCGTTTGAATCCCAACGAAGCTTCTGTTGATAGAGGTAGAAAAAGCCAGCAAACAGAAAGACGGCAGCCACAAATATCATGAGATACGTGACAAGTTTGATTCCTGCTCTCTGAAGAAACAGTTTCTTGGTTTCTTTTAGTTTCTCCTTAAAAATTAGCTTTTTTCCCTCTCCAGCAGGATGAACCGAAACTTTGGGTTCGCTGGGAACAAGTTCGTTCTGCCAACAGACCACATCTTGGAGTTGGATGGCGCTTTTCTTGTAGAGCTCGGTCAGATAGGCTGCCAGTGCTCGTCCTATTAATGATTTACCTGTACCTGGGTCGCCAAGCAAGAGCAGATACGGCCCAGGTGGCGCAGTTTTTGAGAGGTTAATTTTTTCTTTGTTTGGGTCTTTCCACGTGTTGTACCATTCTTCTTTTTCTAAGTGCTTGAGTTTGTGAACCCACTCTTCGAGGCATAGGTAGCACTCGTTTAGGGCGCGTTCCTGTCCGATCACCCATTCGAGCAGGTTGGGCGAAACCGGATAACCCTCTGTTGATGTAAATGTTTTCCAGTTCCATTTTTTGCCTCGTATCAGCTCTGTTTCTTCACCAAAATAGTCGTATTGCGGAGCCGTTGTCTCCTCCAATTCACCTACTCCCATTGAAAGAAAATGATCTTTCGAGTTTTCTCAAGAAGAAGTAAGTCTACAATCTTAATATACAGCTTATTTTCTTACGGTGCATATATCCCAAACAGAAATATGCCAAAAAATCCGTCGCTTTCTATTCATTCGAAACGAAAGATACAAGTTATCTTGTATTTTGAGAGAACAAGTGAATTAAAGAGAGAAAATTAACTTTCGATTTGAGGCTATTTGCTTATCTCCTCTTGTTCGAGTTGCTTGGCTCTAGTTTCGATGTATTCAACGATTCTTTCCTGAGTCATTTTCAACGAATCCCGTTGTTTCTGCAGTAAATTCTCAATGACCGACAAAGCGTTGTCTATGTCCAAGGGTTTAATGATGTAGGCGTCTGCCCCATTGTTGAGGGCTTCAACAGCGTTCTGTAAGGAAGGATACCCAGTAATCATGACCTTCATCATCTTTGGCACAGTTTGCTTCATCTGAGTTAGAAGCTCTGTACCTCTCATATCTGGCAGTCGAATGTCTATGAGAGCGAGGTTGTAGAATCTGATCTTTGACTTTTGAATGGCTTTTTTCCCATTGTCCACTGTCTCGACATTGTAACCTTTTTCCTCCAGTATGGCTGTCAGAACCTTTCTAATGCTCGGGTCATCATCGACAATGAGTATGTTTTCTTTTCTCTCCATGCCTGTTTTCACCTCCGCCCCTCTTTCTGTTCCTGTTCTTTTTTCTCAATATTGATCGGCACTGTCACCGTCACGCAAGTTCCAACTCTCTCTTTGCTTTCTATGGAAATAGAGCCTCCATGCGCCTCGATTAGTCGTTTGCAGATGGCTAAGCCCATGCCAACGCCCTTAGCCTTAGTAGTGAAAAGTGGACTACCAAGCTGGCTCATGTTCTCGTTAGATATGCCAACACCTGTGTCTTGGAAACTTACCTTCAACGAACCGTTCACCTTTTCAGACTTAATCTCAAGATGGCCGCCTCTAGGCATGGCTTCAATTGCGTTTTTTATGATGTTTTCAAACACTCGACTCATTTGGCCAGCGTCTACAAAGATTTCCTGGGCACTTTTGGTAAGATCCAAGATTTTCACTTTCCTAGGAATCCTCATTCGGGCAAGCGTTTCCTGAATAATGGACTTGACGCTGGTTTTGACTCGAACCAAACGTATGTCTTTGGAGAAGTCTAGAAGATCGTTCACGATTTTGTTTGAGTAGTGTATGTCACTTTCAATTACATCCAGCATCTCTCTTGATTTTTTATCCATCATCGAAGCCAATTTCATTTTCAGGTAGTAGGCAGCACCCTTTATGCCCGTCAATGGATTCCGAAGATCATGCCCTACACTGGCGGCTAACTCGCCTATAACCGCTAATCGCTGTGCATTTTCGAGTTGTTTCTGCATTTGTTCTCTCTCGGTTACGTCACGCGCGAATGTCAAGATGGCTGGTTTTCCATTGTACTCAACCAGCGTGCTTGATGTTTCAAGCAAAAGTTCTTTGCCCTCTTTTGAAAAAACGCGTAAGGCGTAGGTTATGGGAAATAGCTGTTTCGGAAGGGTTTTTTTAGGCATTAGTTTCATTAGTTCTTTCGTGATTTTTTCACGTTGGTCTTTTGGAACGTGCCAGAGCATGTCTTTTCCTACCCAATCTTTAGCAGGATAACCTGACATTTCGGCCATTTTTTGGTTGACGAATACGAACACGCCGTCTTGGACTATGCTTATCATGTCGTTGGCGTTCTCCACGACACTTTCATATTTCTTTTCTGATTCATGGAGTTCGCGAGTTCTTTCCTCAACCTTCAGTTCGAGTTGATCGGCGTATTCCTTAACCTGATTTCTCGTAGCCTCAAGGTCTCTAATAAGGTGCGCATTCTCAATGGCAACCGCGGCTTGATGCACGAAGAGATCTAGTGGGGAAAGTGACTCTTTGGTGGGTCTTCTGCCATCTATAGGGTCGTCGATACTTACGCGACCTACTACACGTCCTCCAGGCAAGCTAAGAGGAGCGTAGAGCAAATCTTGAGGGTCCCAGTCAACCATTTCTTCCTTTGGAATTTTGCTTTCAACCGTTCCGGTTTTAAAATGGTTACGAACGAAAGGATCGCTCCATGGTAAGTAGTAAAACTCGCCGATTCTGAAGCGTTCAAACATTGGTCCGAGACGTTGCCGCCAAGTGTGTCCAGGTAGCCTGTTTTCCCACAGATACTTTTCTTCATCCGGAGTCAAGCCGGCTGAAACTATGTCTGTTGTTTCCAGGTTCTCGTCAGTGAGTGTAATTAGAACTCTTCTCCAGCCTAGTCCCTGAATGGCTTGGCAGATTGCCTTGAGCCTCTGATGCATGTCTTTGGTTCTTATTATCTCGGTTGAACTCTTCATCAGCGCTGTTAACTCACGAGTAGTCTTGTCAATCTGCGCCTGAACCAGCATACCATGCGTTTTGTCTCGAATAATCCCCACAATGGCATATGGCTTTCCAAAGTTGTCTTTCAACAAGGAAACGTTTATTTCAGCCGAAAAAGTTGTTCGATCCCTGCGCATGGCTTTTATGTCACTGCGGATGCTTTCTTTACTTTGAATAAGCTGCATGTCTTCTCTGAATCGTTGTCTTTCATGTGGAGCAATAAAGTATTCAAGTTTTCGTCCAACGAACTCGTCCCTCGAGAATCCATAAAGACGAAGAACTGCGTTGTTGGCTTCGATTATTGTGCTGTCTAAATCAACTATAAAAATGCCTTCGTCAATGGCGTTTAGTATGTGGAGAAGCGTTTTTTCTGAGAAGGCGTATTCACTTAAGCTCAAGAGGGCTTCTCCTTTTTCTCGTTTCTTTTCTAGTTCTCAAACGTTGTTGTTCGCGCTTTGCGATCTCCCGAGCTAAGCTTATGTAATCAACAAATTCATGACAGGTCTTCTCTTCCAAATTCAGATTGAGCTTGTTGTATAGATTTTTTAGGATGAGTTTTTCAATTACCTCGGCTCCTGGACCAAAAATTGTGTTCAAGGCGTTAGATAATTCGCTGGCGTCTTCGGCGATGTCTTCTCTATTGAGCCTGAAGCTTTTGTTGAGGTGATAGTATATGGCTTTTCTAGGCGATTCTCCAAAGGCTAGCAACGCATGGTCAACTGCTTCAAGCAGTGTCTTGTCAAAATCCAATTTTTTCATCTCTGAACAACCTTTCCGATGAATATGAGGGCTTGCAAACAAAAGCAATCTCTATCATAGCAACCTATTGTCAAACATTCAAAACTTCAAGAATAGTTTTATGAAATGTGAATGTATATTCTGACTCTGACATATCCCAAAAAAAGCATATGAAGACCTTAAGAGGCAGCCTTTTCAGCAGAAATTGTCTTCTCAGCCTCTTTAGGCTCTTCTTCAGTGACTTGTTGAGCGGGTTGAGCCGGTTGCGCCTTCATTTCTGTGGCAATTGAGTCTGAGGGCATGCTTTGTTTAGGCGAAAAGAGCAAATCGGGCGCTGGATAAATCGTGCCCATTAGGTCCGCCAATAGGTAGATTGCCATGAAAAGGTGTTGATACACTCTGTGAAAAACCATGGGAACGCCTGTTTTTGGGTCGACTTCCAACATCTTGCCCAATGCATCGTCCCTCCCAGTCATGGTAGCGTAACCTTCCAGTTCGAATTTCACCACGCTGGGTTTGGTTCCAACAGTCAAACCAAAAAGCACAATAATCTTGCCTGTTCGACGCTCTTTCTCCTCAAGCTTTGCGCTTACATCAAACTTTATGGGTGCACCAGTGACTGTTGACTCGGAGGCTCCTGCTTCCGCTCTTTGAGCGTCCAAGCGGACCCCTCTCAAACCCGTAATCTCAACGCTAACTGAAACGTCTAATCTGTTTAAATCAGACTCAATCGCTGATGCGCCTCCTCACAGTAACAATAAGGAAAATTGCTCTCAACAGCACCTCCAAACAAACCCTAAAACAATAACGCTAAAGCATCTTGTGTGTAACATGGCACGACACACAAGCGTCTATCACATAAGGAAGAGCCATACAGATGCAGAGGGACATCAACATTGCCTTCTTCTGTGGCGCAGACAAGTGAGAAAGATAAGGAGAAAGAGAAGTCAGGTCCACTGGGTTTTGGTTTCCAAGGCTCTAAGAAAAAGGGTGCAGAGGTTCAGCTCAGTCAGACTAGAATCAACGCAGAGATCGACCACACCAAACTGCGCATCTCGATAAGTAAGGTAGCTGAAAAGCCACCGTTGTATTCCAAGTATGATATCAGTAAGTATGACCTGCACGCTGGCTACGTCTTTCCTGATTCAATTCGAAGCTTAGTTCCTTCAAACACTCCCGAATTCGTCGACCGAGGTGAAAAATACATTGAAAGAATTGTCCGAGCGCTCTATTACTTCAAGCAGTGTTCATTGATTGGTCCCAGCGGCACAGGAAAAACCCACATTGTTTATATTGTGGCTGAAATCAGCGGATTGCCCATCTGGGAGATAAACTGCGGCCTTCAAACCTCAACATACGATCTTTTTGGAAGATACATTGGGCTTGGAAAGGAAAACTGGATTGACGGTCAAATCATTGCATGGTGTCGAGTAGGCGGACTGCTTTACCTCGACGAGGCCAACATGATGAAACAAGACATCGCAACACGTTTAAACCCCCTTCTGGACACACGCGGACACGTAGTGCTGACGGAAAAAGACAATGAGATTGTTGCTAGGCATCCGTTCGGCTATCTAATCATATCAATGAACCCCTTCTCAAGCGAGTTCGCGGGCACAAAACCCTTGAACGCGGCTTTTAGGCGCCGAATGTCAGTTTGGATAAACTTCGACTATCTAAGCGTAGGAGACAAAATATGTCCTGACGAGGTCAAACTCATCCAGAAGCGCAGCGGGGTGGATGAAGACACAGCCTACAAAATTGTAAAAATCGGTGCAGAACTAAGGCGACAGTACAAAAGTGGCGATTTACCCTACGGTCCTTCTCCTGGCGACCTGATGAACTGGGCCACTTTGATTGCCGACGGAGGTTCACCCCTGAAAACGGCTGAGGAGACCCTAATCGGCATGACGAGCGACGACGTTGAGATTCAAGACATTGTCAGAAGGGTCATACATTCGGTCTTCGGTAGCAAATAACGATTCAAGGCAGGGTTTGTATGTGGACCTCTACGAATACGCGCTCCTGAGCTCTTTCCAGATAACCAAACGAGAACACAGTCAAGTGAAAGTTCTTCTTCGAAATGGAATTACTTTTCCGGTTTTGGGAAAGGATGAAAAGGGGTACATTTTATGTTTTGCAAAGCCTAAGAAGCAGCGAAACGGCAAAATCAGTTATTTAGGGCTGACTTTTGATCCGGATGATGCTCTGCACCGCGTGCTGTTGTGGCGCATTTTTAAGGCTTCAATCTGCCACTTGAGCCTGCATGTTGTTATATCTGATTTTGGAGCATATGCTGACTGGTCCACGGACAAAGACGTCGATCTGGCAACTTACGCGGCAAAAATGGTGGAGGATGCTGTTGCGAGGGCGTATCTGAAGGTTTTTTATCCACCTTTTATAGCGGACACCGTTTTCGCAAACGTTGTCTCGTATTTCACTATGAAACCTTCTCACCTGATTTGGGATGATGCGCTTAGAGTAATGACTGCGATTCTATCTAACTTCTCTGTGGGTCTCAACAAAGGAGAGTTGAGTGCGCAAACACAAAGAGACGTAAACAACTCCATTTCTGCTCTAAGCGAAATTGAGAACATCGTGCACAAAGCGTTCCTCGACTCAGCCAAAGCTAAGACTGAAGATGAAACGTTGCAACACTACGAACAATTGTTCCTTGATGAGCGAATAAAAACAGCCGAATCATTGTACGAGATATTGCAGAGCCACGGAGAAACTTCCGAGGTGCCTTCTCTTCCATACACAGAGAGCCACGGCAAGAACTCAGTCTTCTCTGGAACATCCATTCCAACAGAGGATGAAATCGAACAGATTCTAGAAAAAGCTTTAGAAGTGTTCAACTTTGAGACTGCGAATGAAGAAACCCTTCAGAACCAATTGATGGGTGGATCTATTCAAGATGAGGTTTCTCAGGTTTTATCCGACTGGGAAGCCCGGGATGCCTCGCAAAGAAAAATCCTCGAAGGGTATAGACTTATGGGAAAAGACTCACACTTCAGTTCTTTTGAATTCCCCGAAGAGGACTACGCCGAATTCTTGCGCCACAGAATTCTCCTTGCAGGTACGATTAGACGAGTCCTAGACAAGCTGCGTCTGCTCAGAAACGTGGGAGGCGATGATTTCAGACAGGAAGTGGGAATGCTCGATCTGCAAGAAGCCATACAAGTGATTGCGAGCAAGAGCCCGAGAACTGACGTTTTCGTGCGTGAGGAGTTGCAAACGATGGATGAACTCTGGGCTATACTGATAGATGCGAGTCACAGCCTAAGTTTTTTCGCGGGTGAGGTTCAGGGCATCGCCCTTTGCTTGGCTGAGGTTGCCAGAAATTTAATTTCGAACGCCAATTCTTGGAGCATGTTCGCCTTTAGCAACAAGTTTTTTGTGGTTAAGGATTTCTCTGAACCCTACTCCAATCACACGCGTGCCCGGATAGGTGGACTAAAGCACACTGGAATGACGTATCTGCCAGACGGGTTGCTGATGGCTGGTGAAGCCCTTAGACGTCAAACCGCAGAGATGAAAATCTTGATGGTTGTTTCCGATTTCTTCCCATCAGGGTACGGAGAGGTCGAAAAAACGTTGAGCGAGAGTGTTAAAAGAGTTGAAAAGTCAGGTATAGGGGTTATCGGAATGGGCATCAACAGCAGCGCCGTCAAGAAATATTGCAGAACAAACTGCGTGGTAGAAAACCCTTATGACCTGATGAAACAGTTTGTCAGAGCCTTCTACGAGTTCAGTTCAACAGTATAACCAAACAATTCTATTAAAAACAAAAATCAAAAAGATAGAGCGACATCCGAGAGAGCGTAATTCGAAATTAGATTTCTTTTAACACAGAGAAATCTGTAGCGAACTTGAATTTTTCTAATGTTTCGCCGTCTTTTTTGTGGCGCAGAACAATTTTTTCTGGGACACCGTCGTGAACATAGGTGACGTATATTATTTCTTTTCCCAGAGCTAATCTTTCTAAGTCTTCCACGGCTTCGCCAACTCTGGAGAGCTGCTCGACTTTTTTGTTTATTTCTTCAATGGCGTCAAAGAGTATTTCAACCTCTCCTTGTTCGCTGGCGCTTAACATTATGCCTTTGAGTAGAACCCATTCGGTTAAAGCTGTTTTTTCTTTTCCGCCCTTCTTTTTCTCTTCCTTTCGCGCAGGTTTCTTAGGAAGTCTTTGCAATGCCTGCATGTTTTTAAACCATTCTTCTTTCCCGTAGGTGGATTCTAGGTCTCTAATGAATGATCCTAGCCATTGGCTGTACTCCTCGGCTAAGGTCTTGTACTGGTTGATTTGTTCCTTTACGCTGTCGCTCAGGTCTTGCAGCGAGTAAAAACTGCGTATTTCGGTGGTCAAGTTATCGAGCATGATTTAACACGCTTCTACTTTCTGGACAGCAGGCTCTTTCTGACCCCATCCTCCTGCGACTTCTCTTTCTGAACATCCTCACCTTCTTCGGGTGTTTCTTGACGTTTAACGAAGGTCTTATAGAGGTTCCTTAATTCACGATTGATTCGGTTGAAAAGGCTCACTCTGAAGCTTACCCTCTTTCTATAAGACACGATGGCCCCGCTGAGTGCGGGTATGACAACCCAGAGCACGTTCAGTATGACTTCTGGAGGGCAGTCCTCTAAAGCCTTTGAGCTCACTGCGTTCTTTTCATCTATTAAGATGAGGTGTCCCTCGGCGTTCAAAAATACTTGTTTGGCTCGTTCTAAGAGCGGAATCGCCTTGGGTGGTATGTTAAAGGAAGTGTTTAACTGTCTAAGTATCGGTTTGAAAAGAATGTAGAGTTCATGGGTGAGTTTCTTCTCTTCGATTAGAAACTCGCTGAGTTGGAGGGTTTCTTCTCTTATAATTCTGAGCAGTTCTTCGAATTTCTGCTCCATTTCTCCCATTAACTTTTCTCTTTCCTTTGATTCTGCAGTCTCTGTCTCACCGTTTTGTAACGGTAAAGGATGGGCTGAAGACTCTTCGCTAACAGTTTCCATGGCCTCTTCGCTCTTGTTTTCTTCAACTTCGGCTTTTTCCAATGGTCAGACCTCCAGAAAGCAACTTGAACATCATCTTTCAGCATACATGCCAAACTGGTGCAGAAGATAAGAAAGTGTGTGCATAGGCTGACGCTACACACACGAGTTAACGCTTAGGTTTATTCTTAATTCAGATTCTCAGTTCAGAAGTATGAAATATACGAAAGTTCTCAAAGACCGATTCAGAGCGAAAATTCAGAATCAGATTTGAATTTGAGGAACTAAGTCATGGAGACGTTGACAGCCAAGCTCGATGATGTTGTTAGATTGCAGGATGACAAGACCGGTGTTTGGAAGTTTGTTAGAAAGGATAAAGGACCCTTCAAATCGCTTGAAATGATCGATAACACTTTGAGGAAGCTTGGGCTGTCGAAGAATCAAATTAGAGTTTACCTTCACCTGGCCCGGTCTGGCGTGCGGAAGGCGAGCGAAGTCTCAGAGGCAATATCTCTGCACAGAACTGAAACGTACAGGATTCTGCGTGACCTAGCGAAAATTGGCCTTGTTTCTTCCGTCTTCGAGAAACCATTAAAGTTTGTGGCAACCCCGTTCGATAAATCCTTAGACATACTGATAAAGGCTAGAAGGTTGAAGCTTGAGTTGCTTGAAAGAAGCAAAAAAGACTTGGTTGACGTTTGGTTTTCTCTTCCACAACCTGAAGTGGCCTCTGAGATGAAGGAAGTCTTTCAAGTGCTTGAAGGCGAAGAACAGATCAACCTGAAGGCGGAAGAGATACTTGAAGAGACAAAGCGAGAAATCTATGTTTTCGCCGCTGATTCCGACTTTGCTCGCCTTTATCATTCTGGCTTTTTAGACAAGCTCGAGAAGGTTACCAAGAAGAGTGTGAATATCAGACTTTTGACTAACAACTCACCAAAGAGTTGTTTCTTCGCTGGAAAACTGAGACTAGACGGTGTCAAATGCGCACCCCTAAACGGAGACGACCTTCCCAGCTTTTTGATATCGGATCGCGAACAGGTTCTCTTTTCCATCAAGACACAAAATGGAAAGCGTGACGACGACACCGAAGAGGGAAACGGAAGAGTCTCTGCGTTGTGGACGAATTATGAATCTTTCATTAAGGCTCTTAGAGCCCTCTTTTTAGAGTTGTGGAACTCTGAAACTTCTTAGAAAGTCATCAAATTCGTCTCGTTGGTTGTTTGGCGGCTTCAAAGGCGTTGCAGTGTGTAGTATCTGTGCACGCACAAATCAACATATGCTTAACCCATCGATTTTCCTAGCCGAGGAAAACACGTATGAAAAGAATTCTAAAAAGCAGAAAGGGACTCAGCACTGTAGTGACTACACTGATCATACTAGTGGTTTCAGTGTTACTGGCGACCGTTGTGACCTTCTACGCCATCAACGTAGCAACGACCAGAATGGAATCAGAAGACCTGAAAATAACCAAGCAACACATCTGGAGTAACTCCACAATGGCTCAAGCAGCTTTTGTCCTGACCAACGTCGGCGGTCGAGACGTGCTGCTGGACAAAATAACCGTCAGAGATCAGGAGGAAGCTTGGACAGATGTTTACTATTGGAAGGGTACTGCCCCGTCACACGACCTGAATTTCTCGAATGTTGATTTAACTGGCGCTTCAGTAAGTATCAGCATTGAAGGTACATCTGAAACATTTACTCAGGCTTCAGACGATATAGCTGTGGAGTCAGGTACGACTTTGGTTGTCTATATCAATTCTCCAGACAGCATCGGTGTGAGCGACATCGGTGTTACCACACGCATAACGGTCTACAGTGCCAACGCGATGTATTCGAAAGAATGCAACGTCGAATTCATCCCGCTTTAGAAAAACTAGTCCCCTTTTTTCTTTTTCTCTCTTTTTTATCATACATTAAGACGAACTTATTCATTAGCGACTCCTAAGCGCGCTACAATTGCGTGTGTAGTACACAAATACACACAAACCATCTTATCCATTCTTCGTCAAGCCCTCTTTTCGGCTAGAAAAAGCAAAAAAAGGGAAGAGAGACTGCACGGGCTAAATGTCCTGCTAGATTTTCTCTCTTACCCCTATCCCCGGCAAGGTGCCTCTGATGTTGAGAAGCAAGCTTAGAAAACGTTGCCCACGCTTCTTGAAGTCAAGTAGAGGAATCGCCGTCCCAGTGACGTTTCTAATGCTCTTTGTTTCTCTAACGGTTGTGGTCTCAGCAACGTATTACTTCGCCGTGAGCAAAATCAACACAGAGAGTCAAGATCTGAAGGTTTCGGCTGCAAAGCAAAGCATGCTCTCCCTTGAGAGTTCTATTCAATCTATTTCTTGGTCTCCTGGAGCGTATGAGATTTATGAATTCGACGATTTTGGTGGCAGCTTAAGGGTTGAACCAACAGCGAAAAGGCTAATCATGAATCTCACTGGGACTTCGTTCAACGATGTTTTTTTCAACAGTTCAATCGGAAAGGTCGCGTATGAGTTGCCGCCTTCAGAGGTCTCAGACGATAATGTTTTTTTGAAGGGCGACAACCGTGTCGTTCTGAATCAGAGTTCTTCAACTATGGCTCAGCTCTATGTTTCTCTGGGAACCAGAACCTACGAGATGACATTGTCTTATCGACCACTCGCGGGGTCCACGCTAACTGACTCTAGCCAGGAAAAGCCAACAAACACCATAAGAATCTACGTGATAAATCTCAACTCGTCACAAACGCTTAACCTGCAGGGGAACTTCCGCCTCAAGACGGTTTGCACAGATGTCACTTCCGTCACGCGAAATTACAATTTTACTTCTCCAATAACGTCTCTAACGCTCCAGGTGAACTTGGATGGAACCAATGGAACAGTTGTCCTGCCTATTTCAAGCAATGTCAATGGAACTTTTGTGAACCTTGAGACAATGGTTTGCAACGTCAAGATACAAGATGGAGGAGTATAGTCACCTTGCCGTCAGTTGTGGCTAGCTATTTCTACACTCTCGTAGCCTTGACATCCATAAGCGTTCTTCTCATCTTCTCCCTTAGTTCTTACACGGCTACTTTGCGAAACACGACTGAAACAGAGCAACTCAAAAACATATTGAATGGGGTTGCGGCTAAGGCAAACGAGCTTATAACACTGGTAACGGCTACAGACTCTTCCATAAGTCTAACCGTGCAGATGCCGACATCCATCGGCAACCAGCAATATTGGATGCGACTCCGCAACGATTCTTCAAACGCTTGGCTAGAGGGTTCTCTAGGGCAAACAGTTGGAGGCGGCGAAGTTTACCAAGTCTTTCTTCCCTCGAAGACGTCCGCTTCAGGATATTTCGTAGCCGGATACGGCCCCGCTTTGTTAGAGTGCTACACCAACGATTCGACTCCTCAACTCAATCTCGCTTCTCTAGGAGGTTAACTTAAAAATGAAGCTTGGTTTGAAACTGTGGAAAACTGCTGAAAAACTGGAAGATGATGCTTCTAAGCACCTTTCAGATGAGGCTCTGATAGGGGCTCTGAATCTTAAACGCCGGGGAGCGCCTGAAGGCTATATAGAGGTGGAAACCTATCCCCTCAACGCTCCCTTTTCTTATGCTTCTATAGTCCAGAACGAAAACACCGCGGAGTACCTTTACATTGTCGACGAGGTTCCTCTCGGTAAGGATGAGCTGGAAGCTCTGGAAAGAATGAAAAACGTCCTCGAATACGAGCTTAAGGCTCCAGAAGCTGAAAAGAGCCTAAGCGAGTCATTTCATGAACAGTTTCCAATCATAGCAGACCATCATCCCAAAGCGCTTCAAGAAATCTCGGCTGTCGAAATGAAAAAGGTTCAGTATTACCTCGAACGCGACATAGTGGGCTACGGAAAAATCGACCCCATGATGTACGACCAATACGTGGAAGACATAGGCTGCAGCGGCGTGGAGAAACCCATCTTTCTGTGGCACAGAAACTACGAAAACATCAAGACCAACGTTTTCTTCCGAGGCGAAGAGGAACTAAACGACTTTGTCATGAAAACGGTTCACAAGGCTGGAAAACACGTAAGCATAGCCTTCCCAATAGTCGACGTAACCCTGCCAGGCAAACACCGTCTGGCTGTTTCCTACGGCAGAGAAACCACACCCGCAGGGACAAGTTTCACCATAAGGAAGTTTCGCAAAGACCCGTTCACCATAATTGACCTAATCGAAAATGAGACAATTAACGAGTCTATAGGCGCCTATCTCTGGCTCCTAGTGGAGAACAAGATGCCCGTAATGATAATTGGAGCCACTGGCGCGGGCAAAACAACCGCCCTAAACGCCATCGCCTGCCTGATTCAACCCAACTACAAGATAATATCAGTCGAAGAAGTGGCAGAAATCAACCTGCCCCACGAAAACTGGACCTCCTCAATCGCTCGTTCGGGTTTCGGAACCCAAAGCGAAGGCGAAATCCCCCTATACGACCTGATAAAATCAGCGGTTAGACATCGCCCAGACCTAATAATCGTAGGCGAGGTCAGAGGCGAAGAAGCCTACGTGCTCTTTCAGGCACTCGCCACGGGACACGGCGGACTTTGCACTATGCACGCCGACGATGTTGATACGGCTGTCAAGAGGCTCACGCAGCCGCCCATGAACATTCCGTCTTCGATAATTTCATTGATGAACTGCGTTATTGTGGTGAGGCATGTTCGTACGCCGATTTTTCTTGAGTCTGGAAAGAAACTGTCGAGCAGAAAGTTCATTCGAATTTCAGAGATTAAGGACGCAAACACGTTGTATGATGTTTTCAATTGGAACGCCTCCACAGACACGGTGCAAGAGAACATAGCCGACAGTATTTTGCTGAAGAAGATAGCCACACGGTTAGACATCTCCTTAGAAAGGTTAATCAGCGAATTCGAATACCGCAAGCACGTGCTCCTAGACATGGTGGAGCACAACATAAGGAACTATCACAGCGTCAACAGAGTACTAAGCAAATACTACAACAACCTCAGCTTCCGCCGCGGAGAGACGTCTCAAAGACCCGAGTGGTGAAAAATCAATTGACAACCTTTGGCCCAAGCGGAAAAATATTCGGGTGGATGCTGAACCTTTTCCAAAAGAAAGAGAAACAAGGAGCGCTTGATCGCGAGCTTCCCTTCGCAGCCATGATGTTCACGCTTATGGCTGCAAGCGGCATCACGCTGTATGAAAGCTGGAAAAAAATGCTTGGCGTCAATCTTCTGCCCACAGTTCAGAAAGACGCCCAGGAAGTAGTTCGTCAGGTGGAGGTTTTGGGGCGCGATCCTCTAACGGTCATGTACAAGAAGGCTGAAAGGACTCCTTCGAAGCCTTACAGAGATTTTTTGGCAGGCTACGTTTCAGCAGTGAGGAGCGGAGGAAACGTTGTAAACTTCCTCAGAAGCAAGTTGCGCTCTATATTTGAGGTGCAGAGTGCAGCTGCGATACGAAACATTGAAAAACTGGGCACGCTGGTTGAAGCCTACGCTGTGTTGTTGATTGTGACTCTCTGCACATATATATTGTACGTGGTGATGTCTGCAACCTCGCTCATGGACGTGCTGAGAAGTGGACGCGCGGCGGGAGCAGCGGGTCCCCAACCATTCATCTACATTACGATTCTGCTCGCCATGCCCGCGATTTCCGTTCTCTTCATGGCTGTGGCTCACATGGCGCGCAAGAGTAATTTCATAAACCTCATGCCATTGTACCGCCGGGGAATGCTCCTCATAATAGGCGACCTCGTCTTCTTTTTGTTGATAATCCTTGTGCCTCCGCTTCAATCCGCAACTGAAGTCGTAGGCTTGCCTATCCTAGTGACAGTTAGTCTTGCAGTGGTTTCCTTGCCCTCAGCGTGGAGTTATCACAAGATCGCCAAGACTAACTTTGCCGCTGAAGAGTCTATGCCTAGTTTCCTTCGAGACGTGACCGAAGCTCGAAAGATTGGGCTCTCGCCAGAGAAGAGCATAATCCACGCTTCAAAGAGAACCGGCTACGGAAGATTCTCCGACCTTTTAGGGCTTGTGAGAAGCCAGATTGAGTGGGGCATTTCTTTAAAGAAGATTTTTGCCAACATAAGAAAGAAGATTCAGAGCTGGCCTGTGCTGGTTCACTTCTTCATTCTTGTTGAAACTATCGAGATTGGAGGCGGTTCCCCAGACGCCCTTGAGATTCTCGCCGAATACAGTGAGAAGAATCGGGACACGGAGATGAACAAACGGTCTATGCTCATGCCATACGTGATTCTGTCCTTTGTTTGGAGCGTGCTAATAGCGTTCACGACGACTATAGTGGCGTTAACCATCTACATTCTCGCTCAAATTTCCCTGCCAAACATATCGTCTACAACCTTTGCCACCATGCAACAGCAGATGAACCTCTTTTCAGTGGGCATAATCTTTCAGTGCTGGATGTCAGGCTTTTTCGTGGGCAAGATCAGCGAAGGCAGCTTCGCCGCTGGCTTCAAGTATTCGGCTTTGCTGGCAGTCACAGCTTACTTGTCTCTCGTGATGTCTCAGAATTTCTTATGGGTACTTTATAAAGCGCCTGTTAGGTGAGAACTTCGCTTGCCCGCCTCTTCCATCGACACCTTTCTCGCATGCTCGATAATGATAACGCTTGTTCTTGCCGCTATGGCGAGTACTACTATCACATTGAGCCCATCTTTAAGTGAGTTGCCTCACCGAAATGACGCCGAACGATTTCAACAACTTGCCCAACATGTTTTGTTGGCTTCGGGTTCGCCTAGCAATTGGGGAAGCCTTCGAGACGTTATACCGGCGAGTTTTGGCTTGTCTGCCGCCGATTCTTCTGTGCCCTACCAACTCGACATCGACAAGGTCTCGCGTCTAAACAGCGACAACGCTTTCTCTTTGACGTATGCCCAATTGTTGCAATCACTAGGCGTCAAGGATGCTGTTTTTAGAATCGAGATAAAAACCCTGCTAAACCTAACAACTAATCTGATTTCGAGCACTGTGGGAACTAACGAAACAACCTACGAGTTCGAGGTTTCAGCCACAAAAGGGGGCTTGCCAGTTTCCACCTACCTGCGTGGATACGTTGTTGTTAAGGATTATGTGAAAAGTTTCGCGTCGTCAACCGCTACAGGAAAAGCCTCAATAATCATTGAAGTTCCAAACTCCGTGAACGGAACAGCCCTTCTCTTGACCTTCGCCAAGGAAAAGACCGTTTCCCAGATGGTTACCTTGAACGTTTATGCTTTCGGTCACAACTCGACAACACCGTTTCCAAACAAAACCTTCACCAAGATGAGTCCTTTGAACCACGTTTTAAACGCAACTTTTACGTCTCCGAGTGAAGAAGTTTTGAGCGTTTGGGTTTTCACGTACAACTACAACTTCAGCCTAGTCGAGAACAGCAACGGAACCCAAACAGCTGAATATAGCATCCCGCGTCTCTTAGATTCTAGCCCTTTGTTGCTAGTTATCACCGGACTGAACGGCTCGTCTTCTTTCGCCGAGTGGACTGCTTATCCTCAAGTGCCCCTTCAGATAGGAACAAACTTTGACACATCTATTAGCGGAGCAAAAATTGTCTCCATCAGCCACATCGCGACAATAAACTCGGCAATGTATGAGGTTATAACCAAATGGGGAGGACCATCCCAAAATGTTTGACAGAAAAGGGCAGATCAAAATCATTGAAGCCTTTCTCGCAGTTTCACTAATGTTTGCCGCTTTGGCTCTCATGACACCTTTCTCTTCGACGACTGACTTTGAGAGACAAGAGACGCTGAAAAAACTCGGAACGCAAGTTCTCGTTGAACTCGACAAAAACGGGACACTAGGCAAACTCATCGGATACGGAAACTGGACGGCTCTGGAACAGTCAGTTGAAATCTTGCTGCCTTCTGGAGCGTTTTTCAACCTCACAGTTTATGATGAACAGATGCAGAAAGTCAACACGCAAGACATCAGCAACACCAATCTAACCAATCTGCAGGGTCGCGAGACAACTTCAGTTCAATATTTGTGTGCAACAAGAAACTCAGATGTTCAACTCTATAAAATTCGGTTACAGTTGGCGTGGGCTAAATGAAGGCAAAAAACATGAAAAGAAAAGGCAGTTCGGGGCAGGTCATTTTGATAGCTGTTCTAGCCATGGCTCTCATTCTACTGTCCACTCAAGTCTACGTTTTTGAAGTGCAAATGCCAACCATTGAAACAGGATCAAATTCTTTAAACGACCATATATTCGCAATCAAGTTGGGCTCCAGAAACGTTGCAATTGGGTCTCTCGCAAACATTTCAAGTGGCGGCGCATACACCGTCTTCACCTCTAACCTCGAAAGATGGGCGTCGTTGGTTGGCGATGAGAGTCAGTTTGGAAAGGGCATCTTGAACAACACTGTGGAGGGCTCTTACCCCTACTCTTCTGGCGTCTGGCTCTACTGGGAAAACAGTGGATTTGGTGTGTCATCAGTGTTTGCAAACTTTACTTTTGAGTTGTCGGGCAGAGGAGTAGCTGCTAACTCATCATACAACCTGAACGTCACTACGACGCTCTTGGTTCAAGACACTTACCAGGTAATACTTGGAGACGAAAAGCAGATCAACGTCACATTTAACTTGCTGAATGAGGGCAAGCCAGCCTTAGCTGAGCAGATTACGCTGTATTATCGAGTCTTTGACAGTTGGTTCGCTCCTAATGCTTCCAACAATTACGTTGTCACTGACTACGGTAACGGAACATATCGAGCCTCGTTTCGAGCAAGCATTCCTTCTCCGAACGTTGAGGTGTCGGTTCACGTCGTAGATAGACGAGAGATATTTGTTCAGGCCAACGCTACCTGCAGCCAAATCTAAGAACTTGAAGGTTGAGGCTTGCTGACGCCTCTCTTTGTCCAAGAGGCGGCAATGCCCATCTGCTCATAGATTTGCAGAGTCTGTTCTGCTGCCTTTCTCCAGGTGAAATATTGTATGACGCGTTTGCGTCCGTTTTCGCCCCACTTCTTTGCCCTTTCAGAGTTTCTTAGCACTTCTTTTATTCCCCAAGCTATGTCAGAGGGGTCGTTGCCGTTGACATGGACGCCGTTCTGGTCTTCGCCCGTGGGCACAACTTGTTCCCTGAAGCCGACAACTCCTTGGGCGCCTACTACGATGGGTTTTGCCATAGACATGGCTTCGAGGCTTACTATTCCGAAGGGCTCATAAATTGATGGAAAAACACATGCGTCAGCGGCTGCGTAATGGGCGATTCTTTCTTCTTCTGGCACAAAATCAAAATTGCACGCGAAATTATCTTTGATGCCGAGGCGACCAGCCATATCCATTATGTCGCTTTGTTCTTCACCCTTGCCCAAAATGACCAATCTTGTCTTTGGATATTCTTTCAGAATCGAAGGCATGGCTTGCACCAAGTTTCTCACTCCCTTGACCCATGTGAGTCGACCTAAGAAAAGGAGCATGAATCCATCCTCTGGAATGTTGTATCTTTCTCTGATTTTTCTAACAGCCTCAGGCTTCACTTTTGTCGGGTCGTATCGTTCTGGGTCAACACCGTTCCAGACGACACTTATCTTTGCCGCGGGCCACCCGTGTCGCACGAGGTCGTCACGCATGGCGTAGCTTACTGTGATAACGCGGTCGGCAATCTGCGCGGTTTGGCTTTCAAGGTGCGATACAACCTCTGAACCTTGGCCTCCGCTTCGTCCCCATTCAGTGCTGTGAACGTGGAAGACCACGGGAATCTTTGTTTCGTTTTTGGCTATTATTCCAGAGATGCTGCTCAACCAGTCGTGAACGCACACCACATTGAACTTGTAGCCTTCTTTTTTCACCAGGTCGTTGATGAATTTGGTTGAGCTGAGGATATTGTACAGAAAGATGTCGTTGAAGAAGCGGATGTTTGTTCCCCATCTTCGCAAGTCTTCCGCCACGAACATTGGGAAGACGTTACTGGCGTCAGCGATGAGTGGGCGATGAACTTCGATGCCCTTGAAAATTTCTCTGGTCTTGAGTTTGCCTCCAGCATTGAGTGTAAATACTGTGACGTCGTGTCCGAGTTCTATGTATTCTCTGGTGATGTATTCTGCGTATGTGCCTAAGCCTCCCACAAGCGCGGGGGGATACTCCCACACGAAGAAACCGATTCTCAATGAGAAAACCTCTTACCCTTAATCTGAAGACTCGACTTATAACTTTCCCCTATCAGAGTCTGATTAACGAGATATCATCATAAACCTGAGTTCAATTGAGTAGCAACACTTTTCTCTAAAAATACTCTTAACAACCTTCTTTGGAGTTGAAGTCGTTGAAAAGAGGCTCTTACAAGGTTCAGTTGATCGACGTAGAAGAGAAAGACCGCCTCTATGAAAAATATGAAAAAAGATACTTGTACACGCGCAAAGCCTCGGTCTACGGGTGCTGCATAAAGTTGCTCACAGACATAGAATATGTGAAGGACCGATGGGACGACAACTTCTACAGCATGAGCGAAGACGTTCGTTCACACGGCAGGTTAATCGTGATTGAAGAGCCAAAGAAAGAACTAAGTGTGAAATACGACCCTTACACCAAAACCGCGTTTCTAATCAACGTTGACTATTACGGGTGGATAAAGAGCATAGCCTTAGCCGTGGCTGGAGACGTCCTCGAGGATGAGCACAGAATCTACTCTGTTCACGGAGCAGCAATCGACGTTAAGGGCGTAGGTGTGTCTCTCATCGCCCCACCTGGGACGGGAAAAACTACGCATTCTTGGGGGCTTCTGCACCTTAAAGACGCCAGATTGGTATCTGACGACTGGCACTTTGTTCGCCTATCCAGTCGTGAACCTTTAGCTTTCGGTTCTGAAAAAAACAGTTACATCGAGGCTGACATAGGCAAGATATGGGGCGAATACGAAAAGCTTGTAGAGAAGGTTCACTTTGATCCGCAGGGCAGGGCGGTTGTCAACGTCAGATGGATAGTTGGGAGCGGAGGCGTCATCCCGATGACAACCATGCAAGAAATCATACTGCTCAAGAGAGACAACAAAGACAAGAGGATAGTTAGAGAGCTAGCTGGAAAAGAAGCGTTATCATATCTTCTAGCCAACAACTTCTGCAACCCTCATCAACTGGTCACGGACAAGAGAAAACTTGAGTTGAGAAAAAATTTCTTCCGCCAATACTTCAAGCAAACAAGCGTTCACATAGTTAACACAACACCGCTGCCGCAGGAAACTCAGAGAAGAATCAGAGAAATCGTGACTAAAAGTGGCTAAAAGCAAAGAAGAGATGAATTCCGATTGAAGCTAATTTACGTTATAATCGACGGCATGGGCGACCTTCCAATCAAAGAACTCGGAAACGAAACTCCGTTAGGCGCCGCAGACACTCCCAATATGGATAATCTGGCTTGGCATGGGAAAACAGGACTCATGTACACTGTCGGCAGGGGAATAGCGCCCGAAAGCGACGTGGGCGTCATATCAATTCTGAGCTACGACCCGTTCAAGTACGCCACTGGCAGAGGCGTCCTAGAAGCCATAGGCGCCGGCATGTCCATTAAGAACGGTGACCTCGCTCTTCGCTGCAACTTCGCAACTTTAGGGCATGGAACCAAAATAATTGACCGACGAGCCAGAAGAGACCTGACCAAAAAAGAAGCAGAAGCATTGAGCGAAACCATAAACAAAAAAGTGAGATTAGAGGCGTATCCAGCCAGTTTCGAGTTCAGAAGCACCATTGGACATCGAGCCGTTTTGGTTTTAAAAGGCAAGAGAAAACCGCTTTCAGGCAAGATTACCAACACAGACCCGGCGTACACGAAACTCGAAGAGCTCGGTGTGGCTGAAGCCAAGGCTGAAATGCGCCTCAGAAAATGCGAACCCATGAACAAAAGCGAAGAAGCAAGGATTTCAGCGGCGCTGGTGAATGAGTTTGTGGAAAAATCACACGAGATTCTGGATGCTCATGAGATTAACAAGAAGCGTGTCGCCGAGGGAAAGTTGAAGGCGAATCTCATACTCACACGCGATGCGGGACACATGCTGCCCGATTTTTTCAACATAAACGAGAGATACGGCGTACGCTTCGCTTGTCTCGCAGACATGCCTGTTGAGAGAGGCATATCTAAGCTGGCTGGGATGCATCTCGTTGACCTTCCGCCCCCGTCGGGCAATCTCAAAAGGGATTGTCTGTTACGAGTTAGTAGATTGCTGGAGATTCTGCTGTCTTACGATTGTTTTTACATTCACATCAAGGGTCCAGACGAACCTGCACACGACGGCAACTTTCAACTAAAAACCCAAATGATAGCCACTATTGACAAATTTTTCCTTGGAAAGTTGCAGTCCAAGATTGATTTGAAAGACAACATCATCTGTGTCACTTCAGACCACGCAACCCCGTGCAAGTTGAAGGCACACAGCGACGACCCGGTTCCAGTGCTTATAGTAGGCAACAAAATCAAGGGCGACAAGGCAACCAAGTTTTCAGAGAAAGAATGCAAGAAAGGAAGTTTGGGCGTTCTGGAGCACGGTTACGAACTCATGCCCATGCTGATGAGTTTGTTAAAAGGGAAAAGACTAAAAGCCCTCTGAACATGTTTAGTCTTCAACTGAACTCAGGAGATTGTCTTTATGGCTGGAATAGTTCTGGTTCGAGACGTCATGACCAAGAACCCCAAGGTTGTGAGGCGCGACACAAGCGTTCAAGAGGTTGTTGCCACCATGAACAAATTCAATATAAGCAGCGTTATCGTGGTTCAGGAAGAGCGCCCAGTCGGGATAATCACTCACAAGGACATCGTGTCAAAGATTGTCCAGCCCCGCATTCCACCAGATGCGGTGACCGCTCGAGAAATCATGGCAACCCCAGTAGTAACCATTGATGAAAACGCGAGCATAGATGAGGCTGCCAGACTTATGGCTAGAAAAAGCATCAAAAAACTGCCTGTCACCAGCAACAACAAACTCGTTGGAATAATTACCAGCATGGACCTCGTGAGAGAAGCACCAAAACTAACCAAACTGATGGAAGACTTGCTTAAAACCTCGTCGTAAGCTTTTTGTTCAGCATAGAAAGCGTCTTTAGGCTTAATCGCAGTTTTCTCATACCTAAATGTGTAAAGGGCTAAAACAGAGAGATTCGACAATGTTCGTCGTCTTGTTTGACTTGGAAGGCACGCTGGTTCAAACCGAATGGGAGGCGCCTAACCACGTTTTGCTTTTTCGGCGTGAAACAAGAAAGAAACTCTTAGAATTGGGCATACCATCCAGTGTGGTGAAGGGCGACGAGAGGTCTACAGTAATGCGCAACAAGGCTCTGGACTACGTCAAAAAGAATTACACCAAGGAAAAAATCAAACAGTTCCAGCGAGAATTGGAGAAATTCTTGGATTACTACGAATTGAGCGCTGTGAAAAGCTCAAAGCTTTTTCCTGAAACTCTACCAACACTGGAGCGATTAAAGGCGCTGCGTTACCGCATGGGATTAGTTACCAACACTTCAAAGAAGGCGGTCGTTCAGTATTTCTCCATGTATGGTCTTAGAGATTATTTTGACGTTGTTGTTACGCGAGAGGCCACTGCAAAGTTGAAACCTGACCCCGAAGGAGTCCTGCTTGCTCTTAAGAAGCTTCGAGAGAAATGCTTCTTTTTGGTCGGCGATTTGGAACATGACGCCATAGCTGCAGAAAAAGCGGGAGGGTTGTCAATCATAGTTAATAGAAATTCCTCTGGAGCACAGCGTTTTCACGCTGATTTTTTTGTGAACTCTCTGTCTGAAGCCGCATCTATTGTCTGTTCAAGGAATAGGTGAGTCACTGTTGTTAAGTGATAAGCCGAAGAGGGGCAGAAGAATAGCGCTTTTGGAGGGAATAACTGCCGGGACGTTCTTTGGCACAGGCGCCATATTCATTAAGATTCTGGAAAGTCTTGGCGCCTTGTCCATAGCCTTTTGGCGCCTTGCAATCGCGGCGATATTTCTTGCGTTTTTGCTACTTGCGTTGAGAAGACCTGTTGCTCCGAACCTGTTCAAAGGTAACTTGTCGCGGATTTTGGTTCTCGGTTTGCTCTTGGGCTTGCACTTCATATTCTTTGTTTCATCCGTGTTAGATACTACTATCTTGAACGCTACCGTGCTGGTGAACACCACGCCCATATGGTCCATGTTCGTGTCCTCCCTTGTCTTCAAGCTGAAACCGACGCGTTTAGCAGCACTGGGCATTTTGACTTCATTTTTTGGTTTGAGCCTAATCGCCTTTGGAGACGCTTCGTCTCAAGTGTTCACGCTGAACTTGAAAGGAGACTTGGAAGCCATCATTGCATCGGTCGCGGAGGCTTTTTATCTCAGCTACGGTCGAGACACCAGACGCAAGGTGCCCCTGCTGAGCCTGATGTTTCCAATCTACACTGTTGCAGCCATCACCGTGCTTATTGGAGGAGCCGTAACTGGTTCAAATTTCAGTTTTCCAACCCAACCTGGTTTGATTCTTGCAGTGATTGGGATGGGATTATTGCCCACAGCCATAGCCCACACATTTTATTTCTCGTCTCTTTCCCATCTGAAGTCGTTTGAAACAGCAACCATGGCCCTTCTTGAACCCATCGGCGCCACCTTTCTGGGCGTACTAATATTTGCACAAGTTCCTGCACCTGTCTTTATTCTGGGCGCGGTTATTGTTTTAAGTGGAATCGTGTCGGTTGCCATCAGCGAGTAGACCACTGATCAAGCAGTTGCCCGCGGCGGGTTGATGGAACCGAACAGAGAACTGTTTGCAGAGCTTGAAATAAGATAACAAACAACCGTTAAAGCAGAAGGGGTATTGCAGGCAGTATTTGAACGATCAACAGCGCAGTCATGTTTGTCAGCTTCATGAAGATGTTCAGCGATGGACCCGCAACGTCTTTCAAGGGGTCGCCAACTGTGTCGCCGATGACAGCAGCAGCGTGTGTGGGCGTGCCCCTCATCCAGAAACTTCTTTCAATGTATTTCTTGGCGTTGTCCCATATGCCGCCGCCGAAGGTGAAGAAAGGTGACAGTATGGCGGATGTGGCTAATCCTCCCAGAAGCATGGCGCCCAACGCGTACTTTCCTAACACAAGTCCTATGGCTATGGGTGAAGCAACAGCCAACAGTCCTGGTACAATCATCTGTCTGAGCGCGTTCTTTGTGCCGATGTCCACACAGCGGGCATAGTTTGGTTTGACTTTTCCCTCTATTATGCCCGGGTTCCATCGAAACTGTCGTCTAACTTCATCCACTATTTGGTACGCTGTTCTTCCAGTTGCTCCTATAGCTAGGGAGGAAAACAGAAAGGGAAGGGCGGCGCCTAACAAGAGTCCAACTATAATTTCGGGACGCAACAGACCAAGAGCCACTGAACCTAGTCCTACCTTCTCGCCGTAAGTGATGAAAATGACGACGGTTGAAACCGTGCCTGACGCGGTGGCGAAAGCCTTTGTATACGCCTTGGTGGTGTTGCCCATTGCGTCGAGTTCTTCCAGTGCGCCGCCGTTCTTTGTGCCCGACATTTGGGCTATGCCTGCGGCGTTGTCGCTTATGGGTCCAAACGTGTCGCTTGACATGATGATGCCTATGGCTAGGTCGGTTCCAAGATTTGCTGCAACTATGCCGTAAAGCGCCGGGATAGAGCCGTTGGTTACGAAATAAGAAAAGAGGATGGCTACCAGAATTGACAAGAAGGGCATGAATGGACTCTGTAAAGCGTAGGACAAGCCTGTTATGATGTTGATGGCTGCTCCACGTTCAGAAGATTCGGCTATTTTTCTAACAGGTCTGCTGTTGATCCCTATATAATATTGCACGGCTAATCCAACTGCGAGACTTGCCACCAAGCCGCTCGCCACGGCATAAAACACGGTTATGTTATTTAGCAGTACCATGGAGGAGAGAAATGCACCGAATATGCAAAAGATAGAGGTGACAAGAAGACCAACGTTGAAAGACATGATAGGTCTTACCTGTTTCCAACCTCTAATAACGAAAACACCCACTATCGTTGCAACGACTCCGGATGCGCCGAGCATTAATGGGAACATCAATGCATTAATTCTAAAAGCTGTCTGACTGAATAAAATAGTGCCTATTATCATGGCTGTTATGTAGTCGTCGCTTATTGATTCAAACAGATCCGAGCCCCTTCCTGCGCAGTCGCCTACGTTGTCTCCCACCTGATCTGCGATGACTGCAGGATTGCGCGGGTCATCTTCAGGAATGCGTTGTTCTATCTTGCCGACCAAGTCCGCGCCTATGTCAGCCGCTTTGGTGAATATGCCTCCGCCCAGTTGCGCGAATAAAGCCGCAAGACTGGCACCGAAGCCGAAGCCCACGATCAAGGTTGGGTCTTGATAAAACCAGTAGAGGAGGCTTACTCCGATGAGGCTGAATCCTACGACGGAGAGCCCCATCACGGCTCCACCTCTGAATGCCAGGGTGAATGCTTTTGTCGAAGAGGTTCTCGCGGCGTTGGCGGTTCTCACGTTGGCTTTCACGGCGATTCGTAAGCCTATGTAGGCGGCTAGTAAAGAAAGCGCGGCGCCGAACACGAAGGCGATGGGTACTCTTAGGTCTTTGAATGCTAGGGTTAAAGGGATCAGGGTTAATGCAACAAAAATGGCGATGGTTCTGTACTGTCGTTTTATGAAGGCTTTGGCGCCCTCTTCAATAAAACCTGCAATTGCATCCATCTGGGGCGTTCCAGAAGGTTCCTTGCCTATGGACCAGGCTAAGAAGGCGACGACAAGCATCGCAAGGACTCCGACTGTCAACGCAAGCCATGTGAGGTCCATTTGTCACCGCTTCTCCTACTCCTTAACTTTTTTGAGATTATGCGTCATATCGAATTGGTCTTAAATCTACTATAGGCTCCAACTTATAAACATAGCATGTTTGTTATGACAATATGCCAAGAACCGAGATACATATTCAGCATGAAAAAATTCACTTCTAACTTCTTACTTTCTCCAAAAGAAGGCTATAGTGATAGGGGATAAGTTTACAATGCTTTGCTACACGATCGATAGAGATGTTGATTGCCGAATGAGACTGCTAGTAGGGTTACCAATATGAACAGTGGCACGATTATGTTTGGCTGTTTTCAGCTCTTTTTGGTTTTCTCAGCACCGAACCAGCATACAACCCGATGAAACCAAACACAAAGGCAAAGACAACATTCAACGCCACAATCATAACCAGCACCAGTTGCGAGTAGGAGACCCAATCCATAGTTGTCCACCCACTCGTTGGGAACATGCTCTCTAGAACCTCCTGCATCGAAACGCCCGTGTATGGATTAGCGAATAAAGCCATGGTGAAGAACGTGAACACAAGCGTAAACAAAACGACAATTCTGCTAATTGCTCCTCTCCTCGACTCTTCATGAATCTTAACGGCAAACACGTAACCAATAATCAATGAAGACACCAGAATTGAAACGATGGTTGCAATATCAACCCCCCAATAAGAATTCAACGGAATCATTACCGCTGACAGCACAAAACTAAGCAGTATATAAGCCGCAGACAAAGAAGCCACAGCCGTTATCACATCACCAAACTTCAACCTATCACCTCCTTCACAACGAAAATGCGAATGTATGTCTTCTGCCTCCACATTTATAACTTATGGAAACCCTTCCACCCAGCACAAGATTATGAACAAAAAACAAGCAACTTGCATTTTTCCTGATTCTGCGTTCTAGTGACCTAAAAAAATTCATTATTAACCAAAGAACCAGAGTCCTTGTTGGGTGTGCCACGAAGGTTTTCTGTTGTGCCACAACTATCAGACGAAAAGGCATCGTTGAGATTCGAAAGCTGTAGACTTCAATTGTCCAACAATTAATTTTCAGTAGTGGACAAAACAGACGAGGTAACTATGCAACAATTCGTTCGTTCATCACAAGATTCTAAACGATGAACACATAACTAACGTTTGAGGGGGCTCAGTCGTTTCGAGGGCAAAGAAATTGCGCGTTCATACTCGTAGATGATTCTGGAAGTCACGGTCCACGTTTCCAGCATCTCGGGGTAAATTGAGACAACATCATTCGCCAACCTTAGAGTTGTCTCCAAGAAATGTCCGTGTGGAAAGCCCCCAACAATAACAATGGGTCTCTTCTCAACAGACAGTTTTGAAACAGCCGCTTCCATTGTGCACGGTTTACCTGTTCTGCTTAAAAGCCAAAACATAGGATGACTTTATCTCCCTAATCAACAGTGGTAAGGTTTGGCGTTTCAATGTGAGTAAGGCTTTCTCCTTCGGTTGGGGCGGAACCCTTCTGTGCTCAAACAACTGTTCAATTAGGCTGAAGAACCTGTTGCAGTTTCGGGGCAAACGGATCGAAGGGTCCACTGTGATAACATAGTCGTTAAGGGTGTGCACATAGACCTGAAGGAGCCCTTCCCTGTTCAACAGTGAGCCCAGAGCCTCAAGCAAGGCAAAATGCACAATGTCGGGTCGTCCTCTCTTTTCGCTTTTTTCTAGTCTTTTCATTGCGGCATGGTGATAAGAACGGTCTAAAACAACAAATCTAGGCTGTTTTCGATGCAGTTTGGCGTATCTTTGAATAGACCTATGCGTCCACAGCTTTTCTGGAACGGTTTCAAGCGCAGACTCAGCCAAAATAAGAGTCAACAAAGTGTAGCCCTTTAATTAGCGTAGGGAAAAGCCTATCTCAATAAAAACTTAATGGAAATGCGTGCAAAAAAATGCAGTACAACGAAATCATGAAAAAACTGAAGGCTCTAGCCAATCCAGAAGCAGTTGCAGGTATGACACGGTTTGGAATCAACCCGAAGAACACGTATGGTGTCTCCATCCCCAATCTGAGAGCAATAGCCAAAAAATCAGGCAGAAATCATTTTCTCGCACAGCAACTCTGGGCGTCAGGTGTCCATGAAGCCCGCATACTTGCCAGCATGATTGATGATCCAAGAATGGTAACCGAAGAGCAGATGGGAGGCTGGGTCAATGACTTTGACTCTTGGGATGTTTGCGACCAATGCTGCAGCAACCTATTTGATAAAACAAGATTTGCCCACCAAAAAGCACTGGAGTGGAGCAGGAGAAAAGAAGAATTCGTAAAGAGAGCAGGGTTCGCCTTGATGGCTGCACTGACTGTTCATGACAAAAAGGCAAATGATGAGGCGTTCCTGAAGTTCTTACCCATCATAAAAAGAGAAGCCACCGACAACAGAAACTATGTCAAAAAAGCCGTCAATTGGGCTCTGAGACAGATTGGAAAACGAAACAGAACCTTGAGAAAGAAGGCAATAGAAACAGCCGAGGAGATTCAAAAAATCGATTCAGCAGCGGCAAATTGGATTGCTTCCGACGCTATTCGAGAACTTACAAGTGAAAAGGTTCAAAAGAGGATTAAACACGGATAAAAATCATCCATCACTCAACGGGTATGACGCTAAGCGGCGGACACGGTGACAAACAAATAATGAATGAAACCCGACAGATAGCGTTGCAGCGCATTCATGTGCTCTTTCGTTTGGCTAAGGAGAAAATCCGAGAAGAACCAGAGTTGGCGCAGCGTTACGCCGCTATAGCGCGCAGAATCGCCATGAGAGCCAAACTGCGACTGCCAACCGAGTACAGGCGCATGGTTTGCAGGCACTGTAAAAGCTTTATTTACCCCAACGTCAACTGTCGTGTTCGCGTTCGACAGAGACGGGAACCCCACATGGTTATCACATGCTTGGTCTGCGGCAAACACACGCGCATACCGTTGAAGAGTAGAAGCCAGTTAAAGAAGAAGGAAAAGAAAACCCCATGATAACATCGAGAATGAAGCGCCGAATAAGACAGGAACTGAGCGCTGAAAGACCTACAGTTTGGGTTGGAAAAGAAGGGTCGACACCACAAATAATGAACGAAATCAGCCGACAACTCGAACAGCGTGAGGTGGTGAAGGCAAAAATCCTGCATACAGCCCTCAAAGACATAAAAACTGAAGAAATAGCCACAAAAATCGCCACACAAACTGACTCAACCCTCATTGAGGTTCGTGGACACACGTTCATACTCTACAAGAGACGAAAAAGAAAGTAAATCATGTACTAAAAACAAGAGTTTGTCTTGTCGGTTCCTGCATTAATGCTGCTCGTGACACAAAACTATTACGGCGTATTATCCATTCTTTTGCTGAAAGACATACACTTCAAGGAATTGGAGTGAAACCGTATCTGGCTTGTGGACATGAAAGCGAGGGTTATGCGTACGACTGCTTAGAATGCGGCAGCGAGAATGGGATGAATAGAAAAAGAAAAGGAAGAAGCTTTCGAAATCTAGGAAAAAGTGACAATGCAGATCAGAGCAAAGCTGTATACTTAAATCTTACATTGAACATACGTTGCGCGCGTCACGTTGACATGGAAGGTTTCCGTTCCTTCCTTCATGTGCCAGCCTGGAAGATAGTGATGAATGAAGACATATTTCTAATCGATGAACCAAAAAAAAGAAAAAAGGGGGATTTGTAGTGTCGTTTAATCAATTGATTGTTGGTATCTGTCGTGTCTCGGTTCTATGTGGACTGCTGTTATTGTGTCACTTCCTTGGAACAATGTTCCGTCAACAAGCATGCAAGTTATTATAAATGTGACTCTGATGAATCTTGGGCATCCGATTGTGCTCATGATATAAGACACAACTTCTGCTCTGTCTATCTTAACCATCAAGTCTGGTATGCCATCGCCATCATAGTCTCTAATTTGGGTAGGATACAATTCGGCATGAATAGTTTCATTCAATGTGATCCAAGAAAGGTCGAGGTTAGTAACGTTGTAACCAGGGACCTCAATGTATGCTGTAATGAATTCGCCGTTGCTCGCTAGGTTGAGCGTGTCTGGGTCAATATCTATTGTCGCTGGGACACTTGGAGCAAATTGGATTACCATCGTGTGAGTGCTTAGCATGAACTCGAAGTGGATAAAGTAGTGTGTTCCATTTGTACTGATGACTGGAAACGGTGGTGGAGTAAGTTTCACGCCATCTATGAACACCTTGATCTGAGAAGTATTGACCATTGGAAATATGACATTAATGGATCCCGTCTCTCCTGCTGGTCCTGACGACTCGAACTTTAGAGTATTTTTTGTTGCAACTATTTTATCTATGGTGGTGTCACTTCTCATAACAACTGGGCAGTCCAAACCTCCTACATTAACACTTGTTTCTATCGGTGTCCAAGGATTCATAAGCGGATAATGGTCTATGTTATAATTGTCCATAATGTATGGCGAATCGCCTATACCATCACTGCCAGGTTTGTCTTGGGCTGGTCCCCAGTATAAATCCGCTCCTGTATAATAGCTCCAGTAATTCCCGCCAGAGGGGTAACTGTTATCCCAGATATTGCTGAAAGGAATAAACCATATATGAACTCCAGTGTTGATGAAGTTGTTGTGGTAGATGCTGTTGTCAAATGAGTACAGTATTTCAATTTCGTTCTGAATTAAAGTGTTGTCCGTGATTGTATTGAGGTCGGCAGTTGATAAGTAGATACCGGCCCATTGACTTGAGGATATTGTGTTATTGTGAATTATGACGCCGTGAGAACCACCTACGTAGATGCCCAGAGGATTTGAGGTTATCGTGTTATTGTGAATCACAATGTTTGTGGAATACTCTATGTTGTGCACTATGTTGATGCCCGCAAAGAAGAAGTTACTTACAACACCGTTCTTTATGGTTACATTATTTCTGTAAGAGGCATCAATCCCTGCCCAGCTCCAGTAACTGCCTACAATGCTGTGACCGTTGAGATTCAGCACGACGTTGTCAGCGATTATCACTACCTCATCGTAAATGTCAGATTGTAGGGTCGTGCTTTGACTTATGAATATTGTGCTGGTTATTTGTTGGATGTGGACATGATGAGACCTAGATAGGTCTTGAGTATACGTGTAGGTTCCAACGTCATCTGTTAGGAAAACAGCCTCGTTGACGTGGCTGTCTTCATACATGTAGTAAGTTGTCAAAGGCTGAAGCGTGCCCAATGTTAGTTGTGTAGAAGTAGCAATGCTGGCATTTTCAATGAGAAATCCCATCAGTTCGGAAGACGCACACAATATAACATGCACTGGAGTGTTTGTTGTAATGAAAACGTTGAAGTGTTTCAGTTCAAAATGTGTTCCAGTCGCTTCCAGTATTTCGTAGGGGACACCTTCTTCGGCAGCACCATTGGGAACAACATCGAATGCGACCGCAAAAAGGTTTGTTAGAAGCAACACAAATATTGTTGATGTTACCAGCTTCTTTTTCATTTAACTCCTCTCCCTCATTATTGGTATTTTTACAGCCCCACCTCGGCTGCTAAGGAAAATTGGCACAGTGCAAATATCCCTTAGAGTTCAAAAGTACTTCTTTACTTACATATATAACTTTTGAAGAATTTTACAGGCACTCGCGAAAAACGTTACATTGTAATCTGTACTAAAATCCAAATTGCATTAATAATTCAAGAAACCTTCTTCTATGCTGAGTGCGCTTTGGCTACCTTAACCGAGCAGACTGAACGCATCTACACGCGCTATGCGAGAATTTCGCACGTAAAACAATAGGCGTAACACTAGAACAAGATTTGCTGGCAACTATTCGAGAATGGCATTAATCTTTCAAAAACTCGAAAACGCCTTAATCCGAATTATGATTGGTGGGCCGGGCAGGATTTGAACCTGCGACCTGCGCCGCGTGAGGGCGCCGTCCTAACCAACTAGACTACCGGCCCTGTCTCCTTGTTCAGTCTTCAAACTTCTTCAAGAAGAACAATTGTCATTAAAAGCGTTTTGTAAATCACGCGTCAGGCGGGTGAAAGAAACTTGCTTGACTATCTCGTTCAAAAAAAGCTCTTAACAAAATAAAAGAAGAAAATGTAGAGATTATTTGTACGGTATGAAGTCCTTGCCCAAGAGTTCTCTAGCTATCACTATGCGCTGAATGTTTAAGGCGCCTTCGGCTCCGATGCAGTAGGACATGATTCCACGCCAAGCCATTTCAATGGGGCATTCTTGCGAGTAACCGTAGGCTCCCATCCAAATCATAGCGTGTTCAGCTGCGTGCATGGCAAAGGGCGGTATCTTCAGCTTCACAGCTGCAATGTACTTGGTTACTTCCAGTGGCGTGAACTTGTTATGCTTGTATTTTTGGTCCATCATCCAAGCTGTACGATAGAGCAAGGACCTCATGGCTTCAAGCTCAGCCCAGTCGTCGGCTAGCTCAAACTGAATGCCCTCAAACTTGCCGATTGGGCGTCCAAACGCCTTGCGCTGCTTGATGTAGTCCATGCCGATTTCTAGCACCCTTTGAGTTGCGCCGATGCATGTTGCGCCAATCAGCAGGCGTGCGCCGTCGAAGCCTTCCATTGTGGGGTAGAAACCTTCTCCTTCTTTGCCGAGCCTGTAGCTGTCTGGCAGTCTTACGTTTTTCATGCTGAAACCGCCTGTTGATATGCCCATTCTGCCCACATCGTCGAAGCGTTTGGTTACTTCTACGCCTGGTGTGTTTATTGGTAAGTAGAATCCTGTCATGCCCTTGTGCGGCGCTTCAGGTGGCGCTGGTGCTGATCTGGCGGTGATCCAGTACCCTCCGCCCATTTTCTGTACTTCTTCTGTGCCGCTTATGTACATTTTTTCGCCGTTGATTATCCATTCGTTGCCTTCTTTTTTGGCTGTGGATTTGAAGGCTGCGACGTCTGAGCCTCCGCCTGATTCGGTTGTGGCGATGCCGATGAACGCGTTGCCTTTTGTGGCGGGTCTAATGACTGCGTTTCTCACTTCCTCTGAAGCGTATCTGTCGACCACGAAGCCCCAGCTTGATTGTACGAGGAAGAAGACGGGTATGGCGCAGCTTATGTCATGATAACCCAGTTCTTGGGCTGCTATGCAGGCGGTTATCCAGTCGGCGCCTGTTCCTCCGTGTTCTTCGGGTGCAGTCATTATGAGTAAGCCTAGGTCTGCCATTTCTTTGACCAGTCCGTTTGGCATTTTGCCTGTTTTGTCCATTTGTCTTACTGCTTCTAGGTTGAGTTTTTTGGCGCACCATTCGCGTATGGCTTTTTGGAACAGTTGTTGTTCTTCGGTGAATTCGAATTCAATCATGTTGGTTCAATTTCTCCTTTTTATGTTATGTTGTTTTGGGAGTAGGTGCTTTTGTTCATGATTGCATATAAGATTTGTTGAGAGTTGTTTGTGTGTGCGCACGGGGCTAGACCCCCCTCTGTTAGGCGCCAAATATTATTTGTTTATGCGTGTATGTTGTTCTCTTTTGTTTTGTAGACTCTTCTACCCACGGGGGAGGGTATGTTGAAATGAATGATGAGAATGGAAGCGCGGAGAGACGGGTTAGACCCCTTAAGCCATCTATGTGGAGACAAATAGGCGTGATATTTTCAGATGTGTGCTGGTTGATCATCTCTCTCCTTTGAGCCAGCCTGAGATGCCCAGTTCTTTCACTGTTATCGTGATAGGTTCGGGTTCGTGGGACTTGTACTTGCCTGTTTCGTCTAGGTAAAGAATTCGTGGCTTTAGGGGGAATACTCCTTTGGTTCGAGGTCTTAGGACCAGTTTCACTTCTTCGGTTTTGAGTGGTCCAAGTCGCTTTCCCTTCATGTTGAGGTAGGAGTCTTCAACCCTGTAAATTTCAGGCGCTTCTTTTACTTCAAAGTCTTCTGGAATGATTTCTTCCACTTTAATTAACAGTGCATGTGCTTTTCCAGTATTGACGAGTTCTATTTCTAAGTTTAGGTCTTCGCCAACTTTAATCTCTCTTGCGCGAAGGATTAGATTCGCTTGGATGTTCGAGTGTTCAAACCTCTCTAAACCTGCTGCTTCTTCATGAGATGGGGTAGGAACTGAGATGCTGACGGTGCTGGACGTAACCGAAGGCGCTACTAATACCTTGTCTAGGGACAATGCAAATTCACGTTTTTCCTTAACCCTCTCTAAGGTTTTGAGAACGTCATCTGATTTTTTGGCATACCCTGCTTTCTTAAACAGTCTAGCTGAACGGTCTAAATATCCTTCAGCCAGTCCATAAAACTTGGTTTTGTTTGCGTGGTCAGCTTCAGTTTCTGCTTTGTCCATGTAGAAGAAGGCGTCAAACAAGGCTTCGGTTGCGCTGACCCAAGTTGACGCCTTCTCAAATCCAGCGTCCATATAATAGTCAGAGGCACTCTCCATGTGGTGCTTAGCTTCAGAATAGAACACCATATTTTTTGTCGATTTGTACTTTGCACCCACCTCAAGCGCTCTACAAATGCAGGAGTTACCAGCCGCTAGCATAGCAGTCCTCTTTTTCAAGCTACTCTCCTTGGCCTTTGTGAACAGCTCGGAAGCCTCAGCATAGAGGGTTGCATCAGCCATTTCTTCAGCTACGCTCATCTTTTGCCAAGCTTGACACATATGAATCAGTGGAAGGAGCTCCTTACGTTCGATTTCATTTTCCATCGCTTGGGCGATTTTCTCTAACTTTTTAGCTGCTGATCCGTATTTTTCCGCACTTGACACGCAATCTCCCGACGTGTAAAGGTTCTTGGCATCTTCGATAAGGGTTCTTGCGAGACAATACTCTTCTCTTAAATTGGAAACTCTACTCAGTTTGACTGCTATGTGTTTCTCATCCGGGCTCAGAATCTTATCGGATTCTTCTCCTAAAGACTTTTCGACCTGATTAAACAGCTTAGCCGTTTCCGTGAAGGCTTGTAATGCCTCTTGGCTTTTATCCACTCTACTTAGATCTTCTGCATGTTCCAAGTAAGCCCAAGCCGAGTAGTTTAGGGCAAGATAGCTCCATGATTTAGATGATTTAAGAGCGTTGGCTGCTTTCTCGTAATGTTCTTTTGATCGCTCGTATTCTTCTCTTTCATGGTCGTGTCTTGCTTTTTCAATGTCACTCCAAGCCTGCATATATGTAGCATAGTCCATGTAGAAACTGTTAAGCTGAGGAATATTGTGAGCACTTAGCTCATACTGTTTGGAGGCGGATTCAAAGTTGCTTGCGGATTCTAGGTGTTCGTCAAGACGATCGTAGGCCAGAGCTGTTTGCCAATAGGCTTCAGCAACTCGGCTAACAAGATCCGCTTTTTTGTTCATTTGAACAGCGTTTTGATAAGTTTCTATTTGCTTTCTCAGAACTTCTTTTTCGGTGGTTGTTTGGTAAAGTTCGTTCAAAATACTTCCTAGCTCTGCTTGAACTCTTCCTAATTCTGTGAAGACTTCTCTGCGCGGAGGAAAAGAAGCTACATGTCCTTGAATGAGCGTTATACAAGTTTCCATGCGAGAAACTGACTTTTCAAGAAGTTCTTTTCTTTTCTCCCCACTCTCTTCCAGTTTGCTAAGTTCAAACAGTGTCCTTGCTAGTGATGCGTAGGGGAGGGACTGAGGCAACATAAAGTGGGGACGAAGTTGCTCTGTGTAATAGACGTTTTTTTCTCCAAGTGTCATAGCATCTTTGAGCAACTGTCTTTTTTCTACTACGGTTTCCATAGTCGAGAGGTCACATAATGCCTGAGCTAACATCCATGAGGCATGAAGAATTGCATGCGTTGAGCCCGTGCGTTGTGCATGTTGCAAACCCTGTTTTCCGAGAGTTACAGCCTTCTGCAGTAATTTATGCCTTGTTTCTAGTTCTATCTCTCTTCTTGCTAATTCTGAAAAATTCATCCCATATCCCATGCTGTATGAATGGGGGATTCCACGACCATAATTCACAAGAATGCTGTAACGGATGGCTTCACTGGCGTATTCCTCGCTTTTCCGTGACTTTTCTCTGATTTCTTCAAGATCTTCTTCTGGGAACATACTCCATGTAGTTGAGAATGCTAAACCGTCAAATGCCTCAGACAATATACGATTATCCTTTATCTCAATGCTACACTGAAGGGCTTTTCTGAAGAGGTCAGATGCTGTTTCTGATCCTGCTCCTAGATCAAGCTCAGCAAATCCTAACCAGACAGTTGATCTACTTAGGAGAAGATTGTCACCAATGCTTTCAGAGATTCTAATTGCTTCTTTCGCATAGTCAAATGCCTTTTTCTCGCATTCCCTTCTTTTCGTTTCAAGCTGCAAAGACATTGTGGCATTATAACAATGGATGCTGGTGATGCAATAGGCTCTTGCAAGTTCATGTTCATCTCCGGCATTAGAGAATATTTTTATTGCCTTCTCTCCGAGGCTCAACGCTTCGTTCAGTATCTTCTCTCGCATCTGTATATCCAATTCTAGGTCTAATCGGTCATCCAGACAATCAGTCAATTCGATGCAGGTCTTTCCATAGCTAAGTTGATCTTCGGTTTCATCATATGCCTTTAAAGCCTCCTTCCCTACTCTCCAACACTCATCAAGCAACTTCCTCTTTGTGTCAACGTCGGAAGAGAGCCAATAACCAATGTAAGCAACCATCGCCCTGCAATGAAGTATCTTTGCCGATAACCCTGCTGTTCCTTCAACTCTTTTAAACAGTTCAGCTGCCTTCTCATAAGCTTCGACAGCCAGCTGCATACGCTTGCCAAATTCACCTTGACTTTCAGCTTGAAACGCAGCTCCATAAAAGCAATAGCCGATTCGCTCTTCAATCTCACCAGCCTTTACAAAATCTTTTTCCTCTATGATGTGACCATAGGCTTTCTCGTAAAGGTCTGCAGCCGCAAGCCAGTTATAACTCTTCTCTTTTTCCTTCGCTAAAGCAAAAATTTGTTGTAGAGACTGGCTTTCAGACATAATTCACGAACCAACTACAACATGCATCAGGAATGGGAAAAAGCTTTCGTAGAGTTCTTGAAATAATGTTGTCCTAACAGATCGCGCATAATGTTTTCTTCAAAGATGGAGTGCAGACTCTTTTTCGGAAAAAATGGAAGAAGGAGGGGTTGTGTTATCTTTTTCCTCTAGCTCTTGGGATAGGTATGCGGCGTCTGAACACCACGAATAGAACCGCCACCACTGCCGTGATGATGAGCAGCATGAGCAGCCAGAATCCTGTTGTTGTCCATATCGCCAGTGGAAAGTCTGTGAGGGTGATGGTCTCAGACCTTGAATTTGTCACCGAAACAGAAGGTTTGACCGACTTTGCTGTGACCAGCGTGAGCCAGTATTCTGCACTGTAAAGAGCGTCTATCTCGTATGTTCCAGAGGGCAGCTTAAATGTCGCCTTGCCACTCATGTCGGTTGTTTCAAGACCAAGTCCTACTCCGGCTTCATCGTAAATTATGACGTAGGCTCCTGAGACACGAACCCCATTATTTCCCAAAACCTCAACCGTTAACTGAAACACCCGACATTTCAGAGTGTACGGACCGTCGGAATCCACGTACTGTGAAGTCTGCAAAACAAACACGTCTTTCCACAATATCGTGAAGCCATAGTTACCAGCAAGCACGTGGGTCAAGTTGATGAAGCCGTTCGAAGCCGTGTAACGCGGCAATGTGTCTGTTGTGCCGTTTGGCCATGTGACGTAGACTTGAGCCCTGGGCAAGGGAGCATTGACATCGTCGACAACGAGGAACGCTGGGTTGTAGTAAACAATCTCTCCAATTGCGAAAATGTGCGAACCCTCTTCAAGGAACGGTTCAAAGGTGCCATACACTAAGTTTTGATAGTATCCATTATTGTCAATAACCCAAACTTTAACGGTGTAGTTGCCCAGCATGGCAGTGCTTGGATAGGTCCAGTTTGCCTCGTAAAGATGCGCATAGTTTACAAGCCATTGTCCATCGGTCACTCGGGTCATGTCCACATTATCCACAACCGGGTTGTTGGCTGGGTCAAGTATGGTCATATTGACCTTGTAGATGTCGTATCCTCCGAAGGGATCAGTGACGTTAGCTCGCACGATTACCTTGCGTTGACTCTCTGTCCAGTTGTAGTAGAACAGGTTTGTCTCTGAATTATCAACGGCGTAGGTTTTGATGGACGCTGGACGAGCGAAATCTTCAGAGTAGATTATGGCTCGGCTGGGATACTGATATGAGTCGTACCAAACAGACACTGATGTAGCTGCACCTGGCTTTATTGTTATCTTTAGTACAACCGATGAACCCGACTTAAAGGTGTAGGGTGGAACCGTGAACTTTAACGGGGCGTTCCCTGGAATTGCGTTGACATCGTATATTTCTGGAGAGAGATTTTCGCTTCCAGAGTTCCATGAACCGACCTCGGAAAATCCGCTCGCGTTTAACTGGTAAACAGTTATTGCGAAAACAGCGGACGGCGTTGCTCCTGTTGCGTTTGCAAACAAGTGCACCCAAAATGTGCCGTTAACGCGAACGTTTCCAGCGAGGTCAGGGGCCATGTAAAAGTAGATGTCAAATGTTCCTGCCTGGGGACCTATCCTCTGAGTTCCGCCCCACAGCTGCGTGGTGTTCATTATATGGCTATCCGAAGTATAGCCACTCCCGATGGACTGCGGTGTAGGAGTGTAGTGGAAGTAAAACTCCTTGGGTTTGGCTACACCACTGGACTGAGATTGAGCAACTGGAACGATGCCCGTCAATAAAGCCGTTGATATTATTGACAGAAGCAGTGTTGAGAAAACTATCATTCTTTTTGTTTTTGTTTTTTCTTTCAATAATAACATCCCTTTTTTTGTGAAACCTTGAAAAATCTCCTCAAACCAAGGTGTTAACTCTTGTGAATGGCAAATCTGAATTCAGAATCGAATTTGTTTCTTTTTGAAGAGCTAAAAAATCAAACATGCCCTGATTTTGGCTTTTCAGACGAGTTCCACAGGTATTGAAAATAGTCTTTGGCAAATTTCACCAGTCCCAGATGATTGGACCATATGATGAGCGTGGGTTTGTCTTCGCCTAAGAAAAGCATCGCTTCCTTGCCGTCTGCGATGGCGCCGCCGCCGAACATGTTGTCTCGAATTCTAACTTCAGCCACTTCCGCCAACTTCTGTGCGTCCCATTCCTTTGCTTTTCTCGAAATCATGATTTGAATCTTGACGTTTGCGCTTTGCAAATGCGAAATGAAAGGCGTGACTGCATCAGCCAAGGCTTTGGGCAGGGTGGGTGCGGCAATCATTAGTTCACTCTTTGTTTTTTCCACTAGTTCTTTGAGTTTAGCTAGAATGTTAAACTCGCCTCTGAGGATCCATATGTCTGGTTTTTCCCTTATCTCACGTCGTTCGTAGAAGGGCTCTAACTCTTCAAGGATGGTTTTCTCCCATGTTTTGACTTTTTCTTCCTGCTGCAATTTCGTTTTTGCCAATGCTTCTGAAGGCGCCTTTGGATAATATCGTGTTGGTCTGCCGTGTTCGGTTTCTATCCAGCCCTTTCTTTCTAGAGAAGCGAGGGTCTCGTAAACCTTGGAGTAGGGAACATCGGCGTTTTCACTCACCTGGCTGGCAGTCAAGACACCCATCTCCAAAAGAGACAAGTATGCACGAGTCTCGTAGTCCGTGAGACCAAGGTCCCTCAGAACCTTTCGGGCGTCTTGACTAATGACAGACTCAGAAGGGGCTGGCAACTCTCTGCCTCCTGAACGTTTGGAAATACTCTTACAATGTTTGTTAGGATCTAATAGTTAAATGTTACAACTCCCAGTGGTGTCAAATTTCCAAGCAATGCAGACCCATTAATTTTTATTCGGTGATAACCTCGTATTCTTGTTCGCTTTTTACGCCTAACCCTAGTTCAACGGCTCTACGAATCTGCGTGTAACTCCAAGGATCATCCTTCAGTTTAGAGCCTTCAAAGCTTCCAACGACTTTTATGGCTTCAACATCCATAGCCACTCGGTCTCCCGAGGCAAGTATCAAGTTTGGCTCTCTGACGTCGCCGTGAAAGGGCCCTCCTGTTATGAAGCATTTTCTTCCATCCATGATAATCAGGTTCGGATGCACAACCAAGTTCAAATCAACTATCTTTTCTTTGAGATGACTCAGGTGGAAAGCAAGTCTTTCATTGCCCTTCATAAAGCCGAAAGCCAATTTCAAACTGAGGGAAAAGTCGGCTCGAAAATGAGTTTTCATGCAGCAACAGTAAACAACTTTCTTCACTTGCAAGGCTCTTTCGGGCAGGCTTGCTGTTTTCAAGTATTTGCCGCCAACATTTACTTTTGCCCACTTGCCTTCATCGAAAAACACCAACTCAGCTTGAGTGCCCTTCATCTTCTCTAATGTTCCTGTCTTTTCCATCACCTTCCGTGTGGAGAGCGCCTGCATAGATGATTCGCCCAAAACCACCCTACCAACGCCATGCTCATACAACAACTCAATCACCGCCTTAACAAACTCTGGGTCGCTTGAAGCAGGAGGCGCGTCGGCACTGTTGTAGTTTGGTTTCAAGAGAACCTCGTCGCCTTTTTCAATTGTTTTGTTGAAGCCGCCGATCGAGTCTGCAGCCTTTAAGATACTTTCCTTAAGATTCCTGATGTTGCCTTCTTTGCTAACCAAAACTTTATTGTCTTGCTTGTAGGGATTGACCTTAAACTTTCCGATTCCCTCGACTAGGGCTGTCAACCTTTTTCACCTTAGGAAAGGTTAGGAAACCTTCTTATATGGTATTAAATTTTCATAGTTAAATGCCTTACAACCAACAGTGGTGTCAGATTGCAGACGTTAAAGGAGAGACAAAGCAAAGCCGAATCCCACATATTAAAGCACACAACCAGTCTCTGTCCCGAATGCCTCGAAAGACTCGACGCCACAGTTGCGCAAAGAAACGGACAAGTCATCATCATTAAGGACTGCCCAAATCACGGACACTTCGAAGACGTCTACTGGTCTGACTACGAGATTTTCAAGAGGTTTGAGAAATACGGCAGAGTTGGCAAGGGCGTGCTGAACCCACGAACCCCAACCGTCAAAGGATGCCCCTACGACTGCGGACTCTGCCCAAATCACAAGTCACACACGGTTCTAGCCATCATCGATGTGACAAACGCCTGCAACCTCCAATGCTCAATCTGCTTCGCCTACGCCGGCAAAATCGGCTACTTGTACACGCCGACTCTCGAACAGATCGGCGAGGTTATGGACAACCTGCGCGCCAACTTGCCTGTTCCGCCCCCAGCCCTTCAACTTTCAGGTGGAGAGCCAACAGTTAGACCTGACTTTTTAGAAATCGTCAAGATGGCTAAGGAGAAGGGCTTCAAGCACATTGAGGTCAACACAAACGGAATCAAAATCGCCGACGAGAAGAACGGGGTCGAGTACATCCGCCAGATAAAAGACGCTGGCGCCGACACGTTTTATCTTTCATTTGACGGCGTAACACCCGAACCCTACGTTGGCAGGGCTCCTAGTCACTTGGACGAGAAGGGCAAACAAGATTACGCAAAGTGGCTTTTTGATGTCAAACTGAAAGCCGTGCAAAACTGCAGAGAAGCCGAAATGCGCAGCGTCGTCTTGGTTCCCACTATAGTTAAGGGAATGAATGACCATCAGTTGGGCGACATAATCAATTTTGCAATCAAAAACATCGACGTTGTTCGGTGTGTCAACTTTCAACCAGTCTCTTTCGCTGGCAGAACCGAACAGTGGGAAGTCCAGAAGGGAAGAATCACCATTCCGGAAGCCTTGCACAAAATGGAAGAACAAACCAACGGGCTCATTAAGACGCGGGATTTCTACCCTGTACCATGCGTGGTTCCCATTTCAGAGTTCTTGAACGAGTACAGAATGAAGCCTCATGTGCAATTCACTGTGCATCCTCACTGCGGAGCAGCCACGTACCTTTACGTAGAGAATGGAAAAGCAACACCCATCACTAAGCTGGCAAACGTTGACTCCTTCTTCAACACCTTAGGCAAAGCCGCTGAGGACATTCGACAAAAACACAAAACCAAGGCTAAACTGCGCGTAGGAGCCTCTGCACTCAAAAACATTCGACTGAAAATTCTGCGCCAAGTCATGCCAGCAATACTGCAAGGCAGTTATGACTCACTCAGGCCGTTTCATTACAAGACCTTGATGATAGGGTTGATGCACTTCATGGACGCTCATAACTTCGACCTAGCCAGAGTAGAACGTTGCACTATCCATTATGGGTTTCCAGGCGGCAAAATCGTGCCCTTCTGCACAATGAACACACTGCATAGGCAGACATTAGAAAAAATGTATGCCGCTCCACTTCCAACCAAAAAAAGAAAAAGAGCAAAGACAAAAACTTCTGGTTAAACTACTTCCCAAAAACAACTTCTCGCGCGACGTTGGCTGCGCTTCTGAGACTTAAAAGTTGGTGTTAAAGAAGCTCCTGTAGCTCTGTCCATTTTTTGACGAATTGTAACCCTTTCGGAGTCGTTGCGTACTTAGGTTGGCTGTAATGAACTTCCAGCAGTCCCCGTGACTGTAGTTGCGAAAGATACTTCTGCAGCATTTCCCATGATAGGTTTGTCTTGTACATCACCTGCGTTTTGGTCTGTGGCTGTTTGCACAGAGTTAGTATTTCTGCGATGATCTGTGTGCTCTGGCGCGCGATTCTCTTCTCCATTAACATCACCAAAGAGGAGTCGCACTTGTAGAGGTCGCCTAATATAAAAACATTTTTATCAAAAACAATATAAATAACATAAATTTGCATGTCATAACCCAAAAATTGGGCATTTAACGAATTCACGATTCAGAAAAGAGGATGCGTATTTGTGTTAGTTTTTCATCAAGTCGTCACAATTCGATTCAATTGTGATCACTTGTATCTTTCGCGTCTCTTCTTGCGCTTACGTTTTTCTCGGCGCATTCGTTTTCTTTTTGATTTGCCCTTGATTTCAATCTACCTCTGCGGACACTGTTTCACGCACATTAGTTGAACATCAACTTTTAAATGTTTACTCGATGGTTGCGTGACGCATTTTCAGGTCGTTTTCATTCTTCTTCATTCGGTACATGAGTTCAACGATTAAGCCGTCTAAGAAGACCATGCAGTTGTTTTCAAATATGCTTCCAAGCGGGCTTAGGGGTTCACGTTCACCTAATATCTGTCGAGCCAAGTAGTCTTCTTCGCGAGGCCATCCCATACGGGTGCGTCCTTTAATGAGCACGAGCAGATCAGCCATCTGCCCAAGCGGCGAGTCCTTGTAAGACGTAATAGCCACTATGCGGGTTCCTATCTCTTTGGCGGCTGTTGTAGCGCTCAAAACAAGCTTAGTCATTCCAGTGCCAGAGATGGCGATCACTAAGTCGTCTTTTTCAGCGGCTGGAGTGATAGTTTCGCCCAAAAAGTAGACGTTGAATCCCAAGTTCATGAGACGGAGAGCGAAGGCGCGTCCCACGAATCCGCTTCGACCCATTCCCACAACGAAGATTTTCTTATCTTTGGCATCAAGAATCATCTGAATCATCTTTTCAACTTGCACATCATCGAGTTCGTCTATCGCCCTTCGTGCCCCGGTGAGGATCTCATCTGCAGCCGCCCTCAACCACTTCATTACTTTCGCCCAGTGAAGCGAATACACTCTTCAAGTGCTAAAAATCTTGCGGTTACTTGACAACAGTGCAAGTTGAAGGGTCATTTAGGTAAAAGCGAGGTTATTGTTGGCAGAGGAGAGACGAAGTTTCGAACGTAGAGTGCCATTGCCAGTAATATTATGGACATTATGATTAGTGTGGCATCGCCTCGTCTCAGTTTGAGAACGTACAGGTTCGTGCGTTTTTTAGCGGCACCCCACGCTCGAGACTCCATGGCCTCGGCGAGTTCCAAGCTTCGGCGTATGGCACTGACAATCAGTGGAATCAAAATGGGAATGTAGTTGCGCACTCTTTTCATGAAGTTGCCTCGTTCAAGTTCCAAGCCTCTGGCTTTCTGTGCATCCATTATGGTTTGTGCCTCTTCAGCCAAAACTGGCACAAACCGAACAGCTGTGGTGAAGGCAAACGTAAACTCGTAGGGAACGTGACTCTGCTCCAAGGCTAGGCTAAGATGATCGGGCGATGTGGTTAGAAAGAATATGGAAAAAGACTCCACCAAGACCAAGAAACGAAGAAACATGGCAGAGGCGTATTCAATAGGCGACATGCCCCATGGAATAGTGCCCGGAGAAAGGAAACCAAAAACAAGGTTGAACACAAGCAAGAAAACGGCTAAAAACATGGCACCACGAAGAGAACGAAGCCACTGCCGCTGAACGCCAGCCACCAACACAAACGGCACGGGTATAAAGAACAGAACCAAAAGCGGCAGCAACTCATAAAATAGAACCGCCGCCACGAACATCACTAGGACAAATAGAAACTTGACCCTTGGGTCGAGTCGATGAATGGGTGACGAAACGTGTCGGAACCTGAAGCCCTCAAAGACGCTCAACGCTTACCCCGTTCCTCTTCCAAGTATTCGATTAAGATTTTCTTAGCCTCAGACACGTCAATAACGTCCGTTGGCAATCCGAGATCTGTTAAGCCTTGAAAGATTTGAGTTATCTGCGGCGATACAATAGAAGCCTTCAAGGCTATGTTTGGGTTAGTGAGTATCCGTTTGGCTTCTCCGTCCGCAACAATCTGTCCCTGCGTCATCAAAACAACGCGTGGATTGCACTCTGCCACAAACTCCACATCGTGAGTGACAATAACTACAGTTTTGCCCTGCGCGTTGAGTTGGACAATGAATTGGCGCAGTGTTTCTTTCTGCCTATGATCTTGCCCAATGGTCGGCTCGTCGAGTATGACAACCTTTGGATTCCAAGCGAGAACAGAGGCTAGGGCTACGCGTTTTCTTTCGCCGCCGCTCAGCATGAAGGGCGAAGTCTTCCTGTACTCTGTCAGGTTCAGGAGGTTGAGCGCCCAGGTGATGCGTCTTTCGATGGTGTCTTGCTTGAATCCGAAGTTTTTCAGCGCAAAGGCGACCTCCTCCTCCACGGTTTCGCTGAACAATTGGTGGTCAGGGTTTTGGAACACGAACCCAACCTTTCTGGCTAACTGCGCCACGCTTATGTCGCGTGTGTTGACTCCGTCGACCAAGACGTCGCCCTTGGTTGGTTTGAGCAGCCCGTTGAACTGCTTCACCAAGGTTGTTTTTCCCGCGCCGTTCTGTCCCATCACGGCTACAAACTCGCCGTTGCGAATGCTGAGAGACACGCCCTTCAGCGCCTCAACCCCAGTTGGATACGTGAAGTGAACGTCTTTGATTTCAATCATGTTTTTAGCACCTCGCGCAGAAGTTGGGTTGCTTCATCGGAACTTGTTGGAACACCGTCTAGCTTGACGCCGTTTTCTTGAAGCATCTGCCAGAGACGGGTTGCCTTTGGAATCCCAACACCAATTAATCGGGCGGTTTCGGAGTTGAAGATTTCTTTTGGCTTGCCGTTCAGAAGTATTTTCCCATTTTCCATGATGACAACGTGGTCAGCATATTTGGAAGCTAGGTCTAGCCTGTGTTCTACAAGTATGACCGTTATTCCTAATTTTTTGTTCAGTTCATTAATAACTTCGAAGATTTTTTGTGCGCCCAACGGATCGAGGAAGGAAGTGGGCTCGTCGAAGACCATGATGTCGGGTTGCATCGCGAGCACGCAAGCTATGGCAACTCGTTGTTGTTGCCCCCCCGAGAGTTCGTGTGGCGCTCTCTCTCGCAACTCTTCTATGCCCGTCGTTTGAAGCGCCCAGTCAACCCGCTTGCGGATTTCGTCCCTCGGCTTGCCCAAGTTTTCGAGTCCAAACGCCACATCCTTCTCAACGGATAGGGCGAAGAGTTGGTTTTCGGGATTCTGAAAGACAAGTCCAACTCTTTGAGCCATTTCAGAGATTGGGTGTTCACTAACCTTCAGGCCAGCTACAGCTAATTCTCCTTCGAGTTGTCCGGCGTAAAAATGGGGAATTAAACCGTTGAAGCAGCGGCAGAGCGTTGTTTTGCCGCATCCGCTGGGTCCTGTTAAAATCACGAATTCTCCTTTTTCAATGGTCAGCGACACATCTCTTATGGAGGGTTTTGTTCCGCCTGGATACGTATACGAGAGGCTCTTCGTCTCGATAATTGTCATGGTTTTCTGTGTCGCCGCCTTATCTGGCAGAGAGTTATGGACACCAACTTAAGAGTAGCTACTCAAAAATGGTTATTATAATTGTCATAGACACCATCCGACCGTTCCCAGGAGAAAATCTTAGAAACCCGATTAGCAAGAAGGGCAAGGTTGGAGGCTCCTTTTGGCTCCAAAAACCACGGTTGGAGATGTCTGTTTCATCAGGAAAGACGGAAAAGTGCTGTTGCTGCGCCGAGACAAAAAGCCGATGAAAGGCAAATGGACAGGTGTTGGTGGAAAAACCGAGTTCCATGAAGAGCCCTTGGAGTCATGCCTAAGGGAAGTAAAGGAGGAAACGGGACTCGACATAGAGCCGAAATTGGCGGGGATAATCACAACCATAAACAAGGCTGAACGTTCCAAGTGGTTTCTCTTTGTTTATGTTGCAAACAGTTATCGTGGAGAATTGAAGCAAAGTCGCGAAGGCATCTTAGAATGGGTAAACGAAGAAAAACTGTACGAAAAAGACCTTGCTTTCATCAGAGTTTCGCTTCCATACATTTTGCACAGGGAAAGAAAGGGCCTAATCACTGGAAAGATAATTCATGACGGCAGAGAGGTTTTAGGTTGCATTCTTAGAGACGAGGAGAAAATCCTTCTACAAATTCCTAACGAAACGAGATAGATTCGCCCTAAGCGTGTTTCAATTTTTCCTTAAGAAGCCTCACGCAACGTTTAAGACTAACTTCCACATCTCCAACACCGTTCACTCCAGCCGAAACCGAGTGCCCACCGCCCATGCCTTTCAGATACTCGCCTAAAGGTTTGGCTACGTCTCTGCCCAAGTGCACGCCAGTTTTTTCATAAAAATCACGGCTCGAACGCATGCTGATCTGAATCTTTTCACCGCGTTGACCAGCCACCACCGCCACGTGTGCACCGAGGGCGATCAAGGCTCGGGCGGCTGAAGCCTGATAGGCGCTGACATGGGAAAGCGCAACGAGCCAGTTGTTAATCCTCAAGAGTTTGCTTCGTCTAGAAGCCTTCAACCGTGCTATGCGTTCTGAAGGGTCCATGGGCAACGATAACAGAGACAGAGCTTCCTCAGCTTTCACTCCAGTGTCGATTAATTCAGCGATTGCCTTGAAAGTAGCCGAACTGGCCAACACGAAGTGGCGGCTGTCGAAGGCTATTCCCAGAAAAAGAGCCTTAGCCTCCGCTTGGGTCAACTCAACTCCTGTCTCCTTGAAGAGACGGTACACAATCTCGCATGTGGAAGACGCGTTCTCGTCGGCTACAATTAAAGTCGCCAGGCGTTCGGTCTCAGGATGACTCGCGTGATGGTCAATCACCACCAACGCGGCTTTGGAGGCTTTGACCCGTTCGCTCCAGTCGCCTAACTGTTGAATGGTGTTTGTGTCCAGCAATACGAGCAAATCTGCGTTCTCGATGCTAGGGTTTGCCGTTAGTCTGGTTGAAAGCGCCTTGAGCATAAATTTTGACAGACGACTCGGACCCTGTGCCGCGGCAATTTCCAAGTTTAATGAGGGTCGCAGATGTCCTAATAGTTGGGAAAAAGCAAAGGCTGAACCAACTGCGTCTGGATCAGCGTTTATGTGGCAGAGAAGAACAACTAGTTTGGCATTGCGCTCATCTAAAAGTTTGGTTATTTCGTGGATTTGCACGAAATCCCACTCAGGTATTCTTTTATCGATTCGAACGCTTTTTCTGTTGCCTCTTTTGCCAATTTTTCAGTGTCGTAGCCCTTCATAAGGGGCGACAAACTCACTTCAACATCAACGTTAACGGTGACTGGTTTTGTTCCTTCCGTGTCAACTGTTATGTTCAGCGCCGTGATTCTGCGTGGAGAAACCTTTGACAACACGTGTTCTCGGGCGGCTTTTTCAGCGATTTCACACAGTTTTTCAAGTTGTTCGGACTTCAATTCGGGGATGCCGATTTCTTCCAAAAGATTCTGCCTCTAAGACTCGGAGGGCGGAGGCGAAACCGGGCTGAGGTCCTTCTGCAGTCGTGCCTGTAATTCCTTAGCTTGAGTTCGCAGTCTTTCCTCCTGTTTTCCAAGCACGCTTATTCTTGTGTTGAGCAGTTCTTTGCGTTCATTGAGCTCTGTTGTCACCTTTGCTTTTTCGGCTTTGACCAAGAGTGAACCCACGGACTTGTAAATCACCGCGTTTTCATCCACCTTTTCAAGCTCGCTTAACGCCTGCTCGGTTTCAGTTAGCTCCAACTCGAGCTGCTGTTTCTGCGTCAAAACCGTCTGCAAAGTCTGTTGGAGTTGCTGAAGTCTAAGCAGTCGCTCTTGCACCTGAGGTGGAAGTCTTGAAATATCCTCGCTCATTGCATGTTTCTCCAAGGCTTTGTAACGAACATTCTGAGCATTATGGTCTAGGGTTAATTAAGTGTTTTCAAAGCGTTTCCAGAGATTCTAAGACCTCTCTTGTTAGGAGAATCCAATGCAGATACGAGTTTATGGCGGCTCTCAACGCCGAAGAGTCTCGGGCTTCAAAAATCAAGCTTAGACTGTTGCCTTTCCTCACTATTCTAACTTTGGAGCGACTGGTGACTTGAGTTCGTGTTTCGGGTTCCAAAGCCTTGAATACGGATTCTAACTGCTCCTCTGACTTAAACCTTAAGCGGACACTCGCCTTAGCGCTCATTTGACTGGTTTCACACCGCTCGTCGAAGGGTTATTCGCGGTCCGATTTCAACCTTCTGTGGTAGCAATATAAAAGTTATCTGAGACTGCCCAGCCGCATCTTGTGCAATGTTCATAGCTGTTTGATGATTTGGCAGCTCTTCATTTTCAAATACGACTGGGATATTAAGGAATTTGGATAGGGACTCAGCTATTTCATTAGAACCGCCATCTGATTGTGTTATGACTAGTGAACGGACGGGCTTCATCTTGGTTGGGGTCAATTCTCTCCGTAACCGTATGCCAGCAACATGGAGAATAGGGGGAATAAGAACCAACCCCTCTGAGCCAATACGATAGAACTCGATTTTGCCTGGTCCACCCTGCCAACGGTCAACAATAACAACGTGATTTGCCCCTTGTTCTATGGCTTTCTCAGCCACTTCATCAACGCTCATTTTTCCACGATTAACACGCACAATATCAGGTACTACTCGCGCGAGGTCTTTGCAGAGGATTCGTATTCTAGGCGTTGGATTGCGAGACGTGGTTAACAAAATCTTTCCTGACGATGTCATGAACATACATTTACATTAGCCTGTTCTTAACCTTAAAACCTAGAACTTTGCCTTTGTCCCTTTTCATGTTTTTACTTTATTCCTTGGAAAATAGTGGCTGGTTCGCAAGCCGAGTCTTACGATTGAAAGCATCAGAGGCACTTCCATCAAGGGTCCAATGACGGTTGCCAAGGCGGCGCCTGAACCGACACCGTAAAGAGTTATAGCCACTGCGATGGCAACTTCGAAATGGCTGCTTGATCCAATGAGGGTGGTGTCTATAGCGGTTTCATACGCCCAACCCGCAAAATATCCGAGGAGATAAGTCCACGTGATCATGACGGCGTAATGCATCAGGTTTGGCGCTGCAAGATAAGCGACCAGTGTAGGATTATTTAAGATGACGTCCCCTTCAAATGAAAACAAAACAATTAGAGTTGTCAACAGAGCAACGATGGATATCTTTCCCACAATTGGAATATACCTATTGTTGAACCACTCCTCGCCTTTTCTCTCCAAAATCAACTTTCGAGAGACTGCGCCTGATGCAACTGGCAACGCAATGAAAACCAAAACGCTGACAGCGATTAAATCCCATGGCACTGGAATGCTGCTTACACCAAGATAGAAGGCTGCGAGTGGGGCGTACAGAAAGAGCATCAGTAAAGCATTGATTGCAGTGTTTATCAGTCCCTGTGCCATGTCGCCCTTCGCTAGGAACATCCACCACATGACCATCGCGGTGCATGGAGACATACCGAGAAGTATGACTCCTGCAATATACTGTGGGTTCCCAGCTAAAACAATGTTTGCGAGAAGCGTCATTAGAGGCGGGGCTATAATCCAGTTGGCGATTATCGTGACGAACAATGGTTTGGGTTTTTTCGCTGCCAGTCTTATATCACTGAATCGTATTCCCACAACCGTGGGGTACATCATGAAGAAAAGGAGAATACCAATTGGAATCGACAACTGCCTAAACTTGAGAGAATCCATAAGCTGTCCAAATTGAGGTAGAAATCTTCCAACCAGCAAGCCCGCAACTATGCATATGGCTATCCAGAGAGTGAGGTACTTTTCGAAAATCCCTAGGGTTGCTTTTCTTGTAGATGTAGATGCTTGCGCGCACGCCAAAGTTTCTTCCTCTCACAGAACATTCAATTTGTGCATTTTTTCAATCAATTTAGGATTCGCTATACTGTAGAAGACCCACTTTCCCTCTTTCCTAGCCCTCACCAAACCAGCATTTTCCAACAATCCTAAGTGATGAGACGCCGTTGGCTGGGTTAAGTCAAGCGCAACCATAACCTCACAGACGCACATTTCCCTGACCTCAAGAAGCTTCAGAATCCTAAGTCGGGTTTCATCAGCCAAACCCTTGAAAAACCTGCTCTGCTTATCAACCACTTCGGGATTAGCAGCCTCTTCGGCTACACGCCTAAGTTCACCGGCGTATTTTGGCGCTTCTACAGCTGGACACCTCCCCGACTCAATCAGTCGGGCGAGTCTTTTTCTACCGCTTACATTAGGCATTGAGGTCAATTTTGGAACCGGCCTGTGATATCAGATAACAACATATTTAAGTATTTAAATATGTTGTTATGAAATAAGGTGATGATGCCTAAAAAAATAAGATCTGAGATAGGCTGGTCTCCAAGAAGTGAAAGAGCGTACCAAGATTGTCCATGTGAGCACTTGGGAAGAATTCAAGAGATTAGCAATAGCCTTGCGTCCAGAGTTCATGGCTTACACTGTACAGAACGCACCGCTTTCAAGACCTCCGATTGGTTTAAGGCTTGTTTTCGCAACCCAAGACGTTCAGTACGTTTTTCTAGACTTCGCTAATGGCAACACTCTCAGACGAACAAAACTTCCAGTTTACACTGGAAAAAGTGGAGACGCTTACTTCAAGGAAGATGACCTCAAAAACCTCATACGCACCGAAACTGAATCGAGAAGACATCTCCATAGTTTCATTCGAAGTCTTAGGCTATTAAGCATGCTTAAATGAGACGATTGAAGATAAAGTGAAATTATGAAGAGAGTTCTTTTTGTTTGCGTCGAGAACGCTGGCAGAAGCCAGATAGCGGAAGCGTTTGCGAATCATTATGGAAAAGGAAAACTTGTCGCCTTAAGCGCCGGCGTAGTTTTAGCAGACCAAGTCAATCCCGTAGTTGTTGAAGCCATGAAAGAGAAGGGAATCGACATATCAATGAACAAACCAAAACTGCTCACATCCAAAATAGCAGAAGAGGCTGACAAAATCATAACAATGGGCTGCAGTGTCGAAAAAATCTGCCCAGCGCCACTCCTTAAAAACGTGATCGACTGGGGATTAGAAGACCCAAAAGGCAAGCCTATAGAAAAAGTCAGGCAAATCAGAGATGAAATAGAAAGAAGAGTTTTAGAACTGATTTCAGGACTCAACCGCTAAGTCTGTTTTTTATTCGCCTTCTTCCTCAACCGCAACGGCTTCAGGCGGCAAACCTTTCGCTGCTCGTTTGGCCACTACTCCCAGTTTGGTTGTTGGCGTGTAGGCGCCGCCAGTGAAGACCACGCCGCATTTCCTGCACTTCCAAACGCCCACGCTCTGGCGCCGAACCGATTCAGAGCCGCATTGGGGGCATCTGTGCGCTCTCTTCAGTCCTGAAATGGCTTCTATGTAGCGTTTCCTTACGGTGGCGCCGTAGCGGGCTTCTAAGCCTCTGGTTGAACCCACCTTCTTGGTTCGTTTTCGTCCCATTTTTACTCTTTCACCACGAGTTTGCGCTGTTCCTCCGCCTTCTGCTGGGCTATCTTGCTGGCTTCAAACACTTGTTCGACGGTGAAGTAGCCGTAGCCGCCCTTTTGTATGGCGCAGATTTTACCATCTTTCTCAACAGTCATCGTCAGCCTAGCGTCCATCACTTGTTCTTCTTCGAGCCATGGGTCAACCACTAACTTGTCGTTGAACTTGGCAAAAGTCACCGCCACAGGATAGTTGCGAATAGGCAGGGGCTTGTAACCAGACTTGATTTTGACCTCGCCCTCCTTCACCTCGTAGTTAAACATTTTAGTGTTGAGCAACGCCGCCAAGGCTGCTAGGGAAGAGGCATCTATCAGGTTTCCGTCGTGATTGAGCACGTATACGTCTACAAAAATAACAAACACCTTCTTTCCGGGTTCGATGCAGAGCTCTTCTGTGGCTATGGCTTTAGATTCTCTGATGCCTCTGTCAACCACTCTGGCGAGTTCAATGGAGTTTTCATCTGGTGGTCCAGGCTCAAACGTGGGCGAAGCCAAAGGTACCAACTCCGCGTTGACGGTTAAAACACCTTCGTTAGGCGTGTCAGGGAAGGGTTCACCCATCTCAAACTTGACCCCGACCAACACCTCGGTCTTACCTAGTCGCACGCGGGCTGAACCCTCGGCACGTTCGATGAGTCCAGTCTCAACTTGTACTTCTCGGTAATCAGTTGGTCCTCGTCCGTCGAGTCGTTTTCCACGTGCGATTAGTTGGGTGATTCTTTTTTGTCTCACTCTCGAAGCCATAATTGAAGCCATTATTCTTCACCTGCCTCCGCTTCTTCTTTTTCGGTTTCAGTTTCTTTGACAACCCCGTATTTCGCCCTTAAGGCTTCTTTCTGAATTTGACCCACTTGTTTGCAGCCATCTAGGGCTAGGTTGACCGCCTGCTCGAATTCTTCGCCATTCAACATTCCGTCCATCTGAAGCAGTGTTATGGCATTCGCGTTGGGCATATAAGCCAAGGGCAGATCAGCCTCTCCTGCCTTGTCTTCGACGTCGATCAAATCTAACACGAGGCGCCCCTCAACTTTGCCAGCCGCACACGCGCTCACCAAGTCTCGCATGGGTATGCCAGCGTCTGCCAACGCCACAGCCGCGACTGTGATGCCGGCGCATCTCGTTCCTCCGTCTGCTTGCAGAACCTCGATGAACAAGTCGATTGATGTTCGTGGATAATACTCCGTGAAAATAGAGGGTTCCAAGGATTCCCGTATCACCTTTGACAGTTCTAATTCTCTTCTTGATGGTGCCGGTGACTTTCTCTCTTGAACCGAGAACGGCGCCATATGGTAACGGCAACGCAACACTGCGCGGTCGGGCAGAGCCAAATGTTTCGGATGCACTTCCTTAGGTCCGTAAACGGCTGCGAGAATCTTGTTTTTTCCCTGTTCTATGTAGGCTGAGCCGTCGGCGTTGCCTAGAATTCCCACTTCGATTTTTGTGGGTCGTATCTCGTTGAGTTTTCTTCCGTCTATTCGGATGTCGTTTTCATCAATCAGTTTTTCGGGTTTCTTCTGCGACATTCTTAACAACCTCCTTTTCTCCTTTCTCTTTCCTTAACATCTCGGTCACACGGTCTGTTAGTCCAGTCGTGTGAGCTTCCTGCTCAATTTTTCGGATTGCCCTCACAGCCAATGCCTCGTCTTCTGGCGACTTGCCGCTTATGAGAATTCTACCGTTCTGACCTATGGTGATTTGGGAACCGGTCTCTTGTTTCAACATGCTTATCATCGAGCCTTGTTTTCCAATCACGCGTGGAATCTTAGTTGGGGTGATTTCGATGATTTGTCCTCTGGTGATTTTGCCGAGTCCTCGCTCAAGAACGGTTAAGAGGGGGTCTCGAGTTCGGTCGTAGGCCACTATTTTTGCGATGAGCATGTCGCCCACGTCGAACAGCGATGGCAAGTCGTCTTTCTGCGGCTTGAAGGGGCGTTCCAGAGCGTCCGAGGCTCTCAGCATGGCTAGATAGGGCGCCCTTATGTCAATGACCCATCCGCCCAGGGTCACTTCAAGCACGTTTCCAATAACGGTGTCTCCAACCATGGGCACGTAGAAAGACTTTAACGCCACAACGTAGACTCGCTTGTCCTCGTAGTTGACCAGCCCAACGCGAGTTGCGTAGATTTTTCCGTTTTCTTTGTGGGTGTTTTCCCCAGCCATGTATTCGTTTTCTGCCAGCAAATCGCCTGGCGTCACAAGTTGTCTTCTCTCAAAAAACACGGGCATATTTTTTTACCTCCTAAACAGTTGTTTTATTTTAACCAATTTTCGCTTCTGCGGTGCCTTTGGTTATTTCCCCAATTTTTTCTAGAAATGGACCATAGAGCCCTGCAGGCATCTCTACGATTGCGAACCATGAGCCGTCGGCGCGCCATTCCTCCTTTTTGATTGTGCCCAATGCCTTTACTGAGCCGTAGGCTCTGCTGGCGTATTGGGCTGGTATGCTGACGCTGACGAGCACCTGTTCAACCTTTAATGGAAGGATTGGTCGTAGTAGTTTTATGATGTCTCGAGCCTGTTCTTCGGTTTCTTTAAACGGGTCGATGGGATAGTGAATCTGCTCCATGGCTGTTTCTATGCGCATCGGCGGATGAGGCAGGCTAGTTCTGGGATCAACTGCGTGTCTGGATATGAACGCTATTATTTGCCGTCGCCTGTCTTCGGTCATCTTCTTCCTTTGCTCAGTAGTTAGTTGTAGCGCTCCTCTTTTCAGGATGGTTTCGGCGATTTTGAGCGTATCGGTTGTGCCGAAGGCTTTTCTCAGTTTTTCTTCGGACGGTTTTGTTCCCTTGTTGGCGTCGCTGTATATTATATCGCTTACTAACGCTTCAGACAAGGTTGTGCCTTTTCCAAGACGGAAAGAAAGCGCCGGATCTGGTTTAACCAATATTTCGAAGTGTTCGCCTTCATGGGTTAGGCGCGCAATCGTGTAGCGCTGCTGGCTCATGGGTTTAGCTGCCTTCGATGCTCTTCCTGTATGTTTCGATTTCTTCGTCTGTGAGCGTCTTCATCTTCTTTGTGGCAGTCGGTATCATGGCAACTTTGACTCTGGGTTGCTCGCCTCTGGCTTCTTGAGCCTTTCCCAACGCTTTTATGGCCAATTTGGTCGCCGCATCGAGTTCCATGTCCTCTTTGTAATCGGTTTTCAAGATTCCTTCTGCGGTTTCGCGTCCCACGCCTATGGCCATGGCTCTCCATCCTCTTATGGAACCGCTCGGGTCTGTTGCGAAGAGTCTGCTCCCTGTTTTGTCTATTCCACCGAAGATTATTGAAACGCCGAAGGGTCTCACGCCTGCGTGTTGTGTGTAGAGCTGTTTAATGTCGCCTACTCTTTTGGCCACTATTTCCACGTCTATGGGTTCGTCGTACATGAGTCTATTGCTCTGTGCATACACTCTTGCCTGGTCAATTAGTATCCGCGCGTCTGAGCCTAAACCAACCACAACAGCGCCCAAATGGTCATCTATTTCGAACAGTTTCCACACGAAGTTCTGGTCTTGCAGTTTGGATTCAAGTTTTTCTTCGGCTCCGAGCACTACACCATCGGAGCACGCTATTCCCAATATTGTTGCTCCACGGTTAACTGTCTCTAACGCGTATTCAACCTGAAACAGTCGTCCATCGGGTGAGAACACCGTTATGGCGCGGTCGTAGGCTCCTGGCGCCGCAAAAACGGACATTTTTCATTTTCACCTCACACATATACTGGATTCTATTGGTTTGCTTGTTTCAGTTGTGAAGACGCAACTAAAAACCTTTTCTCTATTTGACCTGTTTAGTATGTTTAACATGTAAGAAAGGAGGTGTGAAGAATGGAAAACAATGAAGAGGAAGTATCAGAAAAACGGCGTGAAAGGGTTATCGTGAAAGGGTATATGCGTCCTGATGGAACCTCCTACTACGTCGTGATCCCTAAAGAGATAAGAGAGTTGCTTGGGCTCAAGGGTGGAGAATACTTTGTGATGAAGGCTAAGCCAGAGAAAAGGGAAATCGAATTAAAGGTCGCAAAGTTTGTTGAAGAAGGACAACCATGAGGCGATCCTCTTCCCAGCCTTTTTCATCGAAATAAGTGTTGAAGAGGTCTTTCCATGGAGTGGCACGCGCTTCAGCCGCAGGAAATGGTTCAACAACTGAAAACCGAGTTTGTGGGGGGATATCGCCAATAATTTGTTCTATAAACCTTTTCGTATCTTGAACACAGCAGACTTAAATTACAGTTTCATCCTCATAATCGGGTTGAAACGAGAGAGAGAAAACCAGCGAGGCTGTCAACATAAATGGGGCATGATGAGGTTTGGAAGACACTTGCTGATTTGATTACAGAGTTTCGAAGGAGAGGCGAACCCATCCCGTCCAACGTGATGGAAGATTTACGAGCCGCAAAGACCATGATACAAGTCTTACGAGCAGACCCCAACCGAATCGAAAACGTTCCATCCATAGAACTCTACCTCGGAAACGTTGAATCCTACCTCATCTTTGAAGCGCAAAAAAAGTTCGGCTCAGAGTTCGTAGAAGAATGGATGCAAAAAATAAGGGAAGCAAGAGAAACAAAGGCTGTTGAAGAAAAGCCCGAACCCTCTTCCAGATTTGTGCCTGGTCTGCCCAGAGGACAACGCTGGGTTCGCGTTCAAATTTCCAAAGAGACAGCAGAGAAGGAAGTTAAAGGTTTGGCTGACGAACTTGGACTCTCGCATAAGAAACAAAAAAACGGATACATGCTCGTGTACGGTGAAGAGGAAAAACTCAAACTCTTTGTCAAGAAAACCGCAGAAAAGTTGAGCGCCGCAAAGGCTCGTTAGCCGTCCTCTTGTGCGCAACAGTTAAAACTTCATGGATGTGTATAATTTCTCTAGAAAGATAATCTAGAAAAATAGTTAGTCAAAAATTGCTGTTGCAGGTCCCAGAGAGGTGAAGGATGGCTTAACCCGAAATGCCAACCATCAAAAAAATTGAACTGAGAGGTTTCAAAACCTTCGGACAACCCACCTCCATTCTCTTAGAGAAAGGCTTCACAGTCATAACGGGACCCAACGGAAGCGGCAAAACCAACATTATGGACGCCGTTCTCTTCGCTCTGGGCGAACTCAGCGGTAGACGGCTGCGCGCCGAAAACTTCGCTAAACTCATTTTTCACGGTTCTCCTGAATCCAATTTGGAGAAGGCGAAAGCCGCCAAGGTCATCATGCAGTTCGACAACTCAGACAATCGCATACCCGTGGACACCAGCACGGTAACCATCGCCAGGGAAGTTTACAAAAACGGACAGAGCGTGTACCGATTAAACGGGAGGCGAATGTCAAGGGCTAACATCGTGGACACGTTGTCCATGGCTGGAATCAGCCCAACTGGTCACAACTTCGTGTTGCAGGGCACCATAACCCGCATGGCTGAAATCGCGCCGTTTGAACGGAGAAAAATCATAGATGACATGGTCGGAATAGCTCAATACGACGCAGAAAAGGCAGAGGCAGAGGAGAAACTGCGAACTGCTGAGATCTCCATCAAAACCGCCATGGGCAGAATCGATGAGGTGCAAAAACGCGCAGACGACCTCGAACGGGAACGCAACCAGCTTTTAAGGTTCAACTTCATTCAAACAGAGATAAAACGATTCGAAGCCCAGAAAATAAGCCACGAAATAGACGAGATTCAAACAAAAATCAAGGACATAACCTCCAAGGTTGACGAAGCCAACAGCAAGGTTGAAAACCTAAGGCAAATACGCGAACAGACGCGTGGACAACGCCGTGAAATCGAGACCGAATGGAGAAAATTCAGCTCAGAAAAGGTGGAAGAAGGCGGCACACGAGTTTTAGAGGTTCAGATAAAGATAGGCGACATCAAATCAAGACTCACCGAATTAGCCACGAAAATCGGCGCCGGATCAACCAGCCTCGAAGGACTCAAGAAAGTACGCGAAAACAACCTGCAACAACTTGAGGCTATCAAAAATAACGTTGTGGAAAACCGCAAGATTCTGGAAAAATCCAAACATGAACGCAACCACTTGGCGAAAGAAATCAGTGTCAAACAGTCGCAACACGACGAGCTGGCTACAGAAACCACTCAACTCTGGACAAACCTTGGTGAAAACAGCAACCGAATTCGAGAAATCGAACAACACCTAGACAAATTGTATCAGAATCTGGTTGCGCTCAGAAGTCAGAACGTCCAGAGTCAAACAACAATTAAAATGCTCAATAATCGTTGGGAAGACTTGAATGCTCGAAAAGAAAGGTTCGCGTCTACGCTCGGCGAGCTCAACAAGTCGCTTACTGACCTAGGCGAGGTGCAAAAAGAACAGAAGGCTAGGCTGAAGAGCCTTCAACAGACCCTAGACCGAAGATTAACTCAAAAAGAGGTCATAGAACGCGAAATCGCAGAGGCTGGCAAAATCGCCGACTCAGCCCGAGAGGCTGTGGTTGAATTCGCCACTCAACGCGAACTGGCGGAAACGGTTGCCAGCGAGGAGATGGCACTCAGAAGCATCGAAGAGATGGGAGAATTAGGCGTCATCCCAGGCGTCTTAGGGCGATTCCGCAACCTCGTCAAAACCGAGAAGAGCTACCAACACGTGATTGAGGCGGCGGCAGCAGGGTGGCTCGACTCCATAGTTGTTCAAGACTTCAACTCAGCCTACACGTGCACCGAGACGCTGAGACGCCTCAAACTCGGCAGAATCAAGATAATCCCGCTCAGGGAATTGTTCAACTTAAAGCCAGTTCCTCACCCAAAAATTGATGGCGTAAGCGGAGCCGCTTCTGAATTGATCAGGTATTCTAAGCGTTTTGAACCCGCTGTAACCTTTGTTTTTGGCGACACTCTCGTTGCCAAGGATGAAAAAGCGGCTTTCAAGGCTAGTCGCGAAGGCTTTCGCGCAGTCACGGTTAACGGTGACCTTTACGAGGCTGGAGGCGCGCTCGAATCGGGCTATTATCGAGCGCCCATAGACTTCTCAACGCTCATTCCCAAGGAGGCGGCTGTCAAAAGTCTAGACGATGCGGTTCGAATGCTTCAGGAACACTTGACGAAGAGAGGAACCGACATAGTGGGGTTTGAGGACGAAATCGGCAAGACACGGATGGAAATCGCCAGGCTCACCGAAGCCATAAACACGCTTGAGAGTGAAATCGCCCGCATACGTCGAAGTGTCAAGGTTACAACTAGAAACGTCAAACGAATTGAAGGCCGCATCGAAGACGTGAAAAACCGTCTTGAAAAAGAAAGAACCGGGATGGGCGTTCAACGAGCCCAACGAGACGCCCTCCACAAGGAGACGCAGAAACTGCGCAGTGAACTGGCATCGCTGAGGCGCAAGGTTGACCCATTTCACATTCAAGAATTGGAGGTTCAACGCGGAAGATTGGGCGATGAGCTTGTGGCTTTGGGGCAGAAGCTGAGCACGGTCGAATCCGAGTTGTCCACGTCGCAGGCCAAGCTTGGAAACGTTTTGAAAATTGGTTATGACAACGTGAAGATTCAACTCAGGAAAATGGAGCATCAGATCTCAACTTTAGAGGGCGAGGTCAAAGAGGCTATTCAAGAGAAAGTTGCGCTTGAAAGTGAGCTCTCACGGCTTGAGAACTTCAAGGAAGAGTTGACGCATTCGGTTTTGACGGCAAGAAAAGAATCCAAAAAATTCACAGATCAAATAGACGGCATCGACAAACAGTTGCATCGACTGGACGACGAGTATGAACGCGCCGAACGCCTCCTCAACCAACTTCAACTAAGCCAACAAACGTTGCAGATGCAGCTTGATCAGCGCTTTTCTCAGTTGAAGGAATACGGCTACACTGAGCCGTTAGTGGTTTCTATGGAGCAGTTTGAGTCAACGGAGTCGTCGTTGAAGCTGATGCGCTACGAGTTGGAGCGCCTCGGAGCCGTCAATCAGCTGGCTTTGGCGCACTACGCGGAGCAGGTTGCACGCTACAAGGAACTCTCCGTACGCATGAATGAGTTGGAGAAGGAGAAACAGTCAATCATCGCTTTCATGGAAGAGATTGAACGCAAGAAACGCCAGACCTTCATGGAAGCCTACAACAAGATAAACGGAAACTTCAGCAAATACTTCCTCAAGTTGACTGGCGGCGGCGAGGCTTCATTGAAGCTTGACAATCCCGACGAGCCTTTCACAGGCGGCATGGACATGGTGGTTCAGTTTCCAGGCAAGCCGCCCATTCTTGTGAGTGGAGCCAGCAGCGGCGAGCGTTCGGTTGCAGCTGTGGCGTTTCTCTTTGCCATCCAGGATTTCATGCCTGCTGCCTTCTACTTGTTCGATGAGGTTGACGCTCACCTAGACGCTTTTCATGTGGCTAGACTCAGCGAACTGTTGGTTGAGGAATCGGCTAAGTCACAGTTTATTGTTGTCACTTTGAAGCCTGAGATGGCAAACAAAGCCGAGCGTGTGTACGGGGTCTATGAGCGGAAGGGAGTTTCCCACGTGGTTTCGACGACCTTTAAGGAGGCGGCTTGAAAGATAGATGACTTCTTCCACACTTGGCAACGGTAAGCCGTTTTATTTTCGGCCTCCTTGGAACATTCTTTTTGAGCTGAACAGACTGCGCAACCTACGCCCGTGGGATGTGAACATTGCCTTTTTGCTTACCACATTCCTTGAGGAGATGGAGAAGCGGGGTGAAGTTGACTTTAGGGCTTCGGGCGTGGCTCTCGATTCTTCCTCAACAATTTATCTTATGAAATCAAAGCTGTTGCTTGAACTGGAGAAGCCTCCTGAGCCGCCCAAGGCGCCCATGGATTTTTTGCCGCCCCCCCTGTTTCTGCCTGTTCGCTATGAGTTGACATCCACCACCGTGCAGGAGTTGCTGAATGTTTTGGACGAGGTGCTGAAAGGTGAACACTTGTTGGCGTTGAAGCCTCGAACCGAATCGATTCTGCCCTCTGTGCCACTGGTTCTTCCTCCACTTGACCTTTACCTGATGGAAATCGAGAAGCAGATGGACAGGCTGTACCATAAGTTGTCGGGACTGGCCGCGCAGGGAAGGTTTGTGCTCTTTTGTAAGGTGATTGCGGGACTTGAACGCTTGGAAGCCATCAAGACGTTTATAGTGTTGTTGTTTTTAGCGCAGAAGGGCGACATCTCTCTGTGGCAGAACGAGGATTTGACTGAGATTTACATCGTACTCACGAAAGACGTAGCTGATGAAAAACCGCCGTTTGGAGTTGTTTAAAGTTGACGTCTGAGAATGAACAAACCAGGCAAGACTTGGCCTTGTTGGAAGCTGCCCTCTACGTGGCCGGTCGCCCGTTAGATTTGCGAACTCTAGCTTCGGTGCTCAAGACCCGTTCTAAAAACAAGGTTCGGCGACTTGCAAAAACTCTGATGGAGTGTTATAATAGTCGGGATGCTGCGCTCTCCATCCTAGAGTTGGAAGACGAACGTTTTGTTATGCAGTTGAAGAACGAGTACACGCCTCACGTGCGTCGTTTGGCTATTCGGCCTCTCTTGTCGATTGGACCCTTGAAGACCTTGTCTTACATAGCCTATCGGCAGCCTGTTCCGCAGACGCAGGTAGTCGACGTTCGTGGGCATCACGTCTACGACCATCTGAAGCAACTCGAAGACTTAGACCTCATCTCTCGCGAACGAGCGGGAAGAAGCAGGGTTTTACGAACAACGGAGTTCTTCGCGGACTATTTTGGTTTAAGCCATGACTTGAAGAGTATGAAGCAACAGTTGAAGGGAATTTTTGAGAAAGAAGACCTTGCCAAAATGGAATCAGTCTCCTCTGACAGCTAAAGGAAACAGAGAAAATAATTGCCCTCTATGTATTTTGAAACAATCTTTGACACAAAAAAATTACCACCAACACAGCAACGCTTAAACACATCAACAACAAAATCGCAGAGAAAAGAGCCACATTCCTTTGTCTCTTCAAGAACAGGTAAGTCAATTTCTTCAGCAACTCGCCCAATTGGGTTACCTCGGAATATTCCTGATGAGCTTAATCGGTGCATCCTCGATAATAATTCCAATACCATACACCATCATCATTTTTTTAATCGCTTCACGGTACGACCCCATACTCCTCGCAATAGCTGGAGGAGCTGGCGCTGCGCTCGGCGAATTCACTGGATATTTACTCGGATTCTATGGACAGAAAATCCTCAGCGAAGAAAGGCGGAGAAAAATGGAGTTCATGGTCAAAATGTTTGGGCGTTACGGACCCTTAGCCATCTTCATCTTCGCATTAACACCGCTTCCGGATGACTTGCTGTTTATCCCTCTAGGAATTCTTCGCTACAAACTCATCAAAGCATTCATCCCAGCCCTGCTTGGCAAAATGCTTATGATTTATCTCCTCGCCTACTTCGGTCGAATTGGAGCAAACATAATCCTCTTCCTATTCGGCGAAGGCAACGAATGGATTGGAATCATTATCACCACCGTCTTGCTTGCAATAATCTTAGTAATGCTCTTTAGAATCGACTGGGAAAAAGTGTTCGAAAAATACATGGCTAAGCGGGGCAAACGCAAAACATGAGGGTCATAGCCGATTTACATATCCACAGCCGCTACAGTCGGGCAACAAGCGAAAAAATGAACATCCAAGAAATAACCCGCTTCGCAAAAATAAAAGGCTTGAATCTGGTGGGCACAGGCGACTTCACTCATCCCAAATGGCTAGAAGAACTGAAACAAGATTTGATAGAAGTCCAGGATGCAAGTATCTACAAACCCGCCAAAAACCCTGAATCTTCAGTGCATTTTATGATTACCGGTGAGATATCCACGATTTTTCCGTTTGAAGGCAGCATCAAAAAGATTCATCACGTCGTTTTGACGCCAAGCATCGAAACAGCGAAACAAATAAACGACAGACTGGCGCATTACGGCAACCTTACTGTTGATGGAAGACCAGCTCTTAACATGACAGCACCTCAACTTGTTGAAGAAATCATGCAAGTTTCAAACGAAAACATGGTTATACCCGCTCACGCATGGACACCTTGGTTCAGCCTATTCGGAGCCTTCAGCGGTTTCAACCGTATGCAAGACTGCTACCAAGACATGACAAAGCACATTCACGCCCTAGAAACAGGGCTTTCCTCAGACCCACCTATGAACTGGCGACTCAGCAGCCTCGACAAGTACGCCTTGGTATCCAACAGCGACAGCCACAGCCATTGGCCTTGGAGAGTAGGCAGAGAGGCTAACGTTTTCGAACTCCAAAAATTAACCTATCGAGACGTTATTAACGCTATTCGCAAGAAAGATTCTGAACGCTTTAGGTTCACTATCGAAACCGACCCAGCCTACGGAAAGTATCACTGGACCGGGCATAGAAACTGCAAGGTTTCGCTCTCGCCCCAAGAAGCCATAAAGTTCGGAAACCGCTGCCCAGTCTGTCGCAGAAATCTTACAAAGGGTGTGGAACAACGCGTTGAAGAACTTGCAGACAGACATGCGGATTTCAAGCCTGAGAACGCCATTGGCTACATGCATCTTTTGCCTCTTTCTGAGATAATTGCCACGGTAATGGGTGTCGCGTATCCTAGTGTTCAGAAGGTGTGGGAGCCCTACAATAAACTCGTTGCAAGATTTGGCGACGAGTACACCGTGCTCATAGACGCCTCAATGGAAGAGACGTCACAAATAGTCGAGCCGAGAATTGCTGAAGCCATCATAAGGGTCAGAGAAGAGAAGGTGAAGATCCTGCCTGGCTACGACGGAGTCTACGGCCAACTCATCCTGTTTGAGGAGCAAGAAAAGGCGCCTAAGAAAGTTGAAAAGATTAGGCAACAGAGCCTTGCAGACTTTATGTAGTATTTATGTCTGGTGAATGACAACTTTTAAAGGTGAAGCCAAATAACACACTCTAAAACGGGATGAAAACTCTATGGACTACCGCAAACTAATCGAAATGGTTTCAGTCTCTAAGAGAGAAGCGTTGTCAAGCAAACTTGTAGACGTGATTCTCTTGTCAAAAAACGATGAGAAAATGCCCAGTCAACTGGCAAACACCATTCTTCATTATTGGCAACAAGACACTCTAATGAGCGAGTCTGGCTTAACGGCTTTGTTAGAAGCGGCTGCTCTGCTCGACCCAGGCAAAACTGTTGATGTTTTTACTGCGCTTGAGTTGGTAGACATGGCTGCGCAGATTAGGGAAGCCACGGTTAAGACTTAGAGGAGGCTCAAAATTGGTTAAGTTTGGAATTGAGTTTGTTCCTCGTGAGCCCTACTGGAGAATAATCTATTACGCTATTCAAGCGGAAAAGGGAGGCTTCAGCAATCTATGGATAACAGACCACTTCAATAACCGCAACGTGTATGTTACACTCACGGCTGCTGCCATTTATACAAACAAGATTACGTTTGGTCCCGGAGTAACCAACCCGTACATGGTTAATCCCGTCTTCACTGCTCAAGCTATCGCAACCCTGAACGAGTTGGTTCCTGGGCGAGTTGTTTTGGGCATAGGTGCTGGCGACAAAACAACCCTGGAAAGCGTTGGAGTTGAGATGCAGAAACCACTTAACGCCGTTTATGAGGCTGTGGATATTTTTAGGAAGATAACCAGTGGAGAGAGTGTTGCTTACAGGGGAGAAGTGTTCAAGACGGCTGGTGCCAAGTTTCTGTTCAAGCCCAAGGGTGGAATTCCAGTTTACGTGGGGGCTCAGGGTCCCAAGATGTTGGAGTTGGCAGGGAGAATTGGCGACGGGGTTCTCATAAACGCGTGTCATCCCAAGGATGTTGAGTACGCCGTGAACTGTGTGAAGGAGGGGGTTCAGCAGGCCAGCAAGAGGGTGGACCAAGTTGATGTCGCAGCCTATACGGCGTTTTCGGTTCATGAGGACTTGAAGAAGGCTACCAAGGCGGCTGTTCCTGTAGTTTCTTTCATTGTGGCTGGCAGTCCAGCTGTGTTGCTTGAGCGGCATGGGATTGATGTTGGAAAGGCTGAGATGATTCGTGAGGCTTTGAAGGCGAATGATTGGGGCAAGGCTTTTGCTGGAGTGACTCCTGAGATGATTGAAGCTTTTTCGGTGTGCGGCACGCCTGACACGTGCATCGAGCGCATCGGTCAGCTTTTGAAGTCGGGCATCTCACAGTTTGTTGTGGGTTCGCCTATTGGTCCAAATGTTCGCGAGGCGATTGATCTTATCAGCGGAAAGATTGTTCCGCACTTTAGAGGTTGATGCTGGAGTTTAGATACGCTAGGCGTTTGTGTTATCTCTCTTGCGCGTGTGTGAGACTTCTCTACCTACCTGAAGAGAGGGTGTATGCTGATGAATGTTGCTTTGTGGCAGTTCGGAGAGAGTGTGTTTTGGTGAGTTGTTTGTGGAACTTTTTTTCTGAAATTGGCAGCAAACATTACTGTTGATTCATAAATTTCTTACTTTTTAGGTCACTTTTCTCGACAAGGTTTAAATATTTCTCCGTCCCAGTCGACTCTTGAGGAATCAAACATGAACCAAACCGAAACCGAAAAACAAGATGTGCGAGCCGACGAGAAATCGGCGTCCCATAAAAGAGGACCGAAACCAAAAGACTTCGGAAACGATAGAGCCACAAATGACTGGCTCAATGCACAAGAGAATTCGACACGCAGAACCTATGCTACCCATTGGAGAAGATTCTTGGAATACACACAGATGACGGGCGACCAAATTTTCGAAAGTCGAAAGGCAGACAAAGAACGTTTGTGGGAAAAGAAGGTTTTAGCCTTCAAACCTTGGGTGGTCAACGTCAAAAAGAAAAGCGAACTCACCGCCAGACAAGGAACAATCACCGCCAGAAGTTTCTTCGATTGGCATGACTTAACATTGGATTTAAGACGTAAAGAAAAGCAAAAACTGAAAGAGGCACAAAGAAAAACAGAAGACTACCGATTCAGCCGAGAAGACCTAAAGAAAATGGCTGATGTAGGAGATTTGACAGAACGATATGTAACCGTGGTTGGCAAGTCATTCGGTCTTAGAGCAGGCGACTTTCTCAGACTTACACGAGGCGACCTAGAATCCTACATCGATAGAGAAGTGCCAATATCCATCGGAGAATACAGCACCGAGAAGGAGTCGGCCAAGGCATTCCCATTTGTCGACTCCGATGCACAGCCTATAGTCAAACTAATGCTTGAACAGATGACCCGAGAAGGACGAACAGCTCCTACTGAACGAATGCTTCAATATAAGGATGAGATTCAATTAAGTCGGATTCTACAAAGAGTCGCCGATAAGGCTGGAATCAACTACGGCAGCAAAAACGTCCGCTTTCATTGTTTAAGAAAGTTTCTAACAGACCACCTAAGTGACTATATGAGCGAATCCAAATGGAAGCAGATAGTCGGCAAAAAAATCAGCGAAGGCGCATATGTCTCGGCTGATGCTTTAAGACAAGACTATGCCAGAGCCATGGCTGAAACTACTTTCACCGAGTTGGTCAAGGCAGGCGATGTGAAACTTCAAGCCAAGATAGAGGCTTTAGTAGCCATAGCAAAGGGGAAAGGAGTCAGCGAAAGCACGATAAATGAAATCCTAGCAATGGTTGATGCCAAAGAATTGGTCAGCCGACTTGAAAAATTGGCTTATGAACAATCGAACCAGAACAACTGCTCCAATGGTAAGAATTGTCAACAAATAGTCTCCGAGGATGAGCTGGCGGAGTATCTATCGAAAGGTTGGAAAACTCATCTCGTGCTGCCCAGCGGACGCATCGTGGTGGACAACGAACACTAAACCTTCCCCTTCTTTTTGTCGAAGTATTCCTTCAGTTTCTCTTTCACGGTGAACTTGTTAGTGGCTGAAAAACTTGGCAATCGGAAAATAAGACTACCTGATTTTTTGAACCTCAAGTTTAGGAAAGAACATGACCCTAAAAGTTAGTTTGGATTCAGGATAATCGCGTCTAAGAGGCGGTTCATAAGGAAGGCATTGTTTGATAATGTTCTCATATATATCGGTGAGTTTATTCATGTCAAACTCAAACATGAAACTTTTAGGTTCAGTATTCATAATATAGAACCCAACCCCTCCTCTCTGCCGTCGTTCCTTTAACCTCAACATTCCTACTTGTTCAAACTCTCTAATCCAGTTCCCCGCTTGAGGATGTTTAAGATTGGCTTCCTTCATTAACGTTTGAATGGTGATAACTTTATCACGTTCGCAGATTTGCTGAATAATGGTTTTCATAGTTTCCCATTTATGATAGCCTGAAGAGAGGCTTTGAAAAATACGCTCTGGTGATTCCTGTAGCAACTCATAGAGGTCTTCAGGTTGAGCAACAATGTATGTTCGTCTTCTTCTGGAACGTCCCTTAGGCAGACCATGAATTTTCAGCCTATACTTAGTGAAGGAATTGTCAAACGCATGGAGACCAATAAGAGGTATGAGTCCTTCTATACTTGAAAACATCCAGAATATTCGCTTCAACTCTTTCTGGAATAAAACTAAGATGGCATTGCCAGCAACATAAGATATTTCTGTTATTGGAAGAATAAAGTCGGGTGACTCCTTTTTCTTTATCTTCCAGATTCCAAGTTTTTCATCGACTAATAAGTTCGAGGTGCTTTTCACATTTTCACCTTCGATAAGGGTTTTTCCATGAAAAACGCTTCCTCATGAAAGCCAGAAATTTTCCCCATGGTCGCTGCCAATTGTGGCTTGGATGGTGTCTGGGGTCATGCCGTTGCGATGGTTTTTTCGGTTGTTTTCGTGGCAAACACATTCACCTTATTCTGTGGAGGCTGGTCGGCAGGAGGGAAGAGCCAATCCTCCAAGACCCGACCAGCCCAAATCCGTTGCCATCATGTTTACTTGACCTCTGTTTGGGGGATGACGAAAGCATGGCTTTCTCAACAGTCTTCCTCATTGAATTCTAGTGGCTTTCAACAACTGGAGGAGATATGTCAGGCAACTTTGAACTTTGAACCTCTGAACTGCCTATGAGGAGACTGTTTTTGAGACCGCTTCCTAACCGCCCAAAGCGTTAGCAACTTCCTCTCGTGCCACACGGTCAAGGGCGTTATGCCAGGCTTCCCTTCGTTCTCGTCGAAGTATCTCTGCCTCTGTTTCCAATTCGGTTAGTTGTTTAGAAAATTTGTATTCGAAGTTTGGCGGTAATTGCAACTCTTTCAGTTTATTTTTAGACCGTTGAATTTCGGATTTCAAACCATCGACCCATGCACAGCCTAGCCATTCCTCAAATCCAGCGGGATTGGTATCAAGGTCACGACACACCCGAGCCAAGATGTCGGATGGTGGACGTGGAAGAGCATCTAATTCCGCCCATTCGACTTCAGAGAAACTTATGTTAACCAATTTGATAACATAATGGAGCGTGCCCATGGCTCGGCTGCATTTTTGGCAATCGACCCGAACTTGGTCTTGCAGTAAATCGCGCAGACTAAGTTTTTTTCGAGTGGTAGTCTGTCTTAGAACTTCCAGTTCTCGGACGGCTTTATATTCATCTATCTGTTTTTTGTTTATCCGCTCGACAACTTTCTCATGAGTCCGATAGTATCTTAATGTCTCATCCAACTCATGTAATTCCAGTCCCATTCCTTGGATGTTTCGTATGATTGATGTCGAGTCATTCTTTGCCCCGCAGAACCCGCAAATGATGTCATCCTGTCCTTGTAGGATTGGTTTCGTCAACCTCTCTGTTTGAGAGTAGTCTGTGAAACTGAGGGCTATGTTGATGTGCTTGCTCAAATTGGTTGACTTGACCTCTTCCAAACCGAAGAGCCTTTGCACTCTGCTCAATTTTTCTTGCTCATTATCTTCGGCACCTAGAAGAATGCCATTTCCAGGAAGAAGTTTCTCCTTAACATTTTTCAAGTGTTCCAATAAATTCACCTCCTCTCGCACATCGCATTTACGATTCTGGTTCATGGTAGCCATATCCGCATCGGTTAGGACATTCATATACAATTAGTCGCCTGTCTCCACTTTGTTGGTGAGTAACTAATAACTTCACCCGCTGGTGACAAACTGGACATTCCACAAAACCTTCAAAAAACTCCAATAAGTAATTTAAGAATTCATCGTCACTTTGGCCCTTTCGTCCCGCTTTTTTGAAACGCTCCAATGTCGATTTGCTTATGCTAAGAGTTGTTCGTTCACTCATTTCAATTCCTCCATAATTTTTTAAATCGAATGAATAAGGAGTAAGGAGGAAGGTTCTTAAGAATGATTCTTTATTATCAACTACGATAATTTGAGGAATCCATTATGCCAAAAACAAGATGGCGTGGTTATCTTAGAGGCAGATATAAAGTAACCAATGAAAATTTGCTTAATGAATTACATTTTGATATTCGAAAAAGAGCCAAACGAATGATGATGGATTTATTATTAATCATTCGTTCCAACAGACTTCCTGAACGCCAGAAGATACTTATTTTCAGAAATCTAGATGACCTTGATTTTTGGAAGACCACAATCAAACCTCTCATAAGAGAATTGATGAATAAGTCATGTGTTTTATCGCCAAATGATGAAGAGTTTGAAGAACTCCAATATTTAGCAAGAGGATTATATCTTAATCACATCAAGTTTGATGCTGTGAGATTAATAACAGATAAAACCTATCGAGACCAAAAGGAAGTTCAACTTAAATCGAAACTATCATGTTAATCGGTTTTGGTGTTTTGCCGAGAGGATGGCGGTTTCAGGCGTCCTAAGGCAAGTCAGTTGGCTGAGGTTCGGGACTGACTGGAAGTTGGCTTCGCCATGGAGTTTGGACGGTTAGGAAGTTCCGAAAAATCTCGGAGGAAAAGGCTGCCTCGCCGACCTAGGTGCTCGTCCTTTTTTGGTTGCGATACTTTCTGCTCCATCCATGGAGCCACTCGCTCATGGCTGATGAAGGCGCCAAACCGACATTCCTCTGGCTTCCGCTTATGACTTTTGGACTATCATACTTTATAAATCGCAGATTGACTATCGTTTATTTCTGGTCTCTGTCATAATGCTAATTTTTTTTCTATGGGCTTTCTGCTCTCTGAGGGAAGAAACTAAACCTTTTTTAATAAATGGCGGTATAATTCCGTCTAATAGGTTGGTTCTACTGTGATTACTAAGGTATATATCAGGAACTTTAAGGGTATTAAAAAGTGCGAAATCAATGACTTGAAGAAAGTAAATCTTTTCATTGGAAGAAACGATTCTTGTAAGTCTACAATTTTGGAAGTGATGTATTCAACGCTGAAGGAACTTGAGAGTCCGAGCTTGGGAAATATCCTTTTACGCAGAAGTAATGTGCGTATCGGGGGAAGAGAGCTTTGGTATGATTACAAGACCAATAGGACAATCCTAATTCAGTTGGAATTCGGTAGTGGAACTATCTCAATGATGGTGGACCATCACCCAGATACTGATGAGATAATTAGTCAACTTGAGGTTCATACCAGAGTAAAGACAAAAGAATCATCAATCAGAGGTCCAAGTTCCGTATATCGGGGGAGAGATTGGTCGTTTAGGTCTTCCAGCAAGACGCAGAATTTTCTAGACCCTTTTCCTGTAACTGAAAAACCTTTGGTACAGAGTTATGTTACCAACTCAGCGCTTTTGGATAGTTCTTCAAGAAATGACCTAAAGCTTATCGAGAATCTTTTGGGAGACATCAAGCTGCAGTTGAAAACCGAGGAGTTTGGAAAGTACCTCTTTGGGGCCTTCGGCAAGGGTAAAAAGTGGGAGTTCCTGCCTCATCCTGACCTGATTGGCGAATTTCGATTGGCAATCAAAGAGGGAAAAAAGAGTTTGTTTCTGAGCGCCTTGGGAGATGGTATTCGGTTTGGAATGTATATAATAGCAAAGAGTTTGCTCGTAAACAACACAGCTCTGTTTGTCGAAGAAATAGAGAGCAATCAACATCCTGAATCACTTAAAAAGCTCATACACCATCTCATTGATATTAGTCAAAAGAATCGACTGCAGGTCTTTGTAACAACACATGAGCGTACTGTTTGGGGACTCTTTGAGACAGAATTTCCGAAGCCTGCACAAAGAAATAAGGATTTTCAATGTTTTCATGTCACCAGAGATAACAATACGGGAATCGTTAATTGTAGTCCGCTAACCAAGCAGAATGCTAATGACTTCTGGATGAACGTTGATAAGGACCTTTGGGGAAGCCCATAAAAAAACCAAAGCTAACTAATTTCTTGTTGTTTCTATGTATGTGTGAGTTATTATTTATCGTTTATTATCGTTCTGAGAGGAGAAGTGTGGGTTGAGATTGAATTTCTACCCCCCCAACCCCCCAACCCAAATGGAAAAGAGTTATAGCCGAACGAGAGAATTTAAATTTATCAATGCTATTGGATGCGATTAAGAATGCCAAGAACGAGGGCTAGAAGAAAGAAAGTTACTTTTTATGCTACTGTGAAAAAGCCGAAACGAGTGAAGGTCACTTTCTATGCTAGAAGAAAAACAACACCTAAGAAGAGAAGAAAGTGAGTCTATTTGGGTAGGGTTAGTAAATATCATAGTAATGTAGAAAAAGGCATCAGAGCGTTTGGCGAGAAACATTCTAAGCGGTTTAAAGTCTGTGATAGTGCTACACCAATTCATATAAACCATCCAACAAAGAAAATGTATCCGATTCTATATCGCCCCGATGTCATCTTTGTTACCAAACTTGGAAAGCGACATATTTTTGAGGTCTTGGATAGCGAATTAAAAGATGCTAACCTCATAGTTGCGGACATACTCCAAGCTTGTTTGTCTCCAAATACTTCAGAGGTGATTTTCATAGTTAAGAAACAAAAGGACCAAGATAGAGTGCTGGACCTAGCTCAAACCATAGTAGATAATTTGATAAGTAAAGGTGTAAGTAAAAGAGAATTACCTAAAGGTAGCGTCTTCTACATCTTGCCGAGCGAAGCCGAATCTCCAGAAATTGTGACAGAAATCTTAGTTGATTTGCTTTTATGAACTGTTTACGCAAAAAAGCAGTCAAATCATTCAGTATGAGGGTTGGGTTTGATGGACCCTAGGGAGATAAATTATTAATGCGCACATAAAATCAAAATGGGTATGTCGTTAGAGGGTTTAGTGCAAATTAGGTGAAAATGACAGATAACACTTAAGACGTTCACCATGAAATATTTCTAAACGAAAGGCTATGTCAAAAGAGTTCAAATTCCGATTAGTTACGCACTCAACCACAGATGAGCGAAGTTTCACAGAACTAATAGAAACAAATAACATACCTAACACTCGCTTAAAACACCAAACATTAGTAGGTTATTCGGGAGAACACTTAATAATAATAGAACTTGCTATCGCTTTAACGCCTCTCGCATTAGACAAGATTTGGAGTTGGTATAAAGGAAGACGTAAACGAAGAGGCTCTCAGTTGTCTGTGGTCTATAATGGCAACCTATTAGACCTAAACGCTAAGAACATGAAAATTCTAATGAAGGCATTGACAGAAGCCTCAAAAGTCAAGAAGAAAAGGAAAAGAGGTGAACCAAAATAGAACCCGAAGTTCACATAATTGACAAATACTTTCAAGAAATCTTACATTGTTTTACTATGACAAATATCAAGTGTAAGGGCAATAAGGAAATTGACCTTTTGGTGATTAATCCACAAACCTTACAGAAATGGCATGTAGAATCTAGAGTCTCGACAACATTCAATCTTAGAAAAAACGCAACCTATACCAAAAGCGGAACGTGTCATAGGAATGGCGTGGATTTCTTCATTAAAGAAAAGTTTAACCATCCAGCAATAAGGGAAAAAATAGTGGAAATCTTTGGACGTGAAGAATACTACCAAAAGACTCTAGTCGTGTGGGATATTTCCGATAATTCCATAGTTCCGTGGAGCAAGACACAGTATGACTTGAACATCTGCTTCATGGATGACTTTCTGAATGAATTAATGCGAAAAAGGGTCTTGAGAGGGTCACGAGATGACATTCTTCGCACAGTTGAACTTCTACAAGAGTCTTGGAAGAAAGCAAAAAACATAGAGAAGCCGAGGATAAAGAGTGGAGAAAACGCCTACCGCCAGAACAATTGAAGAAAGTGGAAGAGATTTGGGGAAAGAAATACCCATGGTGAGACAACTTGTATTCTGTTCGGACAAATCTTAGAATGAAGTGTTCTAATAGAAGGCATTGGAGAGAAGTATATGTTAAAAGTGTTAATTGTTCAAGAACCTCACCTAAGTAATATCCTTAGTGGACGTAAGATATGGGAAATTAGAAGACAAAACACTAAAGTTAGAGGTCTAATAGGCTTAGGTAGAAATGGAGAGATGTATGGTAAAGCCCTTCTAAAAGACAGTTTCTCTAGGTCTATAGAAGACCTAACGAAACATCAAGATAAACATCTGGTCTCTCCTCAATGGTTAAAAGACTATGCTAAGGAAAAGAATAGTCTATTTGTTTGGGTTCTGGAAGAGGTAAAGAGGTTAGAGAAACCTATCAAAATTCCTAGAAGTTATGGGAATTGGGTTCTATATGAAAAGACTTAGAATGAAGTGTTCTAACTGTGGTGAGTGGAATAGGGTTTCAATTAACAAGATTTTCCTAGAGCAACCTAACCCGATAGAGCCCGAAGTTAGGGTTATGATTCCCATGTATGAACCACTAGAAATTTCAAAATGTCAGAAATGCGGTAAGATTATAGCAGAACCGAAGGAACTGATTAGAATCTTGAAAGGAGTCGAAAGTGAAATCAAATCTGCTAATACTTAAATCTCTTCTTTGTCGAGGAGAATTTATATTCCGTCACCGCCTTGAAAGAATTTGAGTCGGAAAGGGAGTGGATGCCAATGAAACGGTGTGGTTCATGGTTGATTCCTCAATCTTCAATGGGCGACATTGTTTTGTTGCATTCATTTCCCCGAAACCTTGCCCGCCAAACAATTTTTGAACTAGCCGAAAAAAGACACAATATTCATCACGAATTCATAAATCTAATATTATATGGAATTGTTAGCAAACCATTATGCAATGGCCGTACGTTCTCGGTCTAGTGTACTCTATGGTGCTGCCTTTCACGTACCGAGTTGGCCAACTTAGCCTAAAGTTGAGGAGTTACATTAACAGGAGAGAACCGTAATTTGCAAGCCAAAACAAGTGAAGTTGAATACAAAAAAACTGATGCTGAAAAAGAAGAAAAGCCCATCCGTGAAAAACGTGAAATGCCCTTTCACGGGGTGAGGACTCAGGTGACGAATCCTATACCGGGGTGCGATAGAATAGATCAGATATTTGGAAGTGGAGGAGAAGCCATAGTCCACTACATGTGGTTTGAACAGGGGAACAAACTCTTTGAGCAGATGCTGGATAATTTCTCAAACAAAACCAAAGAAGAACTATTGAGACAACTCATTGACGCCCAACCTCAAACAGGATGGGGCACAACAAAGATAGCCATCACCCGCCCTAACCCGCCCACAATAGAAGTTGTAGTTAAAGATCCACCAGTAAAAACAGTCAAGGGTTCCCAGAAGTACCTAATAGGTTCCTTCTGGGCTGGAGTCTTCTCCAAATACTTCGAAAAACGATTGTCACCCAAAAACTTCGCTTATAACAAAGAAAAAGACGAGTTCTCCTGCCTGATTACAACTTAACCAAACCCAACAGAAAAAAGAACAAAAATGAAACAGCCACAAGCGGGGTCAAGCGACAAATTAAGCGGAGGGTTAAGAAATGTCAAGGGCTTCCAAAACCGAACGAGCCGAGGCTTACCGAGACCACCGCTTGCAACTCATTCTAAGCAGATTTCTGAGCGGAGAGATCACTAAGCTAGACCCGGTTTTCGACTCAAACTACGGGTATAGGTATCCTACGGTGGAAACCATAGTCGGAGACCCCGCAGCCACGGAAGAATTTTTAACCCATCTCTATGACCTCGGCATATTGACGAGACAAGCCTTTGACAAGATGATTTATTGCCCCAAGTGCAGTTCAGCCAACGTTTCCATACGTTACTGCTGTCCCTACTGCAAGTCATCCAACATCAAGAAGCGTGCATTAATCGAACACATCCCATGCGGCTACATCGACACCGAAGACCACTTCCAAAAAGAAGACAAACTCATCTGCCCCAGATGCCACAACGAACTAGACAAACCCGAAGTCAACTACAGAAAGGCCGGAGTCTGGTGCTCCTGCAACGACTGCGGCAAAAGTTTCGACATTGCAGTTCCGTCACACTTCTGCCGAGTCTGCACCACAAACTTCACCTTTGAAGATGCAGTTTACAGAGACGTGTACTCATACAGTTTGAACGAAGAGATAATGAAAGAAGCCGGAGTAGGCTACATCCTGGTTGCGCCCCTACGAGAGTTCCTGCGAAGCCATGGATTCGAGGTTGAGAGCCCAGGCTTCTTGAAAGGCAAGTCGGGCGCCAGCCACATGTTCGACATTACGGCATCGCGTGGAGACATCACTCGAAACATTCTAGTAATCGATCTTGCCACGTCAGCCGATGAGCCTGTGTCGGAGCAGTCCATAATTGCAATGTTCGCCAAGGTTTATGATGTAGCCCCTGACAAGGCATGCTTAATCGCTATCCCCAAGATGAGCGAGAACGGCAGAAAACTCGCAAACCTCTACAACATTCAACTGATAGAAGCCAAAAACCAAAACGAGGCAATAAAGGCCCTTAAAACCTGCATTAACGCCACTCTGCCTCAACCGTCAGAGCCGACACCCGCCTCTGCAAGCACTGCTGCCGAAAAATAATGGCATAAGAACCAGATAATCAGTTTTTAGTAAACATTAACTCAAATGTCAGGAGCAAGGTCGAAACACTGCGTTGTTTGTGCAGAAGCGGTGGTTTCGACTTCATCACTCCATGACCAGTTTGTTCCGTTCCAGTAGGCAGTGTTTATATCTGAACCGTCATCGAGAGTCGCTAAGAGAATTTTGTTGTCGTCGGTTCGTCTAAGGACGTGCCACAGTTGGCGTGTTGTCGGGATGTCTGTTGTTGGAACCTGAGTGGCGGGTCCCCAAACGGCTCCGTCAAAGTGTTTGTACGTGATCGGATTAGTGTTAAAGTCTCCCCAAACCAGAATTATGTGCCCTTCGTGTCCAGGAGTGGTCTCAAACTCTGCGTCGGCTGTTCTGGCGGCGTTTGTTTGAACACGGTCGTCGTGTTCCAAGTCGAGGATCCATGCTAAGCCGCTCCATCGTATGGTGTTGAGGTCGTCGGAACCGTCCACACTTACTAACACGAGTTTGTCGCTGTTCAGGTCAGGCTTCAAAGAAAACCAGTTCGGCGTCGCACCTATGGATACTCCTGCCAATTCATTACCCCATGCCGTTCCAGTCCAGACTCGGCTCTGCACCTGCAAGCCTGAACCCCAAACAAACATGGCTTGCTGTGAAACCTGCATGTACTCAACGGCTAAGTCTTCTTCGAGGGATGTTGCGGCATTGTTTTCCAGCAGCAGACCATTTGCCCAACTTGAGCCGTTCCAGATCATGCCGTAGACGTCGCTGTTGGCATCTAAGGTTATTAAAGCAATCTCATTTGACGACGGGTTTGATGCAAGTTTAATCCAGTAAACAACGCCTGTTGTGCCAATGTTCGCTGTCTGGGGTGAAGACCAAACTGAACCGTTCCAAGCTCTATACTGAGGGTCGATTCCAGTTGCGGATGGGTTGTAAACGATTATTCCTTTACCCGAATCTTGTTCGTAAGCGATGTCGAACAACCTGTAAGCGTCGATTGCTGTGCCCACGCTCGCCACTCTTAACGGGCTTGTCCAAGTTTGGGTCTCACCATTCCAAACGCTCACATCTAAAAAACCTGCAGAAGATAGGACTCCGAGGATTTTTTCGTTTCGAGTTGGACCCGATTTTAAGACAACCCATTGTATGGTTGCGCTTGCCACGCCTTCACTGGCTTCGGCATCCCAGGAAACACCGTTCCACCTGCGGTATCTGGGAAAACTGACAAATCCTTCTCCATAAGCGAGCGTTGCGCCCACGCTGGAGGTGTAAGTCGCAGAAAAAGTAGCCACATTACCCATCTCTGTAACAGCGTTAAACGTGTACGCGCTCTGAGACTTCCATCCAAAAGCAATTGCGTAGGTTGTTGTTCCGCCAGCGTCGATGTAAACATCTATATCAGTGCGGTAGTGCAAGGTTGAATTGCTTATCCACAACGAGACAAGGCGCACTGTAGACGGGCCTTCGTTCGCAAACGTGAGTCGAACAGAATTTGGACGCATGAACCTTGCACTTGAGATTATAATTTTCTCTCGGGCTTTTTCCCAATCGAGTTGACTCATTTGGTAGCTCCATAGGACAACGTTTGAAACTATTATTGTTATCACTACGAGGCTGAGCACTATCACCACTATGTTGCTGACGCCTCGCCTGTCACGTCTGAAACGTCTAAGACTGAGCCCTATAATACCCTGCAACCTGTGTTCCTCTACTCGTCGCAACGTTAATGTAATATAGGCTGCTAGCGGTCCAAGCGTATGTGACGTTCAACCAGCCGTGCCCCGCAACGTCAAGCTCCAATGATGTGAATGTTTGCACGGTGTCGTTGACGTAAACAGCACTGAATCTTATGGACACCTTTCCTGTGTTTCGAAGGTAAACCGCTATCTCGCCGCCGGTTGTGAACCAAACGTCTTCTACAATGAATCGTTCGCCCATGATGTCGTGGAAATTGGTTGTTATCACGTACGTGGCTGTTATGGCTATGGACATGCCCGCCACGGCAATTAGCATCAATAATACGTTGCTCAACACGGGTGTTATCGCTTTTTTGTTCCTCAACATACTCTTCATTTGTGTCTCCCAACTTCTACATCAAGAATTTGAGCGCGAGGTAACCCACCACCAAAAGGATAACGCTGTGTTTCAAGCCTGCGCTAACCGTTCCTTCGCCCATCTTTCCAGCAACTAAACCGCTGAACAAGGCTTGTATCACGCTCATATGAAAGAACAGAGCCCTTGCCTGTTGAGGTGAAAGTAGAGCGGCTTGCATCGCTGGCAGTTCCACCATCTGGACAAAAAAGGTTTTAAACAGCATTATGACAGTGAAAAGAAACACTAAGAACGAAACGTAGACAATGGCAACGTATGGGCGAGTTTGCGTTTGACGCTCCTTCTCCGCAGTTAAAGTGGACTGCACAAACCTTCCCAATGGCTCAAACACTTTCTCGATATGTCCGCCCGAATGACTAGCCTCAATGACCAGTGGGATGCTGCGCCTTGTTAAAGACGTGCTCACACGTTCACCAAAAGACTCAAGTGCCTTCTCAAACGAGTCACCCCAAGACATACGCGCAACCATACGCCGTAACTCGGCAGTCAAGGGACCATAACGCCGCTTCGACGCTTCCTCAACCGCCTGAGTCAAAGTCATCCCAGTCTTTTCCGACTGAACAATTGTTCTGAACAGGTCTGGCAGATGCTCATCCACTGAACGCCTCCAACGATAATCCACGTAATCTAAAACTGCGGCTGGAAAAACAGCGATAACTATAGCCAACAGAATATACTCGTCAAAGAGGGGCACGTCACGCAGTCTTATGAAAGCAGTCGCCACCACAATAATGGCTAAACTAAGCGAAACGACCCATGCGACCTTCTTCTCCCACATCTCAACCTTGGGCATCAACATGTCACCTCTTCGGCGTTATCATGTCCAACAAGATGAGGAACACAACCGACCCCACGGGTATTCCCAAATAGGTTAAGAGGTTGAGCAGCAAGCGTGGGTCAAACATTCCAGTTACGCCGCCTCCTCCCAGCATCGCCATCACAGCCAACATTACCACGAGGATAAGAGGTCCTGCCACAAGCATGACAACATAGAATTCGGCTAGCACACCCAACGTGTCAGCCAAACGCCTCAGAGCCATCCTCTTCAACCGCATGTAAAGACGAGAACGCTCCGAAAGATACCGCGTCAAGTCTCCGCCAGAATGAGTGGTTCCGATAAAGCCCTCGAGGAATTCCTTAAACTTCTCCGAAGGCGTCCGTTTTGAAGCAGAATCCAAGGCAGAGATAATGTCAACTCCAAACAATTCCACATCTCGCACAATGAGCTTTGCTTCTTGAGAAACCGCCAACGAAGAGTCTATGTTCGCAAGAGAACGAAACATCTGAGCAGGAGGCACCCCAGAACCTGCCAAGATGGATAGATATCCAGTCGTGAACGGAAGCCCGTCCTCTAGATTTCGTTTGAGGCTGTCAGCCCGCAAAAGCGGATAAACGTAAAAACCTATCAACGCCGAGGCTCCTGCAAACAGTGTGGCTCCTAATCCAAAAAGCAAGGATGAGAAGACCGAGAGATGAAGGGGCAGAAGAGTGATGACCGTGACTAGAACCAGAGTTGACACTGAAGCGAGCAGTGTTGCCAAAACAGCGAGGCTCACGTAACCTATGAAACTTATTCTTAGCCCAGACTTCTGCAGATTTGTGTCGACGTCCTTGAAAAGGGGCAGAAAACGAGTGATTTTTTCACCCAACAATCGATACGCAAGCACTTGAGGTTTGTTTGAGCCTTTTGAAACCGTTTGAGATTCTTGACTCAAATGTGTCATCAATGGAGACAAAAGAGTATTCAAACCCCGCTCCAAACGCTGAAAAACCTTGTTCAGGCTTTCTTTGAACTTGCTTCCGCTCATCAAACCCCCAGCCTAGCCTTGCGATAAACCCGTGTAGGGTCTGCGTAGTATTCACGTATGAGCCCCGCGACGTCCGTGTATCTTCGAATTTTGTTCTTCACCATCCATTCGAGCACCGTTTTTCTCCGCTGAAGCTCAGCCTGCACCTCGTGCTCGTTCAATCCTGTCTTTTGCATGACCCTTTGCAGAACGTAACTGCGACCCAGATAGGAGAAAGAGTCGGTTCTGGCATCCCACTTGTAGACTGGGTTGGTCAAAATGTCCTTGCTTCTCGGGTCTAAGCCCACAATCTCGGTTACAGACAGAGCCCTTCTCGCTGGTTTACCATTGACTTCGGTTCTTCCCTGAACCAACACGGCGTCAATCATGGTGATCAGTGACCTTGGGATATTCATGGGTTCAGATTCTAATCGATGTATGGCAGAATCTGCAGACTCAGCGTGCATCGTGCACATACCCAAGTGACCAGTAGCCATGGCTTGAAAAAGCGTGTACGCTTCTTCACCGCGAACCTCGCCTACAATGATGTAGTCAGGTCTCTGCCGAACTGCGGCCTTCAATAAGTCGAACAGTGTGATGGCTCCAGCCTTCTTCTCCTCGAACCCGCCAACTCTCACAACTGATGGAATCCAGTTCTCGTGAGGCAGGTTGAGTTCGGCTGTGTCCTCAACGCTCACTATTTTGAACTCGGGCTTGATGAACATGGATAAACAGTTGAGCATGGTAGTCTTTCCAGATGCCACTCCACCTCCAACGAGAACCGAAGCTCGATTCTCTATAGCGTACCAAAAGTAAGCAGCCATCTCTGAAGAGAGGGTCTTGAAAGTCAACAAATCAGAAATTGTGAGCGGATCAACACGAAATCGACGAACAGTGAAAGTGGACCCTCGCCTAGTGATTTCACTTCCATACGTCAATTGGATACGGCTTCCGTCTGGAAGCGACGCGTCCAGCATGGGCGACGCCACGGAAATCTGTTTCCCAGCCAAAAACGCCAGTCTAACTATGAAATTGTTCAGATCCTCGGCGTTTTTGTACAAGATGTTGGTGGGTATGGATTCGTACTCTCGGTGCCAAACATAAATCGGAATGTTAACACCGTCGGCAGAAATGTCCTCGATCATGTGGTCGTGCATGAGAGCGTCGATTTTTCCGTAGCCAATAAAGTCTCGCACGATGAAGTACATCAGTTTTTCAACAGTCTCTTTGGGAACCTTCAACCGATAGTCTCTAATGACCTCGGCAACCTTGCCCTTGAGGTACTCGATAGCCATCTCGCGGGTTTCAAGGTCCTTGACGCTTACGTTCAACTCTTCCATCAGGAGCGTCTTTATCTTGTCGAGATAGTGGTGCTCATCCTTCAGCAGCGTGGGCTCAATCACCTCGTAACGCATCTTCTGCGTCACCGGGTCACGGACAACAGCCGCGTATACATTAGGTTCAGTGATGGGGTAGACTTCTCGAAACACAGATGGCTTCTTCTCAACAACCGCGCTTGATTCACTCGGAGGCTGCTGCTCCACGCTATTCACCTCTCAACGTAATAGTTCATTCTTTATGGGCGTTTAGCGTCATGGCTCTTGCATAAAATAGTGCATCTCAATACTTAATAAACTATATGAAGAGTTACTCACTTCTTGGGTCGAAATGATAATTGCATGTTTATACTGATGGTTTAGGCTGCCCAGAACGGGATTTTAAGCCTCATTATGTTCACGAGTTCGTTTAGGGCGTCGAGTTCCTCTGGCGACAAGCGGGTCTGAAACTTTTTTAGCATGGCTTTGGCGTGTGGTTCGGGCACTTTGACGTAGATGGTGTCTCCTTCGTTGATGTGGCGTCCCACTGTGGGTTTTTCCATGGACACAGCCACCTGCATTCCCGCTTTCGCCTCGGGTATGGCTTTTCCTTTTTCTTGAACCTGCATGATTTCGCCTAAGTCTTGTCCTTCGGCGTTTACCATGGGATACTTGGGTTTAATGGTTCCAGTCAGCACTTCAACTCCGAATATGGCTGGTTTGGCGGTTCTGAAAACGTAGCCTGGAAGTATTTTTATCTTGCCTGGTCTGATGAATTTTTCAAACTCTTTTAGCAGCCGCGCCTCTTGTTCGCTTCTCATCCACTGGGTGAAGTTGTCGATTAAGTGATAGATAATGTTATGTTGGAAGACTTGAACGCCCCTGTTTTTGGCTTCTTCTTGAGCGTCTGGTAGAATCTTCACGTTGAATGCCAATACAGCGCCGTAGAGGGGTTCATGTTCCTTGACAACCGCTGCTTCGGTTATGTCTCGTTTGGAAACGTCACCCACGTCAGCTAATCTGATGGGCACGTTTTCTCGTTTGAGAATCTCGGCGATGGCTTCTAGGGATCCTAAGGCGTCGGTTTTGAGCACAATCCCATCAACGTCTGTGACGATTCTGAGTTTCTCCACCTCTTCGGAAACCATTTTCACGTAGTCGTCTGTGCTTTTTGCAGGAGGGACCACGTACAGGGGTGCGCCTGCAACCGCGCCTTCTAGGTCTGGTGCCGCAACCTTAACTCCACTGGCGGCTGAAACCGAGTCAACTGAAGAGAACTTGTCCCGTGGGTCGCGGATCTCGTCTAGGGGTTTGGGCAGTAGAACGGCGCGCACCTTGGTGCTTATGGGTTTGTCTTTGCCTCCTACGACTATGGTGTCGCCTTTTTGGAGGATGCCGTCGTAAATGATGGCGTTCACGGTTACTCCCAAGCCTGGTTCCTCCTTGACCTCGAGAACCGTGCCCCTTCCTGGACCCTTGGTTACTTGGAGTTGGTCTCGTAGGTATTGTTGTGTCAGTCCGATGAGGACGGTTATGAGTTCGGGTATGCCCTCGCCTGTTTTGGCGCTGGTGGGCACTATGGCTACTGTCTTGGTGAAGTCGGTTATTTTGTCAAAGCGGTTGGTTTGGAAGCCTAATGAGGAGAATGTTCCGATTATGGTGTACAGGTGCTCGTCCACGTCTTGGCGCACGTAGACGTCTTGACTCTGATACGAAGCCAAGAAGGACTGGTCTGGTTTGGACACCCAGCCTGGGATGCGGTCGAGTTTGTTGGCAGCTACGAGAAATGGCGTCTTCCTAGCCTTCAAGATGTCGATGCACTCGTAGGTCTGAGCCTCGAACCCTCGGAGAATGTCGATAACGAGGACTGCGATGTCGGCTACGGCGCCGCCTCGTTTTCGCAAATTGACAAATGCTTCGTGTCCTGGCGTGTCGATGATGAGTAAGCCAGGGATTTTTATTCTGCCCTTCAACTGTTTGATTAATGGACGGGAAAGTTGTCTGAGGGTTTCAACTGGGAAGAAGCTGGCGCCTATGTGTTGGGTTATGCCTCCGGCTTCCCGTGCTTGAACAGTGCTCTTCCTGATTTTGTCTAATAATGAAGTTTTTCCGCTGTCTATGTGCCCTAGAACGCAAACGATGGGTTGCCGAACAGGCATTTTGCATTGCACCTAAAGAGTTTGAGGATTAAACGAGTTGTTTAACCTTTTTCAAGATTGGGTTTCAACGTTAATAAACTGTTTGCGTTGCCTTGATATTATTGTTCAACATTGAGAAATCTTTGTTGAACGAACAAAGCCGTCTCGTCTGTTTTGTCCGACTATGGGAATTCTTTGTCCGACAATACATGCCTTCTCGTCTACTTTTCAGTTTCAAAGTGGAATTTCCTTTGAGTTTCAATATGTCGACTCGTCTAATCTTGTGGCACAACAGAAAAACCTTTGTGGCACCACACCAGTGCTCGTCTGTGTGTGGGATAGAAATTCTATTTAGGAAAAGAGATTATCAGTTAAATGTATGAGCAACAGATTTTCAGATGTTTGGAGAAGAAGAAAGAATGTCCAGTTGAATGTAACGAAATATTGGGTTGATGATGATTGGACAAGAGGAAGAAGTCAGTATCTCACCTTTCATGTGAGAATTAAAGATGAAGAGCTGATTGAGAAGATAGTTGAGATTCAGAGTAGGCTGTCTACGATTTCTTGTGTTGCCCCATTCCCAAAAGACTATTTTCACATATCTGTAGCGGGACTTGGATTCTTGGCAGAATCAGAAGAATATGAAGACGATATTTTGATTGAAAACCTACAGAGAATAATCAATCAGGCAGGAGAAGTTTTTCAACAATTCAGTAAATTCGAAGTATTACTTTCTAGACTCAACATTTTCCCTGATGTTATCTTCGTGGAGGTTCATGATGCAGGGAGAATTGAAGAAATATATAGAAGACTACAAGCAATACCTGAGATAAGAAACAGAAAATCTGCCTATCCAAGTTTGTTACCTCACATCAGTATAATGCATTTTCAGAAGAATGAAGATTTCATTAGATTAATTAGCTGCCTAGAAAAGCTGAGGAATACAGAGTTTGGAAAAATGACTGTCAATTCCATAGAACTAGTTAACGCTCATTTATCCCAAAAATATCCAAAACTCAACACTATCCAGCGCTTTGAGTTGAAATAGAAATTCTATCCAACCAACCAATCAAACGATGGCGAGTGAGAAAGTTTTAGCCAAAGCGCGCGCTACGGCAATTTGAGGACGCAGGTGTAGAAAAGAGGCTGTGTTCAGCGCATTCGATAGCTTGCGATGCGCCATGGGGGGCTGACGTCATTTAATGATACAAGCAGAAGAATAGGAGGAGTGCCGCGCGAATTTGTATTCATGATTCTCAGTGTTGATGAGGACACAGAACTTTAATTATTATGTATTGAGACACAATATATATAACACATCACACATAACAAATGTGGTGTGAGCTCCTTTAGGGGAATGTGAAGAACAATGTGCAAATTGTTAAAGAGTAAGAGAGCCTTGAGCCCTGTAGTGGCAGCCATTATCTTGATTGCAGTGACTGTGGCAGTCAGCATCGCTGTCGCGGCATGGATGGGTGCTTTAACATTCACTTTCATGAAGACCGAGGAACTGAAGGTCACAGGTATTGCTTGGGGCGCAAGCAACGCCAACGCCACGCTAACAGTGAAAAATTCAGGAACGGGTGCATTAACAGTAGACACAATCAAAGTGAACGATGGAACTGCAACATTGTACAGATATAGAAAGCCCGCTGGAACTGGCTCATTCATTAGCGTTCCTTCAACAGGCATCACGTTGAACCCAGGTGACACGGCAGATATTGTGGTGACTCGAACCGGAAACTTCGCGTCTGGAACCAAGTATGAGTTTGCGTTCCACACAGCAACGGGCAACAACTACCCATACACTAGCACAGCACCATAACTGCCGAGGCATTATTCGTTCAAAATCTCTTCCTTTTTTATCGCAATTAAGAAGAGGGCATTCCGCATTAGTCAAATATGTGTACGCGTATTCTATTTTTCATTGAAAATGTATTTTCCAGCAGAACCTTACAATCTTCACAGCGAAAGCCAATCCGCTGCGTTTTCAGATACACGTCTTTGCAATTGTGATAGTAGTTAGTAGGGCATAAGAGACCAGTTTAAGCTTTCCTATTTTTGCTTTGTTAGGGATTTATGCTTTCTGCGTAGAAATTCTATCTTTTTTTGTCTTTTGCCAATTATTTTATTCCTTTACCTAACGGGTCTGTGTAACCAAACATCAAACCTACATCCACTGCTGCTATCGCACCAGACCATGTGGATTCGGAATCAAAATTGCCATTTGGCGCACTAGTAAACACACCATATCCTGGAGACGGTTCCTTATAACACGAATCTATCCAAGGTTTTGCCTTTGTAATTGCCGATTGCATTTCAGAATTCCTAGATGGAGCAAAATTACCATCTATCAATGCTAATAACAAGTGAACAGCTTGCATAGCTTCATTAATTGGACTTGTATATGCAGGAGTGGTCCATGAACCATCAGTGTTTTGGTCTTTTAAGGTATTTGTTATAACATCATCTAAAAAGGGAAGAGGTTTCTGAAGTGTAAACAAAATACTATAAACGTGTGCTCTTTGATGATTGTCATTAACCCAAGTTTCCGGATGTACATTAGTATAATTTATAAATTCATTAATCCACGGCGGTTCTTGGTGATAATAAATTATCCAAGACATTGCATATCCCCAAACTCCACCCCACGGATTGCGAGAATCTTCCCAAGAAGAACTATCAGCAAGAACCTTGCTCCATGTATCTATTGTTTGGAACCAGGTATCTAATGATTTGGTTGGAGTTGAATTTAAAATATTGTAGGCAGTAAGAATAATTGCTAAGTGTGCAGAATAATGAGAGTGTTTTCCACCATCGAATAATCCGTCAGTTCCTTGTTTGGAATTTGTGAAGTTGATAATCTGTTCTGGGTTAGGTATTGCTCTTAACAACATCGCGTGTATCTCCACGTATCTTCCAGCATCAAAAGAAGATGAAAATCCTTGACTTCTTTCATATTCTAAGGAATTAATCAAGTGGTCAGCTTTGGATATTGCAATAAAGACATACCGAATATTTTGAAGAATTAAGGATATCACAAAAAGCATCAGCATACTTAAGACAATTATACTTAAGACAATAAGATATCTTTTTTTCATTATATACCCATTCTCTTTAAGATTTCATTATGACTTAATCCTTTTTGTTTTAATATAGATGGTGCAGTTTCCAAGATGCTCTGCAATTACTACACTGGAAGGAAAACAAAGCAGCATTAAGAAAGCTGAACATAACCTTAACGCAACATCCGAAATAACGCTGGTTGGATTGGTTGGATAAAAATTCTAGGTCCCAACGGATTTTACCCCATTATGTTGGTGTTTCTTAGTTCAGCGATTATTTTTTCAATCACAGTCTCTGGCGGCGTGTCAATCTGGTTGTTCTCAATGTTGAAAATAGGCACTTTACCTTCGTAATACTTGATAAGCGGCTGAGTCTGTCTCTCATAAACCCTCAGCCTATCCTTAACAACCTCGGGTTTGTCGTCTTCACGCTGATAGAGTCTTCCGCCACACTTGTCGCATACGCCCTCAACCTTGGGTTTGAGATACCTCAGGTTGTAAACCTCACCGCAGTTGCTACAGATTCTCCTGTTTGAAAGCCGCTCAATTATTATCCATTCTGGAACAATGAGAAGAATGATTGCGTCGATTTTCGTAATCTTTTCCAAGGCTTGTGCCTGCTGAACGGTTCTCGGATACCCGTCTAATATGAAGCCTCTCTTGCTGCTAGATTGATTAATCCTCTTTTCCAATATGCTTATGACAATGTCATCGGGGACAAGTTCACCGCTGTTCACGAAGTGGGCGACTCTTTTTCCAAGGGCGGTGTTTTGCTTTATTTCTTCTCGGAACATGTCTCCAGTTGCAATGCTTGCAATGTTGAGAATGCTTGCTAGCCTAGACGCGTATGTGCCCTTTCCAGAACCAGGGGGACCAAAAATCATAAACCTCATTTTTCATCCCTTTATGGTCTATGAGTGTCCCATTATTTTTGGGATTTTTCGGCATCTATCTTGAAGTCCAAAAGTTTAGTTCCCTCTTTGTTGAACAAAAACCTGCCATGGAATGTTTTTCCTTCTAAGAGCAGTGGAAACCAATGTTTGTTGTCTGCCCACATTTCTTCATATGGTATTTCATCGAATTCTATCCAACGCAGGATTCCTTCTGCACTCTCCGTCAATCGACCATGAAAAGAACCTGTTGAAAACGCGTGAACCACCCAGTTTGATTCGCCTTCTGTTCCAAACAAGAATTCGAGAACACCATGATACTTGAGATCGCTCACAAACAGTCCAGACTCTTCAAAAACCTCTCGAATACATGCTTGTTCGGGACTTTCATCTGTGCGCATTTTGCCGCCTAAGACGCTCCACTTTCCTCCACCAAAGAGTTCAGGGGATTTCTTGATCAACAGAACCCTTCTGTCGCTTAAGATGTGGCAAGCCGTTGCGTAAATGACCATGTGGTTAGGCTCGTCCCTTCTCTTCCTTTCCATAATACTTTGTCCACGGCAGTTTGCGAGCGTCTCGCCCCATGTTGATGCTGCTCTTGCGGCACTTGCTGGAACAGAACCAGAAGATAGAACCGTCGTTACGCACAAACATGATGCCAGTTCCAGGTGGAAAGTCGCGTCCACAGAAGGAGCATCGTCGAGGTTTAGGCATTATTCTCCCCAGGTTTCCGTGTTGGGTTTCTTATCTGATCTTCTTGGCTTCACGCTCGGTTTCACGCAGCATGAGGAGGTCGTTCACACGCACTGGACCTTTCACGTTTCTGGTTATGATTCGTCCCTTGTCTCTTCCCTCGAGCACTCTTACGCGCACTTGGTTGATTTCACCTGTCACGCCTGTTCTGCCGATGACCTGAATGACCTCAGCTGGTATTAGCGCCTCTTCAACCTCTTCTCTCTCGCTTCTTTTTTCAACCCTTTCAGCGCTTTCCTTGCTCATTCGCTGCTACTTCCAGCCTTCTTCTTAATCTCTTCAATACGTTTGCTGATTTCTTTGACGAGGGACGCAGCGTCGCCTGGCTCGGATATGCAAGCTGCCGCGGCTGGAACGTCTATACCTGTGGCTGAGCCTATCTTTTGTTTGTTGGGCACGAACACGTATGGAATCTTGCGCTCATCACAGATGAGAGGTAGGTGAGCCACGACTTCCGGCGGGTCTACGTCTTCGGCTATGACCACGAGTTTGGCTTGGGCTCGTTCAATGGCCTTTGTTGTTTCGTTTGTGCCTTTTCTCACATGACCTGTTTGCGCGGCGAGTTGTAGGGCTTCATAGGCTGCGTCCACTACTTCTTTTGGGACGTTGAATTTTACGTAGAATGGTTTGGACAATTTTGCCTCACCCTTAAATTTTGTTCAAAGTGCAGAGTTTTATCAACATCACCCATTTATCAAGGTTTCGTTGCATGTTAGGCGCCCCATGTTGTCTCTTTTTATTTGTTAGCCTCTCTACCTAGAGAGAGGAGAGTCATGTTGAACGGCAAATGCAGCCCTGTTCTTGGAGAGAGAGAAACTCACCCTTAAGAACCCCGTGTTTCTTCAATTTACTGCTAACAGGCAAGCTGAACCGCTTCGCAACCTTTATAACTCATGATTTTAATTCAACACAGACGAAGGCTAAGAGTCCATGGGTCACAGAAAAGTCAATGCTCCCAGACGTGGTTCACTAGCCTACCTGCCCAGGGGACGTGCTACGCGTCAGACGGGCAGAATTCGTTATTGGCCTTCTGTTAAGGATGGGCCCCTTCTGCTCGGTTTTATGGGTTACAAGGCAGGCATGACCCATGTTTTCATGGTAGACGACAGACAGGGCTCACCCAATTTCGGAAAAGAAATCGTTTACCCAGCCACTGTAATAGACACGCCGCCTTTAACCATCTGCGCCGTCCGAGCCTATACACAAAATCCGTACGGCTTGAAAACACTCTCCGAAGTGTGGATGAAAACGCCGCCCAAGGACATAAACCGCTTAACCACGCCGCCCAACAGCCCAAACCCAGAAAAGGGCTTCAAAAAACTGGAAGAACAACTCAATCAAATAACAGAACTACGCTTGCTCGCCGCCACTCAACCCAGACTGACAGGCGTTCCCAAGAAAACACCTGAACTCATAGAAATAAAAATTGGCGGCGCAACAGTCAAAGAACAGCTAGAATACGTGAAGCCCCTACTTGGAAAAACCGTTTCCATCACCGACATCTTCAAAGAAGGCCAATACACAGACGTCATTTCAGTCACAAAGGGAAAGGGCTTCCAAGGACCAGTCAAGCGCTTCGGCGTCAAAATACGCGACCGCAAAAGCCGAAAAACCCACAGAGGAATAGCCACTCTCGGACCCTGGAGCCCCAGTCGCGTCCTGTACACAATAGCCCGAGCTGGACAAATGGGTTATCATCAACGAACAGAATACAACAAACGCCTCCTAAAAATCGGCACAAACGGCGCCGAAATCACACCCAAAGGCGGATTCATACGCTACGGACCCGTTAAAGGCACATACGTAATCGTGAACGGAAGCATTCCAGGCCCAACCAAACGTCTCATAAGACTCCGCTACCCAACAAGACCGCCCAGACGGGTGCCACTGGAACCGCCAAAAATAATAAGCGTCTCGTTGGAGTCGCCTCAGGGATAAACTATGGGCAAAGTGACCACAAAGGTCTTCGACCTCGACGGCAAAGCCGTTGGCAAACTGCGCGTCCCAGCGGTTTTCAAGACTCCTCTCAGACCAGATGTCATAAAACGCGCAGTAACCGCAATTCAATCACGCCGATTTCAGCCTCAGGGAAGAGACCCTTTAGCTGGGACAAGACGAAGCGTCGAATCCTTGGGCGCAGGCCACGGACTCTCCCGTTTTCCAAGATTAAAAGCGGGGAGTCAAAGGGCTGTTTTTGTCGTTGGCGCAGTAACGGGACGCGCTGCTCATCCACCAGTTACAGGGAAAAAGATTGCTAAGGGACTGCCCCGCAAGGAAATGCGGTTTGCGCTACGCTCCGCGCTCGCAGCCACGGGTTCCAAAGAAATTGTGGTTTCTCGCGGGCACATGGCTGAAGACGTTCGCGACTTTCCCCTCGTGGTTGCAGACGATATACAAGGCTTGAAGAAAACAAGCCAGGTGGAAGAGGTCTTCCTCAAACTCGGCGTCTGGCCAGATGTTTACCGAGTCAAAGAAAGCGTTAAGGAACGAGCGGGAAAGGGCAAGAGACGGGGACGAAGACTCAAACACGCAGTTGGACCCTTGTTAGTAATCGCTGAAAACCAGGGCGCCGCCCACGCTGCCAGAAACCTTCCGGGCGTTGACGTGTCCACGGTCAGCAACCTGAACGTTGAACTCTTGGCGCCTGGAACTCATCCTGGAAGACTAACTGTTTGGTCGAAGTCGGCTTTCGAAAAGCTCAATGAAATGTTCGGCAAGGGAGGATAAAACATAACTTGGACCCATATGAAGTGATAATGTACCCTCTGATGACAGAGGTTTCAAGTCGCATCTTGGAAGCCGAGAACAAACTCGTTTTCGTTGTGAGTCTGAAAGCTTCTAGAGAAGATGTCAGAAGGGCTGTGGAAGAACTCTACGAGGTCAGAGTGGAAAAAGTCACGGTTATTGTCACGTCGAAGGGCGTGAAAAAAGCCTACGTGAAACTGCATCCAGACTATAAAGCGGTTGATGTTGCCATCAAACTGGGCATCCTCTAGCCCCGCTTATTCAACGAATTTTGCAATTTCAAGTTTTTCGTCGGTGCAGAAAAGCGTATATTCCGTCTGCGCAGCAGAAAATACGCAAACGGAGGCTGAGCTCTAATGGAGAAAATTCGAGTGGTCTTATATGGCATAGGCGCTATGGGAAGCAACATAGCCAAATTCCTGCTGGAAAAAGAAGGCATAGAAATCGTGGGCGCGATCGACATCGCAAAAGACAAGGTTGGAAAAGACCTAGGCGAGGTGCTTCAGACAGGCAAACGACTGGGAATAGTAATATCCGACGACTTTAGAAAGGTGCTTTCAAAAGCCCGCGCTGACGCGGTGGTTCACGCCACTAGTTCATACTTAAAGGATGTTTATCCACAAATTGCTCCCCTAGCCGAATATGAAGTCAACGTTATCTCCACATGCGAGGAACTCTCTTATCCCTTTGTCACAGAACCGGAGCTCGCCAAAAAACTGGACGCGTTGGGCATAAAATACGGCGTGACCTTCTTAGGCACGGGCATAAACCCAGGCTTTCTCATGGACACCTTGGTCATCATGTTGACAGGCGTCTGCCAAAAAATTGACAAGATCAAGGTTGAGAGAGTTATGAACGCCGGCACTCGAAGGCTTCCTTTCCAGAGAAAGGTGGGCGCTGGACTATCAATTAGTGAATTCAAGAAGAAAATCGAGGAGAAAGCCATAACTGGGCATGTTGGACTTGAACAATCCATCGGCATGGTTGCCTCCACCCTAGGTTGGGAACTTGACAAAATCGAGGTTGACCCTGTTGAGCCGGTTATAGCAAAGGAAAATGTTGCCAGCGATGCTATAAAAGTAAAGAAGGGCAACGTGGCGGGTTTGAGGCAGCGGGCCAGAGGTGTTATGAAGCGAAAGAACGTGATAACTCTTGATTTTCAAGCTTACATCGGCGCCAAAGAGGAGTACGATTCAATCACAATTGACGGGGTGCCTCCGATTCATCAGAAAATCTCGCCTTGTGTGCACGGGGACTTAGCTACTGTGGCGGTCATTGTCAACTCTATTCCAAAGGTGATGAATACCGCTCCGGGTTTAGCCACTATGAAGGACCTGCCTGTTTTATCAGCCACTGTCGAAGACATGAGAAAATACGTTTAGTGCTCATAATTAACCTCAAGCTTTTCTTTTCGAACACTACATAATTCACTTGTTGTTATGAATAAGGATGTTAGCGGGTGGATGATTTGGTTCGACATTGCGGCGTGCACAAAAAGGGTACGCTGTCGATTTCTGACGTTTTGAAGTATGTCAAGGAGAGCCCTAACTATCGCAAGGTTGGCGCCATGACCATGTTTATAGGTGTTGTTCGCGGCGAAACCTTGGAAGGTAAAACTGTAAAAGGATTAGAGCTGGAAGCCTACGACGAAAGAGCCGACGACGTGTTGGAGCGCATTTGCAGAGAGTTGAAGACTAGAAAGGGCATTGTTGACGTGCAGATTCACCACTTCACTGGCGAGTTCGAACTCGGCGAAGACTTGGTCTATGTCTTGGTGGCGGGCGGTCACAGAACCAATGTGTTTCCAGTCTTGCAGGAGGCGGTTGAACGCTACAAGAAGGAGGCGCCTATTTTCAAGAAGGAGTACGTAAAGGATAAGAAAGGCGCTGTCAAATCTTACTGGGTTAGCGAACGCGAGACTAAATAACAAGTAGGAGAGAGAAAATGGAGAAAACTCTTGATTTTAATTTGGCAACTCCGTGCGGTTCGTACTGCGGCGAATGCAATTATTATAAGCATGGTTGTGCGGGATGCGGCTACGTGAAGGGCAAACCCTTCTGGGGTGAGTGTCGCTTCTACAACTGCGTCAGAGAGAAAGGCGTTGAACACTGTGGCATGTGCACAGATTTTCCTTGCGACTACTATCTGACAACGTTTGACCCAAACGAAGGACCATGGCGCGTCTTCTATCGCGCAGGACAGCTGGCTTACAGAAAGAAGATTGGCACAAAGGCTTGGCTTGAAGAAAAGGTTAAAGGCAGAAACCCTGACCCAAAATTCAAAAAATAACTGTCATTTTCTCCAGTTTGGGCATTGCTTCCTCTATGACCTCTTCCCTGCGAGGGTACCAGTATCGCCGAGCGTCTCTGTTGATGCTCATTTTCAGTCGCGCTCAGGTTTGCTTGCAGTCATGCCGATGAGGATGCTTTGAATTGGAGTTTGTCAACTCCCATGAATTGACTTAATTCTTTTGCCTTTGCTTCCACTTCTTTCAAGTCTTCCTTGTTTAGTTTTTTGAATGGTGTAATCGTCACAGTTAGTGTTTGCTTTGTTTTGGCGTGCTTCCACGTTCCAATCACTTGCCCATTAATCAGCAGCGTAGCCGCAACATCGCCGACTGGCCAGCGGACAACGCGTTCTATGTGTTCGCTCCGGATGATGCGCGTTCTGTCCTTGTGCCCCAGGACAAATGAGTCGAATTTGGGCAGCAGGCTTGGGGGCATCTTCTCATCGAGACTCATTGAGTCAAAAGCTTTGAGATCTTCCTTTAACATCCATAACCGTCCCTTCAAGCCTTCGATTTCAACCATTTCTAACAGAGACCCAGCCTTCTCATCAATTATGTTTTTGAAGTCGCCTGCCATCAATCCGCTCCAGAAGGAGAAGTCCTGCGTTGAAGCGGGACCATAGCCATGCAGATATTTAATGAGAAGCCTCTCTTTCGCCTCATCCTCATCTACTTCATCTAGGTTTATATGAGGCAGCCACTTGTCAAGCCTTGCAAAACAAGATTCTCTGTTGCACGGTTGG